>Ga0137359_10001695_pt1 | contig 17570 bp, 15 predicted proteins | sample Mad1_40_16metaG_FD_108281 | JGI IMG/M metagenome (GOLD analysis project Ga0137359, IMG submission 108281) | Vadose zone soil microbial communities from Angelo Coast Range Reserve, California, USA - Mad1_40_16 metaG | ecosystem: Environmental > Terrestrial > Soil > Vadose zone | place: USA... | reverse complement strand
TTCTCTAGGGGCCGCGATTTCACCGATCGCGATACCGGCAACGCCCCCGCCGTGGTCATCATCAACGAAACGATGGCTGCCCGCTATTGGCCGGATGAAGACCCGCTCGGCAAACGATTGCGTGTCGCTGCAGAGGGCGAGCCGTGGATGGATATAGTCGGGGTCGTCAGGGACGTGAAACACTTCGGTTTGGACTCGCAGTCCAAGGCTGAAATCTATGTGCCTTACCTTAGGGATCCGTGGCCGTTCATGACCATTGTAGTTCGCAGCACGTCCGATCTGGCGAGCCTGTCCAACACGATGAGGAACGAGGTGTGGGCGGTTGACCGGGACCTGCCGGTTCCCGATATCAGGACGATGGACCAGCTCCTCTCAGGGTCAGTCTCAAGGCCGCGCTTCAATACGTTGCTGCTTGGCATCTTCGCCGGGATTGCGCTGGTTCTGGCAGCGGTTGGGATCTATGGAGTGATGTCTTATTCTGTCACGCAGCGCACTCACGAGATTGGTATCCGAATGGCGCTCGGCGCCACGCAGTCGGACGTGTTGAAGCTGGTCGTTGGGCAGGGGATGAAGCTCGCGCTCATCGGCGTCGGAATAGGGTTGGCTGCCGCCTTAGCGCTTACGCGCGTTTTGGCGACTTTGCTGTTCGCGGTCGGCGCAACTGATCCCGCCACATTCGTGATCATTTCGGCACTGCTCACAGGAGTGGCTCTGGGAGCTTGTTTCGTGCCTGCGCGCCGCGCGATGAAGGTAGATCCGATGGTCGCGCTGCGATACGAATAAGGAAGAATTGCCGATTGCCGATTGCCGATTGAGGAAGTTCAGTTCCGACCTTTCAATCGGAAATCGGCAATTGGCAATCAGGAAGAAGGATCAAAATGGGAAACCTAATGCTGGACGTCCGTTATGCCGTTCGAATGCTGTTAAAGAATCCGGGCTTCACCTTTGTTGCGGTGATTGCTGTTGCGCTTGGCATCGGTGCCAACAGCGCCATGTTCAGCGTCATCAATGCGGTGCTGCTTCGCCCACTTCCGTACCACGAGCCCGATCGCCTCGTGACCATCTGGGAAGAAAGCCCGGAGCGCGACATGTATGAGATGCCCATTTCTTTCGCCAACTTCCGCGACTGGGTAGATCAAAACCATGTCTTCGAGCACATCTCAGCCTACACATTCACCAATCTGAACCTCACCGGCACAGGTGATCCGGAACGGCTTCTTGCCGTCAGATCTTCCGCAACTCTCTTTCCGCTTGTCGGCGCCGCGCCACTGCTCGGAAGGCCATTTCTGCCCGAAGAGGACAAAGAGGGAGCTAATGGCGTTGTGATCCTGAGCCAGCGTCTATGGCAGCGACGCTTCAGCTCCGATTCTGGAATTCTAGGCAAGTCGCTCACGCTCAATAATCAAAGCTACACGGTGGTCGGGGTGATGCCCGCCAGCTTCCAGTTTCCTGTCGGATTCGGTTATCTCGGAAAAGTCCTGAATGATCCCGTTGACCTCTATGTTCCGCTCGCTGCCACCAGCAAAGAGGTACGTCGCGGCAGTTATTCCTTTTTCTCTATTGGCCGGCTTAAGCCCGGGGTAACGATAGATCAGGCGCGAGCAGAGATGACCACTATCGAAGGCCGTCTTGAACAGCAGTATCCCGATGGCAACACTGGTATTGGCATAGTCTTGATCCCAACGCACGAGCAAACCGTGAAAGAGATTCGCCCCGCTTTGCTCGTGCTGCTTGGAGCCGTGGCCTTTCTGCTGCTGATAGCTTGCGCTAACATCGCAAACCTTCTGCTCGCGCGCGCCGCCTCGAGACAGAAAGAGATTGCGATTCGCACCGCTCTGGGTGCGAGCCGGCTGCGAATCCTGCGCCTATTGCTGACGGAGAGCGTAATCCTTTCGCTCGCGGGCGGCTGCCTGGGATTGCTGCTTGCACTTTGGGGTACGGATGCACTTATGGCGCTGGCGCCGGACAATATCCCCCGGCTGAACGAAGTGGGAGTTGACGCGCGAGTGTTCGGCTTCACGCTCGCCGTCTCGATCCTGACAGGAATCGTTTTCGGATTGATCCCCTCGATTCACGCGTCAAAGCCCGATCTGAACGAAGCGCTCAAAGAAGGTTCGAGAGGCTCGACGGGGGTTGTCGCCGGAAAGCGCATTCGAAGCGTTCTGGTGGCAGTTGAGGTCGCCCTCTCGCTTGTCCTGCTTATCGGCGCCGGTCTGATGATCAGGAGCTTCTTACGACTTCAGCAGATGAAACTCGGGTTCAATCCCGACAACGTACTGGCAGTGAACCTGTCGCTTTCGCCTTCCAAGTATCCCGAGGATCGTCAGCAGGTCGCTTTCTTTCAAGCGGCGCTCGAGCGACTTCAATCACTGACCGGCGTACAGTCGGCCGGCGCAACAACAGGGCTTCCGCTGACGCTGAGCCTTTCCGGTTCCGATTTCCGCATCGAAGGCCGCCCCGAGCCCGAACCCGGCAAAGAGATGATCATCAATACTCGCAGCGTCAGCCCGGGTTATTTTCGCACGCTCGGTATACCCTTGATCAAAGGGCGCGATTTCTCTGATAGAGACAAGAGCGACGCGCCAAAGGCTGCCATCATCAACTATGATCTTGCTCGCATTTACTTTCCCGACGAAGACCCGCTGGGCAAGCGAATAACCTTTGACGATGGAGGTTCGTGGATTTCAATCGTCGGCGTCATCGCAGACGTGAAGCAACTTGGCCTGGATTCAAGCGCCAAGCCCGAGGTCTACTTTCCTTATCTTCAAATGACCGCGCCCACGATGAGCATCGTCGTCCGCAGCGGCTCGAATCCTTTGAACCTGGTCGCGGCGATGAAAAATCAGATTCAAGAGATTGATAAAGACCTGCCCATCGCCGACGTTAAGACCATGCGGCAACTTCTTTCGGAATCCGTTTCCGGGAGACGATTCAACATGCTGTTGCTGGCCGTATTTGCAGGGGTCGCGCTGGTGCTGGCGGCCGTCGGGATCTACGGCGTGATGAGTTATTCAGTCAGCCAGCGAACTCACGAGATAGGGATTCGCATGGCGCTTGGGGCTCAGACATCAGATGTGTTGAAGCTGGTCGTCGGCGAGGGCATGTTGCTCGCGCTTGCAGGTGTGACGATCGGCCTGGTTGCGTCATTGTTTCTAACCCGCCTGATGTCGAGTCTACTTTTCGATGTCAGCGCGACTGATCCCATCACGTTTGCTCTGATAGCAGTCGTGCTGACAGGAGTGGCTCTGGCAGCCAGTTTGGTGCCTGCGCGCCGCGCGATAAAGGTAGATCCGATGGTCGCGCTGCGATATGAATAGCACCGGCAGTTCCGGGTTCGTGGTTCCGAGTTCGCGGCTCGAGCACTACCCGCCACAACTGGAGTGTTGAAACAGCTTCTTAACCCGCAGGTCGGCTGGCGTAAGACCCAAGTGAGTTTGAAACTCCTTCTCGGCTTCGTCCTGCAATCCTGCCTCTGCGTACCGCACTCCACGCGCTGCGTGCGATACGTTCTACTGAGCAGGCGATTTAAATTAACCAGCTCGCACTTCCCAAGTATCTTGAACTCAGCACGAGCGGGGCGGTCCTTGACTATTTCTTCGTACCTCGGCGGCAGTGGCAATGAGAGCCCGGCCGGAATTGCTCTGGACGCTGCCGGAAATGTCTTTGTTGCTGGGTACGCAAATTCCAAGAATTTCCCCACGGCAAACGCATTGCGGACCCGCCTCCCCGACACCACGAATGCCGGAGGCTCCTTCATCGCCAAGATCAACCTTTCAATCAAGGCGCCGAAGGGTTCCAGAGTTACGGGAGTTTTGGTCAAGGGCAAGAAACTGGTCGTCAACGGTGAGGGATTCGGCGAGGGCTCAGTGATCCTCATCAATGGTGAGGAACAGGAGACCTCGATTGATGACCAACCCCCCCGGCAGCACGTTGATGAGCAAAGGCGGGAAGAAGGCGAGCCAGAGCCGAACAGGGCAATCACTGGTTCGAGCGCTGCAGCGGGCCGTCAGAACCTTATTCCACTCGTGGTAGCATTAGTTGCTTGAAATCGAAGCAGCAGCTCTTCGAAACGACTCGCGCAGTAATGTGCGTGAACGTCCGTCGTTGTAGTCGTTCTCGGTGACGACAAATAGCCGGTCGTTCCCACGCAAGGTTAGCGACATCATCCGGGCAACAAAGCCCTGGTTCCATGTGACATTCACAGTCCCTGCAGCAACCAGCGCGGTCTCTACCCCCCAGTCGCAATCGTCCGGGCGACACACACCCCAGGCGTGCACCTGTAGGTCGGTTCCTTGCTGTTTGATGACGAGTCTTGAGGTGAGTCCATTCGGATCTTCGTTGACCCACTGCCCTACGAACGCGGTGTCGGTATGGTCACCCGCTATCGGAGCGCTCGAGCTGGGAGCGGCGTCATTGCGCGATTTACTATTGCCGTCGTCGTGTGTACGCTGTGCTACTGTACAAGTAAGCGAAGTAACAAGTAGAAGCATTGCTAGCACCCTTGCCCACCGAGGAATGGCATTAGCTCTTTGATGGATCCCCATTTCCTTATTTTTCACGCACAATGGTCTAATCGGCATTAACGACTCATTCAGTTGATTTGGGCATCCGGTGTGGACCGACGAAGCCAATTCTCGGATCACGCCGTCCGCGTACATTCTTCGTTATCTATTTGGCGACTCTCCAGCAGCATTCCCTGAGAACCCGAATATCTGGCTCAGCTTACAAAACTAACTCTAGTTCAACACTTCTAAGTTTTCCTTTTGTGCAATCCGCGATCCTTCGCAACCAAGCGCGCGGTGAACTGCCGGGGCCGGTCGTGGCTCGTGTGTGATCCGGACCTCCGCCGGATTCGCGGGTCCGCCATTTAACGGGCACTTCACCAGCACTGAATGCACCCGCGCCACGCTGACGGTGGTACTTAGGCAAGGAACATACATGTGCTCGCACATACATGCGCACATGCGCGCATTTGGTTTGACCCATAGCAAAACGTCATCACGTCTGAGCAGCCGGATACCCGTTCTAACAGTCAAACTTAGCTTTAGTGCTTGTTATTTCTGAGCTGGGGGTAGGCTGGTTGTCTATTCGAGCAGTCATCTGTGAGCCATCCGCGTTCTTGGGCTGCGACGGTTTGGAATCGTCGCTAAGAATCGTAGTTGAGAGAGTGCATATTCTTGCATAAGGAGCCAGGGCCGCCGTTGCAATCTGGCACGTGAATTGACTCATCCTCAATAGGCGAAAACGCGACGTACACTTTATGAAGCGAATCACGCGACGGGAATTGGGGGCAGATTTGACGCGAACTTTGCCGACGAGAGCCGAACCCTAGATAGTAGAATCAGTTCTTCCGGGTCCCGAAAAAGAGTGGTAAGCCGTTGTTAAATCCGGTTTTGAATGAGGCTTGGAGGGCAGCTTTCTGGATAGCATGACCGATTCAAACACTGCATACAGAGTTCGAAGGAGCACGATGGCTGTCTTCGTCTTTGCGAGCCTTGCTCTTGCTGTGATGAATGTAATGCTCCTCAAGCAGAACAGGGATGCTAAGTCAGCCCTTAGTAAATCCTCGGGTGCTACCGTTCTCTCTCCCGGCCATTCAGTACCACCTCTGCACGGCAAGACCGCAGCGGGCGATGAAATGACAATATCCTATGGGGTGGACAAGCGGAAGACTGTACTTCTGATTTTCTCGCCTGGCTGCGGGTTCTGTGCTGAGAACATGCCTAATTGGAAACGAATTGTGAGCTCCCTCGATTCGCGCGCGTTTCGGATCGTTGCGGTATCTATACTGAACGAAGGCTCTGCCCAGTACTTGAAAACCAATGGCTTGGCAAACATCCCGGCGATAACAGATCTAGACCCGGGCGCAAGAGCCAAGTACGGCATGAACATTACGCCTGAGACCATTCTGATCGGATCGGATGGCAATATCGAGAAGGTCTGGGCCGGTCTTTTTCAGGATGACGACAAACAAGAAATAAGGGACTTTCTTGGTGTGCAGTTGGCCGGACTCAGTTCGAACTGAGCTGGTTTCGAAAAGAGTGTTCTGCCGGTAAGCGCGTTTTAGCTCTCGGGGCTGCAAACAATAGCTTAGGCGGGACGAGTCGAATATCGATCGACAACAACCACAACGAAGAGAGTGCGCCCCGACACAACAGGTAGACAAGCGCGGGTAGCACAGAGAGTAGAGAAGAATAGGCAGAATTGGTGGTCAGTTGAGTGCCCAGATCAATCACCCATCTCAGCGGTGCAATCTCACCGCTGGGAGACAAATCCTTAGAAGGAGGATACTAATGAACCACAGACTCTTAGAAAGCAGCAGAGGTCTCTTGTTAATCGTCATGGCAGTGCTCTTTCTGTTGTCGGCTTCCCAGTTGCAGACGACCGTGAAGGCAAGCAGCCCAGGGTGCGCCATTCTGAATTGCAGTTCAGGGTCAGACTGTCGGAGCGATTGTAACACGTGTAACACCCCGTCCGGCATTTGTCTGGACAACCCGTAAAGAAGAGTCGGCCTTTACGGAAAACTATGCTCCGGGCAGTCTCCGGTGGCCTTTTGCCGTCGAGTAAGGTGGGAACCTCAACAGTTCCCACGTTATTCGGCGCTTTCCTCACGCGCGCTCTTCTACGGAGCGCGCCCGCCCTCCGAATCGATGCCAAGCCAATTGGTTGTTGGTGTTGTAGTTCGGACAGTGTTAGAAGCCACAAGCGGAGTTTTTGGTTAGCAACGAAATCGGAGGGTTCGCCCTCCGCTATGTCCCCTCCGCTATGTCCGACGAGCCGGCTCAGGTGATCGGTCGATGCCGCCAAGGGCACGTGATGCCCGCCTTCAGTTCAGATGCTGCTTACAGCGGCTGGCCAGCCCCCCTCTCACCCAAATGGACTTGCGTGTGTATAGGTATAACTACTTCTAGTTGCTTGTAACGGAGACTTCGCCAGCGCGGAAAAAGGCAAGGGCATTAAGGGCGGTCCTCGGTGCCCCGCGGAGTCGTCTAAGGGCTATGAGGCCAAATGGGGGCACAACAGGCTGCCAGCCTGCGCTAGCGATTTAATCATTGTACTCCACTAGTGCTGAGCAGAAGTGAGCATCGGTCCCGTTTAAGTCTGGTTTGCGTTGACTGCATTAGGAGGTGGTCGTATGGTGTCATAATGCAAGTGCGTCCTAGCTCGTGCGTCCGGTTTGTCCTGCGTTCACCGGGCCGTATTGTTAGCTAGATAGAGAGCAAGGGGCCTGAACCCCAATCGTGGTTGACTGCGGAAAAGAGATGCACAATGCATTGTTTCTGAAGTGCAGTGTCGGCAGCGCTTCCTTGATGGTATCAGGGCCGATTGGGACGTTTGAAATGGGACCCGGAGATAGAGACTAGCGTTGAGATGTATAGAGATTCATGCGAACGCTGATCACCGATATTCGCTTTGGCGTGAGAATGCTGATTAAGGACCGATGGCTGGCCGCCGCTGCGTTACTGATCCTGACTCTGGGTATTGGAACTACTATCGTCGTTCTCGCAATAGTCAATGCGGTACTCATCCGTCCATTGCCCTATCGGGATGCCTCAAGGATCGTTGTAATCCGCGAAACCGACCCCTACGGGAACTCAGATCAGATCTCCTGGGGAAACGTTGCTCCCGCCGATCTTGCCGAGTGGAAATCGATGAGTGATGTTTTTGAAGAGATCGGAGCGTACCACAGCTATGGAGATCTCAACCTCACCGGGTCGGGGGATCCTGAGCTTATTGGTGGAACGCGCGTAACAGCCGGCTTGTTTCCTCTCTTGGGCGTCAGGCCCGCGATTGGCCGGTTGTTCTTGGACGAAGAGGAGCGAAGAGATGAACGCGTCTGATCTTGAGCGATAGCTTGTGGAGACGAAGATTCGGCGCCGACCCGAGCGTTCTGGGAAAGTCATTAACGCTCAGCGGTCGGCTCTTCACCGTTATCGGCGTAATGCCGACCCAATTCAAATTAGTTCCGAACGCCGAGATTTGGACCCCAATGGGTTTTAGCGACTCAGACTGGAAACAGCGGAACTACTTTCTTAATGTGATAGCGCGCCTAAGGGCGGACACCACCTTGGCACAGGCGCAATTACAGATGGGCCTTATTGCAGACCGGCTTCAACAGAAGTCCCCATCTAACAACAACGGCCGCGGAGTTGTGTTGGCCCAGCTTTCACAGCATCTGGTGGAGGAGGTCAGACCGGCACTGCTAATACTGCTGACGGCAGTCAGTTTGGTTCTTTCTCTTACGTGTCTTAACGTAGGCAACCTATTGATGTCACATTTTGCGGCCCGGGACAAAGAGATTGCAATTCGTATTGCCTTGGGCGCCGACAGATTGCGAATACTAAGACAGCTCGTTACCGAGAGTCTTCTCTTGACCCTGATGGGCGGCCTTGTCGGCTGCCTTCTTGCCGAGGCCGGCATCAGAGTCCTTACTCGAATCGACCCAGGGTACATTCCAAAGTTCGCTGAGGTTACAATTGACACGCCCGTGATTGCGTTCGGGCTGGCGATCTCGCTACTGACCGGATTGGTCCTTGGCGGATTCATCGCAATTCGAGCGACTCCGCGATTGACGGAATCGTTGAAAGCAACTGCTCAGTACTCCTCGCGGAGTTTCGGTTCTGTCAAGTCACGCAACTTTCTGGCTACAACCGAAGTGGCCCTCGCCCTAATGCTGCTCATTGCCACAGGCTTGTTGGTCAAGAGCTTCATACGCTTATCCCAGATTGATCCCGGATTCAATCCAAGCCATCTGCTGACCTTACAGGTTAAGCTGAGCCCCGCCACGTACAGGACTGGAAGCCAGACAATCGAGTTCCAACGAGAGCTTGCTCAGGAGGCGAGCAGCATACCCGGAGTCAAATCGATTGCGGTCTCCAGCTCTCTCCCATTCACAAATCTCGCGTTAGAGCGTTCCTTCACTATTGAGGCCCTCCAAGGTCAAGGCACAACACAGGCTTCCGCAGATTTTTGCTCTGTAAGCCCAAACTTTTTTGAGACCATGGGGGTTAGACTTGTCAGTGGTAGATATTTCACCCTGTGGGACACCTCAGATTCGGCCAGCGTGATAATTATCAATGAGAGCATGGCCGAACGATTTTTTTCCGGCCGAGATCCGGTGGGCAGTTCGGTCAGCATGCAGAAACACAACTATGATGTGGTCGGTGTGGTGGGCGACATCAGGAATTTTGGACCGTTCCTTAAGCCGAAACCGCAGATGTACGGACCGATGAGTCAACTGCCCCTGCCTCGCATGTGCGTTCTTATACGGACAGATTGTCCGCCCACCAGCTTGGTTGAGCCTATCAGACAGACAGTTGGGAATATAGACGCTAATCAGCCTATCTATGACGTTCAACCGATGGACGAGCGCCTTTTGAATTCGGCTGCAATACCTTACTTCATCACCGTTATTTTCAGCACGTTTGGGGCGATCGCGGTGGTGCTCTCAGCGGTGGGAGTCTACGCCGTCGCTTCTTATGCAATCAAGCGGCGCACAAAAGAGATCGGGATTCGCATTGCTCTTGGGGCATCGTCAAGCGACGTTATCCGCGGGGTTATGAAACAGAGCACTGTTATGGTTGCGACTGGCCTGGCAATTGGTTTCTCTTTATCCCTTGCTTCTACCAGGTTCCTCGCAAGTCAACTCTACGCCGTAAGCGCGATCGACATCTCTGTGTTTGTTGCTGCCACTCTCGGCGTCTCCGGCATCGCTCTGACAGCCTGCTATATTCCGGCCCTGCGGGTAAGTAAACTTGATCCAATTTTGGCGCTCAAACAAGAATGAGGGATTACGTTGTCGTTTGCTGGGCTTCTGTAACAGGTCGATGGGGATTTCCGATTTGCGCTGACGTTCTTCGCTATTGACGTTATCTGAAAGATTGCGCAGGAATGCCGTGGTATTTCAGGCGACGGTAGAGTTGCTCCCTAGATAGCCCGAGGCTCGCTGCGGCCTGAGACACATTCCCGTTGGATCTGGTCATTTCCTCCTTTATTCTGGCATTAGCTGGTTGGCGCATGGGTTGCCTCGTAGGCGCGCATCGGGACCGGCCCTTTGGGGATACGCTGCTGACATGAGTGCCGACCGATACTGTGTGCGACCGGTTCGTCAGCTGATCAGGCAATGACTCGTAACCTATCGAGCTGTGCGCCGCAGTCACGACTGCGTGCTCGATGACATTTGCCAGTTCTCGGACGTTTCCTGGCCACGCGTACCTCTGCAGTACATCTTTGGCCTGCGCGGTAATTCCAACGACTAAACTTCGTCTCCGCTGGGCGAACTTGCCAAGAAAGTGCATAGCGAGCGGCAATATGTCCTCTGGGCGCTCGCGGAGTGGCGCGATAGCGATGTTGATCACGCTCAGCCGGTAATACAGGTCTGCCCGAAATTCGTTGTTATGAACTGCCGCCTCCAGGTCCTTGTTCGTCGCCGAAATAATCCGCAAGTCAACCTGGATCTCGTCGAGGCCTCCAAGACGCTTGACGACCCGCTTATCCAGAACCCGCAGCAACTTCACTTGTAAATGAAGAGGGAGATCTCCAATCTCGTCGAGAAACAACGTTCCAGTGTTCGCCTGCTCGAAGACACCCTGTCTTCGACTGACACAACCAGTGAACGCTCCCTTCTCATGACCGAACAGGTCCGCCTCAATCAGATTGGGGTTTGACGCGCCGCAATTCAGCGTGATGAATGGACCAGATGATCGAGGCGATGCGGCGTGGATCTCCTCGGCAATCAGCCCCTTTCCTGTTCCCGATTCACCAAGTAGTAATACGGAGGCAAATTTGTCCGCAGCAGCCAAAGTAGCCAACGCCAAGGCCTTCCGGATTGGCGACGAGTTACCTATGACCCTGTCAGCGCCAAGTCGCCGGAAGATTTCTTCTCGCGATGTCGTCATTTCCCGTGACTGCGTCGCTACCAGCTTTGCGTCGTCCATGATTCTAGCCTCTGGTCAATTACGCTGCTTTAACGCATTGGCGCAAATTGTCTGAGCCGAAGAGGAGGCAAGGCAGCGCCAGCGAGAAGGAAGCCGCGAGACGAACTGGCCTCGCCTGAATGTCAGCGGTTTTGCTACGGACAAAAGTGAGGGTTCGCCTACCGGCGAGCGATGGAGCGGACTATTCCTGCAACCAAAGCCCGCCGAATGATTTTGTGATTGTTCCCACGGGAAAGAGACGCGGCAATGGCACCGCGAGACGATTTTCGTGTCAAGAAAACGAGGGATAATTCGTAATCATTCTGACATATTTCTTCTTATTTGAAAACGTACCGCCTTTAAATCGGCTACCTGACAAGTGCCAGACCACGCATTCTGAACTCACGACCAATTTATTTCTCTCTCCTATTGACATTCTATAGGTCGTTCTATACTCTCCTACAGACACTCTATAGGAGGTGGCTCATGTCGGGAGGCACGGACGATCTTCTTCAAGGCACGCTCGATTTGCTGATCCTCAAGACGCTTGGGCTGGGCCCAAACCACGGGCTCGGGATCGCGCGACGCATCAATCAAATCACCAAGGGCACGTTTCATCCGAAGCCGGGGTCGCTCTTCCCCGCGCTCCATCGGCTCAAGGAGAAGGGCTGGCTCGCTTCGGAGTGGGGCGAGTCGGAGAACCGTCGCAAGGCAAAGTATTACAAGCTTACCAGGACCGGACGGCGGCATCTCGAGACCGAGACCGCCAACTGGGAACGAATTGCGTCGGCGATCTTCCTTGCGCTCGAGGCAACTTCATAGGAGGTGAGCATGGCCCTTCTTTCTCGCATTCGAAACCTGGCGTCAAACCTGCTCCACAGGAATCGCGTCGAACGAGAGCTCGACGACGAGATGCGCGCACACCTGGCCATGCTCGTCGATGAAAAGATCGCGACTGGCCTGAGTCCCGAACAAGCGCGGCGAAGCGCGCTCATAGAATTTGGAGGAGTCGATCAAGTGAAAGAGCAAGTGAGAGACGTGCGCATGGGAGCGCGGCTCGAGCAGGTGTGGCTGGATGTACGCTACGCGGCTCGCATTCTGCGAAAGAACCCGGGCTTCACCGCAATCGTTGTGATTACCCTCGCGCTTGGCATCGGCGTGAATACCGCGATCTTCAGTCTGGTTGACGGTATTCTCCTGCGACCACTCCCTTATGATCAGCCCGATCGCCTGGTGAGGTTGGTACAGTCGCAACGGCAAATCGGATTGGAGTCCTGGAATCTCTCGCAGGCGACTTTCACCTCATTACGTGACAACACCCATTCGCTTGAGGCGCTGGCCGCCTATTCGACCAGTGGCGCGAATCTCACCGGAGACGGCGACCCGGAACGCGTTTCCATCGGCACGGTCAGCGCCGATTTCTTCAAGGTGCTCGGTATTGCGCCGGTCCTCGGGCGAGCCTTTCGTGCCGGCGAGGACACGCCCGGCAACAACGGCGTGTGCGTTATCAGTTTTGGTTTTTGGCAGCGCCGGTTTGCCGGCGATCCCAACATAATCGGCAACTCGTTGAACCTGAGCAGCACGCCGATCGAAGTAGTCGGAGTTATGCCCGCGGGCTTCAGCTTTCCTCGCCCGGAAACCGAGATATGGATTCCCCTGGCGATAAATCCGGCCAGGACTGCGCCCTACTTCCTAAAAGCGATAGCACGGCTCGCGCCGGGCGTGTCGCCGTCAGAGGCGGAGACGGAAACCACGGGAGTGCTTTGGAACTACGCTCGACAGCATCCCGACACAAGCGAAAACAGAGTACCGCTCGACCAGGGTTCCGCTCTGAAAACAATAGTCACCCCGCTGAAGGAGGTGATGGTCGGATCTACACAAAAACCTCTGCTCATTTTGCTGTGCGCGGTAGGACTGGTGCTGTTGATCGCCTGCGCCAACGTCGCGAACCTGCTGTTGGCGCGCGCCACCTCGCGAGTTAGAGAAATTGCCGTGCGATTTGCCCTCGGCGCGACCCCGTCTCGCGTCGCCAGGCAACTCTTGACCGAGAGCCTGGTGCTCGCGCTCATCGGCGGAGCAGGCGGCGTGATGCTGGCCTGGCTCGGCGTCCGAATGCTCGGCAGGATGCCCACCGATGGAATCCCAAGAATCGAAGCGGTGACGGTCGACGGACGTGTGCTGGCGTTCACGGCCGGTCTCGCCGTGCTGACCGGACTGTTGTTTGGGTTGATGCCTGCACTGCGGGCCTATCGCATGGGGATGATCGCGGCGATGCACGAAGGAGGACGCGGTGGCACCGCAAGCCGCCGATCGAATAGCGCCCTGGTGGCGGCGCAGTTCGCGCTTTCTTTCGTGTTGCTGATCGGCGCGGGATTGCTGCTGAAGAGCTTTCAGCGTCTGCAGTCTGTTGAACTCGGATTCAATCCGGAAAAGCTGCTGACGATGGTCGTGTCTCTTCCGGCTCGGAAGTATTCGAAACCGGAACAATCAATACAGTTCTGCGAGAACCTGATCGATCGCCTGCGCACCCTGCCGGGAGTTCGCGCGGCAGGGCTCACGACGAATATCCCGTTTGTCGGCGATGACAACACCGACAACTTTATCGTAGAAGGACGTGACCCTGGTGGTGAAGGAGTACAAGTTCAGCTATTGGCGATGACGCCCGGGCATCTTCAGGCAATGGGAATCCCATTGCTGCGCGGAAGGGATTTTCTCGAAACAGACAAAAGCGACTCGCAACAGGTGGCGATAGTAGACGAAACGCTGGCGCGGATGTATTGGCCGGACGGCGACGCCCTAGGGAAAAGAGTTGAGACCACCGGTGATATGCAATGGATGACGATCGTGGGTGTGGTTGGCGGAATCAAGCAAGACGGATTTGCGGAGAAGCTGCAGCCTCACATCTATGCTCCGCTCGCGCAATCGCCGACGCTGGTGGCGAAGCTCGTTGTTAGAACCGACGGGGCTTCAAACCCGACCATCGCCGCAATCGGGAGCGCGGTGTCCGGGTTGGATCCGGATATCCCGGTGTACTCGATCAGATCCATGAACGATGTCATGGCTCGAACGCTCAACAGCCAGCGGTTGACGAATCTGCTGCTGACGTCCTTCTCGGTATTGGCATTGGTGCTCGCAGCAGTAGGCATCTACGGGACGATGTCACTCTATGTTGGCAGCCGGAAGAATGAATTTGGGATCCGGCTGGCGCTCGGAGCGCAACCGCGTGTTCTGCTTCGCCTGGTCCTACGAGAAGGCATGCTGCTCATCGCGGCCGGCATCGGAATCGGAGTTGGTGGCGCTCTCGCTCTAACCCGAGCGATGGCAAGCCTGCTATTCGAAGTCAGCCCGACCGATCCGGTGGTCTTCACCGGAGTTCCCTTGCTGCTGGTCTTTGTTGCGTTGGCGGCCTGTTTTGTTCCCGCACGTCGAGCGTCGCGCGTCGATCCGATGGTCGCGTTGCGCTGCGAGTGAAGCGCTAACAATTTACTCACGCGAGATAACTATGGACTCTGATGGCCGAGTCTAATTAGGGTAATTTTATGTCTGACTAACCGAATCCCGCGGAAGCTGTTGTGGCTATGACGCCGTGTAGAGTCCTAAACCTTCCTGTAGAAGACTCCGCAATAGGCTTTCATCGAGCCAATGTACGGGAGCGCCTCTAGATGAATAATCATAGACGTTCCGAAAAAGCGCCCAGCGATATGGAGCGCAACGCGGCACAGAGTTCCAGTCTTCTGGTGAGGTCTAAAACCCATCGTTCCAAGCCATCAATATCGCCTTTGCCAAATGACCAACGTATGGGCCGGTATCCTTCCTCTCTCGATGCCAAAGCGTCATTCGGAACGGCTGCGCGGCTGTTTCAATCGTGATCTCCACCATATCGTGCCAGCCATCCTTCTCCCGGGAACGGCGATGCCCAAGCGCCGCTCCAAGCTTATCTGCTTCGTCCTCAAGAATCGCTAGGATCGATGCGACGCTGTTTTCAGGATCGTCAGTTGCTATTGCCATACACGTTTTTTTGCGCTGACTCTAGTTATCGCTCAATCTCACGTAACCCAGTTTCACACCCAAGGCTAGGCAAGCAATAAACACTACAAATAACAACAACACGATGCCAATAAAAAAGTACGACAGGACAAGTAAACCTATCCCGAGTGCGAAAGCTCCGATGCGGGCAATGATCGTGAGGGCGCCGCCAAGGAACGGATTGGTTTTTCTGACTCTAACTAAAAGTACCGACTTGGTTGCTCAGTATTTTTGCTCTCGCTTGTATTGTTCATAGGCAGGCTTCGTGATTCTATATAAAAAGTACCACATCAGAATCGCTGCGATGATATTGACGAGGATGAGTGCGATTGTGGCTCTCAGCCAAAACGTTGATGGATCAAGCAACGTCCGCACGCACACGTATATGGAGACAAGCAGGACAACCGGTCCCAGCGTAAAGCCACGCCAAAGGATCACATCAAAGGGTTGGCGGAGTAGGCCCAGGACATACGCGGGTACCGGACGCAAGTGCGTCCCGGCCATATTCAACGACCATAACAACAGCCCAACGGCGAGTATGTAGGCGAGCATTGTTATGTCGTTGAGTCAAGCAACCTTCCTCTTCTTACCTACTTTCTTGGCCTTCTCAAAGTGCTGATTAATCGAGGGTGAGGCGTGCAGCAAATTCTCACGGGCAGAACCTGAAAACTGCGCAGGGCGACTTCGGATGATCCGCCCGATAGAGGCCCTGCCGCCGCCGTCGAGTGAGTAGCTTCAACCTCTGATTTCTACTCTCAGATTCTTGCCCAACGCTCTGGCGTACTTTTGGATCGTCGACAAACGTATGTCCTCGGCGTGATTCTCTATTCTCGAAATCGCCGACTCCTTGGTTCTCAATCTGCGCGCAAGGTCATCTTGAGTCATCCCAGCTTTCTCGCGTGCCTGTCTGAGCAGAACCCCGACTTTGAAATTGGAATAGCCAACGTCGAAGCCTTCAGCGAATTCAGGGTCCAGGCGCTTACGTTTCTTAACGTATCTTTCAAGATCGCTCATAGATTGTCTCCTGTTGAGATAGTCCCGGCGTCGTTGCGCGGCCAATGCAATCTCTCTCGGTGGAACCTTCGCGGTCTTCTTTGCAAATCCATGGTCAAGACAAGAGAGCGCGATCCAAATAGAAATCCCAGCAAACGCATTGTATCACTTCCCGACTGCACTCTAACTTCCCAAATATCCTGTGTGCCCGATAGCTTCTTAAACCTGCAAGTTTTTACCGTCCGCACTGTTTTGCTGTTGATATTCAACAGGAAGCCGTGTATCCTCCTGTTGGAAATCCACAGGAGGCGATCTCGTGAAGGAGTCCACTTCGGAAATCATGCAGGGCACTCTGGACTTGATGGTGCTCAAGACGCTTGAAGGTCTCGGGCCGCTGCACGGCTATGGCATCGCCCGGCGCATTGAACAGGTTAGCGAAGGCGTGTTGTCGTTGAACCAGGGCACCATCTATCCGGCCCTGCTAAGACTGCAGCAAAAAGGCTGGATCAAGGCCGAGTGGGGTTCTTCGGAGAACAATCGCCGGGCGAAGTATTACTCGATTACCAGAGCAGGCCGCAAACAACTCGCAACCGAGACCGAAGACTGGGAGCGGATATCTGGGATAATCGGGCGAATGCTGGAGGGCCTGTAGACATCCGACAAACTTCGGTCTGTCGTTCGAGTTTGGACATTCGCCCTCCGCCAGGAGGGCCTCGCCCTCCGCCAGGAGGGCCATGTTTATAGATGCAAGGCGGAACCAAGACCGCCCTCCGTCAGGAGGGCCATGTCAGTCAGCGAAGGCTAGACGCGTTGAAAAACAACATGGCCCTCCTGGCGGAGGGCGGGCGCGTCACGTCACGGTTCTATAAACATCGCCCTCCTGGCGGAGGGCGGGCGCGTCACGTCACGGTTTCTATAAACATGGGCCCTCCTGGCGGAGGGCGGCGACAAATTTAGTTTGTCGTTTCAATGGGCCGAATTTCGCTACAGACGACAAACTGAAGTTTTGTCGGACGGGAGACTACCAATGACCAGGCTTCGAGAGTTCGCGGCACGGATTCGCGGATTGTTCGGCACGCATCGGCTCGACCAGGATCTTGACGAAGAACTGCGCGCGCATCTCGAGATGCTCGTTGAAGAGAACGTCGGCCGGGGGATGAGCGTCGAAGAAGCGCGCAACGCAGCGCGCCGCAGCTTCGGCGGGATCGAGCAAACAAAGGAAGCCTATCGCGATCAAAGAGGATTGCCGATCATAGATTCACTGGTTCGGGACCTTCGCTATGGCGTTCGCATGCTGCGAAGGCACCCGGGATTTACTGTTGTTGCGGTGCTAACACTGGCATTGGGTATCGGCGCTAACACAGCCATTTTCAGCGTCCTCAATGCCGTCTTGCTGCATTCGTTCCCCTACAAAGATCCGGACAAGCTTGTGCTGCTGGCCGAGAAAAGACGAGAGATGAGCCTGCTGGCGCTCTCGTTCCCGGACTTTGTTGATTGGAGATCGCAGAATCACGTTCTTGAATCGGCCGGAGCGGTTCGCCGATGGAACCCCAACCTCACTGGCGCCGGCGAGCCTGAACGTCTGCAGGCTGCGATGGTCACGGCAGAAATATTTCCGACGCTGGGAATCGCACC
>Ga0137359_10001694_pt1 | contig 17570 bp, 15 predicted proteins | sample Mad1_40_16metaG_FD_108281 | JGI IMG/M metagenome (GOLD analysis project Ga0137359, IMG submission 108281) | Vadose zone soil microbial communities from Angelo Coast Range Reserve, California, USA - Mad1_40_16 metaG | ecosystem: Environmental > Terrestrial > Soil > Vadose zone | place: USA... | reverse complement strand
GCGGCGAATTTTTTGAAGCGCACAGCGCTGGGCTCGAGCCGGGCGAATTGAATCTGCTGGCGGCGGAGACGCTGCGAGAAATCGGAATCGACATTTCGAAAAATAAAACGCAAGCCGTGTTTGATGTTTTCAAAGCGGGTCAGCTTTTTCCATTTGTCATCACTGTTTGCAGCGAAACGGAGGCGAAGGGTTGCCCGATCTTTCCCGGTGTGACCACGCGTTTGCATTGGCCATTTCCGGATCCTTCCAAGCTGACTGGTAGCTGGGAAGAAAAGCTGGAAGGAACGCGTGCCATTCTGGGACAGATCGATCGAAAAATCCGGCAGTTCTGCGACGAACAATGCGTGAGGGAGCCGCAGTCATGAAGACGCCGGCGTGGGAAGAATAGTTGAGGGAAAGACGGTATCTCTATCCGAGTACCGTTACATCTTCGTCACTCAATCTTCACGCTTCGTAACATGACTCCGGGTTCGTGGGAGGGTAGAGGACTCCATGAAGCACAACTTACCCCGCCGGCTCCGCTCCTTTCGAGAACTGAGCCGTCAATTCATGGAACGCGAGGCGCGACCGTCGTTCATTGTCGAGCTTCTCCTTTTCGTGTTGATCGGAGCGATCAGCGCCTGGCCGATCGTCTCGGCGACCGAAGCACTTTCGAAATCGATCCGTTAACAAACCATTTAGCGGCCGGGCTTTGTCTCTTCACCCGGAACCTTCGCGGGAATGGGGGTCGCCTCCGCATTCTCGACGTCGCTTTCGTCGGCCGCTTTGAAGACGGTTTTGCGCGGTTGCTGACTGATCCGCTCGTTGCCCTCAAAGGAGCTACAGCCTGCGATAAAAATTATGGCCAGGATTGCAACCGCGAAGGAAATCAATTTCACTGAGTGAGCTTGAACGAGTCGGATTTTAAAGCAACCGAAGATGAATAGCCAGACGCGAAATGGTCGCGAGATCGAGCGCAAATTCCTGGTCAGGCGACTGCCGCCATCACTAAAGCGGTCTCGCCGCTATATGATTGCGCAGGGGTATCTTTCCGCCGAACCGGGGGGCAGACATGTGCGGCTGCGAAAGAAGGGGAAAGTAGCTTCGCTGACTTTTAAAGTAGGACGTGGAAATGCGCGAGAAGAGCGCGAGATCCGTCTGAGTCCGAAACAGTTTTCCGCGCTTTGGCCGGCCACACGCGGCCGGAGATTGCGCAAGGTGCGCTACGAGATCCCGTGGAAAAGACACAAGATCGAGGTCGACATTTATCGCGGTGAAAATAACGGCTTGGTCGTCGCGGAAGTTGAATTTCCAAGTCACGCAGCCCGCCGACGCTTTAAGCCACCGGGCTGGTTCGGTCGCGAAGTCACCGGCGAAAAACGCTATAGCAATCTGCGGTTGGCCACGGAATAGGGATTCTTTTCAAAGCGATGAGCTACCGATTCAAATCGGGTGAAGCGCTTGCTGGCGGATTGAAAAGAATTTTTCACGAGGAGATTCAAGCAGCCCTCAAAGAGACACAACGTTCGGCCGGAAAGCGGGGCGAGGCCGTGCACGAGTTTCGCAAGCATCTCAAGAAACTGCGGGCCGCATTGCGTCTGGTCGCAGACGAAGTCGGGAAAGCTCGATATAAACGGGAAGACCGCTGTGTGCGCGAGATTGCGAAAGTGGTTTCGGATCTTCGCGACGCGCATGTCCGGTTGCAGACCGTCATCCAGCTTCGAGAAAAATTTGGCGCGAAAGCTTTCGGCAGAGTCTTTCAGCGCATAGAAGACTTGCTTGCGCTGGAAGCGGATAGTTTTTCCGCGGCGACTGCCGGTTGGGAAAAACAGGTTGTGCGAAAGCTGAAGGCGTTGGAGAAGCGGTTGGCGAAGTGGCATCTTCAGGATATTGGCTGGAAACAGATATGCGGCGCGGTCACGGATACCTATCGTCGCGGCCGCGATCTATTGGCCGAAGCGCTCAAGAAACCGAAGCCGGAGAATTTCCACAGTTGGCGACGAGAAGTGAAGGAGCTCTGGTATCAATTGCGCCTGCTGGCGCCGCTCAACCGCGTGGTGCTTGAGGAAATCGCACGAGACGCAAAAACTCTGGGCGAGCTGCTTGGACAACAGCATGACTTTATTTTCTTACTTTCGCGCCTGGACAAAGAACGCGGTGACAAATCGATGCGAGATGAACGGGTGAGATTGGAAAAGATCATTCGGAAGCGTTGCAAAAAGCTGCAGCGTGATGCCTCCGAACTAGGTCGCCGTTTTTACGCGGAGGCGCCCAAAGCTTTCGCGAAACGAATTTCGATTTTCATCGATGAATGGAAGCCTTAAGCCACAAGGATGCGGAACTGACGCGGCTATTTCAGCGCCTTTTTACAAATGGCCGGCGAGAATAACCAAAGAAGCTGACCTTTCATTTTGTCACGATCGAGCCGTACTCGGGCCACACCAGATTTTTTTAGCTTAACGTCACCGCCGGTCAATTTCTTGATGACACGACTGAAATCCGGCTCGTGCCCGACCAACATGACGATGTCGATCTTGTCTCCGGACAAAAGTTCCTTGAGTTCACGAACGCTGAAACCTTTGGCCAGACACTCCGATGTCTTGAGAGGCGCGTGCAGCTGCTCGACCGCAATGTCGGCCGTTTGAGAGGCACGCGGCAGAGGGCTTGTAATGATTTTCTGCGGTTTGACGCCAAGCTTGGCCAGAAAAGTTGCGACTTCGTGCGTTTCCTTCTTGCCTTCATCGGTCAAGGGCCGGTCGTCATCGTCACCGCGCCAGTTTGGCCAATCGGCCAGGCCATGCCGGAAGAAAAACAGATCGAGTTTCGCGTCGCCCATTGCCTAAATGACCCTCCACGCGGGACGACCTGTGCGCGGATCGCCCTGCCAAAGACGCTGACCGCCAGCGAAAGCATTGCGATTGTGACCGAGCTCAGCGCCGGCTGGCAAATCCTCGAGGAGCTTGGCATTGCCGCCCCCGAGCACGACATAGTTTGCGATGAAGGCTTGTTTGAATCCGGCCACCACCCGTTGAACTTCACGCTCCCAATTCTTTGAACCGAGTCGCTCCCGGCCGGCGTCGCCCAACTGGTCTTCCACGGTCCGATTATCGACATAGGGAAGATCGCTGAGTTCGAGCGACAGAACAGTTCGGTCCCAGAGAAGAGCAGATCCAAGCCCGGTCCCCAAACCGAGAAAGAGCATGCGGCCACCATGATAGCTGCCAAGCGCCTGCATGGCCGCATCATTGATAATGCGTGCAGGTTTCCCGAACGCCCTTCGAAAATCGAAACCCACCCAACCCTTTCCAAGATTCTTGGGCTCAGCGAGAATCTTGCCGTCCCGAACCGGGGCTGGAAAACCGATAGCAATCGCGTCGTACTTCCAATCGGCCACCTCCTTCTTTGTCTCGGCCACGAACTTGCGCGGGGTCAAGGTTCGCCCGGAATCAAATTTGCGGCGTTTAATGCGCTGCGAAATCATCAGCTTGACGTGCGAGCCGCCAATATCGATGACCAGAATTTTTTTCCTCATGTCTGCGGCAATTTCGCCACCGTAATCGGGATCAGTTTCGCCGCCCGCTCTTTTTTGGAACGAGACTGTTTTTTCGCCTGACGTCGCGAACGCTCGCGAAACTGCAACTGCGCTTGTTCGCGCGGCTCCGTGCCCTCGGGTTTGAGTCGTCGATAACTTCCGTCCGGCTGCAACTCGCGCGCTTTGACGCGGTCGTGCACGAACTTTGGCAACACGCCGTTGACGATCTCATCGCGCAGGGCCGGGTTCTCGATCGGGAAGGCAACTTCGACGCGGCGCAAGAAATTGCGAGGCATCCAATCCGCGCTGGAGAGAAACAGTTCGGGTTGGCCGGCGTTTTCAAAATAGTAAATCCGGCTGTGCTCGAGAAAACGCCCGACAATGCTGAAGACACGGATATTTTCGCTCAAATTCGGAATTTTCGGCCGCAAACAGCAAATGCCGCGCACGATGAGATCGACAGTTACCTCCGCGCAGGACGCTTCATAAAGTTTTTCGATGACCTCCTGATCGACAAGCGAATTCAATTTCGCGACGATCCGGGCCGGTTTTCCCGCGAGCGCGTGGTCGCGTTCGCGCTCAATCATTCCGATGAGACGCTGCTTCAGGTCGAAGGGGGCCACCAACAGTTTCTTCAATCCAGGGTAACCAGCGAGTCCGGTGAGCGTGTTGAAAACGGTTGAGACCTCGTCGGTCAATTGCGGATCACTCGTGAGCAGACTGAAATCCGTGTAGCTGCGCGCCGTGCGCGGGTGATAGTTCCCGGTGCCGAGGTGCACGTAATGCCGGAGCCGATCGCTATCGCGGCGCACGATCAAGAGCGCCTTGCAATGCGTCTTTAAACCGACCACGCCATAAATGACGTGCGCACCGGCTTCCTCCAGGCGGCGGGCCCACTGGATATTTACGGCCTCGTCGAAGCGCGCGCGCAGTTCGACGATGGCGGTGACCTGTTTTCCCGCGGTGGCCGCATCAATGAGCGCTTCGACGATAGGGGAATCACCACTCGTGCGATAAAGCGTGATTTTGATGGCAAGCACTTGCGGATCGCGGGCGGCGGCTTCGATAAGATCGACAACTGGATCAAAGCTATCGTAGGGATGATGCAGCAGGACGTCTTGCCGACGTAAGACGTTAAACATGTTGGCGTGCCGAGGCAGGGCCGGATCACGGGCGGGCTGGAAGGGACGGTCTTTCAATTTCGCAAATGCGTCATTGGCCACGAGCGGCGCGAGGTGGGTCATGGAAAGCGGGCCATCGAGCTTGTAAACGTCGGCATCGGTTAGATCGAAGAACTCGATGAGGAGCTCGCGAAAATCCTTCGGACAATCTGGTTCTACTTCCAGACGGACAGCATCACCACGGCTGGAGCGTCGCAGCTCTTGTTCGATGGTGCGCAACAAATTCTCCGCTTCCTCATCGTCAATGTAGAGATCGCTGTTTCGCGTCACCCGAAAGGCGTGCACGCCGTCGAGAATTAAGCCGGGAAAAAGTTCGGCGATGTGATGTTTGATGAGCGACGCGAGATAAATGTAATCCCAAGGCTCGCCTTTGCCGCGCGGCATGGCGATGAGGCGCGGCACAACGCGCGGCACCTGCACGATGGCATGAAGCGGCTCACCTCCGCGCAGGGCTTTTGCGCGCACGAGGAGGTTGTGACTTTTGTTCAGGAGCTGCGGAAACGGGTGACTGGCATCGACCGCCAATGGTGTCAGCATCGGAAAAACTTCCTCCTGAAAATAACGGCGCGCCCAGGCGGCGCGTTTCGCGCTCAACTGCGCCACATCGCGAATTCGAATGCCATTTTTGGTGAGCTCAGGAAGCAGTTCGTCATTCCAGAGTGCGTACTGCGCCGCGACCAGTTCGCGCACAATGCGTTGGATGTTGTGGAAAGTCTCGGTCGGACTCAAGCCATCGGGCCCAACGTCGCTCGTCTCGCTCTCGATCTGTTGCTTGATGCCGGCGACGCGGATCTCGAAAAACTCATCGAGGTTGGAGCTGAAGATGGTCAGAAATTTTACGCGCTCGATCAACGGCTGGGTCGGGTCCTGCGCTTCTTCCAGGACGCGCCGATTGAACTCGAGCCAGCTCAGCTCGCGATTGATGAAATTTTGCGGCGCGGAAAAAGGCGCAGACTGAGGCTCATCCCGCGAAGGAAATACAACCGGCTCTTCGGCACTCGCTTTAGCAATCGCTGGCTCCACGCGGCGCGCTCGACCGTCGCTTCACGCGGGAGCAACGAATGGTTGATGACGAATGTCTTCGGCGGCGGCGGCGTAAACCGCGTCCTCCGCGATGTTGGTGGCGTGATCGCCCACGCGTTCGAGATGCCGTCCGATGAACATTAAGTTCAGATAACCGCGGAGCTGATCTGGATCCTGGGCCATTCGTTCGATGAGGCGCCGACTGGTCACGCGGTTCAATTCGTCCAGTTTTTCATCTCGCGGCACGACGTCGCGCCCCAGCTGCACATCCTCGCGCACGTATGCGTCCACGCTGTCTTTAAACATCGACATCGCCTCACGGTACATCGGCACGATCAATTCCACTTCTGGCAATGGCGGGTGCTGGTTCAACTTGCGCGCGCGCCGGGCAATATTGGTGCCTTGGTCGGCCATGCGTTCCAGGTTGGAGGAAAGCTTCATGGCCGCTACTACCCGGCGCAGATCGGACGCGACTGGTTGAAAACGGAGCAGGATATCCACCCCGTCCTTGTCGATCTGTTTTTCCAACTGATCGATCTCTTCGTCATCGGCGATGGCATTCGCGCAGAGATCGTCGTCGCGCTCCATTAATCCTTTGTAAGCGCGATCGAGGCTGCGCTCGGTCAAACTCGCCATCATGAGGACATTGTCGCGCAAGGAAGCAAGCGCTTCGTCGAATGTTCCGAGAATATGTCTTGGTGCGATCATCTCGATCTTAGGATTGTCGCTCTTTGATTTTCATTTTCTCTGGCTCGATCAACCGAAGCGCCCCGTAATATAATCCTCCGTCCGCTTTTCGCTTGGGTTTGAGAAAATTTTTGCGGTGGATCCAAATTCAATCAATCGGCCCAGATAAAAGAAGGCGGTGTGATCGGAGCAACGGCCGGCCTGTTGCATGTTGTGAGTGACGATGACGATGGTGTAATCGCGTTTGAGCTGGTGAATTAATTCCTCAACTTTCGCGGTCGCGATTGGGTCGAGGGCGGAGCAAGGTTCGTCCATGAGCACGACATCCGGTTCTACGGCGAGGGCGCGTGCGATGCAGAGACGTTGTTGTTGTCCGCCGGATAATCCGAAGGCATTAGCCTCCAGCCGGTCCTTTACTTCGTCCCAGAGTGCCGCGGAACGAAGGCTTTTCTCAACCGCTTCGTCGATACGCGAGCGTTTGCTCACGCCCGCGATGCGCAGGCCATAAGCGATGTTGTCGTAAATGGATTTCGGAAACGGATTGGATTTTTGGAAGACCATGCCGACGCGCCGCCGAAGATCGACCACATCCACATTTGGCGTGTTGATGTCGATTCCGTTGATCGAGATCGAGCCCTGTGTGATACGGGCCCCGTCGATCAGATCGTTCATGCGATTAATGCAGCGCAGCAAGGTGGTCTTGCCACAACCGGACGGACCGATGAAGGCGGTGACGGCGCGCTCGGGAATATCAAGATTGACATCGAACAGGACGTGATGATTTCCGTAGGCGAAATCGACGTCCGCAATGTCGATTTTGATCTCGCCCCCAGTCGTTTCCGGCGGTGCTTCCATCTCGCGTGACACTGGTTTGGACAAAGTATCGGGCATTTTCAGCAAGCTTACCATGACAGGCGACTCCTCGTTCTTTCTCTTAACAGAATGGAGGTCAAAGCAATCAACATCACGAGCACGAGAAAAACAAATGCGGCCCCGTACTGGACGCGTTCGGTGTATTCGTTCTGCGGAATCTTCGAGCTGACCACATAAATATGATAGGGCAGGGCCATGACGCCCTGGAAAAAGAAATCGGTCCAATGCGGGACCTGCCAGGGCATCTCGTCGCGCATGGCGTAGGCCGCCGTGAACATGATCGGAGCGGTTTCGCCAGCGACGCGCGCGATGCCGAGAATTGACGAGGTCAAGATTCCGGGCACGGCATAAGGCAGGACGTTTTTGCGAATGGTTTGCCACTTCGTTGCGCCGAGGGCGAGCGAGCCCTCGCGCAAACCCTGCGGCACAGCGCGCAGAGATTCTTCGCTCGCCGTGATGATGGCTGGCAGGACCATTAACCCGAGCGTGAACCAGCCAGCTAAAAGTGAAACATTCCAGCCGAAGAAAATTACGAAGAGTCCAAATCCGAAGAGACCAAAGACAATTGAAGGAACACCGGCCAGGTTCAGGATCGCAATCCGGACCAGTCGAATGAACGGGCCGTTGCGGCTGTACTCGCTTAGATAAATCGCGCTGCTGATCCCGATGATCAAGGCCAGCGTCATTGAACCGATGACCAGGAGCGCCGTGCCGACGATGCAAGGCCAGATGCCGCCGGCGGAGTAGGCGATGCTCGTGGCCTCGACATTCTCGGGATGCGTCGTTTTCCATTGGCGAAACTCGCGATCACTCAGGGTCATCTTTTCCCCGTGATATTCGAAGACGTAGAGCGTCTGGGGCGGTTCGCTCAGGAACTTGAAATTAATGAACGGGGCGGCGCTGGTGAAAACGGTCCGGCTTCCCTTGATGCCGATGTCGAGAAAGATGTAGGTGGCGGCCGCCAGAACCAGATAGGTGGCCAGGCGAAAACTCCAAAAGACGGCACGCTCAAGAAGGTTGGAGCGGCCGCGGTTGGAAGACGCAGCGATCATATCATCCGATGCTCATGCGATAGCGCGCCACCAATTTTTGCGCGAGATAGTTGATTCCGAGGGTCAGCACAAAGAGAACGAGGCCGACCATGAAAAGCGCGCGGTAATGAATGCTGCCGCGCACGACCTCACCCATTTCCTGGGCGATGATGCCAGTCATGGTGTGCACTGGTTGAAAGAACGTGCCGAGCCCCTGCGTGAAATCGGGGATGGCAATTCGATTTCCCGCGCAGAGCAGGACGACCATCGTCTCGCCGATAACGCGTCCAAGCCCGAGCAAGATCGCCGAAATGATTCCGGAAAGAGACGCCGGGACCAGCACGCGCACGATGGTTTGCAGGCGATTGGCGCCGAGTGCGTAGGAAGCTTCTTTGAAACCTCGCGGCACATTGCGCAAGGCGTCTTCGGCAAGCGTAAAAATCGTGGGCACGGCCATCAGCGCGAGCAAACATCCAGCCGTGAACGCATTCAGCCTTTCGCTCAACGGAAAAAACGGGACCCATTTCATGAACGAAGCTTGCGAAAGCGCGCGAATCGTTTCGCCGACGACGGCGATGCCGAAAAAACCGAGCACGACCGATGGAATTGCTGAGATAAATTCGATGTAAGGTTTGATCAGGCTTTTCTCGCCGCGCACCGCCACTTCACTCACGTAAATCGCGGCCGACACCCCGAACGGCACGGCAATCAGCAGAGCCACGACCGAGACGAGAATTGAGCCGGTCAGCAGAGGGATAATGCCGTACCAATCCTGCCAGAAACTCGCCGTTACCCAGTCCTTTCCGAATAGGAATGTTGTGATCGAGCGATGCCACGGAATCGGCACAGTCGGATCCCAGTGGCGCAGTTGATCGACCGCAATCGGAAGATGATTGAGGTATTCTGCGGCGCGCGCCTTCCACTTGGCGAAGGATTGCTGCGCTTTCAAATTCGACAATTGCGGTGGGCTGCCTAGCAACGGGCGAATGTTTTGCTCCATCGACTGGACGACGGCTTCAAACTTGGCCGTATTGCTTTGCAAAGCGGCGCACGATTCTTTTTCGTTGAACGGATTCGTCGATGTCGCAGCGGAACCGGAGTCGGTCGCATCGCTTTGCGCGGAGGCTCCGACGTCTTGGAGCACGATGGCCTCGCGCAGCGCGAGCGCCTGATCTCCAGCGTCGGAAACGAGCGTGCCTAACTCGACGCCAGCGGTCGCAAATTTCTCAGCGAACTGATCGAACTGCGAGCGGGCCTCTTGATCGCTTTCCGCGAGACCAATTTGATTGAGCCAGCGCACGAGCGCGGCGTGGCTTTCGGAATGAACGCGCATGATGTCCACGTACTCGAGTCCGGCGCGACGATATAATCGAAGGTTCGCGAGGTTCTGACCGAAAAATCCCGAGCCTTCACGAAAGAGGAAAATAGTGATGAGGGCCAGAACGACAATGGCGACAAGCGCGTTGCTCCCGAAAAAACCCTTGATAATCCATTCCGTGGAAAGAGCGCGCCGACGCGACGCTCCTTTGGAGGGCCAAATCGATGAGGGCGGGGCGACATTCTCCACACTATCGATGATGTGAAGAAGCTACCGGAGCGGCAACGCCTTAAATGTTACGTTTCTGTGACACCGCCGGTTTTCGCGGTGTCTTTGCCGGGGAGCAGGACACGAATGGTCGTGCCCCGACCAAGCTGGCTTTCCGCTTCGACGCGGCCGCCGTGCAATTGCGCGATGTGCTTGACGATGGAAAGGCCAAGGCCGGTGCCGCCCAGCTCGCTGCTGCGCGCCTTGTCGACCCGATAAAATCGCTCGAAGATGCGCGGCAAATCTTCTTCGCCAATGCCGATTCCAGTGTCGCTAACACTGAGTGCAACCTGGCCGTCGTGGCGGTGCGCGTGCAGGCGGATTTCGGCGCCGGCCCGCGAATATTTCACGGCATTATCGAGCAGGTTGTAGAGGACTTCCTGTAAACGCGTTTCATCGGCGCGGATAATCGGCACATCTGGGGCAAGATCGACAATCACGCGTAGATTTTTGTCCTCGAACTTTTTCTCCCAGTCATGGACCACGCCCCGGACGAGATTGTTCACGCTCACGTCCGACAATTGCAGATTAGGTGTGCTCGATTCCAATTGCGTAAGCGTCAGCAGGTCCTCGACGAGAAAACCGAGACGCTTGGAATGCCGTTCCATCACGCCAAGGATACGGGTGAGTTCGCCTGCCGGAATTTTTGGATTGTCACGCAACGTCTCAATGTAGCCGCGCAAGATCGACAAAGGCGTGCGCAGCTCATGCGAAACATTGGCCACGAAATCCTTGCGCACTTCGTCGAGTTGCTTGAGTTGCGTGATGTCGTGAAAAAGAACGACTACGCCGGTTGTGGCGCGGCTTTCGTCCCGCATTGGAACGGCGCTCACTTCCAACTGTCGCTCCGGCGTTGTGATTTCGGCCCGGTTGGATTCGCCGGTGTGTAGGGTCTCGGTAATCAGTCGATCGAGTGTCGTGTCGCGCACCACCTCCAGCAGCGGCGCGCCCGGCGACGTTTCTCGCAGCCCAAAGAACTGCGCAAAACTTTCGTTCGCCAGGGTGATGTGCCGCGCCGCGTCCACGACAAGTAAACCGTCTTGCATGGCCGCGAGGATGGTCTCGGTGCCGGAAGCCCCTTCCGCGAGTTGCTGAGTCAATTGTTGCTGGCGGTTGAAAATCTCCTCCAAAGCCAGACCCACGCGGCGGGGTATCCTTCCTCCGCCGGCCAGGAACGTGCGCGGCTTTCGCGCCTGTCCAATTCCGTCAATCAGTTCCTCGATCTTGCGCCACGGCGCGATCCAGTTGCGCCAGGCGACGTAGCCGAGCGCGATGGCCAATCCAGCAATGAGGCAAAGCAGAATCCAAGACATCGCTGCTACTCTTCTTGAAATCGATAGCCAAAACTACGCACCGTCTCGATGGCGTCGCCTGCTTTACCCAATTTCTCGCGCAGCCGCCGCACGTGGGTATCGACCGTGCGCGTGTCGATGACGCTCTCGTAACCCCAAACATCATTGAGTAAACGATCGCGCGCCTGCACCCGACCACGACGCTGCAAGAGCGTGCGCAAAAGTTTGAACTCGATGCTGGTCAGATGGACGCGTTTTCCGCCGACCGAAACCTGATGGCGCACCGGATCGATCGTGATCGCACCGGCTGTGACGGTCTCTTCATCGGATTCGCCGCGGCCGCGGCGCAAAATCGCTTTGATACGCAAGACGACTTCACGCGGGCTGAACGGCTTGGTTACGTAATCGTCTGCACCAAATTCCAGTCCGACGATTCGATCGATCTCCTCCGCCTTGGCCGTCAGCATCATGATCGGAATGTGGCGCGTGCCCGGATCGGTTTTCAGAATCTTGCAAACCTCGAGCCCCGGCATCTTCGGCAACATCAGATCGAGAATAATAAACGCGGGCTTCTCCGTCCGCGCTTTTTGCAAACCGGCGGCGCCGTCGGACGCTGTGGAAATGATGAATCCGCCGGCTTTGCGCAAGTTTAGTGTCAGAAGATCGACAACGTCGCGCTCGTCCTCGACGATCAGTATCTTTTTGCCGGACGCCGCTTCCATCGCAGCACTCCTGGCTCTTACTTCGCTTCGCTGGCCGGCTTCGTGCCGGCTTTTTCGTTCAACGCTTGTGTGAATTCCTGCAAGCTTGAGACGATTTGCGGTGCTTTCGTCAGCACGGTGCTGGCCAGTTTTTCGGAATAGTCCGGCCGGCGCTGGGACATTTCGGAAAGTGCCATCATGACAGCGAGCGCGTTGTTAATCGAGTGTTTGACCTCGCTGAATTTCTTCTGCAATTGGGCGAATTCTTCTGGCGTAACGTTGCTCATGATCGGTCGATTTCGCTGGAGAAAGGGGTCGGCTGTGCTTGACTGAAAGGTTCGACATTTGTCGTCAAAATGCCTGCGCAAGTTATCAAGATCAGTGGTGCGCGCCAGCACAATCTAAAGAATCTCCATGTCGAAATTCCGCGGGACAAACTGGTCGTCATAACCGGCCTAAGCGGCTCGGGGAAGTCGTCTCTCGCCTTCGACACGCTCTATGCCGAAGGGCAGCGTCGCTACGTGGAGAGTCTTTCCGCCTATGCGCGGCAATTCCTCGATCGCATGGAAAAACCGGACGTTGATTTCATCGAAGGTCTGTCGCCAGCCATCGCCATTGAACAACGAAGCGCGGGCGCCAACCCAAGATCGACAATCGCCACCACGACCGAAGTCTATGATTATCTGCGGGTTCTATTTTCCGCGGTCGGTCAACCACACGATCCAACCACGGGCCGGCCGGTATTTCGCCAAACGCCCCAACAGATTGTCGATCAAATTCTGGCCTACCAGCCGGGGAGTAAGATCATTCTGCTCGCGCCGCTGGTCGAAAATCAGGTTGGCGAGTTTCGCGACGTAATTGAAAAAGCGAAGCGCGAAGGGTTCGTGCGTGTGCGCATCGATGGCGAAATCGTCGAGCTCGGCGGCCCCGACCCGATTCGATTGAAAAAGAACGAGCGGCACACAATTGAAGCCGTGGTCGACAGACTGGTTGTGCGTGACGGGATCCGTGTTCGCCTGACCGACTCGATCGAAACGGCCCTGAAGTGGGGCGGAAACAGATTGTCGATCTTGCGCGAGCCACCGGCCGCGCCGGGAAAGTGGGAGCAGCTGCGTTACTCAACCGACTACGGCGATGCCGAGTCCGGTTTCACTCTGGGCGAACTAACGCCGAAACATTTTTCGTTTAACAGTCATTTCGGCGCGTGCCCGGTGTGTCATGGCCTGGGGACGGAGCTGGTTTGCGATCCCGATCTAATGATCCCCGATCCTGCTAAGACGATCGCGGAAGGTGCGATCACTCCGTGGCGGCGCGGCACGAAACGGATGCAGGCTTACTACCGCAATCTGCAGGGCGCGCTCGTAAAGCATTTTCGAATCGATGAAGACACGCCCTTCACTGAGTTGCCGGAGGCGTTCAAGGACGCGCTTTATTTCGGCACGGGCGATCAGCCGATCGAGATGAAATTCGGGAGCAACGGCAAGAACAAGCGGCCGTTCGAAGGGCTGGTGCCGCAAATGCAGCGTCTTTATGAGGAAACGGAGAGCGAGTTTACGCGCCATCGCATCCGCGCATTTATGCGGCGCGTCCCCTGTAAGACATGCGCCGGAGCGCGGCTGAAGCCGGAGATTCTCGCAGTCACAATCAAAGATCGACAATCTCGCGAGCTGAACATTCATCAATTCAGCGAACTGACGATCGAAGCGGCCGCGCACTTCATCGACAATCTGGAATTGACCGCGCCGCAAAGAACAATCGTCGTCGAAGTCGTGCGCGAGATCCAATCGCGATTGAAATTTCTCCTCGAAGTTGGGCTCGGTTATCTCACGCTCAATCGCGAGAGCGGCACGCTTTCCGGCGGCGAAGCACAACGCATTCGTCTGGCCACGCAAATCGGCTCCGGTTTGGCCGGTGTTCTTTATGTCCTGGACGAACCGAGCATCGGACTGCATCAGCGCGACAACGCGCGTCTGCTCGGAACACTTCGCCGTCTGCGCGACCTCGGGAACACCGTCATTGTGGTCGAGCACGACGAGGAAACGATTCGGGCCGCCGATCACATTATCGATCTGGGCCCGGGCGCGGGACCACGCGGCGGTGAAATTGTGGCGCAGGGAACGATCGACGAAATCTTGCACGCGAAGAATTCCCTGACAGCTGATTATCTTTCCGGTCGCGTTCGCATCCCTATTCCGCGTAAGCGCGTAAAACCGGGCAAGATCGACCATCGAGCCGCGCGGACTTCCGAAATATCGGGCTGGCTGACGATCGTGGGTGGGGCCGAAAATAATCTAAAGAATTTGACAGTCTCATTTCCGCTTGGCTGCCTGACCTGCGTGACAGGCGTTTCCGGTAGCGGCAAATCGACACTGGTCGACGACATTCTGCGGCGCGCGCTCTTTCGATACTTTTACAAGTCGAAAGAGAAACCGGGAAGCTATCAGGCCCTTCGCGGAATCGATCAGCTCGACAAAGCCATCGTGATCGACCAGAGCGCAATCGGCCGCACGCCGCGCTCGAATCCGATCACTTACACCGGTGCGTTCACGCCGATCCGTGAGGTGTTCGCGCAACTTCCCACGGCGCGCGTGCGCGGCTACGATGCCGGGCGTTTCAGTTTCAATGTCAAAGGCGGTCGCTGCGAAAATTGCGAGGGCGGTGGACTGATTAAGATCGAGATGCACTTTTTGCCGGATGTCTATGTGGAGTGCGAAGTTTGCCACGGGCAGCGTTACAATCGCGAGACGCTCGAGATTACTTACAAAGGGAAAAACATTGCCGACGTTTTGAACCTGACGGTCGACGAAGCGGCGCGATTTTTCCGAAACGTGCCCGCGATCTCCGACAAACTGACGGCCCTACTCGATGTGGGACTGGGTTATTTGCGTTTAGGACAGGCCGGAACCACGCTTTCCGGCGGTGAGGCGCAACGTGTCAAGCTGGCTACGGAACTGGCGAAAAAGGCGACCGGGCGTACGATTTATATTTTGGATGAGCCGACAACCGGTCTGCACTTCGCCGATATCGAGAAACTACTACAGGTATTGATGAAGCTGCGCGACGCCGGTAACACCCTGCTCGTGATCGAGCACAATCTGGAAATGATCAAGTGCGCGGATTGGATTGTCGATCTTGGCCCGGAAGGCGGCGAGCGCGGTGGTGAGGTTGTCGCGACCGGCTCGCCTGAGGAAATCGTCGAGGTTGCGAAAAGTTGCACGGGCAAATACCTGCGGCCGCTGTTGGAAAGAAAATGAGAGCAATCGTTTTTGTTGCGTTGTCGATTTTAGTTTCGGGTTCATTGCGGGCGGAGTTCGCGAATGATCTGACGGATGCGACAAAGCCGCTGAGCGAAGGCGTGCCGGAAGTCGCGGTCGTGCGTCTGCGCGGCTTGCTCGCGAAAAATGTTGCCGATGGCGAATGGTGCGCGATCGCAGAGAAGTTAGCTGAAGCCTTGATCATGGCGCATCAACCGTCGGAGGCGCTCTCGCTCTTGGACGATGCGCGGGCGCGCGACATGACGTGGGCAAAATTTTGGCGTGCGCAGGCGTTGGCCGATTTGCAGCGGCCGGTCGAAGCGTTGCCGCTCTATAAGGAGGTCGCGGCGGACGAGAAAACTGAATTCCGAACAAACGCGATCTTCGGTGCGGGAGAAATGCTACGTTCGCTAAAAAGGAGTGACGAAGCGTTGCGACAATTTGCGCAGTTGCTGCGCGATCCGCAATTTGGTGTGCAGAGCCGGCTTCGTTCTGCCGAATTATTTCTCGACAAAGGAGATATTGCCAATGCGCGTCGCATTCTCGAGGGGACCCAACCTAAGACCGGCGCCGACAAACAAGAACAACAGCTTTTGCGCAGCCGTCTTTCCGTCGTGCAACATCCGGAAAGAGCGATCGACGGCTTTCAATCAATTCTGCAAAAACCTGAGGGAGCAAGTCACTCTGTTCTGCTGGCGGCTCTTTTTGGACTGGCAGATGCGCATCTGCAGCAAAAAACACCGGAGGCGGGTGACGATGTGTTGGAAAATTTTATCGAGCACCACCCCCAGGATGTCGATCTTGCCCGCATTTTTGCAAAACTTGGCGAGCTTTACGGCGCGGAACAAAAACCGTCCAGCAGCGAACTGCAGCGGTGGGTCCGCGATACCGAGGAGCCGCGGCGAGCGTTTGCCCAATGGTACCTTGCGCGCATGGAACTTCGCGCCGGCCATCGGGAACGCGCCGTGCAACTTTTTTCCGCATTGCGCCAAAGCAAAATCAACTCTCCCGAGCTGGCCGGCGCGTTTCTCGAGTTTGCCGAGCTCGAGATGCAAGATCGACAATATGATGAGGCGATCTCGATCTTGAATGAAGCGAAATCGCTGCGACCGGAAGCGAGATTAATCGAGCGAATCAACCTGGCGGCGGCAGAAGCGCAATATCGGGCAAAACGGTTCGACGCAGCCGCGATAGCGTTTGAGCAAACGGCTCATTCCGCTTCGCCTTTGGCGCAGATGTCGATGCTCAATGGGTCGATGGCCTGGTTGGAATCCGGCAATCAGGCGCGCTTTCTAGCCGTTAGTAATGAATTGGAAAAAACACCGGGGAGCGACGAAGCCCGCGCGGAATTGCGTTTGGAAGAAGCTCTTGCCCAAGCATCCCGACGTGAAAAGAACGCGGCCGATTCGCTGCGGACTTTTCTGCGCGATTTTCCGCATGATAAACGCGCCTCGGAAGGGTGGGTCGCGCTGGCCGAACTGGCTTTTCATGACACACCGCCACGGCTCGACGAAGCGCGAAAAGATTTGGCTCTTGCGGCAGAATTAACTCAAACTGCCGCCGCGACAGAGCGCGCTGACTATCTGATGGTTTGGATCGAAGACTCGGCCAAAGCGAACGATCCCAAAGTGATTGAACTCTGCAAAGGGTTTTTGGATCGCCATGCCGCGTCGCCCATGGCTCCGGATGTTCGGTTGAAACTGGCCGAAGCTTATTATCGACGTCAGGACTTTCCGAACGCTCAAACGCAGTTTGAAACGTTGGCCGAACAAAATCCATCGGGACCGTTCGCGGAAAAGGCTCTGTTTTTCGCGGCGGAATCGGCCATGTCGAGCATGGCGCCTGATTCACTCGATCGTGCCATCACTTTGTTCGACCGGGTTGTGCGCTTGAATGGAGAATTGAAGTGGGCTGCGCGCAACGAGCAAGCCGGCATCGAACGGAAAACTGGCAAGCCCAAGGATGCGCTTTTGTTGTACGAAGAGGTGCTGAAAAGTGATGCGCGATCTGATGAGAAGATGGAGGCGCTTTGTGGGAAGGGCGATCTTCTTTTCGAGATGGGTGGTAGCGATCGGAAGAATTATCGGCAGGCCATCGAGGTGTACGATCAATTGGCGGCGGTGGCGAACGATCAGATTCAATGGCGGAACCAGGCTCTTTTTAAAAAAGGCGTATGCCTGGAAAAAGAAGCGGACGGCGCGGCGGCGCTCGCCGCATTTTACAGAGTGGTCGATAGCGAAACACGACCGAATCGGCCGCACGAATTGTTCTGGTTTTATAAAGCCGGCTTCAATGCGGCGCGTCTCCTGGAAGACGCGGCAAAGTGGCAATCGGCGGCGGCGATTTACGAAAAACTTGCGGCCGCGGGAGGCTTGCGCAGTGAAGAAGCGAAAGCGCGTCTCAATCGCTTGCGCCTCGAACACTTTCTTTGG
>Ga0137359_10001684_pt1 | contig 17611 bp, 16 predicted proteins | sample Mad1_40_16metaG_FD_108281 | JGI IMG/M metagenome (GOLD analysis project Ga0137359, IMG submission 108281) | Vadose zone soil microbial communities from Angelo Coast Range Reserve, California, USA - Mad1_40_16 metaG | ecosystem: Environmental > Terrestrial > Soil > Vadose zone | place: USA... | reverse complement strand
CGACTAGCCGCACGTCAAAGCCGGTTGCGAAGCGCGTGCAAAGAGCGACCGCATTACTTCGCCTTGCCGCGCTGCGGCTCCACGATGGTGGCGCGGATCACGGCCTGTTTGCCGTTGCGGACCACGGTCAACTCGGCCGAATCTCCGAGCCATAAGAGACCGAGACGGCTGCGCAAGTGGGAGGTATCCCGCACCGGCGTTCCGGCGAGGTCCGTCACCACGTCGCCAGCCTTGAGGCCGGCGAGGTCCGCCGGAGAGCCCGGATCGACTTTGGTGATGATCGGCGTGGTGGGCGCGGCGGCGAATTTGAACTCGCGCAACACGGCGGGAGTGGGATCCTCGAAGGTGATCCCGAGCTTGCCGCGGCGGACGTCACCCGTTTCCACGATGCGATCGGTCACGACCCGGGCCATGTTGATGGGAATCGCGAAGCCCATGCCGGGATTGGAATTCGTTGCGCCGACGAAAGCGGTGTTGATGCCGATCAGGTCGCCGCGCAGATTGACGAGCGCACCGCCGGAATTGCCCGGATAGATGGCCGCATCGGTCTGGATGAAATTCTCGTACTGCTGGAGGCCTACGTTGGTCCGGTTCAAGCCGCTGACGATTCCCGAAGTCACGGTCTGGCCGATCAGGAACGGATTGCCGATGGCCAGCACGAAGTCGCCCACCTCGATCTGGTCGGAGTTGCCGATCGGAATCGCGGTCAGGTTTTCGGCCGGAACCTTGATGACCGCAACGTCGGTATCCGGGTCCCCGCCGACCAGCTTGGCGGCCAGTTCCCGGCCATCAGCGAGTTGAACGGTAATTTCGTCGGCACGGTCAATGACGTGATTGTTGGTGAGAATGAGACCCTGGCTGGCGTCGATGACCACGCCCGATCCGGCAGCCCGCACCTGCTGGTCAACGGCCGCGGGCTTGGCATCCCGTGGCTTGCGTTGCGGGGCATTGCCGTCTGGCGCACGGCTCTTGATGGAGATGCCGACCACGGCCGGGGTGATTTTCTTGAGAACAGGAGCGAGCGTGGGAATTCCACTCGCCTGCTGGACCACCGGGAGCGGGACACTGGCATTCGCGGTAACAAATCCGCTTGTCGCCAACGCAAGCCCTATCGCGGCTGCCCGGTATATGCGGTACATAGCGCCACCCCTTCGTGGGTGAAAAGCAAAAGCGGACGAACACCAACAATCCTGAAAAAGCGAAAGCTTAAACTTCGGCCGATTTTTCTACGGGAGATGCCTCAGCACTAACATTGGGCAACTCGATCGCTTCAGGTCATACTTCCACGCCAAAGGTAAGTACGTTTCGTGCAACGCACAAGGCTCCGGAGCGTAAATTCGAGGCCTAGTAACCGCTTAAGAACATATAGTATTTACGTAAAATTTATGCCGCGCTGCCCCCGTCTCAGGCACCATGATTGATCTACTGATGCTATCTTTTTGCTGCGGTGCATAATCGCGTTCGATCGACACCGGACGCCTTCCATGCATCCCGTTCGCCGTGCTCGTGGGCGACGGCGCCATTGACCAATGTTCCGGCTCGACGCTAGCCTTTCCACCTAGAGCGTCTCGTTCGGCAAGATGCCGCCAAGAAGGTCCGCGCCTCGGCCGGTACATTTTCGATCGCGCGTGGCCACAGTTCCGCCCTCGGGCTGTTCGGCTGATGGAGCGGATGCAGGGGCGTTCGGGGAGGACACATGACGGCGTTGATTGTTGGGCTTGTCTCGATCGCGGTGGTCTGGCTGGTGGTGATCTACGGTTCCATCTATGTGAACAAGAACGTGCAATAGGCGGTAGCCCGGTCGGAGCGACGCCATCTTCGCGGTCGCGAACCCGGGTCGCTTAGGCAGATAGTCCCGGACTGTGCGACTGCGAAACCGCCCCCTCCTTACCCCGCAAGCAGGGAAGGGGGCGGTTGCAGGTACCTGACGATCCGCGGCATCCGACCGGATCATTGGTCCGCACGTATTGTTGGAGCATGAGCTTTTCCGAAAACCGGTTCCCACTTTTCGGGATCATGCTCTAGGCCACGGTTCCGCCGCCAAGCGTGCCATGGTAGAGCCTTGTCGACGAGGCGGAGCCGCACATGAAAGACATTCGGGAAAACCTCGAACGCCGGCGCGCCAGCGCGCGCGCCGGCGGAGGTGAAAGACGCATCGAGGCCCAGCACACGCGCGGCAAGCTCACCGCCCGCGAGCGTCTCGAACTCTTGATGGACAAAAGCTCGTTCGAGGAGTTCGACATGTTCGTCGAGCACCGCGCCACCGATTTCGGCATGGACAAGACGAAGATCTCGGGCGACGGCGTCGTCACCGGCTGGGGCACCGTGAACGGTCGCACCGTATTCGCCTTCGCCAAGGACTTCACGGTGTTCGGCGGCTCGTTGTCGGAGACCCACGCCCAGAAGATCACCAAAATCCAGGACATGGCCATGAAGGCCCGGGCCCCGATCATCGGCCTGTTCGATGCCGGCGGCGCCCGTATCCAGGAAGGGGTGGCAGCGCTGGGCGGCTATGGCGAGGTGTTCAAGCGCAACGTGATCGCATCCGGGGTCATCCCGCAGATTTCCGTCATCATGGGCCCGTGTGCCGGCGGCGATGTCTACTCGCCCGCCATGACGGACTTCATCTTCATGGTGAAGGATACGAGCTACATGTTCGTCACCGGGCCCGACGTGGTCAAGACCGTGACCAACGAGGTGGTCACCGCCGAGGAGCTGGGCGGCGCCGTGGTCCATACCACCAAATCCTCGGTGGCAGACGGGGCCTATGAGAATGACGTCGAATGCCTGCTGCAGATGCGGCGGCTGATCGACTTTCTGCCGTCCAGCGCCGCCGCTGGCCCGCCGGAATGGCCGTCGTTCGACGACATCGAGCGCGAGGACCCCTCGCTCGATACCTTGGTGCCGGACCATCCCAACAAGCCCTACGATATCAAGGAGCTCATTCTCAAGGTGGTGGACGAGGGCGACTTCTTCGAGGTCAGCGAGGCATTCGCGCGCAACATGGTGACGGGCTTCGGCCGCCTCGCCGGGCGCACGGTCGGCTTCGTGGCGAACCAGCCGATGGTGCTGGCAGGCGTGCTCGATGCCGACGCCAGCCGCAAGGCGGCCCGCTTCGTGCGCTTTTGCGATGCCTTCGAGATCCCGATCGTCACCTTCGTGGACGTGCCCGGCTTTCTGCCCGGCACGGCGCAGGAATACGGCGGTCTCATCAAGCATGGCGCCAAGCTCTTGTTCGCCTACAGCCAGTCCACGGTGCCGCTGATCACCGTGATCACCCGCAAGGCGTTCGGCGGCGCTTACGACGTGATGGCGTCCAAGCACGTCGGCGGCGACATCAACTATGCCTGGCCGTCGGCGCAGATCGCCGTGATGGGAGCGAAGGGCGCGGTGGAGATCATCTTCCGCTCCGACCTCGGCGACCCCGAAAAGATCGCGGCGCGCACCAAGGAATACGAGGACCGCTTCCTGTCCCCGTTCGTGGCCGCCGAGCGCGGCTATATCGACGAGGTGATCATGCCGCGGGCGACGCGCAAGCGGCTGGCGCGGGCACTGGGGATGCTCAGGGGCAAGAAGGTGGAGATGCCGGCGCGGAAGCACGATAACTTGCCGGTGTAGTGATGACGAGATGTTGAACGCATCCGGAAACCCATTCGCAATGCCCGTCCTGGCAACGCCGCGCCTGCGCATTCGCCTGCTCGAGCCAAACGATCTGCAGAGCTGCTGCGATCTCTTCGCCAGCATTGGCTGGAGTGATCCGACAACTTGGCGCCGAGGAAATCATCGCGCGCCGACGGTCCTGGCTGACCTGGACGATTGCGGGCTATTGCGAACTCGAACGGCTCTATCAGCCGCCCCTCGGCGAGCGCGCAGTCTCCCGCGACGATGATCATTTCATCGGGCTCGTCGGCTACGTTCCCTCCTTCGAACCCTTCCAGCGTCTTCGATCATTCGGGGAGAACAGCAAGGCGGGCAGGACGATGGAACTCGCCTTGTTCTGGGCCATCCAACAAAGGCTCGCAGGGGCAGGGTTTCGCGACCGAGGCGGCCACGGCGCTGATTACCCACGCCTTCACCGCCATAGATGCGGACCATCTTCACAAGCCGCGGATTCACCAGTGGTGGTCGCAGAATCGCGATCACGGTTGAGCAACCTGTCCACTCACGCAAAATGGCTTCGTTCGAGTGATATCGCAGCCGAGTTACTCGTCTCCGATCCCGATTGGCCGAGCGTTCGATCACCGACGCCGAAACACGGAAACCGAAGGCCACGCCTTCTGGCCAGACGACATTTCTCTCCTCGACGAACGATTGATCGAACGCACCCGCGTTCTCGGCCCCAAGCAGCTCACCGACATCTACCTGCTTGCGCTGGCCGTGAAGCACGGGGGACGACTGGTGACGTTCGATCACGCGATCCCGATGGCTGCCGTACGTGGAGCGCGGCCCGAGCACCTTGTCGTGATCTAAACTGCTCAGCCGGGAATAAGCTACACGAGCGCCGAAGGTGGACAGGGGCACTCGCGTTTTCACCGCCGCTTGAAGCCTCAGCGCGGTTACAGATCGGGGTCCGACGCCGGCGTCGCAGGTGCGGGCGCCGCAGGTGGAGGTGTCTGGACGTCACCGGTCCTGGGGGCAAATCGCAGCGCCGATGGGGCTGCACCAGTCGTCGTGGGCTCGTTGGACTGGATGCTCGCCTGGTCGGTCCGGCTGTATCCGATGATCAATCCGAGAACCACGACGACGGCGATGATTGCTGCCAACCACGTCCAGATCGTTCCCGCGCTGTTGGACCCCTGGACATCGAATCGACGGAACGGATCGGTGCGGCGCGAATCGGTGTAGCGGGGCTCAGACATAATTCTCCTCCGTTTTTGGGGGGCCAACTGTGGTGCTGAGGAAACTGCGAACCTACAACAATGTTCCTGCACACGACCAAGGTTCCTGGCTCTTCGACCTTTGCCGGTGCTGCCGGCGCAGGCTATCACGGAACTTGAGGCGCGGGTCGCTGCTGCGACGGGGCTGAACCAGTTGTTGCAGGCGGGCTCAATTGAGCGCTCCTATGATCAGCCCAGTTATATCCGATAAGCAGCCCTATTAGGGTGCCGAGAGCGGTGAGAGCCGCCGTCAGCCACGGCCAGAACCCGGCTCCGTTAGACCGTTGGGCGCCGAAACGGCGCGACTGATCGTTGCGTTGCGGATCGTTGTAGCGGGGGTCAGACATGATTCTCCTCCGTTCGTGGTGCCAACCGTGGTGGTGCTTCAAGGAAACTGCCAATGGACCACAATGTTCCTGCGCCAAGCAACGTTCCGCCTCTTCGGCGTGGCCGGTACAAGCCCTGCCATGGCTCCGGAAAAGTTGGGCGAATCCGACAGCTGCCGTATGCGGGGCACGGCCGGAGCACCTTTGTTGTGATCTGAGCTCATGGGCGGGCGAAACAAGCAGCACGAGCGCCACGGCGGGACTGCGGCGCCCGTGTTTTCACTTGGTCATCAACCGCTCGAAGCATCCGCAGTTACTGATTGGGGGCGGGCGCAGGTGTCGTAGGCATATCACCGAACTTGGCCGGAGGCGCAGGTCGCGACTGCGATGGGGCCGAACCGGTCGTCGTCGGCGGGCTGGATTGCGTGCTTGCGTGCTCACTCCGCTGATATCCGATGAGCAGCCCGAGAGCCCCGAGAGCGGCGAGCGCCGCGGCTATCCACGGCCAGATGTTCCCGGCGCCGCCAGACCCGTCGGAACGCCGCCACTGATCGTTGCGGCGCGGATCGGTGTAGCGTGGGTCAGTCATGATTCCACTCCGTTCTTGGTGGACCAACGGTGTTGATTAGGAAACTGGCGACCGCTCGCAATGTTCCGGGCCCAAGACCGACGTTCCCCTCTTCGTTGGCGCCGTTCCAGGATGGCGGAGCGTCGTGATGCCGCGGGTCTTTCGCGATTTGAAGAATGCGTGGCGCACCGGCGCCCGCCTTGATTTCCCGGCATCGATCTGCGACATCCGCGTCCATGGACCACTCCCTCAGCGCTCCCACCCGCACCGTCCCGGCGGTCGCCGCGGTCTCGCCGCTCGCGGCCGAGGTGGCGCGGCGGCGCACTTTCGCCATCATTTCCCATCCCGACGCGGGCAAGACCACGCTCACCGAAAAGCTTCTGCTGTTCGGCGGCGCCATCAATCTTGCCGGCCAGGTCAAGGCCAAGCGCGATCGCCGCACCACCCGCTCCGACTGGATGAAGATCGAGCGCGAGCGCGGCATCTCGGTGGTCACTTCGGTGATGACGTTCGAGTATGACGGCACCGTCTTCAACCTGCTCGATACGCCCGGCCACGAGGACTTTTCCGAGGACACCTACCGCACGCTCACGGCGGTCGATTCCGCCGTAATGGTCATCGACGCCGCCAAGGGCATCGAAGCGCGCACCCGCAAGCTGTTCGAGGTCTGCCGGCTGCGTGACATTCCGATCATCACCTTCATCAACAAGATGGATCGGGAGAGCCGCGACCCCTTCGATCTCATCGATGAAATCGAGAAGACGCTCGCCCTCGACACCACGCCGATGACCTGGCCGATCGGGCGCGGCCGCGACTTTATCGGCACCATGGAAATTGTCACCGGCGCCGTGCGGCTGATGGACGACGGGGCGCCCAAGACAGTAGGACCCAAAACCGGGGTCGCGGTCGGCCCGGAGCGACGCATGGACTTCGCCGCAGTCGCGGCGCTCAATCCCAATCTCGACGCCGCCGCGCTTGCCGAGGAATTCGCCATCGTCAAGGCAGCCTGCCGCCCGTTCGATCTCGTCTCGTTCCGGGAGGGCCACCTGACGCCGGTGTTCTTTGGCAGCGCGCTGAAGAACTTCGGCGTCGGCGACCTGCTCGATGGCTTTGCCGCCTATGCGCCGCCGCCGCGCGCGCAAGAGGCCGATGCCCGTCGCGTCGAGGCCGACGAACCGGCGATGACGGCCTTCGTGTTCAAGATCCAGGCCAACATGGATCCCAACCATCGCGACCGCATCGCCTTCGCACGGCTATGCTCCGGCCGGCTCACCCGCGGCATGAAGGCGAAGCACGTGCGCACCGGCAAGTCGATCGGCCTGCACACGCCCCACTTCTTCTTCGCCCAGGACCGCGCCATCGCCGACGAAGCCTTCGCGGGCGACGTGGTCGGCATCCCGAACCACGGCAGCCTGCGTATCGGCGACACCCTCACGGAAGGCGAGACCCTCAATTTCGTCGGCGTGCCGAGCTTCGCGCCGGAAATCATCCGCCGCGTGCGGCTGACCGACGCCATGAAGGCGAAGAAGCTCAAGCAGGCGCTGCAGGAAATGGCGGAGGAGGGCGTGGTCCAGGTGTTCCGCCCGACCGACGGCTCGCCGGCGCTGATCGGCGTGGTTGGCCCGCTGCAGCTCGACGTGCTGCGCGACCGCCTCGCCGCCGAATACGGCCTGCCGGTGGAGTTCGACCAGAGCGAGTTCCAGCTCGCGCGCTGGATCTCGGCGGCGGACAGGAAGAGGCTCGATGAATTCGCCGAGGCGAACCGCGCCGGCATTGCGGACGACCTCGACGGCGATCTCGTCTATCTTGCCCGCAGCCAGTTCTATCTCGACTATACGCGCGAGCGTGCGCCGGGCATCGTGTTCACGGATGTGAAGGATGTGAAGGCGGCGAAACGCGGTTGACATCCACTATAGCGTTGTGTCTCTGAAGGTTCATTCCCATTGCGGTGTCATGCCCCGCGAAAGCGGGGCATCCAGTAACCCCTAGACTCGCATTTCTATTGAGGTGCTGCGGGTTACTGGATCGCCCGCTTTCGCGGGCGATGACAGCATCGTAGCGTGGAGAACGCAGCGGGCCGGTCCTCTCAATTGATCCTGATGTTCGCCGCCCGGATCACTGGCGTCCAGCGGGCGAGGTCGGCGTCGATGCGGGCACGGAAGGCGGCCGGCGTCCCGGGGATCGGCTCCATCAATTGCGTGGCGAGCTTGTCGCGGACCTCCGGCGCCGTGATGACCTCCGCAACTTCGCGCGCGATCTTCGCCACGATGGCGTCCGGCGTCCCGGCCGGGGCGATGAGGCCGTTCCAGGCGTCGGCCTCGACGTCGATGCCGCTCTCGCGCAGCGTCGGAATGCCGGGCAGCAGCGCCGAGCGCGCAGCGGTCGAGACCGCGAGAATCCTCACCGCGCCGGACGAAAGCTGCGGCGTCACGGCGATCGCCGGCAGGCAGGCCATCTCGACGTCGCCGCGCAGCAGCGCCGTCATCGCCTGGGGCGAGCTCGTGTAGGGGACGTGCACGATCTGCGTGCCGCTTTTGAGCGCGATCGCTTCCATGGCGAGATGCGACACCGAGCCGTTGCCGATCGAACCGAAGTTGTATTTGCCGGGATTGCGCTTGAGCAGGTCCACGAGCTCGGCCACCGTGTTGACGCCGAGCCGGGCGTTGACCGCAAGCGCGCTCGGCTGCGTCGCCACCATGGTGACGTAGGCGAAGTCCTTGGCCGGATCATAGGGCAGCTTGCCGAACAGCAGCGCATTGATGGCGAGCGGCCCCGCGATGCTGATGCCGAGCGTGTAGCCGTCGGGCTCGGCCTTGGCAACCGCATCGGTGCCGAGGTTGCCGCTCGCACCCGGCTTGTCCTCGACCACGAACGGCTGGCCAAGCTTCTGCGCCAGCCGGTCGGCGATCACGCGTGCGACCATGTCGGGCGTCGATCCGGGGCCGAACGGGACGTAGAGCTTGACCGGGCGGGTCGGCCATTCCTGGCCGACGGCTTGGGTGCCCAGGGTGGCGACGAAAAATGCGGAGCAAACGACGAGGAAGGCCGGGAGCAGGTGTTTCATAATGATGGTGAATATATCCTGTCGTAATGTTGCTCAAAGCGAAGGCTTATCCTCCTCCGCCCTTGGTCAGGACAAAAACGGAGTTTCGACGGTGCTGTGGAACTCCGACCCGTTGTGCTGAATGTCAATTCCCTGAGAACAGGGAAATTAACAGGCAATTTTCGAAACTTCCGACCATTTCAGTGCGTTCCGTCCGCTTCCCAGTCGATTTGCGCTGCAATCCCAGTGCATTGCGCATGATTCCCTGTTCTTCACTGGAACAGGGAATTCGTGTGATCGAACAGGGAATTCATCTGAGCAAACACGGGATTCTCCAATTCCGCTTGGCGCATTTGGCAATACAATACCGCTGGCTTTGTTTTTGCCAAAACGAGGTGATCGGCGCCGATCAGTTTAGGACATGGCACCGTTCGCAAGGCGATAGGTTTTTGCGTTCGAGAAATCATTTATTTCATACCACAATAGTCCTATTTTGGCAAGGAAATTATGCTTCAGGAAATTATGCTGCGGCCGAGTAGGATGGGTTCGCTTCGGCTCAACCCATCCCACGCGACCGTAACCCGCGTCACGCGTCCTTTGGCTCCGGTCAGGCGGCTGGCGGCCCGCACGTAAAAGGGGTAGACGAAGCATTTGATACGAAATGTTGGCAGGCCGTCGGCCGAAATTCCGACGATTGACCTGACGCGATTGAATTGAGACGCGCGCGATTCGACCGCCGCCTGATTGCGATGTCGATTGGTTGATCGAGCGTGGGGGAATTTTTGCAAATCATGATGATGGACTTTATCCAAATCATAAACGCGTGGATTGATTGGGCGAGCGATCCATCCAACAGCAACTTGGTTCGCACCGTGGTGGCGCTCATTGCGGTCCCGAGCGGGTTGGTCGGAATATACACCTTTTACAAACTCATCCGCGGCAAGCACACCGACGCCCGCGTTGATCGCGCCGCCGCAAAGATTGATGCACAGGGCCGGACGCTCGACGAAATCAAGGCTCTGGTTCATCAACTGGCATCGAACTCCTCTGGCCCGGCGGCTCCGGACCGGGAACGGGCCATCACCGCTGCGGTCGCCGCCGCACAGGAAGGGGCGGCGGCCGGCGATGCGCGATTGCGACGCGCCCTCGACCTGTTGAAAGCAAACCGGATCGCCGAAGCGGAAGCGCTGTTTCAAGTCGTCGCCGACGACAAGGCGTCACGCATCATGCAGGACAAGACAGATGCAGCCGCCGCTTTCCGCAACCTCGGCGCCATCGCCGGCCTGCGTGATCCCAAGAAGGCGCTGGAGGCTTATGAGCGAGCGTTGCAATACGATCCGGACGACTTGGACAGCCTTGTGTGGGCTGGCTACCTGCTCATCGGTCGCGGGACTCTCGATGCGGCACAGACCCGGCTCGATCGGCTTTTGTCGCTCGCAAGCGAGGGCCAGTCCTTCTACCGGTTGTGGGCGCAGCTCGGTCTCGGCGATATCCGCGTCCAGCGCGGCGACCTTGCGGGCGCGCTGAAATCGTTCCGCGACGGGCTTGCGATTGCGGAGCGTCTGGCGCAGGCCGACCCCGGCAACGCGGGCTGGCAGCTTGATCTTGGTATCAGCAATGAAAGGATCGGCAACGTTCAGATGGCGCAAGGCGACCTCGCCGCTGCGTTGAAGTCTTACAAGGCAAGGCAAGACATCATCTCCCGTCTGGCGCAAGCTGACCCCGGCAACGCGGGCTGGCAGCGCGATCTGTCGGTGTCTTACAACAAGATCGGCGACGTGCTTAAGGTGCAGGGCAATCTGCCGGAGGCGCTGCAATCGTTCCGCGCCTCACACGACATCATCTCCCGTCTAGCGCAGTCGGACCCCGGCAACGCGGGCTGGCAGCGCGATCTGTCGGTGTCTTTCGAGCGCGTCGGCGACGTGCTTAAGGCGCGGGGCAATCTGCCGGAGGCGCTGAAATCGTTCCGCGACGGGCTCGCCATCATCTCCCGGCTAGCGCAGTCGGACCCCGGCAACGCGGGCTGGCAGCGCGATCTGTCGGTGTCTTATGAGAAGATCGGCAACGTGCTGGTGGCGCAGGGCAATCTGGCGGAGGCGCTGAAATCGTTCCGCGACGGGCTCGCCATCAGAAATCGTCTGGCGCGAGCCGACGCCGGCAACGCGGGCTGGCAGCGCGATCTGTCGGTGTCCTACAACAAAATCGGCGGCGTGCTTAAGGCAGGGCAATCTGCCGGAGGCGCTGAAATCGTTCCACGCCGATCTCGCCATAGCGGAGCGTCTGGCGCAGGCCGACCCCGGCAATGCCGATTGGCAGTGTGATCTCGTCGTTTCACACTGGAAACTTGCAGCGAATGGCGATGAAGCACCCCGCCGTTTTGCTTTCATTGTCGCCACACTGCGCAAGTTGAAAGCGGAAAATCGCCTAACCCCGGCGCAAGAGAGGTGGTTGCCCGAAGCCGAGGCGCAACTTGCAAAAACGCGCTGACGATCCCTCCAACAGAATATTCAATCGAGTGTGAGCCGGATCACAGCGAATTCCTCCCTCCCGCTGTAGAAAATCCTCTGTCCCACGGTCGGAAACATGTTCCGAAGGAGGGCAAGATGGACATTCTGTCTGCGACATTCGGCAGCGATGCCGCCGCCGAGATTTGGGTCGGCGCGTTCGTGTTTCTACTCATGTATTTGACCGGCTTTGTGCTGTTTCAAAAATGGCGACGCATCTCCATGCCGACGCCGGTCGTTCATCGGCACATCATTTCAGGTCTCAGCGCCGCGCTCGCGGCCATGGGGGTCGTATTTTGGCTGTACGCCGCGAACGGCGCGACGGCATCTGCCAAAGGACAAACCGGCTCCGCGGTTGCGCCGCAGGAGCTTCATGGCTCGGTCGAGACGAGATCGATGCCCGTTCTGAGGTTCGAGGATCAAAGCGTGATTTATCCGGGGCGGAATTGAGCGAACGACCCTTGCTTACCTCTCCCCGCTTGCGGGGAGAGGTCGGAATGAGCGCGTCTTTCGCGCTCATTCCGGGTGAGGGGGCCTCTCCACAAGCTCAGACTCGCGGATACGCCCCCTCACCCCGACCCTCTCCCCGCAAGCGGGGAGAGGGAGCAGTCCCCGCCAGCCCTATTCCTCTCTCAACCAACTCGCCCACTTCGGACAGCGCTCGCGGATGAACGCGTGCATCGCGGCGATGCCGGCTTGCTCCGGATTGCGCCCGCGCCAATCCTCCATGAGGTTACCGGCGCATTCGGCCGGAACGTCTGCGGCCAGCTTCTTGAATTCCGATTTGGACTCGTGCTCAAAGCGATAGACTCCGAGAATGACCGCCATGCAATAGGTCGCTTCCTGCTCACGCATGCCGAGTTCATGATAGCGTTCGACTTGATCGAAAAACGGTTGCAGCTCTTCCTCGATGATGTCGACCGCCGCTTCGTCGGGCGACGTATAGCCGTCGCGTAAGGAGCCCGTCTGGTCCAGGCAATCCTGAGCATCGATCAGGTCAAGAGCGTCGAAGACCTCGCCGGCTGTGCCGTCCAGGCTGAATTGCGTCAACAGGTTCATCGCCTCGGCGACGATCGCGTCGCGAATGTCGCCGCCTTTCCGGCACAGCCGCTCGACGATTTCCAAGGCCTGCTCGGCTGTCAGTTTACCGATCACGTCGGTCATGCGAATGCCCCCTGGCTGCCCGATCGCCTGCATAGAAGCACGGCGGCGGAGACAAAGCAGCCGTGCGACACATGATATCGTGACTCTGTGAACATCCGAGATACAACTCAATGACAAGAAGTGCACGACTTGCTTCCGCGCCCGCCTTCGCCTCTACTGCGGCGCGAAAATTCAACCCCCGGCGGAGATATCACCATGGGCCTCATGGTCCTCGTTCTCGGCTTGATCCTGTTTCTCGGTCCCCACGTGTTCGTGACCCTGCGGCCGCAGCGCGCCGCCGCGGTGAAGCAACTGGGCGAATGGCCCTACAAGGGCCTGTTCGCCGCACTCTCGATCGCCGGCCTCTATGTCGCCGGCAAGGGCTTCGGCATGTACGACGCGGCCGGCCCGCTGGTGCTGTGGACCGCGCCGGCCTGGACCAAGCATATCACCGAAGCCCTGATGTTGCCGGCCTGCATTTTCGTTGCCGCCGCCTATCTTCCGGGCAATATCAAGCGTGTCCTCAAACATCCGATGCTGGTTGGCGTGAAAACCTGGGCGGTGGCGCATCTCCTGGTCAACGGCGATGTCGGGGGGATCATCCTGTTCGGATCGGTGCTGGCCTGGGCCGTCTATGATCGGATCACCCTCAAACACCGCAGCGATCCGGGGGGCCTGTCGATTCCCGAAGGCGGATTGAAGAACGACATCGCAGCGGTTGTCGTCGGCATCGTCCTCTATCTCGCGCTCGGCTTCGTGTTCCATCCCGTCGTGGTCGGGCGGCACGTTTTCGGCACATCCGCATTTGGAACCTGACATGTCGATCCATTCCACGCAAAACCCCGCAGCGCCGAACCAGCCTGCACACAAGCGCCTTACCGCGCCGGACATCCGTGCCCGCAAGGGCTTAGCCCCGATCGTGATGCTCACGTCCTACCATGCCCATACGGCGCGCATCCTCGATGCGCACTGCGATGTCATCCTGGTCGGGGATTCGCTCGGCATGGTGATGCACGGGCTGGAGACCACGATTCCGGTGACGCTCGACATGATGATCTTGCAGGGCCACGCGGTGATGCGCGGGTCGCGCCACGCGCTGGTGGTGGTCGACCTGCCATTCGGCTCCTACGAGACGTCGCGGGAGCAGGCCTTCATGACGGCGGCGCGGGTCCTCAAGGAGACCGGCTGCGGCGCCATCAAGCTCGAGGGCGGCCAGCGTATGGCGGAGACGATCCGCTTTCTCGTCGAACGCGGCGTGCCGGTGATGGCTCACGTCGGCCTGACGCCGCAGTCCGTCAATGCGCTTGGCGGCTTTAAGGCCCAGGGCCGCGACCCGGCCGACTGGGCGCCGATTGCCGCCGACGCCCGCGCGGTTGCGGAGGCCGGGGCGTTCGCCGCGGTGCTGGAGGCGCTTGCCGAGCCGCTCGCTGCGGAGATCACCCGCGAGATCGCGATACCCACCATCGGCATCGGGGCGAGCCCCGCCTGCGACGGCCAGGTCCTGGTGCTGGAAGACATGCTCGGCCTGTCGCCGTGGGTGCCGAAATTCGTCAAACGCTATACCAGCCTGGGCCCGGCGATCGAGACCGCAGTCGCATCCTATGCGGCGGAGGTGAGGAGCCGCAGGTTTCCGGGGCCGGAGCACGTGTACTTCGCGGCGAAGAAGGTGGAGTCGTAGGGCCATCCCAAGACCTAAGGTCGCAGCCTGCCGGCGCGTGTTTGCCACGCCGTCGCCACAACGCTATCCTAAAGGCCGCTCCGGCGATTCTGGCTTTGCCCGTTTGTGCGCCTTAAACTATGGTGCCGCCATGTGAATTCGGGCAGGCGTCGCTTTTTGTCTGGCGAAAGCGTGCTGGTCCGCGTGCGATAGGCAGCCGGGGCACGGCAATGCGCCGAACGGCGGAGAGGTTTCGTGTCCGATATTTTCACCGAAGTCGATGAGGAAGTACGCCGGGAACAGCTCAAGAAGCTGTGGGACCGCTATGGCAACTATGTGGTGGCGGCGATCATCCTGGTGATCGCCGCGGTTGCGGCCTGGCGCGGCTACGACTACTGGCAGATCCGCAAAGCCGCCGAGACGGGAGCTGCCTATGATGCCGCCGCCCGGCTCGCCGAGGAAGGCAAGCACGGCGAAGCCGAGGCAGCCTTCGCCAAGATCGCCGTCGACGGCACCGCCGGTTATCGGGTGCTGGCGCGGCTGCGCGAGGCGGCCGAGATTGCCGACCGGGACCCCAAGGCTGGCGTCGCGGCCTATGACAAGATCGCTGGCGAAACGACCGCGCAGCCGGCCATCAGCGAGCTTGCCGCCATTCGCGCCGCATTTTTGCTGGTCGACACCGCGAAGCTCGACGAGATGACCCAACGCCTTGAGCCGCTGGCTGCGCCCTCCGGCGTGTTCCGCCACACGGCACGGGAATTGCTGGCGCTGTCGGCTTGGCGCAACCACGACACCGCCGCCATGCGCCGTTGGACGGAGGCGGCCAAGAATGATCCGGAAGCGCCCTCGAGCGTGCGCTCGCGCATGGACGTGCTCGCTTCTCTCCTCCCCGACTCCGGCAAGCCTTAAGGAGACGCCACATGCGCGCGCCGACGCACCCCCACCCTACCCCCCCTCGCAAACGGGGGAGGGTAGTATGGGGGCGTTTGGTCCTCGCCGCGATGGTGGCGGCGACAGGTCCGGTTCTTTCGGCTTGCGATTCGCTCGATTCGTTCGAGATATTCGACAGCAAGAAGAAGCTTGCGGGCGACCGCAAGCCGGTGTTTCCCGAGGGCGTCCCGGGTGTCGCCCCCGGCGTACCGCCCGAGCTGGTGAGGGGATATCACGAGCCGGAGGGGGGAGGGCTTGACCCCGCCAAGGCTGCGGCGGAGGCGGCCACCGAACCGGCCGCCAAACCGAAGAAGCCCAAGCCGGAGTTCAAGCCGGAACCCAAGCCGACGCCGCAGCGCACGGCGAGCAAGCCCGCGCCGAAGCCGCCGGCGCAGTCCGATCCCTATGGGGCGGCCCCGACGCGCGCGGCGGAGCCCGCCCCTCAGGCCGCGACCGCACCGTGGCCGACGGCGCAGCCACAAGCCGCGTGGCCGGCGGCGCCGGGGCGGTAGCGCACCGAGGTAGCTCACGCGTAGGATGGGTTGAGCGATAAGCGAAACCCATCGCCGACCTGCGCGGACACAGGCCCATGATGGGTTTCGCTGCCGTTCAACCCATCCTACTTGCCAGCCATGAGCTTCACCGTTGCGATCGTCGGCCGGCCGAATGTCGGGAAATCGACCTTGTTCAACCGCCTCGCCGGCCGGCGTGTGGCGCTCGTCGACGATACCCCCGGCGTGACCCGCGACCGGCGCGAAAGCGCGGCGCGGCTCGGCGACCTCACCTTCACGATCATCGACACGGCGGGCCTGGAGGAGGTGAGGCCCGAAAGCCTCGCGGGCCGCATGCGGGCCCAGACCGAGGCCGCAATCGCCGACGCCGATGCGGTGTTGTTCCTCATCGATGCCCGTGCCGGCATCGTGCCGGACGATCGCGTCTTTGCGAACGTGCTGCACCGCGCCGGCAAGCCGACGATCCTCGTCGCCAACAAGGCCGAAGGTCGCAGCGGCTCTGCAGGCGCCTACGAGGCCTTCGATCTCGGCCTCGGCGAGCCGGTGGCGATCTCGGCCGAGCACGGCGAGGGTCTTGCGGAACTCTACGACGCGCTGCGCGCCGCGCTGCCGGCGCAAACCGCACCGCCAAGTGGCGATGAAGACGACGATACCGGCCCCGCCGCCCCCGTCCCCGAAAAGCCGATCCGCATCGCCGTAGTGGGGCGGCCAAATGCCGGCAAGTCGACGCTGATCAACCGCCTTCTCGGGCAAGAGCGCCTGATCACCGGCCCCGAGGCCGGCATTACCCGCGACGCCATCGCGGTGCCGCTCGCCTGGCACGGGCAGCGCTTCCTGGTTCACGACACCGCCGGGCTGCGGCGGCGCTCCCGGGTCGAGGCTAAGCTCGAAAAGCTGTCCGTCGCCGATGCGCTGGAGGCGATCCGCTTTGCCGAGGTGGTGATCCTGCTCATCGACGCGACTGTCGCGTTCGAGGAGCAGGATTTGCGCATCGCCGATCTCATCGAGCGCGAAGGCCGCGCGCTCGTGCTCGGCATCAACAAGTGGGACCTTAAGGAGGCCGCGCCGGGCGCCATCGCCAAGCTGCATGAGCAGGCGGACCGTCTGCTGGCCCAGGTCAAGGGCGTGCCGGTGGTCGCGGTCTCAGGCCTCACCGGCGCCGGGCTCGATCACTTGATGAAGGCGGTCACGGCTATCCACGCGCTGTGGAACAAGCGCATCCCGACAAATGCGCTCAACCGCTGGCTCGATGGCGTGCTGGCCGCGCATCCGCCGCCCGCCGTATCGGGCCGCCGGCTCAAGCTCAACTACATCACCCAGCCGAAGACCCGCCCGCCGAGCTTCGTTTTGTTCTGCACCCGCGCCGACGCCGTGCCGGACAGCTACCAGCGCTATCTGGTCAACGCGCTGCGCGAGGCGTTCGGGCTGCCGGGGGTGCCGATACGGCTGACGCTGCGGGAGAAGGCTAATCCGTATGCGGGGAGGAAGGCGCCGCAGGGAAGGTGACGGCCGCGCCGGATAGGCTTGACATGTGACTAAACGGTCACCTATTGTCTGCCGCATGGATGATGTGTTCAGAGCCCTGGCAGACTCGACACGCCGAAGCCTGCTCGACGAGCTGTTCAAGCAGGACGGGCAGACGTTGAGTGCGCTTGAGGGCCGGCTGCCGATGACCCGCTTTGGTGTGATGAAACACCTCAAGGTGCTCGAGGAGGCTCGCCTCGTCGTGACGAGGCGGCGTGGGCGCGAGAAGTTGCACTTCCTGAACGCCGTCCCGATCCAGCTCATCCACGACCGGTGGGTGGACAAGTACACCGCGCCTTGGGCCGCCAAGCTGGGTGAGCTCAAGCACAAATTAGAGGACAGGACGATGGAGAAAGTGTTCGAAATCTATATCAAAACGACGCCCGAGCGGCTGTGGCAGGCGATCACCGACACCGACATGCGGCGCAAATACACTTTCGGCGCCATCATCACCTCGGACTGGACTCCGGGCTCCCGCTATCAAGGAACAGGCAACGGAAAGCCGATCGCGGAGGGCGAGAACCTGG
>Ga0137359_10001681_pt1 | contig 17630 bp, 18 predicted proteins | sample Mad1_40_16metaG_FD_108281 | JGI IMG/M metagenome (GOLD analysis project Ga0137359, IMG submission 108281) | Vadose zone soil microbial communities from Angelo Coast Range Reserve, California, USA - Mad1_40_16 metaG | ecosystem: Environmental > Terrestrial > Soil > Vadose zone | place: USA... | reverse complement strand
TCTAAAGCACTGGAGTTAGTTGCTCAAGTGAATTGCTACGAACTGGAAAGCGGACCGAGCTGAGACAGACTCGGATTATGAAAAACGAATAGCAGTTTCTACCGCGTAGCGGTTTAGTTCAAGGCCGATTATCTTGCCCTTTTGAAGGACAACCTGATCCGGCCAACTACGCTCGATATATGGGTGATGAAGGCCGACGGTACCGGCAAACGCCAGGTGACTAATAACGGCAAAGCCAACTTTGCACCCTACTTCTTTCCGGACGGCAAGCGAATCATCTTCGCGTCGAACATGGACGATCCAAAGGGCCGAGACTTTGATCTCTACTCGGTTAACATCGACGGCACCGGCCTGGAACGCATCACCTTCAATCCGACTTTTGATGGCTTTCCAATGTTCAGCCCGGACGGAAAGAAACTCGTGTTTGCGTCGAACCGACACGACAAGGTCCAGGGCGATACGAACGTGTTTATCGCCGATTGGGTTGAATAGTCATTGGTCATTAGTCATTGGTCATTAGTCAGTGCGCTTCGAATTGCACTTACTGCTTGAATGACCAATGACTCTTAGGGAATCAAAACAATCTTCCCAAATGCACCTGCGTGCAGAACCGCTTCGTGGGCGCGAGATGCTTCCGCAAGCGGCATCTCCTTCCCTACTACCGGCTTCAACGTTCCGTTCTCGAGCCCGGCTACCAAAGCTGCGTGAATGCTGGCGCGATCCTCATCATTCACGTTGAACAACGTCATCCCCAGTATGTTCGCATCGCGACCCATCGCATCCCGCGGGTTTATTTCGACCGGACCTCGACTACCGATCACCACAACCCGGCCGCGTTTCGCAAGCACCCCGAGGTCTTTCCCAAGGTTCACATTGGCCAGCATCTCCAGAATCACGTCGACACCGTTTCCGCCGCTCAACGTCTGCAGTTGATCGAGGTAGTTTGGCGTATGGTGATCGAGTACCTGATGCGCCCCCTGATGCGCAACGTTGGCGCGCCCCTTCTCAGTCCCGCCAGTCGCAATGACGGTCATACCAGCAGCGCGAGCTAGCTGAACCGCTGCGATTCCAACTCCCCCAGTCGCTCCGTGAACGAAGACCTTTTCGCCCGGACGCGCCTCGGCGCGTTGAAAAAGAGCGCGATAAGCCGTCGCGTAAGGAACGCCAACAGCCGCGCCTTGCGCGAATGTAACTTGCGCAGGCAAGCGGTGTGTTTGTGATTCCAGGCATAGGGCTTGTTGCGCGTAAGCGCCGGAAATTGTGCCCGCCACGTATACGCTGTCACCTGCCGCAACCAGAGTCACGCCTTCGCCGATAGACTCGACGATACCCGCGGCGTCCATTCCGGGCGTGTATGGGAGACTGGGCTTCACCGGATACACACCCGATCTTATGTAGGTGTCGACCGGGTTGACGCCGATCGCATGAACTCGCACCACGACCTGCCCTGGGCCCGGCGTAAGATCAGGAACGTCTTCGAGCTGCAATACTTCAGGTCCTCCGAACTCGTGTACTCGAATCGCCTTCATTGTTTTCTCCTCTTCATTTCCAAGTGAAAAACGCTTGTCGAATCTATACCACGCCGCGGCTGCCTTCTGGAATGCCGGAGCTGGCTCGGTTGGCGCCGGTGCTTCCGCCAAAAATCGCAATGGTAAGAAAAGTCAGCTTCATGTAGAATTAGCCACGTTCCGCAAGCGGCGTTACGCTCCGAATAGAAACTCGTCTCTTCAGTAGGTGACGTGTGCGGACAAAAGGAATTAGCGAGGAAACGATGAGCCCATCACAAGTGCACATTAACGGCAACAACTCGGAAAAGGGTAAGTCGAACGGCCACGGGAGCTCGATTAATATCGAATCTCAAAATAGGGCTGCGTTTGAAACACCGGCCGATGGCGGCAAGCTTATTGTTCTCACTGCGCCGCTCACCGAGACCATCGATCACGCGGGCTACTTCATCCAGATGGGCATGGCTTCCATGCCCATCTGGATGGAAGGTGTGCTCAATCGCAAGTACCCGAAGTGGCGGGATGTCGAATACAACGACGACGGCTCGGCTAAGTACATGCCCGCGGGAACTCGCGTCCTGGAAGCTTCACTTCAGCGCGAATTCAATTCAGATGACATAGCCGCCTGCCTTCCCGATGATCTTCACAAGTTTGTCGGACCGAATACGCGAGTCGTTGCCGTCTCGACTCACAACCCCCTGGGAGTGACCTTTGCCGCAGGCGTATACACTTCGATCTTCGGCTCCTCCAAGATGCCTATCAACTCGCATTACGCGCGGCTGATGTTTCAACAGATCAAATCAAATCCCTATCGCGACACCTTCAAAGTAATCGTAGGCGGTTCCGGCGGCTGGCAGATCATCCAGACCGATCTTTACGATGAACTTGGTGTCGACTGCGTGGTCGAAGGGCGCAGCGAATCTCTGGACACGCTCGAGTTGTTTCGCAAAGCCATCCGTGGCGAAGATCTGCCGCGAGAAATTGAAGTCAAACACCCGACTACGCGCGAAGGCATTATCTTTCCGGATAAGCGCACGACCTTTGGTGTAGTCGAGATGACCACCGGCTGCGGTCGCCGCTGCCAGTTCTGTCTCCCGGATCTGAATCCTCAGATCGATCTTCCAAAAGAGCAGATTCTGAAAGCGGTGCGCGCCAATGTTCGCGAAGGCAACAAGCAGATCTCGCTCGCCACTGAAGACATGTTCATCTGGGGCCAGGTTCATACCGACACGCCGTTCTATTTCCCGAATCGCGAAGCGCTTGTCGGCCTCTACACTGACATCGTCAACACTCCCGGCGTCGAGCATCACGTCCTCAGTCACTCGACTATAGCGCCCGCGGTGGTCGATCCGATCCTGATCAAAAAGCTTTCGGACCTCTTGCTTCCGCAGAGCCCGATTCATCTTCCATATCTCAGCTCTCATCCACAGAAAAAGGCTCTTACTCCATTAATCGGGCTCGAGACCGGATCAGTTTCGATGGGTAAGAAGATCATGCCGAGCAAAGGAGTTCCCTTCTCCATCGAAGACTGGCCGAGCGTGGTGATCCAGGGATTGACCGTGCTGAACGCGAACAACTGGTTCCCGGCGATGACGCTGATCGTAGGCAACCCTGAAGAGACCGATGAAGACGTGATGGCGACGCTCGATGTGATCTACGAAGTCGAGCGGCGCGGCTTGTTTGCGTTCTTCATTCCTTCGATCTTCACGCCACTGCACGATACCCGAATGGAAATGAAGAAGGGCGTGACCGAAACGATGCAGCTCTCACCGCTTCAGTGGCAGTTGATCATGAAGTGTTGGAAGATGAACCTGCGGCCAGTCCAGTACAGTTGGTGGACGCCGACTGTCTGGCGAGTAGGCGCGATCGGGTTGTGGATGTACAAGCTAAGAAAGCTGAACGGTCCAAACTTCAAGTGGCCTTTGTTGATGTTTTCGAGCGCGATGTCCGAGAAGATGATGGGCCGATTAGGGAAGATCTACACCGGCAAGCCTATCACGGTTAAGTCTCGCAAGGAGCTGATCGCCGGCTTGAAGCCGCACTATCTTCAGTACCTTCGAGCAGACAACGGCGACTTACCCGAGGGCTACGTAGCGCAAGCTCAACCAGGCGTGCAAAGGGCTCCCCTGGCTCTGCCTGTATTACCTTGACGCTTCCAATTTGCTCTTAAGCAAATTTGGCATCACTCTCGAACAGTTTTCAAGCAGGGTGACGAGGTCAGAATCGAGGTAGAGCAAGCACTCGAAAGGGAACAACACGAAGGGGAATGGCGCTTTTCCATGCACTACAAACTTAGAGAAATGAACACCTAAGCGTTTTTTTCATCACCGCATGACATTACACAAAGAAGAGTCCAATCATGAAGGGACCGCGCCATCCCTTCTGTAAGGCTTCCACAAGCAACCTGATTTATACAGCGAACGTCGCCAATGATGAATCGTGAGCGTAATCGCGATCGGCAAGAGCACTAGTGAAATGAGTTGTGAAATTGTAAATCCTAAGACTACGCTGCCCAAGTCTCCGCGCCAAGAGTCGATTATCAGGCGTTCTAATGAATACAATGTAATGTAGGCAAGAATCACTTGCCCATCAAAAGTCCGACGCTTCCAGAGCCACAAAAGAAAGAAAAAGCCCAACAGGTTCGCACCCGCCTGGATCAACTGGGTAGGCAACAGCATCGTGTCAATCGGTACACCGCTTATTTGGTGCGCTTTCGCGGTGAATGTCACGCCCATCCAGGAGGTAGTCGGCTCGCCCCAACAGCATCCCGCCGCAAAACATCCTAATCGGCCTATCACGTTTCCGAGCGCGAGACCGGGCGCCGATGAATCAGCTACTTTGCGCCAAGGCAAGCGCCACATCCTGATTATTAATGCGCTCAATCCCAGTGCGACTAGGAAGCCGCCCAGGTACGCTCCAACGGCAGTTGAAACCGTGAACGAGAAAATCCGCATGAAATGATCGTCGACCTTATTCCAGGTCATAATAATCATCAAGAGCTTGGTCCCTACAACTGACGAAGGGATTATGTATGCTCCCAATTCGTAGATTTTGTTTTTTGGCAGTCCATCACGTTGCGCCAACCAGGCGGATGTTTGTATTCCCAGCCCGAAAGCAATAGCGATCAATACTCCGTAGGTCGGAAGCGACAGTTTTAGGAAGGGGATTTTTAGAAACTCGGGCAACATAACGGAATTCACTTTCAGCTTTGTTCAGGTGCATCCCCGGGCCCGTTGCCGGAACCCAGAGATGCACCCGTCTAATCAATCGCTGCTATGACTCCTGGCCTCGCGCTCTGGTGCATAGCAGTCTCGCGGTGGCTTGCCTTGTGATACTTGCCGGCTAATAGACGTTACACGGCATCTGCACGCAAAAGTCCCCGCCGCCGCTACAGCCGCCACAAGGATCAGGGTCGGGTGGAGGCTCGTAGTAGTGGAACACTTCCATGGTTGCAAGGCCCGCAGTCTCGTAGGTTCCATCTCCGTTTGCGTTGCAAATCATAATGGTGTAGTCGCCGGTACCGACACTGGAGAGATCACTCGTGCTGCCAGTCAGCCAGGTGCCGTCCGATGAGACCTGATCCGCATATGCTTCCGCTACCAGGACTCCGTTCATATCGAAATACCTGAGCAGGGGCATGCCGTTTGTAGCAGCGAAGGAATCACCATAGACAGTGATTTCCTCAGGCGTAGACTCTGCTTCTACGGATGATGGAAAAGCGTTCGATCCGCCTCCTATTCCACGGATCAGACAGTAAAGCGATCTTTGCTTTCCTCTCTGCACATCCAGCACTATCGATTGACCCGCGCAAAAACCGTTGGTTTCGCCAAAGTTCCATTTTGCCGGCGCCCTTCCATCGTTGACGTTAATATCCCCAAAATCATCAGTCGTTGCGGCTATCGGGCCTCTGTTGTTTCCAGCGGCACCGCTAAGATCCTGCCGCCACTGAGCCGTGACAGCGCGATTCCTGTCCGGAAGTATGAAAGGACCTTCCGCATCAAAGTCCTCATAGAACGCTCGGATCTTGAACCCTCCCGTGGGTACTGGAGTCGGTTGAGGCCCGCAATCATCTGCCCACAAGGAAAAGTAGCAAGCCGACAGGATGAACAACAGAATTGTAGTCTTCTTCATGATTTTCCCCTTCTTTACCTGGCAATACCGAGATCGTCCAAAGACGAAGCGGCTAGGTTGAAAAGATCCGTGGACTTCATGTTCGCCTTAGCCCGAGACATCGCTTGGCCCATCTCGGTGCTCCTTGAGCCTGGCTCCTGAAAGGAAAGCCCTTCCTTCGGTGCTTCGCGAGGCAGCGCTCCTTTTTGCCCGGTGTCCTTGAACTTTCGGAAGGCGTGCCATCTCTGGTTCTCTTTTTGACGGAGATCGGCTCTGAATTCTTGAGGCGTGGCTTGAAACGACTCATTATTCATTTTTTGCTGCAATAGAAACCCCGCTAGAAAAGTTGCTTCAAGGGGCGACATTTCTGTTTTGAGTGCCGAGCCAACTCCGCCTTTTCCGTTCTCCTCCTTGGTCACTGCCTGAGAGAAGAAATTCGGCAACCGTGTAAACAGCCTCACGCGCACTTGCCGTACCCAGATTCCATCAACTTTTGCGTAGTTCGGCAGACTAAGCTTATCCGTAAGGTTATTTATCATCCCTACAATGTTCTTTTCAGGTATGCCCCCTATGCCAGTGCTGCGGTAGCTGATTTCAGACCGCACTACCCGGTCTTTCATATCCTTTAGAGTAAGCGATGAAACCTGGGGGAACCCGACGACATCAAAAATTTCGTCGGTTAGTTCACCGATCGCCGCAGGATCAGCTCCCTTTGCGGCGCGAGCCTTCTCGTTTATTCGAGCGAGAGGGCTAAGCGCAGGACCTTTATCGGCTTGCTGCACGCTCGAACTGCTTCGAACGGATGAAGCTGCGCCTGACCATAACACCCCGGCGACAGCACACAGCAATAACATCGAAAGCAACATGGCACGGGAACGTCGCGACCACGTCAGATGCCCGCCTTTCAGTTTTTCCTTGAGTAGATTTAACATTCAGTCACACTCCTTTCCTGTTTCGTCTTTGGGCAAGACAGATTTCGCCTCTTCGAGCGTAAGACTGCTTGCCTGTTAGTGGGATGTAACGGATTATTGTCTCCGTTATAGACCGCACGGCGTCGCCAAATCGATCAAGGAACTAAGGCAATTACCTTTTTTCCAGAAAACGTAGTGAAGATCTCAATCAGCACTTAACAGATTGCGATTACACGAGCCGATCTAGCGAGCCATTCGCTCCAGCACAGACTGATGCATGACCAAGGTGATTATAAGTACAGTAGGTTTAGAAGTCTTTGGGTGATTCTTAGAGAGTTATTAGGAAGTTATTTGCTGGGAGGAATCGGCTCGGACGCTACTGATCGTAAGGCCGATACGCCGCAAAAGCCGAACGAACCTCGCGTCGGAGCGCAGATGGTCAAAGATCGGCCACACCTTTAGCCAGATGAGTAACCCGGAGCGTTCCTCATAAGCCTTCTCGAGCCATTCCATCGTTTGGTCTGCTCGATCCTGGAATCCGGCGTAGACTACCGCGATCGTCGCGCACGAAACGTATTGGCGTTGCGACAACTCCAACAACTGGTCCAGGAAGTTTTCAGCCTCTGTTCGCGCGCCGAAGGAAGCGTGACAGTGACCGAGGGCGGCGAGAGTCCAGGAGTTTTCACTGATGGATCTCGCTTTTTCGAGTTCGGCAATCGCTTCCGCGTACATCCTCTTGCGCTCGTAACACATTCCAAGATGGAGGTGCGCGCGAAAGAAATTGGGCTCGAGTTCGAGCGCGCGTTCCAGTTGTTCGAGAGCTAGGTCATATTGGCGCGCCATATAAAAGTTGAGTCCAAGATTAGTATTGATGATGAGCGAGAGTGGATCGAGATCCCGGGCTTTTTTGAGCTCCACCAGTCCCTGATCGAATAAACCAGCCGACACCAGAGATTCACCATGCCACTGATGGGCTGTCGGATAACTCGAGCCCAGAAGTATGGCTTGCTGAAAATCCGCCTCCGCTGCCGGCCAATCCCAGTCATAGATCAGTTTTATCTGTCCTAAGGAAGCATAGGCTTCCCCGTGCGACTCATCCAGCTCAATGGCCTTCATGGCCGCCGCCTTCGCCTGTGGCATTATTGTTCGCGGATCGGCGGCTCCGAATAATCCGAGCAAGACCAGACAGTCAGCTATTCCGGCATGCGCCAGAGAATAGTTTGGGTCTTCAGCAATTGCTTGCTGGAAGTATTCAATTCCCTTTTTCAGATCCCCGATGGCCCTTCTCGCCCAATGGTATCGTCCCTTAAGATAAGACTCGTAAGCCTCTCTGCTCTCAGTAAAGCGTTTTGTCAGCTTCTCCTTCTGCTCGCCGCTCAATCTCAGGCGTAGCCTGTCTGATATCTCCCAGGCCAGTTGATCCTGCAAGGAAAAAATATCCGAGAACCTCTTGTGAGATTCGCTCCAGATCCGCGATCCATCCTCGACATCAACCAGTTCAGCGCTTATGACAAGCTGTTCTCCAAGCTGTTGAACAACGCCCATCATTACCGTGCGGACCCCAAGACTATGACCGGCCTCTTGCGGGTCAATACCAGCTCCCTTGTAACGAAAGACTGTGCTACGGGCCGTCACTTTCAACTGCGGAAGGTGCGAGAGGCCGTTCATGATGCTCTCGGTTATCCCATCCGAGAGGTATTCCATCTTGGGATCATTACTCGCATTAACAAAGGGAAGCACCGCAAGAGAGACGATCTCCTTGTCGTCGTCCTTTTTATCGGGTTCTATCATTTTGGCGGCAAAGCGATAGCCGCGACGCGGAACAGTTTCGATGTATCTGGGACTCCCGGTACCCTCTCCGAGAGCCTTGCGCAGAATGAAGATATGTTGGGCTAGATTGCCTTCCTCCACATACTCATCCGGCCAAACTCCAGCCATCAGAACGTCCTTTTCCACGACGCGCCCGTTATTTCGAACAAGAAGAAGAAGAGTGCTCAGAACCTTGGCGGGTAGCGGTACTAATCGGCCATCGCGCAAGAGCACCCGCTCATACGGATCCAAACGGAAAGCACCAAACTGAAAGTAATCGTCACCGCGCTCCATATAGTAGTTCAGTTTTAGCCAACAGTGCTGTTTTGGTCAACTCACAGGAGCGAAAATGTGCTTCGCGTGCTTTGCACGCGGAGCTTATTAAGCACCGCAGAATCCGAACACTAGCCCGGAGCCTTGATTCATCGCGTGCATCCCGAGTACGTTTTAGTTCGCGCCGTCAACGGGCGACTTGAACAGACCTCTCGAGGATATCATGAGCGCAAAGCATTTGAAGCGACTCCGCCGAATCTGTAGCGCATTGCCTGGGACAACCGAAAAACTCTCACACGGCGAACCCACCTTCTTCTGCAAGAAGGTCTTCGCTATGTGCTCGTTCAACCACCACAAAGACGGTCACATGGCAGTCGTCGTGCCTGCCCCGGCGGGCGTGCAAGCGATGCTCGTCGAAAACTCTCCGGAGAAATTCTACAAACCACCTTACGTTGGCGGCGCTGGCTGGATCGGCATCGAACTGGATCGCGTCACCGATGAAGAACTCGAATTCCATATTCGCGAAGCCTGGCGATTGATCGCACCGAGAAAATTGCAGGCCGAAGAAGTGCCGTAGACTGTCCAGTCTGCGGAGTCTTTGATCCACATGGGAAGTCCGGCTTTTAATCACCCCCAGTGAGAGGCGGGAAGCCAGACGAAAACTAAGGAAGGTTGTTTCGAGACATGAACCAAAACACCGATGAAGAACTAAGAAACGAAGCAGATCAGTTACTCGGTTGCGGCTTGCATGCGATTCTGAACGACTACGGTGATGTTCACATCATTGGCAGCTACGACTTGCATCTGATGGTGTGGCGCGACCTGGATATCCACATAGTCCAACCGGACCTAAACAGGAAGAGATTCTTCGAGCTTGGAGGAAGAATCGCCGATCTGCTCAGGCCGCACCGCATGCATTATCGAGACGAAACGATAGCAGCGACGGAAGGATTGCCAAGAGGTTTGTATTGGGGTGTCTACCTCGGCGATGAGCGCGATGGTGCGTGGAAGATCGACGTCTGGGTTACCGATGCGGAGGGCTTCGAGGCCACTCGCGCGCACGGAGAGCGCATCAGGGAACGGCTCTCTGACGCAACTCGTGCCGCTATTCTTCAGATCAAGTCAGAGGTTTGGCGTCACCCTACGTATCGTCGTGAGTTCGCGAGTGGTGACGTATACTCGGCGGTCTTTGATCACGGTGTGATTGATGTGGATGGTTTCTGGCGATACCTTAGAGATCTAGGGCGAACCGTTTGACGGTTGTCGCCGACGTTAGCTGCAGATGAGCATTGATTCCATCGCAAGCTGGCGGTTGACGTTGCGAGGCATTGCGCGAAAGATTTCTTCGATGCGCTCGACCCAGCCGTTTATTTGTTCAATCCTTATCTTTTCAGACACTCGCTTGAGTCGCTCGGCAATGTCTTCATTCGTCAACGATGCCTCAGGCGCGTCGAGCTTTAAATGAAATAGATCATCAAGCAATACCATCAACGCATCTATGTGAGCCTCGAACTCTACTTTTTCAATCTTGCGCCCAACGTACTCGCTCGCGCTGATGAGCTTCGCGATTTCGCCAGGGACGCCGAGCGTCTCGACGATATCAAGCATTGTGTCTCGCGTTTCTCGATACTGATCCAAATCAATCTCAAGCGCATGACCGATGCTTCCTCGCGATAACCGCGCGCGCAAACGCGCCTCCTCAGCGGGAATGTTCGTTTTCTTCAGGTGCTCCTCAATCTCTGATCCACTGAGCGGCGCGAAGTTCAGCATCTGACATCGCGAGCGAACTGTGTCGAGGAGCACGTAAGGTTTTGAAGTCACGAGTATGACCAGCGATGTTGGAGGCGGTTCCTCTAATGTCTTGAGCAAAGAGTTGGCGGCGCCCGGCAACAACCATTCCGCGTCGTCAATGATGAACACCCGGCGCCGGCCCTCATAAGGACGAAACTGCGCCTGTTCGCACATAGACCGTGTCTGTTCGATCTTGATGAACTGGCTCTTCGGTTCTTTCCTGACCGAAGGATCCTTGCTCTCGCGCAGGATTGTTCTGACATCGGCGTGCTCGCCGCGTTCGATTCTCAAACAAGGACCGCAGCTTCCGCATGCCGCGCCCTCTCTCACTTGCTCGCAGTTGAGCGCCTGAGCAAGCGCGACGGCAAACTGATACTTGCCGACGCCGCGCGGGCCGGCCATCAGGAGCGATTGGCCCACTCGACCCTCCGCAACCGCGCGGTGGAGGAGCTTCTTGATTCGTTCGTTTCCGATCAGCATGTGAATTAACAGGGTACAGGTTACAGGTTACAGGTCACAAGTTGCTTGCGCGCCCTGTACCCTGTCCCCTGTAACCTGTAACCTGTCACCTGATGCTGAAGAACTTTCTCGAATCGAGACTGGGAAAGTGGAAGCGGTTGGAGGACCTGACGACTCGTGCCTCGCGGCTCCGGCTGAGCAATCTTTCGGGGAAAGAGGTCCGCGAGTTCGGGCAGCTCTATCGACGCACTGCCGCGGATTTGGCAATCGCGCGCGAAGAAGTTCGCGACCAGCGCCTGGTCAATTATCTTAATCATCTGGTCGGGCGCGCACACGGAGCGATCTACCGCAGTGAGTCTTCCGGGTTTGGAGTATTTGTCACCTTCCTCCGATACGAATTCCCTGCGGTCTTCAGAAAGACATTCCTCTACACATTGACGGCATTCCTGATTTTCATCTCCTCGGCGGCGTTTGCTTCTGTTGCTTGCGTTCTCGATGAGGGATTCGCCGATCGAATCGCCCCGCAGTTGAGGCAGGACATCACGAACCACCACAATTGGACTGAGTCGGTAAACAAGGCGAACCCGCTGGCGTCTACGTCGATTCAAACCAATAACATCACCGTTACGTTTATTGCGTTCGCGGGAGGTGTTCTTGCCGGCATTGCCACCGTCCTGGTGTTGATCCAAAACGGATTACTCCTCGGCATGGTTTTGAGCCTCTGTTTCCGGTATCGCTTCTGGGACGTTCCTATCTTCGTGTCAGCCCACGGAGTGATCGAGCTGACAGCGATCTTCATTGCCGGAGGCGCCGGTCTGTTGATTGGAAAGGCGTTGTTGATGCCTGGTGATCTTCGTCGCATCGATGCGCTTGTGGAAAACGGCAGGCTGGCGATTAAGTTAATACTGGGCTGCATACCGATGTTGTTGATAGCGGGATTGATCGAAGGTTTCATCTCGCCCGCGCACATACCGGCGGCATACAAGTTCTCAATTTCCGCAATGAGCGCCTTGCTGCTGGCGATGTATTTTCTGAAGGCTGACCGGCGAACCCCAAGCTAGAGTCGATCTCTCACTGTGGCAGAGCACCTGAAGAATCTACAACAGCCCTCGCTCTTTCACCTCGAGATACTTATTCACCAACTCGAGCGACAACCGTCCCGCTGGAACATCCAACGCCAGCCCGCCCGCGTGACGAATGCGCATGAGCGCTTCTTCGCGCTGATGCAGAATCTCTTCGGCTACGGCTTGACGGTACACATCACCGGAGGACGCCGGTTGCGCTCGCACCATCTCCCGCAAGTCCGTGTCTCCGATCGTGATGATCAGCGGTAGATGGCGCGGAACCAGTTGCGACGTATTTGCCAGCAGCTCCGCCGACGCATCGCGATCCACCAGATCGGTGAGTATCACCACAAGCGATCGGCGGTGGCAGTTCGCGCTGAAAAAGTTGAACGCACGCCTGTAGCTCGGCTCGATCATCTGCGGCTCGAGACTGTAGAGGGCTTCCATCAGGCGGTTGATTTGATCGTGTCCGCGGCGAGGCGGCAAGTAGCTCACTATGCGGCGCGAAAAAGCGACCAATCCCACATTGTCCCCACCCGCCGCCGCAACATAAGCAATCGCCAGAGTCGCATTAACTGCGTGATCGAGTTTTGTCAGGTTGCCAATGCGCGCGGTCATTAGTCGACCCGTGTCCAGCAGCACAACAATGTTCTGGCTACGCTCGATCGTGTACTGCCGCGTGATGACCTTTCCACGGCGCGCGGTCGCAGGCCAGGATATGTGACGAATCTCATCGCCCATCACGAACTCGCGCAAGGATTCGAATTCGCGTCCTTGTCCGCGCACTCGCATGCGTCGCAGACCGGGGTCGGGTCTTCGATTGCGATGAGCGTAAATCTCATGCTTCCTGGCTTCGCGAATGTCGGGATAGACCTTCACATCCGTAGCGCTTGCAAAAGTGAGCTGATGGAACAGCAGTCCGAGGCGCGTGCGGAAACGCAGCTGTGTGTTGCCGAAGCTGTATTTTCCGCGCGCCGTCGGCAGCAAGTTGTAAGTCCACGCCCGAGAGCGCCCTCCCGGTATGCTTAACTGAGCCTCGCGAGGAGTCACTAGCTCCATCTCGGATGGATATTCATCCTTTACAATGAAGCTGATCTTGCGGCGCGCGTGGTTCGCGACCCGAATCGTTACCTCATTCTCTGCTCCAATCGCGAAGCGGTCTTCCATCTCGCGTTCGACCCGGAAGGCGTTCGACTTTTCCGAGCGCAGATAGTCGGCTGCAGCCGCCGCTATTAACCCGAGGTCGTAGACAACGGTCAAATAAATGGCTTGCCAAGTGAACCATCCGAGCGACAGCAAAACCAGCCCGAGCGCCAGCAGTAAGAAGAAACGCCTTGTGAAGACAAATCTCAAAACCAGTAGTCCTCGTCAATGCTACCTTGCTCAAGTGCGGTCAGTAGCTCAACAACGCTGCCGAAGCCTGCGATCGTATTCACCGCCGCCTTTATTTGATACGGAAGGTATAGCCGTGCAATCGCCTCGCGGGCGTTGATCCACATTTCCTCTTCGACTTCTTCGTAATTCAAGGTGGTACGAAATTCGTCTTCAACCGGATAAGCGAATGTGAGCATGTGATAGACCGGTCCGGCGTGTGCGCTGGTGTGAATATTCCTTAACGGAACGAGTCGTTCGATGTCGATCTCGATGCCGATCTCCTCGAACACCTCGCGGCTCGCCGTCGCTCTGATGTCGGTGTCCGTAAGATCAACGCGGCCGCCCGGAAAAACAAATGCCCCAGGATAGTAACGGAAGTGTGCCGGCCTGCGGCTTAGGTAAACCTCGATCCCGCGTTCGGCGTCTCTGACAAACGCAACCGCAGCAGCCGGTATCGGTTCAGATTGCTCTCTCATATTGAAGAATGATCCGTGATGCGTGATTCGTGATCCGTGTCACTCGTGATTCGTGACTCGTGATTTGTGAGACGTAGTGCCTTCGCGCTGCAGGTCCGGAATCACGCATCACGTTTCACGAATCACTCTTCACCTCGGCACATCGACGCTTGCAATCACTTCCTCGAGCACCTGATCAGGCGACGTGCCTTCTATCTCCGCCTCAGATCGGAGCACTATCCGATGACGCAATACAGGCTTAGCAATTTCTTTGACGTCGTCAGGCGTAACGAAACTCCGGCCCCGAATCGCCGCGAGCGCTTTCGAGCAAAGCAACAATGCAACTGCGGCTCGGGGGCTTGCACCCCAGGAAAGGTTAACGGCGCCACGCGTCCCTCGTACGATGCCAACGATGTACTGCTGAACTCCATCCTCAACAGTGACAGCTCTCACCTGCGAACGACAATCCAGCATCGCAGCCGCGTCGGGGATCGGTTGAATCTCAATGTCTTCAAGCCGCCTCGAATTGAATCCGGCGTTCCAGTTCGCGACAACTCGCAGCTCCTGATCCGCGTTCGGATAGTCGACTATTATCTTAAGCATGAATCGATCGAGTTGAGCCTCGGGCAAAGGATACGTCCCTTCGTATTCGATCGGGTTCTGAGTCGCAAGAACAGTGAAAAGCGGAGAAAGCTTATGCGGCTCTCCGTCAATCGTCACCTGTCGTTCCTCCATCGCCTCAAGCAACGCGGCTTGAGTCTTTGGCGGCGTGCGATTGATCTCGTCAGCCAGGAGCAGATCTGTGAATATCGGCCCGTGGCGAAGGGTGAACGTAGACGATGCCATGTTAAAGATGTTTGTGCCGGTGACATCGGCAGGCATCAAGTCGGGCGTGAACTGTATACGTCCAAACTCGGCGCCGATGGCACGCGCCAGCACTTTTACAAGCAGCGTCTTTGCCGTCCCCGGTACACCCTCAATCAGGGCATGCCCCTCGGTGAGCAACGCGATCAGGACCTGTTCGATCACGTCATCCTGTCCGACGACGGCTTTCGCTACTTCAGCTTTCAAATGGGCTACTGCAGAGCCAACAGATTGCGACAATAGATTGTCCTCCAGTTCCAAATGGCTTCTGTCGCCGAGCTGCTATGGGTAGACAGCCACAAAGAATAGACGCTCAGCCTCCAGGCCGCAACGTACGACTAACGTCCAGGCTCGGAGCAGCGCCCCAATTATCCGCCAATTCACTTCTGATAACCGTCTGCCCCGTCGCATTCCCGTCGCGTCGGGATTGCGTCCAGATCGCTCTTAGACTGGATGCCGGTGCTGAGGTATCGCATCAACAGAGCAAACTTAACTTCGCGAAAGAAAATTCTTGCACGCGGTTGAAAAAGGTGTTACAGTCGCTCCCGTTCACGGTACCCGTCCCCACTTGGGCCTGGACGTCCAGCTTCACCGCAGGGTTTATCCTTTCGGTTTCCCTCCCGAACCGAACGCAATCAAGCTGATGATAAAATTCGGAACCTCAGGATGGCGCGCTATCATTGCCGATGAGTTTACCTTTGACGCGGTTCGTCAGGTCACTCAGGCAATATCAAATTGGATCAAGCAGGGAGCGGCCGGTTCCGAGGTCATCATCGGATACGATACCAGATTCATGGCGGAGATATTTGCAGAAGAGGCTGCGCGCTTGGTCTCTGTGAACGGCCTACATCCGTTGCTCACAGATCAGGCCACTCCGACGCCGGCGATTGCCTTCGCCATCAGAGCGAGAGCTGCAAGTGGGGGGATTAACTTCACAGCGAGCCACAATCCTCCGACTTATTGTGGAATCAAGTTCTCCAGTTCTGATGGAGCACCCGCTCTACCTGAGGTTACCCAGGAGATCGAACACGAGATCGCAAAGCTGGACGGGAAGAAGACTCCGAGCCCGCCCAAAGACCAATCCGTCGAAAGTCTGGCACTAGTGGCCGATTACTTGAACGACCTCGGTAAGAAGATTGATCTGAATGCAATCGCGAAAGCCGGCCTGCGAGTAGCCTACGATCCACTTTGGGGCACCGGCCGTGGCTATCTCGATAGGGCCCTCACCGACGCTGACTGTGACGTACGGATGATTCACGATTATCGTGACGTCTACTTTGGCGGGCACAGTCCTTCGCCGGAGGCCGACTACCTTAGCGAGCTGCGCGATACGGTGATGCGAGATGGGTGTAATCTTGGGCTTTCGACCGATGGTGACGCGGACAGGTTCGGGATCATCGATCGTGACGGTTCTTTTGTAGAGCCCAACCAGATCATCGCTCTGTTGGTTGATTACGTGGCTGAGTCTCGCGGGTGGACAGATGCAGTAGCCCGCTCGGTGGCTACTACGCACCTGGTTGACCGAGTGGCTGAGCGGCGAGGAATCAAAGTTATTGAGACTCCCGTTGGTTTCAAATACATTGGCAAGTTGATAGATGAAGATGCAATCTCGATAGGCGGCGAAGAGAGCGCCGGTCTTTCGATCAGAGGACACTACCCCGAAAAGGATGGGATACTGGCTTGCTTGCTGGTTGCCGAGATGGTAGCCAGTCGAGGTTCGTCGCTACGCGAGATGCTCGAGAATATTTACGCACAAGTAGGCAAGTTGGTTAGTGGAAGGATAGGCGTCGCATTGACGCCCGAGCTGCAAAAAGGTTTGGCAGACAAGCTTTCTGAAGATGCAAGCGAGTTCGCCGGGCGTCACGTCGCTTCGGTGAACCGCATTGACGGAGCGAAGTTCATAATGGAAGACGGGTCATGGATTCTGATGCGTTCTTCCGGCACTGAGCCTTTGGTTCGTGTGTACGCTGAAGCTTCTAACGAGCAAGAATTGGAGGTGCTACTTGAGTCAGGCCACAAGTACATTTTGGGATGATCTCGTTGACCGGACCGGTGTCGGAGTCCGAGTCCGTCCAGTCGCGGGTGCGACATCAAAAATCAGACCTGTTGTCAAACGAAGGGTTCGGGCGCAACGGCTGGTTGATGGAGTAGTGCTGACGATAATTCTAGCGGCGGCCGCCACCTGCGTGTCGATTTACACACACGCTCGGGCTGAACTGGGTGGCGCGCTGATCAAGCACGCGGCGGCGATGGAAAAGCTTCAGGACTTGACGATTAGCGTGGAGACGATCGAGCGCGACGTTCAACGACTGCGCACAGACTCGAGATTCATCGAGCACGTCTCTCGGCAAAAGTTTGGATTTGTTCGTTCTGGGGAAGTTGTCATCAAACTTGGGCAGGATCAGAAAGAGCCGGCTGCCGCGACGACTGGCGCGCGACCGATTAGGGTAGCGACCTTGACAACACATTCAGGCGACACACATTCAGGCGGTGGCTATGCGAACGCTTCAAATTGACGGTTTCAAAGTTTGCGGCTGTTCAAATTGGCGGCTATGCGAACGCTTCAAATTAGTGTACTATGCTAGCGCGGGGTGGAGCAGTCTGGTAGCTCGTTGGGCTCATAACCCAAAGGTCGCGGGTTCAAATCCCGCCCCCGCAACCACATCGGCCACCGCAAGGTGGCCATTTCATTTGAGTTACGCCGACTTTCCATTACGTATCATCCCCTTACTGCATTCACGCGGCCACAGCTAGGCCACACTTTGTCATGATCGAACGGGCCAGAGCTTCGACCGCCTCTCTTTTGCTGCTCTCGTCCACGTGAACGTAAATGTTCCCTGTGGTCGCGATGCTCTTGTGTCGCATCAACTCCTGTGTGGTCTTCAAGCTTCCGGTCTGTGATTCAACTATGCTCGCCGCTGAGTGCCTGAAAAGATGAAAGCCATGCATGACAGTCGCTCGCTCGATTCCGGCTGCTTCAAGCGAAGGATAGAGCACGTCATTTCGAAGCTGGTC
>Ga0137359_10001679_pt1 | contig 17637 bp, 20 predicted proteins | sample Mad1_40_16metaG_FD_108281 | JGI IMG/M metagenome (GOLD analysis project Ga0137359, IMG submission 108281) | Vadose zone soil microbial communities from Angelo Coast Range Reserve, California, USA - Mad1_40_16 metaG | ecosystem: Environmental > Terrestrial > Soil > Vadose zone | place: USA... | reverse complement strand
TTTTCCTACCGGCTTAAGCCCCGATCTCAATCCCATCGAACAACTCTTCGCAAGACTCAAATCGTTCTTACGCAAAATGAAGGCGCGCACTGTTGAGCAGCTTTGGAGAGCAATCGCCTTTTTTCTCAAAGGGGTTTCCAAAGAAGAATGCAAAGCTTATCTCGCAAACTCCGGCTACACCTAACCTAATCGAGAAATGCTCTAGAGATGATTGCGCTGGATGTCCCGGTCCTTGTCGCGCTCGGCTATCCTTGTCCGGTCGTGTTTGCCATTTTCAAATGCTTAATCAACTCGTTTTGCGGGCCCGCACGCTTGATCGGTTTGCGGACGTTCGCTGACGTCGGGTGGCGGGGGGCGCAGCGCTTCGGCGAGATACACGGCGATCGGCTGTCACACTCTTTCTCAGAGCGTCCATCAAGTTAATCACACTGGCTGGTGCGGGCTCCTTCGGCTTTCCTAACTTCTCGCCATGGTGCCTCTTCTTGATCAGCTCCTTGAGCGCCTTTTCGTAGTGATCCTCGAATTTCTCTGGCGCGAAATGCGTCACTTTGGTTTCCACGATATGGGTAGCCAAATCGAGCATGTCCTTGGGGACTCTTTCATCTGGAATATCATCGAAATAATCTGCTTCCTTGCGAATCTCGTAGGGATAGCGCAGCGTGACGCCCAGCATACCCTTGCCGCGCGGTCCGATCGCAATCACATGTTCCCGCGTCGTGAAAACGATGTTACCAAGGGCCACCATGCCTTCCTTCTTGATTGCTTCACGAATCACCGCGAAAGCTTGCCGGCCGACCTCGCTCTCGGGGGCGATATAGTAAGGAGTGTTCCAATAGAGCTCATCGATCTCGTTCCTGGGCACGAATTGATCGATCTCGATCGTGTGCGTGCTCCCGATCTCAACGGCCTTCAGTTCATCGTCATTTATCTCGATGCAGTGGCCCTTGTCGACTTCGTAGCCCTTGATGATGTCCTCCTCACTAACCAGCTTGCCGGTTACGGCATCAAGCTTGCAGTATCTAATCCGGTTTCCAGTCTTCCGGTTGATCTGATGAAATCTGATCTTCTCCCGCTCCGAGATCGCAGGGAACAACTGAATCGGACAAGAGACAAGAGACAGCTTGAGATAGCCTTTCCAATAAGCGCGCGGAGCCATGCGGTAACCCCATTCTACTCACTAATCCGGTAGACGATCGCAGTGATGCCTAGCAAAATTATTCCGTGGTCGCCCACAGAAAGTTCCTTCGCAAAGTCGAATGTGTCACAATTCGATCTCGCGTTTGAGGTCGCGAACCCCTTTGATCGAGGCCGACACGCGGGCTTCATGACAGTCCGGTCAGCGGAAAAAGCCGCATCGATTTGCCCGACGTGGCCCAATACTGATGAAATGGGCGTTCGTGACGCTCTCCAGGATCGAAGCTTGAGCATGCCGCCGCTGTCTCAATGTAAGACTCGAGTTAAATCTAGCCGACATAATTATAACGCCATGGCCTCGTAGGGGGTTTAACCGCAGTCAACTGTCCTTTTCGAATGCTCGCATGAGCGAGCCATCCCAGCGGTCCTTTGCTAGCCCGAGCCATCACGAAGCTGCATGCGACACGTCAGCTCGCGCAACTCTTAGCTACGTTCGTCCCGAAGTCCGTCAAGGTGAACTAAGGGGTTCGTCATAGGTCGCAGATGCTCAGAAACTTTTTCTGCAGTTGCAACTCTGATGACAATGTCCTTCAACATGCAAATCTCGGCCGCTCAGGCCTCAGAACTTATTACGCGGTGGCTGGCGCCACGTTGACGGGCGTCAATTTCAGCAAACGTCATTGCCGGCACTCGTGATGAGCGACATCGGGCTACGCTATTTGTTCAACAGCGCGACGATGCTTCTCAGCTTGAGCATTGCGCTCGCTCATTCTCTCGCGGAGCTCTGCGGAAGCGGGTTTTGATATGGGCCTCGACCCGTGCGCTGGTCTATGGGCGCCGCCTCTGCGACTTCCGACGACGCACTATCTTCGCGCCCGACAGTACCTCCGCAATTTTGACGTGCGGGAATGTCGCAATGATACCTTCATCAATCAATGCCCGTATCGCTTCCGAGCGCCTCAACCCGTTGGCGGCGGCATACGTGTCGATGATATCCAACAGTCCAGACGGGAGTCGCAGCCCAACGTACGTATCGCCAAGGACCGTAACGGAACGACCCGTCGCCCTCTGTCTGACAATCTTGGTTTTTCGCCATGACATATGTCTTGCATAAGTAGCATGCTGGAAGGAAGGCCACCTCGTGCCCGGCGTCGCCCCGGCGATCGGAGGTAGCACGGACATTTCAATCGGTTCTGGTTCTGAGCCTTGTCCGCAGCCCGACAATCGCCGGTGGACGCTCAGATACATTCGGACCGATGGTGGCGCCTCCCCGAGAACGTCACTCAGCAAGGAACGGCGCCGCGCTGTCCATTCCGTCCCCTGCGAATTATTGACGGTTGGGCGACATCAGCGTTCCCGGTCCGGATCGAATCCACAACGTCCTGAAAGTTCACAGCTTGAGCTGCTCGGCCGCATTCTCCAAGGCGTCGCCGAGGAACTTGTGCGGGCCCAAGACTTCGATAGCGACCTGATTGCCGACCTCGTCCGTGCCCGGCTTGCAGCAGCGCGGCGAGAGATTGTCGAGGCGAGCGGACCTCCGATCGAAGTTATCGCATGACGACCGTGGCACCGGCCGGCGAGCGATCGAAGGTTGACCGAGCGCGGTGCCATGCCCGCCGTAGCCAACGCCTTTCGGCCTCAAGCTCCCACGTTTCCTTCGGAAGCTCCCGCTTGACCGCTTGTCATCGCTTGGTCCTCCATGCGTTGACGTTGTGACAATGGCCAGGATGTCCGTAGGTTCCCTCACAGTTAGGCCGCGCTGGCTGCGCCTGCAGCGAAATGGTACGCGGCTTGCACTAGCCCCGATTGGCCGCTTCCTCCGCGGTATTCCTCCGTGGGCCCGGCAAAGGCGCCTGGAAGCCTCGATCGACGACGCACAGTGACGGTTCCGTCTTTCCAACGCAGTCCCGCTTCTCGATTCTCCCGCATTGGCAAAGGCGGAACCGGCACCACAGGTCCTTGTTGTTTGGCCGTGCAGGCCATATTGCCCACGTATCCACTGCTGGTGATCATCCATGGGCCAGATGCAGTATTTCCCTCTCGCTTGGCCGTTCTTTGCCATCCTGGTGGGCTTATTTCTCATTGTTGTCGTCCTCATCCAGATCAATGTACTGCGTTATGTCTACACGCGCCTGGGCATCAGTTCGGGAACGGCCCTGCTGTTGCTGTTTGCCTCACTGCTCGGCAGCTATATCAATATTCCGGTGTGGGAATTTCCGGAGCGCGAGGTACGGTCCGGGCAAGAAGTCATCTTCTTCGGCGTGCACTATGTGGTGCCGGTAGTGATCGAATGGCCCAGCACCGTCGTGGCGGTAAATGTCGGCGGCGCCGTGATCCCGACACTGCTGTCACTCTATCTGCTCTTCAAAAACCATCTGTGGATCAGCGGAATCGTGACGACCGCACTCGTGGCAGTTATCGTCCACATGCTGGCTTACCCGGTGCAGGGGGTCGGCATAGCAGTACCCATTTTCGTACCGCCGGTGGTGACCGCCATTGTGGCGGTATTGATTGCCCGCGAGCATGCCGCCGTGCTCGCCTATGTGGGTGGCAGCCTCGGCACCCTTATCGGAGCTGATCTGCTTAATCTCGGCGTGGTGCGGGGCCTTGGCGCGCCTGTTGCCTCCATCGGAGGAGCTGGAACATTCGACGGTATCTTCCTCACAGGTGTCTTGGCAGTGCTCCTGGCGAGTTTCTCTAGGAGAGCATAGGGCGCGTGGCCTGGATTTGACGCCAGTATCGTAGCAAATATTGTTGGGAGGCGCTAAACGTGCAGCAGGTCTCGGGAGATAACCTGACGAGTTTCCGCGCACTGCGCGTGGTGGGTTGTCCAACGGGCAGTTATGTCCACCCCAAGGCGGCCATCGATCGGTCCCCGCGTGTTACCAGAGGCTTATTATCCGACGAGCGTCAATTAGACCGGGACGCCGGCTTGCAGGTGGGGCGGCGCGTTCGGCAGCGCAAACTGACTAATCTATTTTCTGGCACCGGCACGGACTTCAGCGCGGAAACGCCGGGCCAGCACATGTCGACAACGCATGAAACGACGAGAGCTCTGCAAATCATGTCGCTCGTCCCGGCATTTTGTGGGTCCAGACAGCAATCCCCACAGCCACAGCAAGAAACAGACCAAGTGCTATCAGCCATGATTGTTCGACAAGAATTTCCGTCATCACCGGATCCGCCTGATCAGCCAGCGAGACCGAATACGCAGCTCCGCCATTGCCTGGTCTCGTGGCCATCCGTGGTGACAGGGTCGACTGCAGACTTGATGCAATAGAGCACGCGCGGCAGGTAAGAGTCCTCCAGAATCTGCTTGGCGCCGAGCATCACCTGATCTCATCGTTGGCACGACCGTATAAACCTTGCTCGGACCGACGATCCTCGCCTGAATATCCTCTTCGGAGGCGCCCTTGTTGACGGTATACGGATCAGCAGCCATACTGTCTGCGCTGCAGTTTGGCTACGACAACCGGCAGCTCGCGTATAAGTCAGCAATCGCAAACTTGCGTGCGTCCTTGATCGCGTGATCGGATCGCCTCCGCGTGTTCTCCGCCCCGGCAAAAGCGGGCAACAGTCGCTCTCGCGCAGCGACGCATTCTCGGCAAGAAGCGTCCCACGTCGAACGGCTTCAGTGGCGACGGCTTCCTCCTCGATGCTGTGCGGCCTGGCCATGCGCCATGCGTCTAAGCTGCCTGTGCAGCAGCAGCGAGAGCTCCCCATATCGCCCATGCGTTATCGCGTCGCGCTCGATGCCAGTTGGGGACGGACGCGCACCAGGGGAAGGGGGCCGCGACCATTCCCCCCGACCTCCCACTTCCCGATTTCAGTCCACGAATCCGGTGCCGGTGCGGTTCGATGCGAACGTACGAATAGCACCAGGAGGGGCTATGATGGCCATCAATTTGTTGATACTTCTTCCAACCGCTCGGGAGTGAATGCGGCTGCCAGATCAGCTTGGACCTGCTGCAAAAGATCGAGGATGCGAGCACTGCTGGGTCTGGGGATAAACGACCCGACGCAACATGGACGCGCGGGGCCTCGATCGCGGGGGCAATGTGGGCGTTTGATTACCCGACTTTTCCGGCGGTCAGCGAATTGTTGAAGAGATAGAGCAAAAAATCTTGTCCAAGAGGTGTGATCTTGAAAAGGACGACGTCGGAGCTCACGGCCTCGTCACTCACGTGCCTTATCAGCAAGCCTCTCATCACGGGCCAATTAATCCATGTCTCGAACGTAAAATTCGTATAGATCTCAGGATAGGTTGTCCTGGCAACCTCGTATAACTCGCGCGCCTTCGCGGTGTTGGGTGGCGATATAGTGTTTGCTAGCAACAGCAGGGTGATCTGCGATCCGACGATCATTCGATATGTTACCTCATGTCCGTACATGACGCGCCAATGGGCAACGATGCGAATAAGCCAAGCTTTCTCAAGTTCGGGCGGCAACTTTATTTCAGCTAGTAGAGTCTGAATTTCCTGCTCGAATTGATCGAGAGCCGGGTTCGGCGGCGGGAGCACGTGAGTAGCATGGACGGTCTCGCCCGCAGGCTTAACCTGTTCAAGTTCACGTTGTTGATTGACGGCAAACGCCCGATACGGATCCACAAGAAGTGATTTGCCACCGGATCCCGGGCGACGTGCTCGGGAGAAAAACTCGAAAGGGGCGTAGCGGAGTGTGATCACGACGATCAACACACACGCCACCGCCGCAAGCGGCCACCGGAGCACTTCCAATATCTGCATAATGCTCCCTTCTTCCCCCACATCTTACAGCCCAGATGATGTACCGACTGTCCCTGTCGATGCCTGCACCTACTCGGGCCGGACGCGAAACACCCTTGCGACGAACAGCGCAGACCGATAGAGGGTTCCATCCTTCCCGAATAGATCACCGCAGCAGAGGGGGGGCGGCTCAACTGCCCCTGATTAAGTCACGGACCGTCAGTGCGAAATTCTCCATTCAACTGCGCCCGAGACGGCGGGTCCGTCAGGGAGACTGCATCTTGCCCCAAGGGGCGCGAGGGATGCTGATGGCCATATCGCTCCAGCAGCATTACGACCGGCATGCCCAGGTCGCTACGCGGCCCTCGGTCAGCCACGAATGCATGGGTTGGGAGATTGACCGATGCAGAGTTGGACTATGGCGACGACGCGGTGCCATTTGGGAGAGCTGCATGTAGTTCCGCCACAACGACTGCTCCCTCGCCGATCGCCGCGCCGACCCGCTTGACTGATCCGGACCGCACATCGCCGACCGCGAACACACGACAAACATTTGTTTCGAGTGGCAGCGGACGGCTGTTGCCTGACCGGCGAACGTTGAATGGAACGTCCGAGCCTGTTAGAATGAAATTCTTTGCGTCCAAAGATACGCCACTGTCCTTGAGCCAGGTCGTTGCTGGATCCGCCCCGATGAAGAGAAAGACGTGGCGAATCGGCTTCTCTGTTTCTTCGCCGGTCACACAATTACGCCATCGTACCCGCTCCAGCTGCTTTTCCCGACTCCCGTACAAGGCAATGATTTCCGTCCGGGTCAAAACTTGGACATTGTCGGTCGCCCCGATGCGGTCGATGAGATACTGCGACATTCTCTCGGCGAGACTTGGCCCGCGCACCAGCATCCAGATTTTTGCAGCGAAGCGGCGCAGGAAGACGGCGGCTTGGCCAGCGGAATTGCCGCCCCCGACCAGAACGATCTCCTCGTTTCGACACAGGCGTGCCTCGATAGGTGAAGCCCAGTACCAGACTCCACGACCCTCGAAGTCCCCGAGGTTCGGGACGCTGAGGCGCCGATAGCGGGCACCGGTGGCCACGACCACTGTCGAGGCCTTCACGCGCCGGCCATCGTCCAATTGAAGCGTGACCGGAGTTTGATTTAGATCCAGGCTCACTACTTCGGTAGGTATTGCCATCCTAGCACCGAATTTCTGCGCCTGGACATAGGCGCGGCCAGTCAGCGCTGGGCCAGAAATGCCGGTTGGGAAACCGAGATAGTTCTCTATACGCGCGCTCGCTCCAGCTTGTCCACCAAAGGCGATCGCGTCGAACACGATCACCGAGAGACCCTCAGATGAGGCATAGACCGCCGTCGACAGGCCGGCCGGTCCGGCGCCGACGACTGCGACGTCGTACGTTCGATTCCGTTCGTCGATCGGCACCATACCGAGCGCGTGCGCCAATTCGATCTCGCTCGGGTTTTTTAGAATTGAGCCTTTCGGACACACGGCGAGAGGAAGGTCTGCGGGATTGGGGGCATATTGTTTGAGCAGTTCCGCGGCATCGCGGTCATGTGCGGGGTCGAGCAGTTGATGTGGGTACGCATTGCGGGCGAGGAAGCCTTGTAGGCGAATAACGTCAGGACTGGACTCCGGACCAATCAGAACTGGACCGCCGGCACCGGCCTCGACCAGGGCAACGCGGCGCAGGATCAGTGCTCTCATGATCCGCTCGCCGATTTCGGGCTCTTCGATTATCAGGGCGCGCAGATTTTCGGAGGGAATCTGCAGCGCTTCTACGTCGTCGACCGCATGGACGTCGACGAACGCTGGTTGGCCCGACAATTGCCCCACTTCGGCAACGAATTCACCAGGTCCCTGCTCGACGATCGGGGCGCTGTGGCCCAAGGGATCGCGTCGAGTGACTCGCACGGAACCTTTAATCAGCACGACCATGCCAGGAGCGATTTCTCCCATCACGAACAGCGCCTGGCCCGCGGCATAGCGCCGAACCACCCCAAAACGACGAAGACGGTCGATTTCGCGTGGCTCGAGTCGTGGAAACATCTGTTGACGGCGCGTATCGATCGTAGACATGCGAAGCTCGTCACTGGGCCGCTAATAGTTCAGATCATGCGGAGTGGGCTGTTTCGACGTGGGCCGCATGCACTTCAAATTTTGTGGGTCTATGGACGCAGTGCGGGGCCGCGTACACGCTGACGGGCCTCGCCAACCTTGCTGCATCTCACAAAATGTTTCGTTTTGCACTCCTCCTGGCAGTTGTATCCCTCATGCTCCTATTTAACCGGTCCTCGAGCTTTTCTCTGGGGGCGCGTTCAATGACAGCAACTACGTCGGACGCGGAAAGGTTCTCGGGCGGAATCTCGTCGTGACTCCTGGGAATACTCGGGCTGCCAGGCATCTGGCAGCCTATGTACGAAGGATCGCGCTCTGGCGTTCTCCGCCCTTGATAGCTGTCAATTTTTTTAACTCCTGAGCCTGCTTCCCCGAAGACCAGTTGCCGCCACAGTGATTAAGCCGCTCGACACAGAACCCGTCGGTGCGCCTATGGAACGTCTGATTCATGCGTCGCTAGGCGCGTTACCGCGCAGGGCCCGTGCTTCATCGGGCTGCTCGAGGTAGAAGAAACGAACCTGCTTGCGTGCCGTTGGGCGTTTGCTCCACGCTTGCGCGCTGATTGAAGCCAGGCGAATGACGGCCCGTTTGTCGGATGTGTAGTGATCAGTCACATACGGCGCGTTCGCGGACGATCAAATCACCGTTCCCACGTGTGGATGCGTTCGGGGATCGTGCGGCAAGGCACCACATAGGGATATTCGCGCGCCCATTGAAGTCGGTCCGGGAGGCTGGCGCAGATCAGCAGGAAAATTTCACCCGAATCAAGGTAATATCGGACCGCGGAGCGCGTGCACGGCGAGGAGCGACAGTCGATTAATCGCACATGCCTAGCGGTTGGCCAATGGGGCCGGCCAGTAAGGCAGACGGATAGACAATACCTATGCGTGTGCCACAGGTGAACGGAGCGACAGCTGGAGTATCACTGCGCCATGCACGTCGCTGAGCCAATTGCGCTATGGGCTGATGATGATTCGATTGTCGACCTTCGATACACCAGGCGCCCACCACGCGGCTCTCTCCGCCTCCTGGCGTTCGGCCCACGAGCGCACAGTGCCCCTCAAAATGACCTCACTACCGACTGTTTCGACCGTGATTCGGCTAGCGTCAATCTCGGCCGCACGCCGCAATGCATCCTCGATCTTGCGCCTGATTTCCGAGGGCGCCACGTGTGGCTTCACCTCAATGGAGTTAGTCACCCCCTTGAGTCCGCGCACCCGGCGGACCGCCGCTTCCGCACGGCCCCGCTGGTAGTTCCATTCGACTTCACCTTCAAGTGTAACCCAGCCGCTTTTCACGACCACCCGAATCTTGTCCCATGCAAACGGCAACTCGCTCTTGATCCGTTGGATTGCATCACGAGCGATCTCAGGATCCGGCCTCTCGTCAACACCGGGCAGACGTATTTCGATGTCGTTAGCGACGGCGACCACTCCTGCAACACGCTTTGCATCGGCTTCCGCCTGGTACTTTTGCATGAAGCTGCGCACAAACCCCGCCAGTGTGACAACACCGTTGTTGACGGTCACCGCAATGTCGGTGGCATCGATGTCCGGGTCCCACCGGAGTTCACCCTCAACATCGCGTCTGATGTCGCTGTCGGACCGCATGCTAGATACTCCATTTCTATAGTCGGTTGGAACGGCTAATCTACGTTCCATGTCGCAGTTTGCAGTATTAGCCATCGCCAATGACACCGCCCGCGACCATGACGGCTATCAACATTCGCGATTTTTTATGACACGGATTGTCACACATCAATGCTTAAGCGGTTGTCCACTTTGCTCACACCGGGCGCACGCCACGCCGCATGCTCCGCTTCTTCGCGTTCCGCCCAAGTTCGGACTGTCCCCCGCAAGATGACTTCGCTGCCATCGGCCTCGACCGAAATGCGACTTGCGTCGAGCTCGGCGGCCCGCCGCAATGCTTCCTCGATCTTACGTTTGATGTCGGTCGGCAGGACTAGCGGCTGAAGTTGAATGTTGTTGACGACGTCCTTAACGCCGCGCACGCGCCAAACGGCCTCTTCTGCATCCTCGCGCTGATAATGCCATTCGACCTCTCCCTCGAGAGTTACCACTGCATCCCGGACTGTAACTCTGATCTTCTCCAAGGAGAACGGCAGGTCTCTCTTGATCTCCTCGACAGCGTCGCGCGCAATTTCAGGATCCGGTCGGCGATGGATGATGGGTAAACGCACCTCGATGTTGTTGGCTAGACCGACTACGCCAGTTACACGCTTGACATCTTGCTCGGCCTTCCGCTTCTGTCGAAAGCTGCGAACGAAGCCGATCAGAGTCACGACGCCACTTCTCACCGCGATGGCGATATCGGTTGCATCGATGTCTGGATCTGATCTCAACTCGTCCTCCACGTCTCGTTTGATATCTGAATCTAATCGCATTGCATGACCTCCACTTCTCGGATTGGGTGCGCCAAAACCTCAGGTCTGATCGTGCCAACGGGATTAGTACGCGACCTAAGCATCGCAGCCCTGATAACCATCAACATTGCGACGACGGGACGCGGCCCGCGCGGAGGCTCTCGGTCGGATGGCGCGCCAATCCGGCCGTTGCAGGAGGCTCGCAAGGAATAGGACAGTCGCTGCGAATGCAGCGCGTAGCAACCATCGGCCGGCTTCGTCTCTGGCATCAAAGCCCAAAGAACACTGAATGCGATCAGAGCTATCACGGCGACTGCCACAAAACCGGCTGCCAGTCCAAAGTTTCCCACGATCATACCGGAGAGTGTGGTACTGAGCGAAGCTCCGATACTGGAAACCGCACCGACAAAGCCCTGGGCGAGGTTGAATCGACCCGTGCGGCCAGTCGAGTCAGCAATCGTCAATGGCTGCAATACACCGAGCATGATTCCGCTGATGCCATCCAGGACCTGGACGGCAACCAGGACCATTGGTTCCGTAATCAGCGCAAACAGCAAGGCACGGATCGGCAAAACCACGAATCCGATGAGCAGCAGCGGGCGGCGCCCCGAGCTTTGAACCTGCCGCCCAGGCCATGGCGCCATCAAGGCGGCGTGAACCTGGGGCACAATGACGAGGATCGCCATAATCATCGAAGATTGCCGACCTTCATGACGAGCCAACATTTCGCCGATCAACGGTAGTATGGATGCGTTTGCCACCTAGAACAGGAACAGACAAGCGGCGAATGTCATCAGAGACCGGTTCTGCCAGAGTGTTGCGCGTCGGTCGCGTGGCGGCGCGGTGGCACTGTGATGGTCGGGCGCACCAACCGATCGCCCAAAGTGGACGACGGCAGCGCGGATCCTTGCGAGAGCGACAACCGCCGGAATCACGAGGAGCGCCGAAGCGAAGAATATGAAGTGGTTTGACAATGCATATCCCACCACGCCCATGAGTCCAGCGGCTGCTAAGCTTCCGGCTGACCGGAAGCGCTGATTGCGTCCGAGCCTCTCGGCGAGCGCCGAATGGCCGACCAGGCCCATACTCACGGCAGCGATAGCCGGCCCAATGAATCCGCCGGTGGTCCCTTACAGCACCAGGGCCACGAATACCACAGGGAAGGTCGGCGAAAGCCCAATCATGAGGGCGCTGAACCCCACGGAAAGGATTGCCAGGCCGAGCACAAGCCTCTTCGACCGTGCCGCATGAAGCAGCTCTCCTCCGGGTATTTGGGCCAACAATCCGGCGATACCGCCGATGGTCAAGACAAAACCGACGTCTTCTGGCGACCAGCCTTGACCTCCAAGAAAGAGCGTTACAAACGGTCCAAAACCGGCCAAAGTGCCCCCTACAAAAAATTTAACTGCGTCGAGAGCACGAAGACTTTGATCCAACGTCGAGGTGTTTGAATCGAACAATTGCGACGCGACGATCATCTAGAAGCTCCGCTGACACATTCACCGTACTAGCGCACGCCGGACGCCCGCGGTGGTGAGCGGAACCGCCACGACAACCGGGCGCGACCGCCTCGGCAGCCTCCAGCCTGATTCGAAGCAGTTCAGCACTTGCTCGCAAAGCCAATGCTGCCGCTGCGGGGAGAGTCCCTCATCTTGCTAAGGCAATCTGCGCCACGGTTATTGAGAGATGTTGACCAACACCTCCAAGTCGGCGCGAACCACCGCGCCGGTAGTGACCTGGGTGAGGCCGCCGGCACGGGCCCATTGGCTCGCAGTCATTTAGAATCAACGCACAAACGGATAGGTCGTGGCAGAGAAATATCTCTACGATAGCTAGCCATCCGTGCCAGGCTTTTTCCGACACGTCGACGGCCATCGAGATTCGATAAGGATGGGCTGCCCTGATTACGTAAACTTACGATATGGAATTTTGCCGAATACTCATTCTCTACAAGGGGGCAACTCTCGCCATTAGGCGGCCGAAATGGCTGGTGGGAAGAAGTAATATGCCGACAAATTCAGCGTGTGCGCCGGCCAATCACGCGACCTACTATCGTTGCATCCTGTCGAACCGGCCGCACTCCCTGCAGAAGGTCGATCACCTCGCTGTGATTTTGCCATTCCAGCGCGGCCAGGAAATTTGCGGCCAGGGCCAGTCAGCGGACCGCTGGTACTTTGTCATTTCGGGCGCCGCGCGCCGGTGCGTGTTCAGGCCTGACGGGAGGCGCCAAATCGTCGATCTATTGCTTTCGGGCGACTTCTTCGGTTTCACGGCCGCTGAGGAGTACGACTTCAGCGCCGAGGCGATCGGAAAGGAGACTGTGGTCGCCGCCTATCCGCGTCGGCGCATTGAGGTCGCCGCGGAGTCGGATTCGGATTTGGCACGGCAAATTTACCGAACGGCTCTTGAGTCGATTTCACGCATACAATCTCAGCTCCTCATTGTCGGTCGCATCACCGCGCCCGAGAAAGTCGGTTCGTTCATCCTTGAGATGGCGGCGCGTCTGTCGCGCGGGCGCTCGGACACAGTGGCGTTGCCGATCACACGGTACGACATAGCAGAATATCTTGCGGTGTCGGTCGAGACAGTGAGCCGCTCGCTTAGCGACCTCAAGCGTCGAGGCCTGATCCAGATGTCAGGCACGCGTGAGGTGAAGATCATCGACCGGGACGCGCTCGAAGACCGTAAGCGGAGCGCCATGAGTCGCGTGACCTCGCTCGATCGTCAGAGGCAGGATCGGAACTCGCCTCCGCGACCGGACTCGTCGCGAGCACTGCGATACGGATAGCCTCCGCGAATCGTCGGACGGCCAGCCGCTTCATCATCCGTCCCCGATGAGCCTCGACGGTGCGGACGCTGATGCCGAGATAGAATGCGATGCGCTTGTTGGGATGACCCGCTGCGAGGGCCTCGAGCACCGCCCTTTCGCGCGGGCTCAGGGACGCAATCAGCCGCGTCGCCTCGGCGGCATCACGCTTGCTCCGGACCGCGTCTTTCTGCTCCAGCGCGGATTCAATCGCCTTGAGCAGGTCTTCGTCGGAATAGGGCTTTTCAAGCACATCGACGGCGCCGGCCTTCATAGCCCGCACCGCGCACGGCACGTCGCCATGCCCTGTCGTAATCACACGGGGATGGGCGACGCCGAGAGCCACTAATCGCTCCTGCAGCACGAGACCAAGCATTTCAGGCCTGCGTGCCTCCAGCAGAACGCAGCCCAGGGGCAATTGTGGCGCAGCTGTGAGAAACGTCGCACTGTCGAACGACGTTACGGAAAATCCGTCTACCGTGAGAAGGCGCTGAAGGGACCGGCGAACACCGGCGTCCTCATCTACGACGTAAATGGCGCAATGACCCGGCACCGCACTCTCCGTCCACCGAGACCGCCAAGAGCGTCAAGTTGAAGATCGTCCCCACCCCATGGGCTTTCCAAACGAACGAACTAGGCGACCATGCTGTTCCCACAATCGTGTGGGTGCGAGACGCCAGGATCTACCCTGCGACGTTCGATCAGCAGAAACGGTTCGGTGTTTCGAGAGGTGTTCGAGAACGTGTTTTGCTCTACCGAGTCGTACCGCTATTCCCCACCATCCCAAACCGTTAGGGTCACAAATTCGCGGTCGACCGCACCGGCCACCGCTTCCAGGCTATGCAGATAAGATCGACGATAACCCGTTGGATTTGAACGCGTTCGGCAAGCACGGCGGCACTAGGATCAAAGTCCAAAATGCGGGACGACGTTCATAAGAGCCGACGCAGGTCATCACCAGGTGCTGGCCTTCCCGAGCGGCAAACCTCCACCGCGCGCACCTCCAGATCGACGCGGGTAATGAAAATAGCGCATCCGGCGCACGATCTCGCTGGCCGCGGCGTAGGTTCAGCAATTTCTCCTCTCGCATCCGCGGCCGCGCAGATATCAAAGCGAGGCGCCGCCGCGCGCTGATGCACTTCGTCACACCAGCCAATGGCAGGTGCACTTTGTGCGAGCCCGCGACCCGCCCACAAGTTTCCCGGCCGTTCGGCGCGACGCACGGATACGGACGAAACTCGTTCAGCGGGAAATACTAGGCGGTTTTGTCGATCTCGATTTCATGGACCCGGGCCGCGATAGCGCCGTGATCGCTTAGGATCGTCAGCGCTGCATCCTCCTGCTCCGGGGATTGGACACGAACCCACAACACGATGCCGCGGTCCGTCATGTACCAATCGAGACCAGCGACTTTCTCGCGATTGACGATGCGATTGGCCCCGATCACCCCAACGCCCCCTGCAACAACGGCTGCTACCAGCCCCGCGACCACGCCCGTCACAACGGTCACGTCCGATGCGGCAGCGGCCAGTGCCGTGCCCACCCCGGCGGCGCATGCAGCGACACCGCCAACGAGCGCATATGTCGCCCCGATGTCCCTAGCCAGGACAACAGGTTGCCTTGGCACCAGCGGAACATCCGCGAGCTCCTCGGACGCGACGATGACATTGCCGATCTTCTCTCGTACCTTGTCGATTGAGGCCATCCGGTCGATTTCGGCTCGGTCGAAACCGACGACCAGCAGGGCTTCGACTGCAGCGTCGAGCGCTTCGTAGGAATGGAATACGCCGGTGACCTCACGCACTCCCGTCCGATCAAGTGTCGTGTCGGATGACTTTTCCATGGGTGAGGTTTCGCTTCGCAGAAAGCAGAACCGACTGAGGCTCACGGCGTGCTAGTTGAACTACGAAATGTTTCTGAGCGCCTGGCAACTCGATAGAAGACCCGACGCATGCAAACGATCGACTAACGGCGGCGTTACCGCACTGACGGTTATCAATATTGGCGGATCTTGTACCGCCTCGACTTTATTGTGGATAGGAGCGACACTGGGGCTTTACGTCGACCGCGCCACGTCGAAGGAACGCCGCCAACGCCAACACCGTGGAAAGCCGTCGCCCTTTGCAGTCGGAGTTGTGGCGGCGCAGCCCAGGGGACCACCTAGCCGCCATCGCTGCAAAAGCCTGCCAGAGAATATGCCGATAATCGACCGCAACTTCGAGCGGTTCAGAAGTGGGTCGTGCACCCAGGTCACAGACTGGCCCCTGGGTTCCGGCGCGCCGCGCAACATGTTTGCACCGCGACGACCGGGTCATGCCACAAAGCGGGATGAGCATCCTTTGCGCCTGTTCCAGCCAACGCGTAGGGGACATGCAAATCGCGTCTCAGTGGAGCTTCCCGCGCTCCGCCCTCGCTTGAAGGAGAAGAGACTTGTACAGCAGCCCAAAACCTTGCATTACATGCAGATAGTTTTCCACTCTCAAAGCAAAGTTGTGCGCCATCTGGAGTAGTTCCGGATTGTTCTTCTCGAGCTCCGCTATCGCTTCCCTTGTAAAATCCTCGGGGCCCTTTTCGTCAATTTCCGCAACCAGCAACTCCCGCGTTTCTGCACTCACGCGAGGAAGCGGGACGACAACATCGGTGGGGGCGGGCGCCAGGGTGAGAAGACGATAGAACATGCCAAACCCAAGCATGGCCTTGGCGGAATTCCGGAGATCGCCGGCACATTTGGCCGCCATATCCAAAAGTTCCGGATTGTACCGCTTGAGATGCTCGATAATCTCCCTCATGCATGCGTCCGGCCCACGGTCATCGAACTCTCGAGCAACCAATTCACGGGCCTTTTCGCTCACGCGTGGAAGTAAGCTCATTTTCCGATACCTTCTTCGCACAACTTCCTTACCGCGAGGTCGACGGGCCAGCAATACTGGCCGCCGGGCGCTCGTGACTTGATCGGATATATTGATTAAAGCTCAATCAACCCAACTGGTCTCGGGGGCGACCCGCGGGGCCGGCGAAATCATCCTGCGGGTTCCGTGCGATCGTGAGCCGAGCCGCCTGGAGCGCGCAGGACGTCAGAGGTGGACAACCGCTTAAAGGTCGAGGTGAATGACCCCGCCAGAAAAAAAGTTGCTGATGTTGATTGGCGTCATGGTCGGGGATGCCGTCCGCGATAGTTAATCCTGGAAACTGCAAGGCTGGAACGTCAATTGGCAGGTTTCCAGCCGACTCTCAGAAATGGAGTACCTATTATGCGGTCCGACAGCGACATCAGACGCGACGTTGAGGATGAACTCCGGTGGGACCCGGACATCGATGCGACCGACATTGCGGTGACTGCCAGCAACGGTGTTGTCACACTGGCGGGATTCGTTCGCAGCTTCATGCAAAAGTACCAGGCGGAAGCCGATGCAAAGCGCGTCGCGGGGGTGGTGGCCGTCGCCAACGACATCGAAATACGTCTGCCCGGTGTTGACGAGAGGCCGGATCCCGAGATCGCTCGTGATGCCGTCGAACGGATGAAGAGCGAGCTACCGTTTGCATGGGACAAGATTCGGGTGGTCTTGAAAAGCGGCTGGGTTACGCTTGAAGGTGAAGTCGAGTGGAACTACCAGCGGGACCGTGCGGAAGCGGCGGTCCGCCGGGTTCGTGGCGTGAAGGGGATCACCAACTCTGTTGTGGTAAAGCCCCGTGTCGCGCCGATGGAGATCAAACGCAAGATCGAGGAAGCATTGCGGCGAGCGGCTGAGATCGATGCCAGTCGCGTCACGGTCGAAACCGTCGGTAGTGAGGTGATTTTGAGGGGCAGCGTGCGCTCGTGGGCCGAACGCCAGGAGGCGGAGCGAGCCGCGTGGTGGGCGCCTGGTGTATCGAAGGTCGACAATCGAATCATTGTCAGCCCTTGACTTGGTTCCCAGAAGCCAGCCGGCGGCGTGGCACTGTATCGGAGCCGGCGCGTTCGATCTTCTTCATGCTCTGGCCCTGTGAAGACGGAGCAATCGACGCGCCGATCTTCAGTACCCACGCCGGATCGGCGCACTCGTCGCCGTGCTTGGTGAGCAGCCCTTGCTCCTCGCCGGCAGGATCCGCCGAACGCCTTCCGGACCGGACCAGCGTGAAGCCGCCGCATAGCTTGGCGCCGTGAAGTTCCCATGTCGAGCTTGCCCCAGGCAAGCTGCTTGCTTGCACGGCGACTCGGCACATCGCAGTGCTATTGAGCGACCAACATACGGGCCCGGGCCGGGCCTCCGCGCTCGACCTATCTGCTCGGGCGTTTTAGTGAACTTTCTCTTGGAGCCATAGTCTTTCAGGGAAGCGCCCACGGGCTCGTGGTGCGTCCTAAGTGTCCGTCCGGAGAGTTCTTGAATCATATGAATCATCTGTGATTCAAGGGTGGTGGCCTGATTCGAGGAGGGGTCACCGATGTGGACGAGTAAGAACCGCGCCCGTTACGACCGCAGC
>Ga0137359_10001672_pt1 | contig 17672 bp, 10 predicted proteins | sample Mad1_40_16metaG_FD_108281 | JGI IMG/M metagenome (GOLD analysis project Ga0137359, IMG submission 108281) | Vadose zone soil microbial communities from Angelo Coast Range Reserve, California, USA - Mad1_40_16 metaG | ecosystem: Environmental > Terrestrial > Soil > Vadose zone | place: USA... | reverse complement strand
GCGCCGCCAAAACCGACTCCTGTTATTCCGAGTTGAGAGACGATGTCGTTTGCGAAGCTGTTCTCGGAAGTGCGATGCATCGACAGGCGCGAAACCGTAATGTTGGCCATGTTCACAAGGTTAGGACTGAAAATGCGATTCCAGCCGACCGTGCCATTCTGGGAGAGGTTATTGTGAATGGCGCCGAAGCCGGGCAAGTTCTGCGGCATGAAACCTTTTTCACTGCTGAAGGAATACCGCGCGAAGAGGCTGTCGCCGCGATGGAAGTTTTGATCGAAGCGCATCGTCGCTTGATCGGTTCTGTGGTGTTCATTGCGCACGTCGATATAGTTGTTGCAGTCAACTCCTGCGCCTACGACCTGCGGTATTCCCATCATAGTCATGCCGCAACCCATCATCCCCATATCCATGTTAGGGCGAGGAACATATTGACTGAGGAATCGCAGGGCCTTCTGATCAATCATACCTTGCGGAATGACGTTACCGGGAAAGGGATCACGAATGACCTGCGGATTGCTCGGGCTTACGGGTTTTGTCGCATCGAAGTTCGGATTTGCGTGGGAGCTGAACGGATTGTAAATAGTGGCGCCGCTCATGCTGAAATCACCATTGATCTCATCTGCGGTCGGCACTGTGTCAATCATCGTGTCGGACTGCGTTAGTCGCAAGCCTTCGTAGTTCACGAAGAAAAAGGCTTTGTTGCGGACGATAGGGCCGCCCAGCGAACCGCCAAAATTGTTTCTTACCAAATGATTTGAGGAATCCATCTGATTAAAAGTGCGGGCATCGAGCACATTGTTGCGCAAAAACTCGTAAGCGGTTCCGTGAAACTGGTTCGTGCCAGTTCTAGTCACGATATTGATCTGACCGCCGCCGGCGCCGCCCATTTCGGCTGTATAGCTTCCAGTCTGCACCTTGAATTCCTGAACTGTGTCAGGCGATGGACTCAGGTTAAGAGTATTGAACGTCGGATCGGTGTTGGTGGCGCCGTCCAGCAGGAAATAGTTCGCGTTGGGCCGGTTGCCTCCGATGCTGACCGCCGAGCGCTGGCCCGGCCTCCAATACAACGGACTCATGTCACCAGTCTGCGCGCCATGACTTTCATGCGCTCCCGGAACGGTGAGCACGAGATCGACTAACATGCGCCCATTGAGTGGGAGGTTACGAATGGAAGTTGGCTCTACAACCTCACCTACGCTCGCATCCGTCGTGCGTAAGACGTTCACGGTTTGGGCTTCGACTTGAACAGTGGTGCTTAGGGAGGAGAGTCTGACATTTACATCAAGTGTCATCTGCTGCCCTACCTCAAGACGTACCGTCTCATTGAATAGCGCAAATCCCGGGGCCTGCACGGTGAGTTTGTAAGAGTCGGGCAGCAGACCATTGATTTGGAAGACACCCTGATCGTTGCTGCTGACCTGGCGCACTGCCGAGGTACTCAGCGAGGTGAGTTGAACTGACGCATCAGGAATCGCCTGGTGCTGAGGATCGAAGACGGTTCCGCTCAGGGTCGCATAATTGCTTTGAGCAAAGACAGGAAACGCGACAACGAATACGAGAAGAAGTTGAACGCTTCCTGCAAGCAGAAAAACCCGCCGCGATCCTTGGATTCGAGTCCGGCACAGAATGAAAGTATGACTGATTATCTCTCGACCCTCTATTCTGGTTGGCAATGAAACTACGGAAGGAGTTAGTCAACTGTGAGCTCGACCACTATCACGCGAGCATCGAATAAGTCTTGAGTCGCCGGGAATACCAGAACGTTCTTGCGGCGCTCAAACTTTGCGCGGTAATGGTGAGCCCGGTCCCAGGTTCAAATCTTATCAATTCAGCGCTCGAGTCTTAGGTCTGCAACAAACTAAGGTAGGAATGAAAACTGAATCAAAGAACCCCGGAACCGGGAATTTGTGAAATAACGGGCGCAGAGTAACAGGACAACTCGCCCGCGTCATGGCCCGCAAGTTGGGTTTATGTCTCAATCTTTAGTTGGATCAAGCCGCTCGGTATGTCTGAGGCTCGCTTGACGCACCGCACGTCGCATGCTAGCTTGCGGCTTCACCTGTTAGTCGTGATTTGATTTGGCATGAGACCCAAAACCTGGGTCCATGTGGTGAGAAGCTTGACTGCGACCGCCGGCCTGCAACTAAAGAAAACTCCTCTAAATGTCGTTCATCGACAAATGGGCGGACGCATGGTCGATTTTGGCGGTTGGGATATGCCGGTGCAGTATCCCGCCGGCACCATCGAAGAACACCTGCGTACCCGTTCACATTCAGGACTGTTTGACGTCTCTCATATGGGAGAGATAGATGTGCGCGGGCCGGACGCCATATGGTTCGTCAACCGCCTCACTTCGAACGATGTCACCAAACTCGTTGACGGTCAGGCACAGTATTCCGCATTAACGACTCCTGAGGGCACCGTAGTCGATGATTTACTTGTCTACCGCCTCGCCGAAGATCATCTAATGCTGGTCGTCAATGCCGGCACTACAACCAAAGATTGGGAATGGATCAGTTCCCACCGAACAGCGGAATCCGTCGAACTAAAAAATGTCAGCTCCGAATATTGTCAGCTCGCACTGCAAGGTCCAGACGCGCTTGGCATCCTGCAGCCGTTGACCGGACTCCCGCTCGCGGAAATAAAGTATTACCACTTTAGTCCCGGTACCGTGGACGGCGTAGCTGTTATTGTTTCGCGTACCGGTTACACGGGCGAGGACGGTTTTGAAGTTTACGCCGCAGCAGACAAGGCTGAACAGCTTTGGAGCAAGATTCTGGACGCCGGCTATTTTGGTTCGCCGACTGGAGTGTTGCCCTGCGGATTGGCGGCGCGCAATACACTGCGACTCGAGGCAGGCATGGCGCTTTACGAACACGAGATTGACGAGACGACGACCCTGCTGGAAGCCAATCTCGGTTGGATCTGTAAATTGGACAAGGGTGAGTTTATCGGTCGCGAGGCACTTGCCCGGCAGAAAGAGACCGGTGTGCGCAGGCGGCTTGTGGGATTTGAAGTAACCGAACGCGGTATCGCTCGTGACGAGCAGGAAGTTATTATCGACGGACAGCGTGTGGGACGAGTCACTTCCGGCAGTCCCGCGCCCTATCTGAAAAAGAATATAGGCTTCGCGTATGTTCCGGCCGAATATGCGACGATCGAGCAAGATATTAAGATCGATGTGCGGGGCCGCCTTGTCGACGCGCAAATCGTGAAGACTCCTTTTTACAAGCGCGCGCGGTAAGGTTATGTTTGCAGTGTTTGATTTTTCGCCGTTCTGGTTTGGCAATTTGATGAAGACTTTGGCGATTGAAGAAATCGCAGATCGCCAATCGACAATCTAAATTCTAAAATTCACTTGGAGGAACCATGGCTAACGTTCCAGAAGACTTACACTACAGCAAGGACCATGAATGGGTTCGTGTGGAAGGTGATTCAGCAGTTATTGGGATCACTGACTATGCTCAAGACTCTCTCGGTGATGTGGTGTACGTCGAGTTGCCGAAGACCGGCGAGAAGTTTTCAGCGAATGAGTCTTTCGGCTCCGTTGAATCAGTGAAAGCAGTTTCTGAAGTCTTCACTCCAGTGTCAGGTGAGGTCGGCAAGATTAACGAGACCCTTGCCGACGAACCCGAGAAAGTGAACACCGATCCTTACGGTGACGGCTGGATGATCCGTGTTCGCATGTCCAGCCCTGGCGAAGTGGACAGTTTGCTCACTGCTGCCGAATATGAAGACTTTACGAAAGCTGAGACAGAATAATCTTGCGCTACATTCCTAACTCGCCGGTAGAACGCGCCGAGATGCTCGCCGCGATCGGACTCGGATCGGCGGAAGAATTATTCGATTCCATTCCTGAAACCTTACGTCTACGTGGCCTCCTCAACACTCCTGCTGCGCTTTCGGAGATTGAACTCCTGTCACGCTTTGAAGAGATGGCAGCGCGTAATGCCGGGGCCCGCAGGACCACGTTTCTGGGCGCCGGCGCCTACTCGCATTACATTCCCACTATCGTCGATCATATTATTTCACGATCCGAATTCTTCACCGCTTACACACCTTACCAGCCAGAAATCTCTCAAGGCACCCTGCAAACAATTTTTGAGTTCCAGACTCTCGTCTGTCAATTGACCGGCATGGAGGTGGCAAATGCTTCCATGTATGACGGTTCAACCGGGCTCGCGGAAGCGGTGCTGATGTCCGAACGCGTTACCAGGAGATCCAAAATCGTAGCGTCGACATCTGTGCACCCTGAATACCTTGAAGTTGTGAAGACTTACGTACAGCATGCGGGCATAGACCTGGAATTGATTGAATTCGACGATGAAACGGGACAGGCAGGCGCGACGCTGGCTGCTGCCATCGACGACGAAACAGCTGCCGTCGTAGTTCAGTCGCCAAACTTCTTTGGCTGCGTAGAAGATCTCACTACGCTGGCAGATGCTGCGCATGCGCGCGGCGCACTGCTTGTCGTCGCGATTACGGAAGCAATTTCACTTGGTCTTCTCAAGCCGCCGGGAGCCTGTGGCGCCGATATCGTTGTGGCAGAAGGACAGTCATTCGGTGTGCCTCTCTCGTTCGGCGGGCCGTATGTGGGACTCTTTGCAACCAGGGAAAAATATGCAAGGCAAATTCCCGGCAGACTCGTAGGAGAAGCTTACGACAAGCAAGGGCGGCGCGGCTTTGTGCTCACTCTTGCAACGCGCGAGCAGCACATTCGTCGCGAGAAGGCCACGTCCAACATTTGCACTAACGAAGGACTGATTGCCCTGGCTGCCACTGTCTACCTTGAAACAATGGGTCGACGTGGAATTCAGGAAGTCGCACAACAGTGCCTGCAGAAAACCGCGTACGCCTCACAACGCATCGCGCAACTGCCTGGCTTTTCTCTTCCCTTCAGTGGTCCGCGCTTCAACGAGTTTGTTGTCCGCGGCCCGATAGCGGCAAGCGACTTGTTGTCGCGACTCGCCGGCGAGAAAGAGATTGAAGGAGGCATCGCTTTGTCCCGCTTCTTTCCCGATCTCAAAAGCGATTTTCTTGTCTGTGTAACCGAGACAAATACCCGCGCTCAAATAGATGCTCTTATTGAAGCTTTGACTTCACTTTTCGCCAACAAAACCGCCGGGACTCAACCATAGATGTTTGCGCCTTTGGTTTTTCTAGTCAATTTGTCCTTATGACTTCCGAAATTACAAAAGTTACGACGCACCTCAGCCCAAATGAGCAGCTGATCTTTGAACGCTCGCAGAAGGGACGCATTGGCTATCGTCTTCCTCCATTGGATGTGGAGGAAATGTCCCTCGACAAGCTCATCCCGCGAAACTTTCAGCGTGATGACGATCTCGAGAGTATGCCGGAGGTCAGCGAAGTTGACGTCATTCGTCACTTCGTTCGGATGTCGACCTGGAACTATTCAATCGATCTGGGGATGTATCCCCTGGGCTCTTGTACGATGAAGTACAACTCGCGTCTGAATGAACGAGTGGCGCGAATACCCGGGTTTGCCAACCTTCACCCGCTTACCGACGAGCGTGACTCGCAAGGCGCGCTGCAAGTCATCTATGAACTCCAACAACACCTAATCGAAATCACTGGTCTTCCGGAAATATCACTGCAACCGGCCGCGGGCGCGCACGGCGAAATGACAGGCATCATGATCATTCGCGCTTTCCTGGATGCGCGCGATGGCGAAGCGGCGTCGAAAAGACGCACAATGCTCATACCAGACTCTGCTCACGGCACTAATCCCGCGTCCGCTCACCTTTCCGGTTTTTCAGTCAAGACTATTAAGTCCACGAGTGAAGGTCTCACGGATCTGGACCACCTGCGTGAGCTTTGCGCCCACGGCGACGTTGCAGGTCTAATGCTTACAAACCCGAATACCCTTGGACTATTTGAACGAAACATTCAGGAGATTTGCCAGATTGTTCACGCCGCGGGTGGATTGGTCTACATGGATGGCGCAAACATGAATGCCCTTGTCGGTGTTGCACGTCCCGGAGACATGGGTGTCGACGTCATCCATTTGAACCTGCATAAGACTTTCTCAACTCCGCACGGTGGTGGTGGTCCTGGTTCTGGTCCCTGCTGTTGTACTAAAGCGTTGGCGCCGTTTTTGCCGGTTCCGCGCATCGTCAAAAGTGGCGAGAGCTACCGCTTAGACTATGATCAGCCGCAATCGATTGGACGCGTCAAAGCTTTCTTTGGTAACTATGGCATGATGCTACGCGCCCTGTCGTACATACTAACGCACGGAAACGACGGCCTGCGGGAAGCAACCGAGGCCGCTGTTCTTAACTCTCGTTACATCGCGAAAGGACTGACTGGCACTTACGAAAAACCTTTCAATAGCCCACCAATGCACGAAGTGGTCTTCACGGATAAACTACAGGCGCGAAAAGGTGTCCACACCCTGGATATCGCAAAACGGCTGATTGATTACGGCTTTCATCCAATGACCATCTATTTTCCTCTCATTGTGCAGGGTGCAATGTTGATTGAACCAACTGAATCGGTCGGCCGGCAGGAACTAGATCAGTTTATTGCCGCGATGAAAATGATCGCGGGTGAAGCCCTTGAGAATCCTGAATTGGTTCTCACTGCTCCGCACACCACTCGGATAGGCCGTTTGGATGAAGCCGCTGCTGCGCGCAAACCCGTGCTTCGCTGGAAACCAAAGGCGAAGGCTGATGCTGCGTAAAGAGACTGTGTGAGGATTGTAGGTGACAATGTGGCCGCCGGGTGGCTACACAAAGTCAGAACCGAGAGCGGTAGCGACCGGGTCGTTGCCGAGACACTCAACTAACAATTCATTGGTTCAGAAGAGATCGGGCCGCGCTTACTTACCCGCTACCAGCGGGTGGGTAGAAACTTGGCGATTGAGCAAGAAATTATTCGGTTGGTGTCGCCACCTTGTACAGTACCGCGAGCGAAGCGATCGGGTCGAAACGCATGCGCAATCGTTTCGTTTTTTTTCCAATAAGGCCAAATTTGTAATGACCGGTGTAATCAAGCATCTCGGAAACGACCCGGTCTCTACCGCTCCCGGTTCTGACTTTGTGTAGGCACGGAGTACCTTATCCTGGCCATTCGCGTTTTCACAAAGTCTCTCAAGCCGCGTTGTCAATGAGACTGAAGATTTGGTAAGAGCTGAGATGCGACAAATGATTAGTTTTCGGCAAATCACGTTCTGGCTGTCGGTTGGTTTTTCTCTTTTCTTACTAATTGTCGCTAACAAGTCCAGTGGCGGACTTCTGCCCAAAGCAAGTGCTGACAAAGGCCAGCAGCCGCTTCCCGTCCAAAACAAGATCGGTTCCAGACTCTTCGACCAGTTTGCCAACAAAGAGCAGTGCCTAAGAAGAATAAGCAACCGGCCGGCAGTCGAGGTTCTCCACCCATTTGAAAAACGTGAGGCGATGATTCCGATGCGAGATGGCGTTCGCCTCCATACCTTGATTTTTGCGCCCTCAAAACAATCCGTAGCCCTTCCTCTCCTGTTGAATCGCACGCCATATGGTGTCGGGCAAAGCAATTCAGAATCCCTCAATCGACGCTACAATGAGTTAGTAACGGACGGTTACATCTTCGCGCTTCAGGACATTCGCGGACGTTATGGGTCGGAGGGAAAGTTTTTAATGAACCGCCCGCTTCGCGATAAGAACAACCCCAATTCGATCGACGAAAGCACGGACACTTACGACACCATTGACTGGCTGTTGAAGAACGTTCCGAAAAACAATGGCAGGGTTGGCATACTTGGCGTTTCTTATGATGGCTGGCTCGCAGCGGTAGCGACAATCGATGCGCATCCCGCGCTCAAGGCTTCTTCGCCACAAGCACCCATGACTGACACGTATCTCGGCGACGACTTTTTCCACAACGGCGCTTTTCGCGAGACCTACGGGTACGAGTATGTGAAGTCAATGGAGTCGTCCAAAGAGGATGCGGACGTCACGTTTGATAGAGATGCTTATGACTGGTATCTCAGCCTGGGATCTCTCTCGACGATCACCGAAGACTCTCAAGGCAAGTTTCCCACCTGGAACGCATTTGTTGCTCATCCTAACTACGACGACTACTGGAAAGCGCGCGCCTCCGTTCGCTACCTCAGGCAAGCAGCTGTTGCGACTCTCGTGGTTGGTGGGTGGTGGGACCAGGAGGACTTCTACGGAACACTTAAGACTTATGAAGCGCTGGAGAAATTTGATAGGGATCATAAGAACTTCGTGGTGCTTGGGCCATGGAATCACGGAGGGTGGAGTGGCTTTGGCAGGACTCTAGGCAACGTAGATTTTGGCAGTTCGACCGGACTTTATTTTCGGTCTCATATTCAAGCGCCGTGGTTTGCTTACTATCTGAAAGACAAAGGCCGGCTGAACGAACCGGAAGCTGTCACGTTCCAAAGCGGCACGAATAAATGGATCACTTCGGATCGATGGCCGCCGAAAGAGGTAGTTGAACGTGACATGTTTTTGCGTAGCGACAAAGAACTAGCGTTTGAAAAACCGCCAGCGAATAGAGAGCAGGAGTTTGAAAGCTACGTGTCAGACCCGGCCAATCCAGTTCCCTATCGCAAGCGACCCATTGAGGCCACCTACGATCCCAGGGGTTCGGGATGGTCCACATGGCTGGTGCAGGATCAGCGATTCCTCCAGGGCAGAGCCGATGTACTGACATGGCAAACTCCCATCCTCGACCAACCCTTAACTATCAGCGGTGACGTCATCGCGCATCTTTTTGCTTCGACAACGGGAACCGACAGCGATTGGATAGTCAAACTGATCGACGTTTATCCTGATAGTTATCCGGAAGACAAAAGGATGGCGGGATATCAATTGATGATCGCGGACGAGATCTTTCGCGGCAGATTTCGTGAGAGCTTTGAGCAGCCCGCGCCCATTGCGCCCAATCAGGTGAACGAATATGTGTTCAATTTACACAGCAACAATCACAGTTTTCTTAAAGGACATCGCGTGATGGTTCAAGTACAGAGCACGTGGTTCCCGCTCTACGACCGCAACCCGCAGAAGTTTGTTGAGAACATATTTACGGCTCGACCTTCCGACTATCAACTCGCTACCGAGCGGGTTTATGAATCCTCTCGCTATCCTTCGCATGTAACTCTGCCGGTAATCAAAAGCCGGTGAGAACTTGTGCGGGGAGCAAATTTAGACCTCCCAGTTCACTGTCTCATTCCCTGAATCATTGGTAGTGCCTTGAGATGGCACTCTGAGTAAAGCCAGCCTTTCAACGGTGCGGCCATTTACGATGTGTTCCTCAACGATCTGGGGCACGTCCGCTGGGCGTACCTGCGCGTACCAGATTCCATCCGGATAAACCATCACCGCGGCGCCAATAGCACAGAAACCTACGGATGCGCATTCCGTCAGCACGACACTGCCTTTGGGATTCTTACCTTTCTTTTCCTTGCCAAAAAGAATCCCGCGAGCCAACAGTTCGCGTTCGAACGCTGCCTTGACTTCGGCGCTCTCAACCGCCGAACACGATTTTCCAGTACAAACAAAAACGTGATGCCGAATGGGAGCCGTGGTGACCGGCGCTAACTCCGCTATCCGTTCACAGTCGTCGATGGGATTCAGATCTGCCATAGTAGTTTAGGCCTTACCAATTAAGCTTATGCTAGCACGAATGTAGCAATACACCCCTAAATGACACCTAACTTGAGCGGGGTCGAGGCCCGCCTTCCCGACCTGTGAGGTTGCTGAGGTTGAGTGATTAAGTTTTTGGGTGCTTGCCGCAGTAAAGACTCTACCCAGCGAGGGAAGTTAACCTTTCGACGCACTTCATTGTAGAATGACTCGGAGGGCGTCCGATCACATGACCGCGCATGAGATTTCGGCGGTCTGATACGGGCGCCTGCTTTTATTAAAGGCAGACTCTCGATTCATATGGCAACGGGCCTGGTTATCCACATCTCCTCGGGTGAAGACCGCCACACTGAGATCCTTGCCGACGAACTCATTCGTATTGGTAGCACCGAAGCCTGCAACCTGCGCTTACGCCTGTCGACGCTCCCTAAAAGCGCAGGCAACGAATGCATACTCGAGTTGGCTCGTTCCGACGGCTCGTATCAGGTCACCGATGTTGCTCCTTCGCTTCAGCTGACAAAAAATGGCGAGCCACTTAAAGTTGGCAGCGGAATTCAGGATGGTGACGAGGTACGGATTGAAGACTCAGAACTAGCCCTTCAGTTTTTTCCGATTCGTTCCCTCCCGGCTGTCATTACTTCGTCTTCGCGAGAGACGCACGTTGCCCCGTTCATCGAACAAGCCGCCATCGAATCCGCCGCCACTGCCAGACGCGACGATGCTAAGGTGTTTCTCCGTGAGTTCACTCGCGAGCTGGTTCGGGAGATCAATCCCAGTACAAAACTGATTACGCTCGGCATGGCCATCTTACTGGTCGGTGGCGTGCTCTATATCGGCTTCGCCATGTACAAGGAGCTGCAACGTAGTCGCAGGCTTATCGACGACCAACGCGCCCAGATGGGACTGATGAAGGACCAGGTCTCTAAGACAAATGATCAACTTTCGGATCTTGGTCGCTCCAACAAAGAGATTCGCGATAGTCTGTCTTTGGCTGTCAAGCTACGCAGCGATTACGGCCGCGGCGTCTGTTTGCTCGCCGGCTCATTTTATTTCGTCGAACCAGGTACCGGACGCCCTTTGCGCTATCCGGAAGCGCAGACAAACGAAAGCGGCGGCGCCGTTCAGAACAGCAACGACCCTACGACCCTTACTCCGGAGGGACATGCAGCCATTGCGGGGTATGAATTCGTGGGAACCGGTTTCTACGTTGGCAATGGGTTCATAGTTACAAACCGGCATATCGTACAACCCTGGCTCGCGGACGATCGGGCCCAGAGCTTAAGCGGGCGAGGCCAACCGCGCCTCAAAAAGCTTACCGCCTACTTTCCGGACCATCCACAGCCTATTGCTTTGAAGTTCAAGGCAGTGGCGCAAAAGGATGATCTCGCCGTGTGTCTACTTGATATGCCGGTAGTTCCGGAAACGATACCTGTGCTTCCGTTAGAGACCGATCCTGATGCAGTTGCGGTGGGGAAAACCGTCGTCATGATGGGTTACCCGTCGGGTCCAGATCGATTGCTCGCGTTGCTCGATGACGCCGAGTCGAGAGGCATTCAGCAACGTTATGGTTCTCTCGATGCATTGCTCGGATACCTGGCTGAAACAAGACGCATACAACCGCTGACAACCCAGGGAAACATTACGGATCTCGATGTCCGGCGCATCGCCTACGATGCGCGTACGGCGGAAGGTGGTTCAGGCGCTCCGTTGTTTGGACCATCGGGTCGCGTTATTGGAGTTAACTTCGCGGTGTTTACCGAAAACCAGGCATCTAACTTCGCGGTTCCTATTCGTTATGCCCTCATACTCCTTGAGCATACGGGTTGGACACCTCCATTACCGAAGGAGTCAAAAGAACTCGAAACCTCCAATCCCCAGAGTCCCCACCCAGCTGGGAAATAAACAACGAAACTCCGGAGCGTATGGATCTGCGTTAACGGTCCTGTCCCACTAGATGTCTATCGGACAAGCCTCTGACGGCAACTCTCAAGTTACGTCAAGCATCCGAAGCCCACTGTTACAATGTCACATCCGTCACAAGGGCCGACAAAATTGCCCTGGTTGACAATACACTGATGTATATTGTTTTTGATCGGCGATCGGGGCATGAATTTTGCTGACCCGGAATGGACCAGATAAATATTCTATTGGTAGGCGAACTTAAAGCGGGAAATGCAGCATAAACGCCCCATATGCCGGAGATCGCTATTACGCGAACCCGTCTTTGACTGGAAGACTCCGTTCCGAGCACTGAGACGCCAACGTCAAACGGCGACTCTATTTTTCTCTCTCCTTCTGGTCCTATCGCCTGTGTACCAGCCGGTCTCTCAGGGTCAGACTGGTGCAGATAACCATCAGGAGAAGGCGTCGCAGCTCTCAGAGATTCTTCGACTCGAGCGAATTCCGGTCGCCGGCGGCGCTGAGCTCGTTACCGTCTTCGCCAGACTTGATGGGCTCCAATTCCAGGAAAATGATAAATGGGTTCCGCTCGTTTCAATTCTTCGCGACACTCTTGCGGACGTTAACACTGAGAATGATCGTCTGCGTTACATCTGGCCTCTTACCTATACTCGTCCAACTGTGAAGCAGCGTTTAGCCGCCTCGATTCCTTTCCTTTACTCCAGAGTCGGCAATAGAAGAAACCTTTCGCCAAGACCGCCACCTACCGCTTTTGACTTGGCGGCGCCGGAGAGCGAGGTCTGGGAGAAGATATTCTGGACCGCTTTGCAAAACATCATTCTCGATCCTTACGGGACGCCGGTAAAAGCTTCGACTAGTTCCTATCGCCGGAATGCCAGCGACTATCGTAGGTCGCACCTCGTCCGCGCGCTTTCGGTGCTCGCCTTGTACCAGGCTGTTAAGGGACAGTCGGCTTTTTCTGACGCAGAGATGGCCCAGATTCAAGCCCGCCTTCTTCTCTCCGACAAGACGTTCGGCGGTTTGGTAGACGACTCAAATCTGCAGGGCTATTACGAGAAAAGAAATACGGATACGCTAGATGAGCGCGGACACAATTGGGAACTGCTGCGACAACGTGCCGAGGCGGAGTCGCTTTATTTTGACCCTTTGCAAATGCCCGATGGCAGCGCGACTCATGCCATGCTCTGGGTGGCAAAGCGGGATCTTGCGAAGAAGCGGACAGCTCGCTACAACGGACGGTTTCTGAATATTTCAGATCCCTGGTCGAATAAACGGTTGTTGACTTGGCACGGATATGTGGAAACTCGCTACTTCGACTCGGAAAGTCATCAGGTGACAAGCGACACACCCGGTGCCGAAGCTGTTGAGATGATACCCCTCGCTCTCTACGGGCTCGACAATCCCAAGATACCGATGCTGCTGGTAGATTTTCGCGACAGCTATAACCCGAAGAAGCGCGAAATGTCAGGTCGAGTTTTGCATGACGTCACGCGCAATATTCTGTCGCTTTCGAACTTCGGCAATCTTCCTTTTTTCCTCGGTCGCACAGTTTTCGATTTTGTCACCGGCAGGCGCGGTATCGATATTAATCAGCCTTCCCGACTGAGGACTTACTCTCAATTAAAACTACTGCTTGCTCTGACTAACTCTCTCGAGGCCGAACTGCGCGACGAGGTCAACGGTCGTCTCGAAAAGTTAGCCTTAAATCCTTTTGAGAACGACCTCGACGCGGAGGTCAACGTGGCGTGCGAACAGTATGCGGCTCTTGTAGCTTACGCGTGGAAACCCGATGGTTTGGCTGTCAGACTCGAGCGCGATCGACGTGCCGAGTTGGTACCACTGGAGCACGGTCGAAGTGCGCAGCTGGCCTTTCGTCTGGCTAACGTTTTCTCGTTTGGCAAATACGTTCACCGCGAGCAACTGACAAGTGATATGCCTGCTCGTCTCGATATTGCCCGGCGTCTTGACTACCACACGAAGTTTCTCCAACAGCTTTCCCGGTCGAATTCTGAAATCGACGTCACCTGCGATCTGGAAGAAGTGAAGCGTTCCTTGCGTTTCATTGCGGACCACGGAGATGAGGCGGGGATAAAGGCAGTGGCGGCAGCGGCCGGGATCTTCGCGCGCGCAAATGACGAGGAAACCAGACGCGCTTGCCTCGAGAGCCTTTCACGAATCAGTAAGCCGAAGGCGAGAAGTGAACTTCTGCGCATCTCTCAGAACATGCAACTCGATCAAACCTGGCGAGACATTGCGGAAAGCTACCTGCGCCAGGCCAACCAACGTGAGCAGCCAATTGCCGTCTCTGCTGTCGGCTCTCCTCTCAAAGTCGGGCAGCCATAAAATGAGCGGCAGCGTTGGCACTAATCAGGTCAGCAGTACTCTATTCTGGCCCGTCCTGTTTCTGATCCATCGGTTCCAGACGATTGTTCTTGCGGCGTTGGTCAGCCTGATCCTGCCGTTGGCCGGCACGCAGTGCTTCGCCCAAACTAAACGTCTTGTATTAATCAAATGCGATGGGCTTCCCAATGATATTGTTGATCGATTTGTGAGGGAACGTGACCCGCGCACCGGCAAGAGCACACTGCCCTGGATTGACTACATTTTCTACCAGCGGGGAGCGCGGCTTTCAAACTTTTATGTGCGGGGAATGAGCTTGTCGGGTCCTTCCTGGTCTTTGCTCGACACGGGCCAACATCTGCGGATCAAAGGTAACATCGAATTCGACCGCTACACACTCCACTCGTACGACTATCTCAATTTCATTCCCTACTACATCAATAGCGGACTTGGGACGCGTATCGACATGCCTGCTGTGGAAGTTCTTGATTCACTCAAGGTGCCGCTCCTCATTGATTCCTACGCTCACAATGAGCTTTACGGGACCTTTTCCCTGTTGCAGCGCGGCCCGCGGTATTCAACGCTTCACAGAGGGCTGGCGAATCGTTTCAAGAGATCGCCCAGGGAATTGTTTGATGAGTGGACCATGGGGTTCCAGCTCCGCAGTATCGTTAGTGATCAGCTACTAAGAGAGTTGATCCAGAAACTGTCAGATCCCAAAGTGCACTATCTCGATCTCTATCTGTCTGACTATGATCATGTAGCCCATCACAATAACGATGTGCAGTCACAACTCTACGCACTAAAGGACGTGGACAACACCATCGGCCAGATATGGACCGCTATTCAGAAGAGCCCGTTGGCGGAAGAGACAGCAATCGTTCTCGTCTCAGATCATGGCTTCAATACAGATGAAAGGGTGTATAGCCAGGGATTCAATTTGGTCAACCTTCTCGGTAGCTCTGCCGGCGGAGGGCATCACGTGATAACTAAGCGGCGCTTGATGCTTGATTACGCAATCAAAGGAGTCTATCCATTGGTGCCGCTTATCACAACGACCACACCCGATTCCTATTACCTCAAGGGACAGAGCACCGACTATCCCACCGCACTGCTCGATTTCGATGGCAATGAGCGCGCTTCAGTGCACCTGCGCGACAGTGATCTCAATCTGCTTCAGATCCTCTTGCAACAATTGAAACGTAGCGATTTACCAAACAATGTCCGCAAGGCGGCCACGAACACCTTCTTTGCCACGATCGATAGGCGAAGACAAGAATGGCAAAAGACTCGGGATGATCTGAAGGCTGAGCTGGGGGCACTTCATCGCAGCATCGAGCAACAACGGAAGCTCTGGGAGGCGCAACCTAAAAAGTTTACGAAAGAGCAACAAGAAGCCGGACGAGACGACGACGCAAAACGAGTTTTTGTCCAGCTTGATCGATCGCTGGGCCAGGAGAAAGAATACACCGCTTACGTGACTACGCTCGAGAGGCTGCTGGCACTTTCGGCGAACACCTTTGCGCCATCGAACTTAAGAATTGAAGATGTAATTCAGAAAAGATCTGTTGGCGATCACAACAGTATTTTCCAGTTGCAAAACTATATCGTCGGTCTTACACCAGGGGGTCTGGTGCTAAACGCCGATGGCTCTCTCGATCTGGAGCGCAGCTTTGTTCGGATCGATTACCCTTCTCTGTTGCACGGGATCACAGTAAAAAACAACGTCCAGCCTGGAGTGTCGAGCCGGCCAATCGACCTTATCGCGACTCGGATATCCGCATCACTTGTGCGTCCTCTCCTGAACGAAACGGGGATTTCTGATGACGTCGTGTGGGTCAATGCAGGCGGAGGGAAACAGGCGTTGCTGCTTGCTCGTACCGACAGTCCCGGTCAGATGAGCTTTCGCTACCAACCCATCACCAATCTGACTCAGGACGCGTCCGGACGGTTGCACTTTCAATTGGTTCCCTGGCAACCCGATATCCCTTTACAGCTTTTCGAGGATCCGCAGTTGACTATACCCAGCGGCGATCGCGCTTCATGGCTCAGTCAATGGCATACCGATCTCGAGTGGCTTCACGCCGTGCATCGAACTCGATACTCCAACGGCGTGATCGGCTTGAACGAAGAACTTGCGCGCCACGCCATTCCAAGACTTTCCCTTGATGAGCCTGGCATTAGCGATGATGAGCGCCTGTTGAGACATTTCGCTCACCGGCAGCGCCAACTGATAGAAGCAGACATGCTGTTGGTCGCCAACGATCATTGGAACTTTGACGTCCGCGGTTTTAATCCGGGGGGCAATCATGGCTCTTTCTTCCGCATTTCCACTCATTCGACATTCATGATCGCTGGAGGCGATAAGACTGGCTTACCTCAAGCCATCGTTATCGATGAACCTTACGATAGCCTTTGCTTTGTTCCCACCCTGTTGGCATTAACCGGGAATTTACGCGATGATAGCAATCCTGTTCCGGTCTTATGGGATAAAGGTTTTAGACGTTTTCCCGGTCGCCCCGTTAAAGAGCTGATGCCGGGCCGGCCTGAGAATCCAAAAATTGCGGTTACTGGAGCAAACGCATCGCCTTGATAGAAACTGGAGAACATTTCGCAGACGACTGGCAAGCTGAAGAGATAGAAGAACTCGCCCAAGAGCCGGAATCGTCGGTGACTAACAACTCTCGTCGTTCTTTCCTCTGGCTGCAAGCGTTCGCTTTTCTCCTCGGACTCGGTCTGCTTGTTTATGTAATTCACCGCGTCGGGGTGCAGCCGATCTTTGACGCCCTCCTGCGCATCGGCTTCGGCTTCTTTTTCATTCTCGCTCTCAGCGGCTTGCGACACGTGCTGCGAACGATCGCGATGCGGGCGGCCGTTCCGCCCGAACATCGTCGCTTTAACTTCCAACAGGCGTTTGCTGCTCGCTTGGGTGGCGAAGCGATCAGCTTCCTGACATTCACTGGGCCACTGCTGGGCGAGGCCACCAAAGTTGCTTTGCTTAGAAAGAGGGTGCCGCTTACTTACGGCGTACCCGCGTTGATTGTCGATAATCTGCTTTACAACCTGTCGGTCGTATTTTTCATATTGAGCGGCGCCTGCGTGATGCTGTTCAGTTACCAGTTGCCGCGATTGGTCTATTCGGTGCTTCTCGTAATAGCGTCAGTGGCAGCCCTCGGCATTGCCGCTGCCGCTCTTGCGGCGAGGCGCCGCATCATGTTGCTCACCTGGGCCATCGATCGACTGGCGCAACTACGGCTCAGTCCCAAGGTTATCCTCAAGCGGCGCCATCACATTTACCATCTCGAGTCGAAAGTTTACGACTTTTACAAGCATCATCCCGGCGCTTTTTTTGGCATGATAGCCTGCGACCTGCTGGCCCACGCCACCAGCGTTGTCGAAGTCTACGTCGCACTGCGCCTGCTGGGCTTTCACCCTCAGGTGGCGCAGGCCTATATCATTGAATCGCTAACAAAAGTCATTAATTTTGTCTTTGCTTTTGTGCCGGGAACAATTGGTGTTTATGAGGGAGGCACGGAGGTGGTTTTGCGAACACTCGGTTTCGCAGCCGCAACTGGAGTGGCTCTCGCTCTGGTTCGCAAGGCGGCAATCGTTTGCTGGACCACTCTTGGTCTACTCGTACTGACCTGGCGCACTCTTCCGAATGCGTGGCGTCGTGTCCTTGATCGCAGCCCGCGCTTACAACGACTTATGGACAGCTTAGTATTTTCCAACATCGCCCATCGACCCGCTCGCACGGCAGTAAGTATTCTGGGTACTGCTGTCGGAGTGCTACTGATCATTTTC
>Ga0137359_10001665_pt1 | contig 17691 bp, 18 predicted proteins | sample Mad1_40_16metaG_FD_108281 | JGI IMG/M metagenome (GOLD analysis project Ga0137359, IMG submission 108281) | Vadose zone soil microbial communities from Angelo Coast Range Reserve, California, USA - Mad1_40_16 metaG | ecosystem: Environmental > Terrestrial > Soil > Vadose zone | place: USA... | reverse complement strand
GAAGTGACGAGCCCTTCGTTCACGTTGGTAAATCCGCACGTGGGACGCCTGCGGCTTTATCACATCGACCTCTATCGACTCGAGGAGGGGGCCAGTGCCGCGCGCGCGGTGGACCTCGACGATCTGCTTTCCGATGAGACTGCGGTTATCGTGATCGAGTGGGCCGAGCGTTTGGGAGACTATCGGCTACCGCCGAGTGTCTGGCGAATTGTTTTGAGCGGTGATGGCGAGATGCCGCGCAGGATTTCTATAAGGTCAGAGCACCCCTGATTGGCGTTCGCATGTTACAATCAGTCGACAAATTGAAATTTAGGTTTAGGGGAGATTTTAAGAAAAATGCCATATCCAGAAATCATGATTCGTCCCATGCGCGAGGACTTAACGCGTCTTGGCTTTGAAGAACTCAAAACACCTGAAGCGGTTGACGCTACGCTGCAAACCAGTCAAGGCACGTTGATGGTAGTCGTAAACTCGATTTGCGGTTGCGCAGCAGGGAAAGCTCGACCGGGCGTCGCGTTGGCGCTCCAACACAGTGTAAAGCCGGACAAGGTTGCGACCGTTTTCGCCGGCGCCGATATTGAAGCGACGGAAAGAGCGCGCAGTTATTTTACCGGTTACGGGCCATCCTCACCTTCAGTTGCGCTGCTGAAAGATGGCAAGTTGGTTTACATGTTGGAGCGACATCAGATCGAGGGCCGTGGCCCACGGGAGATCGCGCAAGAACTGACGCAAGCGTTTGACAAGTATTGTTCGCAGACCGAAGCAGTAGCTAATTAAGGGTTGCCGATTGAACCTGTCAAACTAGCTTTTGCTTGACGTCGCCCAGTAGCCTCGTCACCTCTGAGTGAAGCAACACAACATCGGGCGATTGCTGCAGGGCGAGAAAATAGTTTTTCTGAAACTCGTTTCCCGATTCTGACGGGGCCAATAAAAGTTTGGCCCGCGCGATCATTGCAAGGGCGTCGTTTTCGCTCGCCGGAGTGTCGGAACCGACGGTGTCCAGCGTCTCGTCAATTTGGACGATGAGTTCCGAAAGGCGATGAAGCCAGTCAAACCAGGGATCTTTTAGCACAAGCTGAAGAAACTCGTAGCTGTTGCTTATTCTCCCACGGGCACGTTCGTATCCGGTGCGTTCCAGCTCCAGCAGAATCTTATGCACTCTGAGCAAACCCTGACGCAACTGTTTTAGGGTCTCGGCAGTCGTATCGGTCATCTGACTTTCATCCGCCATTGCAGAATCACTCATTCGATCTTCTCCAACTCTCTTCAGATTGCTAAACGCTCCCACACTGCATCGTGTTCAGTGCGCTATGCTATGATCCAAACCCATGCCCGTCGCGATTTCCCTCAATTCTCCAATTGAGGATCTTCACCAATTTAGGATCGCGCGATTAGGCGAAATCCTTTCGCGTAAGCTGGCCGCGGCGTTGGCTTCTTATTCCATCAAAAAACAAGCGGCGGACGCAACTGTCGAAGACCTTCTCAACTACTTGCCGATGCGTTACGAAGATCGATCTCATTTGGCACGCATCGAAGATTTGAAAGATGGAATGGAAGCTTCGCTTGAACTACAGGTAAAACTCGCCGGCGGTTATCAAGTCAGAAACAAACGCTCATTTGGGAAGTCGCAACTCTTCATCTTCGAAGCATCGGGTGTTGATGCGGGTAAGACTGGACGTCCAGTGGTGGTTTGGTGGTTCATTTCCGGCAGTCACGCCTATGAGATCGTAAATTTCTACACAAAGAAACTCGCGCGCGGAACGCGATTTATCGCGTTCGGACGTTGGGAGTGGGACTCTCGTCGCAACACCTTTGCTTTGCGATTGCAGAAACCAGCTGATGAACTTGAGATACTCGCTACTTCAGACGATGAAAGCTCGACTGAGCAGGGTGAGGAACCAACGTCAGATCCGTCCCTTGCCGCGATCCATGTGGGACGTCGCGTGCCCGTCTATCGAAAGCTGGGCGACTTCAACTCTAAACGTCTGCGGGAGATCATACATGCGGTCCTGTCAACGCTGCCCGACAAGGCGATCCTCGAAACATTGCCGGCTGACCTAAGACAAAGGGCCAAGCTGATTAGCCGCGCAAAAGCGCTACGCGAAATCCACTTCCCTCCTCAAGACGCATCCATGGACGATTACGAACGGTCCAGAAGTCCGGCACATGTAAGAATGATTTTTGAAGATTTCTTTTGGCTTGCGTTTGCCGTGGCGCTGAAACGAGGCAAGCGAACAAAGGAATCAAAAGGAGCAATAATCAAGATTGATAGTCGAGTAACGTCTGCCGTTTCTTCGGTCCTGCAATTCAAGCTGACACGTGCCCAACGAAAGGTTGTCCTGGAAATCTTCAACGATATGAAATCGGTGGCGCCGATGAATCGCCTGCTGCAGGGAGACGTAGGAAGTGGTAAGACTATCGTCGCTTTAATAGCAATGATCGCTGCGATGGAGAATGAATATCAAACGGCCCTAATGGCCCCGACAGAAATCCTCGCCGAGCAACACGCACGTAACATCAAACGCCTACTCGCAAAAACTCCTTATCGAGTAGAACTTCTGACTGGTTCACTGCGCGCCTCAGAGAAGCGCAGGCTTCAAGCCGCACTCAAAGGGGGCGAGATCCACGCTTGTATTGGTACGCAGGCGCTGATTCAGGAGGTGGTCTCTTTTGCCCGCCTCGGATTAGTAGTGATCGACGAGCAACATCGTTTTGGTGTCATGCAGCGAGCAGAATTGCGAGCGCGAGGGTTTAATCCTGACGTGCTGGTCATGACGGCCACTCCGATACCACGTTCATTAGCGATGACTGTGTATGGAGATCTTGATGTATCGGTTATCGACGAGATGCCTCCTGGCCGCACACCGATTGAGACCAGGGTCTTCGCTGATAATCCAACGGACCGGCTGGAAGTGAAGAGGTTAATTTCCCGCGAAGTGAAGGCGGGCAGGCAAATTTATGTCGTCTATCCGCTTGTCGAAGAATCGGAGAAGATGGACCTCAAAGATGCCACGCGCCGGTACGAGTATTTGCGCGATACGGTTTTCCCAAAGTTCTCTGTTGGACTTGTCCATGGGAAAATGAAGCCGGCCGAAAAGGACGAAGTAATGCGGCGGTTTCTCGCCAATGAGATTCAGATACTCGTGTCGACGACAGTAATTGAAGTTGGTGTTGATGTTCCCAACGCTTCGGTAATGATTGTCGAACACGCCGAACGATTCGGCCTGTCTCAGCTTCATCAACTACGCGGGCGCGTTGGTCGAGGCGCCGAGAAGAGCTTTTGTGTCCTGCTAACTTCGGACAAGAAGACTAGTATCGCCAAAGAGCGATTGGGCATAATGGCAAAAACGAGTGACGGGTTTGTGATCGCCGAAAAGGATTTGGAACTGCGGGGACCGGGTGAACTGCTGGGCACAAGACAATCGGGTCTACCGGAATTTCGCATTGGGAATCTGGTTCGAGACCAGCAGATCCTGGAGTTGGCAAAACGTGAAGCGGAGTTCTACCTGACTAAACGCGAGAAAGCTGCGACAACTGCCAATATGATTTCACGAGTCACGCAGGATCCTCGGTTTGGTTTGGCTACGGTGGGGTGATCCGGGTAAAACTCGTGCGCATAATCGCCGGCACATACCGAGGCAGAAATCTCAAGAGTCCCCCATCTCTGCAGGTGAGGCCGACATCGGATCGGCTCCGGGAGACTCTCTTTAACGTCATTGCCCCGCGTATCCAGAGCACACGGTTTCTTGATCTTTGCGCGGGATCTGGGGCTGTGGGTATCGAGGCCTTGTCCAGAGGCGCTGCACATTCTACATTTGTCGATCGTTCGCGGAAGATTAGCGCACTGATCAAGGCAAACCTGGATTTGTGCCGTGTTCCAGAGGAGCAAGCGAAAGTTGTTCAAGGGGAAGTGGGTGAGTTTCTTCGTGAAGCAATTTCGCGAGAATCTAAACTCTGGGACATCGTATTCTTTGATCCGCCATACGCAAATGACTATCTAGACATACTGGAGTTGTTCGGAGAAAATGCCGAAGCTTTATTAGCTGAACAGGGTCTGTTGATTGTCGAACACCATCACAAGAATCAGTTGCCTGATATGATTAAAAGCCTGAGACGCAGTCGAATACTCAAGCAGGGAGACTCGGCATTGAGCTTTTATCAAAAGGATCTAAACTGATAGTTCAGAGTTCAAACTTTAGTTTGCGTTTTCAAGCGGCACAACCTAAAGGTTGAACTCTAAACTGAACTCTTGTGCTCTTTGCGCCTCGTTGTGGCTAACCATGCTTGTACTTGGAATCGAAACATCATGCGATGAGACAGCGGCGGCAGTTGTTCGCGACGGGCGCGAGATCGTCTCGTCCGTGCTCACTTCCCAGATAAACACACATCAACGCTTCGGCGGCATCGTGCCCGAAATCGCATCGCGCGAACATCTCGACAAGATTGTCCCCATCGTGAACGAAGCTTGCGAACGAGCAAATATTCGAGCACGAGATGTTGACGGCATCGCGGTCACCGTCGGCCCGGGCCTGGTTGGCTCGCTGCTTGTTGGCGTCTCCTATGCGAAGGCGATGGCTTTCGCGCTGGATAAACCCATCGTCGGAGTCAATCACATTGAGGGTCATATCTATTCGGTCGCCTTCGAGAACCCGCCGATCGACTACCCTGCAGTTGCTCTAATCGTCTCGGGGGGGCACGCGAAATTCTTTTTTATACCTGAGCCGGGCAAGTACAAAGTGGTGGCACGAACCCGTGACGATGCAGCAGGAGAGGCATTCGATAAAGTAGCAAGAATGATGGGTCTTGGTTACCCGGGCGGCCCCGTCATCGAACGACTGGCCCGCGAAGGTGATCCCAAGGCTGTTCATTTTGCCGTGCCGCGAATGGGCGACGGTCTACCGGACTTTAGTTTTAGTGGTCTCAAGACTGCCGTTACAAAGTATGTACGGGAGAGCGGACTTCGACCTGTTGCGAACGGCGGAGAGCCATCACAGGGCATCAAAGATCTGGCTGCAAGCTTTCAACGCGTAGTCGTTCGATCACTGGTTGGAACAACAAGACGAATCGCCGAAGAATACTACCCGAAGACGTTGATTGTGGCCGGTGGAGTTGCGTGCAATGGAAAACTAAAAGATGAGTGCCGCGCGATGGCCGCAAAACTCGGTGTCCCGGTCTACTTCCCTTCACCCCATCTATCTACGGACAATGCAGCAATGATCGCGGCCGCGGGCACGGTAAAACTAATGGCGGGTGAACGAGGGGATCTTGATATGAACGCTGACGTTACTTTGAGACTCCAGAACATCGATCTGGAAGAGGAAGCGACAAAACGCGCCGGCGCTCGATATAAGCTCTAAAAGCTGTTTGATAGAGGCACTTGGCGGTCATCTTAGACGATAACCACAATCTAAACCACTTAAACTCTCAAGAGCGGGCGTCGAGACTTTTAACCACATTCAGTCATCTTCCTCGGTAGGGATCAATTAACCTGCGCCAATCCAGCCAAGTACTCTGTCAGTAGAATTGAACTGTTTAATTCCAGCTTCGGCCAGTAGCGCGCTGACTGGTTCCTTCTCGAAGTCTTTGAAGTTACCTTTCCAATCGAAAGCGGATATTGCCTCCATGACGCAGACAAGCAGGCAACGCCAGGTAAACATTGGCTTCGGAAGCTGAAAGAAGATCCTCCGCCCGGGAGTCCTGCCCCATAACGGCACCGACGATCCAATTGGTCTCAACGTAGATGAGGAAACTCAAGAAGTTACCGTTGTGTATGTGTCTCGCTGTTGCGCAAGCGTGAGGACAAGCCGATCTGATCCAGTTCATCGTATCCTGGCGGGCTTTTCGATTTCCATGAGAACGAAAAATCTCGCAACCACGCCTCGATGAGACTCTCAAGATAGAAGTCTTCAACATTCTCCAAGTCAGAAACATCCGCATAATGACGAAGAATACTGCTAGTCGAGAGCTTGACGGCATGATCCCAGTCAGGCTGGCCATTACGGGCAGGTGCGACGATGATTTCTTGAGGATCAATTAACATGACAAACTCAGGAGCAATTGCCTGTAGATATCTCTCAACCTGTTGCCGTGCTGATTGATCAAACTTGTGCCTCTTAACTTCTACCGCCAAAAGTGGCTGACCTTGTGAGGCGGTAACCAGTATGTCCGCATTTTGTTTCTTAGGTATCAGTTGCATAACTTGGATTGCTCAGTGAAAACCAGCATAGCTCCATAGTTCTTTACAGTCAAAACGGAATCACAGTTAGCTGTGGGGAAGTCGAAGGATCGCACGTAGAAGCGGTTTCTGCCGCCTGGTTTCAGTTTCATTTACTTATTGGTCTCGTCACGCGAGACCGGAGTGGCCCTATCAACCCTCGATCGTGCTCATGGCCGTGACGGCACGCTTCTCATATGCCTGAATGGTGACGATGTTTTTCTTCTCGACCTCGCTCAGAGAGGCATCGGCGAAATCCGGGTCCGCTTTGTACCAGTCAAAGCTCGCAAAATACTTCTGCAGCCATGGCTCTTTAAAAACCTTGCCGTGCCGAGCGTATATCTCTTGCCGCATCTGGCTCGCATCTTCCAGAAACAATCCTTGTAGCAGACTGCGCGTGACCGGCTTCGTGCTCAACTCTTCGTGAATTTGGTTTTCATACTTAACAATCGTTTCCACGTTGAGCTTGTCACTACCGGAAAGTTGTTCGTCTTTGAATTTATCGTCTCCCGTGTACCACGGCTGAGATTCGAAATACTGTTGCAACCAGGGTGCCCGGAAGATGCGACCGTGCCGCGCGTAGACTTCGTTGCGTAGCAAACGCAATTCATGCAGGCTCAATCCGCGCAGCATCTGTTCAGAAATAGTCTTGTTCTCGAAGAGCTCCATGTCGCCAGGCAACAGAGCGACGTTGCGCTGCTTTTTCTGAGCGACCGCTATTATGTCGAGATTCTTGCGCTCAATCGCTGAAAGTTTCTTTGAATCGTAGCGGGCGCTGGGAACATACCAATAGCGTTCATCAAAATATTGCTGCAGCCAGGGATCATCTTCGAACCGCTTGCCATGAATGGCTTCGACTTCAGCAACCAAAACCTTCCATTCGGCGCCGCTGTGAGTTCCGAGTTTCTTTGTGGCCAACGGCCTTGTGCGCCAGTAGCGCATGTCTCCGGGCTCCACATGTTCGTGTTTGCCTGCCTCCGCTTCTCGAACCAGATCCAGGTTGCGGCGCTCCAGCGCGTTAAGCATTGAGTTCTGGAATCCAGCGTTGGCCTTATACCAAGACGTTCCTTCGAGATAAGTCTTGATGTCCGGATCCTTAAAGATCCGCCCATGGCGGCCAAAAACGATTCCCCGCAATAGCTTCAGATCTTCCAGCGGCAAACTCTGGATTTCGGATGGTTTGAGCGCGCTGTGAGCAAAATCAAACTTCTCCCAGACTTTCAGGTTGTCTTGTGCATTCGCGGTGAAACAGACGATCGTTATCGCCGCAAAAATAATAAAGGCTCTGGGTAAGTGTCGGGTTTTTGGAATCATGGCTGAAGCACCACCTCTCATTCACACCGTGGCTTTAGCCCGGTGTGCGCTAACGGCGGCTAATCGTAAACCGTTTAAACGGTTTCCGGTTGTGCCCATGGCTGATCACCTGGTTAAAACCAGGTGTGAATGAAAAAGATCCGTTGATTCTTTGTCTTAAGGCCAATCAAAGACTGAAGATCTTTTAGTAAGTTCTCTGAGTCTCAACCAAAAATGTCGCGGACCTTGTCTACAAGGCCTTTGTCTTCAAGGTCTTTGTTTTCGACCTCGGCCAGTTGCTCGAGCAAACGTTTCTGTTCGCGGGTCAATGTTGTTGGTGTAACTACTGTGACGGAAACATAGAGATCACCGCGACCACGTCCGCCAAGAGCCGGCATTCCTTTGCCTTTCAGCCGAAACACCGTACCTGTTTGAGTGCCCATGGGAATCTTGAGTTTCTCTTCGCTGTCCAGCGTCTTCACAAAGATCTCCGACCCCAGCGCAGCTTGAGCGAACGTGACCGGCACCGCCTCATAGAGGTTACTTCCCTGCCGTTCAAACTGCTCATGCTCCGCCACATGGATCACGACGTAAAGATCGCCCGCACCACCACCCTGTGTGCCGGCTTCGCCTTCCCCCTGGACTCGCAATCGCGAACCGGTCTCGACACCTGCCGGAATTTTCACTTCCATCTGCTTTTCGCGTTCAACGCGGCCGGCGCCGTTGCAATCGGGACAGGGATTCTTAATAACGCGGCCTGCACCTCGACATGCATGGCAGGTCCGTGCAACTGAGAAAAAGCCCTGCTGATAACGCACTTGCCCCGTACCGCCGCAGGTATGACAAGTTTCCGGTTGAGTTCCCTCAGCGGCTCCGGAACCTTTACAAGTTTCGCAGCCTTCCAGACGCGGGATACGCAGTTGTGCCGTCATACCTCCAGCAGCTTCTTCAAGCGTTATTTCCAGATCGTAGCGAAGATCAGCACCTCGCTGGGCGGCAGAGCGACGCGAACCGGTGCGTGCGCCGCTGAAGACATCGCCGAAACCAAAGAGATCACCGAGGATGTCTTCAATACCACCAAACCCCGGCGCGCCCCAGGCGCCTGCACTACTGGAAACACCGGCGTGACCGAAGCGATCGTATCGCCGGCGCTGTTCCGCATCTGCGAGCACACCATAAGCCTCGGCCGCTTCTTTGAATTTTTCTTCCGCACTGGCGTCATTCGGATTCTTGTCGGGATGAAACCGAACTGCCAAGCGCCTGTATGCGCTCTTAATGTCCTGATCGCTGGCGGTGCGGGTTACTCCCAGCACCTCGTAATAATCACGTTTACTCATCTGTTCCGATTAATAACCTCTCTATTAGTGAAATCAAAAATGCGAGGCAGCGCCTTGCAGCAAGCATCGGTCTGCTATGCCTCGGCAGCGGGCGTAGTATTTTGCGTGGGATTCATCATTGCGGCTGTAAGCTGCCTGGCCAACCGTTCCAGGCCATTTAACGCTTCGTTAATAGCGTCGAGGTTTTGCGTTTTCGCGGCGGCTTCGGCTTCGGCAAAAACGCGTGTAGCCATCTCCTGATCGTTCTGCGAAAGCAGACCGCCAAACTTCGTAAACGACTTCTGAGTATTTCTCAGCAGAGAATCGAGCTTGTTGCGCAGCACGACCACCTGTTTAGCCCCGCGATCACTATCGGCAAACTCTTCGGCTTCACTGATCAATCGTTCGATTTCATCGGGTGCTAAACCAGAAGTCGGCGTGATGCGCATTTGCTGCTCGCGTCCGGTGGCTTTGTCTTGAGCAGAGACGGAGACGATTCCATTGGCATCCACTTCAAAGGAAACGTCTATTTGGGGCACTCCTCGCGGACTGGGTGGGATGCCCACGAGTTCGAATTTGCCCAATGAGCGATTGCCCTGCGCCACTTCGCGCTCCCCCTGCAGCACATGGATTTCCACGGAGGATTGGTTATCCACTACCGTTGTAAACGTCAGGCTGTTGCGCAAAGGTATAGTGGAATTCCGCTCGATAATCTTGGTAAACAAACCGCCTCGCGTTTCAAGGCCGAGACTAAGCGGTAGAACGTCGAGCAGCACGATATCTTTGACGTCGCCGCTCAGCACGCCACCCTGGATTGCGGCTCCCATCGCGACTACCTCGTCGGGATTTATTTCTGCCGACGGCTTCTTACCGAAAATCTTCTCGACCGTTCGCTCAACAATGGGTGACCGGGTCTGTCCTCCAACCAGAATCACTTTATCGACATCGCTGGCTTGAAGTTTTGCGTCCTGAAGCGCTTGATGACATGGCTCAATAGTTTTGTCGATCAGGTCCACTACCAGAGACTCAAACTGATCTCGGCTGAGCGACTTATTAAAGTGCTTCGGTCCGGTTGCATCAGCCGCAATAAACGGCAGGTTGATGTTCGTTTCACTTGCTGAGGAGAGTTCACACTTGGCGCGTTCAGCTACCTCTTTGAGACGTTGTAACGCCAAACGATCCTGCCTCAAGTCGATTCCGGTATCTGCCAGAAACTGCTCCGCCATCCAATTCATGATTCGCTCGTCTAAATCTTCGCCGCCAAGAAAGGTGTTGCCGGAGGTGGAGAGCACCTCGAACACGCCGGCATTCATTTCCAGAATGGAAATATCAAAGGTGCCGCCACCGAGATCATAGACGGCAATTCGCTCGACGTCGGTTTTTCCCAATCCGTAGGCCAACGCTGCGGCAGTTGGCTCATTAATGATCCGTTCGACTTTCAGACCTGCGATCTTTCCAGCATCCTTGGTCGCCTGTCGTTGAGTGTCATCGAAATACGCAGGGACCGTGATAATGGCATCCGTGACAGGTTCGCCAAGAAAGTCCTCAGCAGCCGCCTTCAGGCGCTGCAGCACAATGCCGGAAAGCTCGGGCGGACTATAGCTCCGGCCCTGAACCCGAACTCGGGCATCACCGTTCGGCGAATCCACAATTTCGAAAGGTGAGGTCTCACGCATCCGCCCAGCTTCTGCCGAACTAAACTTCCGGCCGATCAGGCGTTTGACAGCGTAGACGGTATTCGCAGCGTTGGTAACTGCCTGGCGTTTCGCGATCTGTCCCACCAGACGCTCACCCTTGTCGGTGAAGCCAACGACACTTGGTGTCGTTCGACCGCCTTCTTTGTTGGGCACGATCTGCACCGCCCCACCCTCAAGAACTGAGACGCAGCAGTTGGTAGTACCTAAATCGATTCCTATCGCTTTTCCCATTTAGTCACAGTCGCCAATCTCGCATTGCCGCAGGTTTAACCTCTGGTGGCCACTTTGACGAGCGCCGGGCGAATCAATTTGTCTCCCAGCCGGTAGCCGGCAACAATCTCTTGCATTACGGTGTCGGGTTCGTATTCGTTTGTGGCTTCCGTCACAACTGCCTCGTGAATATGCGGATTAAACTGCTCGCCAACAGAGACAATCGGTTTGACCCCCAACGCCTCGAGCACCCCCTTCAATTGTTTGTATATCAAGTCTACGCCGCTCAGAAAATGGCGGAATTCATCGGATTCAGTTGCCTCGACCGAGGCTTCTGTTTCGAGTGCTCGCTTGAGATTATCGAGTACAGGCAGAAGTTTTGCTGCGATGTCGGCAACTACGCGGTTGTACGTTTCCAGACGTTCTCGGTCGACTCGCTTCCGGTAGTTTTCAAAGTCAGCCTGGCGGCGAGCGAGTTTATCTTTCAGTTCTGCATTCTCTGCTTCGAGTCTCTTCAATTCTGCTCTGGTGGCAACCAACTCGGCAGTCTCCGGCCCGCCGGACACTCCCGGGTCCGACTCTGGAGCCACGTTTAAGGAAGCCGACAGAGCCGCGGCCCAGGGTTCCAGATCTTTGCTCGGGTCATCGGAGAACGGTTCTTCTTCGTTTTCTGGATCCATTTTGTGCACGTCGTCGGTGGGGTTCCCGGAGGGATCGTCTTCCTTGTCAGCATCCAGGAATCTGATGGGAATACGGTTCCCTTTCGTGTTGTTGTCAGATTCCATTAGTAAGCGTCTAGGAAGGACTCGACAATCTTTTCGCTAAAACTTCAAAGGGCGGCCTGCTCGCCCAGACGATGCTCAATCAATCGTGCCATGTAGTTTACCATAGCCATAATCCGAGCATATTCGATTCTCATGGGTCCGACCACTCCGAGCGTTCCCATATTTTCGTCGGAACCAACCCGATAGGGAGCGGTGATCAGCGCGCAATTTCGCATTGAAGTGGCCGGATGCTCTCGACCGATTACAACGTGCACGTCACCCAGATAACTATGCGTATCCTGGGTAACGCATTCGTTTAGAATTTGAATAAGGCGAGACTTTTCTTCGAAGGTGCGAAACAAATCTCGCATCCGATCCACATCGACGAAGTCAGGCTTGGTCAAGATATTCGAAGTGCCATCGACATAGACCTCGCCACCACTGGCCTCTTCGCCTTCGAGACTGCGTTCGCACAATAAAACCGCATTGCGAAGTAGCTGATCGTAAAGCGCCTTCTCCTCTTTCATCAATTCCACGATCTCCGCACGGATCGCCAGCAAGCTCTTGCCGCTGAATTCGCTGTTCAGGTAGCGGGCGGTTCGATCAAGTTCGTCTTGCGTCAGATTGTCGGTCGGTCTAATCACCTTGTTATGGATGATGTTGGACGAGGAAACCAAAACTACCAGGATTCGCTTATCAGGAAGTTGAACAAAATCGATGTGCTTCAGACGATTCTCGGCCAACGAGGGCGAAACGACGATTCCGACGTTTTGCGAGAGAGCAGACAAGACATGAGAGGCGGTTTCCATCAAACGGTCGGGAGAAGCATCAACATCAATATCACTCGACGAAAAAAGACTATCGATGGCCTTCAAGTCGCCGCGAGAAAGCCTTGCCTCCCCCAACATGTTGTTAACGTAATATCTATATCCCTTGTCCGTCGGTATCCGTCCAGCCGAAGTGTGGGGTTGCTCAACAAACCCGACTTCCTCGAGATCGGACATCACGTTTCTAATTGTTGCCGGACTCCAACCGAACCCATGTGAAAAGCGATCAGACAAAACCCGTGACCCGACGGCTTCGCCGGTTACGAGATGCTCCTTTATTAGCGCGGCGAGCAAAACTTCGGCGCGGGAATCGGGACGGCTCTGTTCAGAAGATTGAAGGTTGGACGTGCGACGGGGCATTAGCTAATCAATATTCCTGGTAAATCTCTGATTGGCAGCGAAGACCTCAAACGATTCTTACACCGACGTGCATACGGAAACCATTGAGATCGAAGCCATTTGCAGTATAAAGGATTGATTCAAACTGCTGCAAACAAAGACCAATACCTAAGCGTTATTTCCGCGGTCTTCTATTGTTGACTGGAACGTTACAGGCCATTTCTTCCTCTCAAATTTGCGAAAAGAGTCCCTAAGTTACTGAGAGACCGGAGGTTGACTGCGCATCGGTAACCCCAGGCTCACAGGTGACCATATTTCGCCGCTAGCGAAAGTTTGGGTTCCTCCAGCCAGGACGCTCTCGTTTGGTTGACGCGCCACGCTCCCCCTCCTTAAGATTAGGTCCACTGGATTCAGATCTGGTCACGTCCTCAGTCCTAAAATCTCGGTCAAGTACTACCCGTCAGGGGAGAAGCGCAGCCGGAGTAGTCGAGATTTCGAACAAGTTACGGTAATGATTGAACTAAGAAAATATTTCGTGGATGCCTTTCGTCATTTGGGAGGTAATCGCGGCGTACCCTCAATCGAGGTTCGTTTCTATCCGTACGCAGGACTACGTCACACGATTCGAGTTCGATCCGGCCGGGTCTACGTGCGGCTGTCAGACATTTGTAAAGACTGTCCTCCGGACGTACTTCGAGCGCTGGCCTGGATTTTGGTGTCTCGTTTGCTAGGCAAGAGAGTGCCTAGTATCCATGACAGAGTTTATCGAGACTACTCTTTGACTTCGGAAGTAATGCGATCGTCTGACCTGGCCCGTCGCGGACGAGGTCGAAAAATGATTTCTTCGGCGCAAGGCGAGGTTTATGATCTCGATCGAATGTTTGCAAAGTTGAATCGGAGGTATTTTGCCGGAGAAATAAGCAAGCCTACGATTACCTGGTCACAACGCAGGACGCGCAGCATTCTCGGTCATCACGATCATATCTACGATAGCATCACCATAAGCAAGACTCTGGATTCCAGCGAAGTGCCCGAGTGGTTCGTTGAATATATTCTTTACCACGAGATGCTGCACATCAAACATCCAGCACGGCTAATCAAGGGCAGACGCTATTATCATACAAGCGCCTTTCGCCTGGACGAGCGCCGATTTCCGCACTATCAGGCCGCGCAACAGTGGCTTGAACGTCTCGCCCGCCAGCGTCGCGTGCCTCGCGCCCGCGCTGCCTGATTCTATTGGAACCATGTCCTGGAGTCGACGTTAGTACAAACGAGGTAGGTGGGCTCCTCAAAAAAGGGCGGCCATTCCGAAACTGAAGCCTTCGGATTGGTCGCCTTTTGGTGTCTCCTTACCGGCTTTGCCCTAAAGGGCCGCCTATCGGACTGACATACGAGACAAGAATCGATGTACTGGTTGTTACTGGTTCAGTTGGCCATCAGTCAGTCCGTCTGCGGCCACGAGTCGATCGGCTTTACGGCTTCGCCGCCCGATGTGAGGCGGCGGCTTCGCCCCGCCGGTTAGCTCGAGTGAAGTCTACCTGTGCGCCCCCTCATCGTTCTGTGCGTCTTTGCGGTAAATTTGCCCCGTGCGAGAAAGTTCACCGCAGAGTCGCGGAGAACGCTGAGGGGGCGCAGAGAGTTGAAACAAGACACCACGGGTTCGCTGCAACTGGACAAAGCGCAAGGGGCCTAGTTAGACTACGCGGTTTGCTAAGAGCTCATGTGGCTCACCGTGGCTCGTTACTCTTTATTAAACGGAGATTGATGTTTTATGGCTATTTCTGCAACGCAGATTAGACGCGGTATGGTTATCGTTTTCGAAGGTCAGCCCTGTAAAGTCGTGGAGTTTCGCCATCACACTCCAGGTAATTTGCGGGCTATGGTGCAAACGAAGCTGCGAAATATTCGCACTGGCTCATCATTTGAGCACCGCTTCCGTTCTGCTGATACCGTCGACAGAGCATCGCTCGAACAACATGAGATGGAATACCTCTATTCCGATGGATCGCATCACCACTTCATGAACACGGAAAACTACGAGCAGACGGCCTTGAGCGAAGACGAATTAGGTGACGCTGCCCAGTGGCTCAGTCCTGGACTCAAGATTCAGGCCGAGTTTTACGAGGGCGCTCCAATTGGAGTCGAGTTGCCGCCGTCAATGGAACTTACCGTAACTCGCACTGAACCGACGTTGAAAGGCGCTACCGTGTCCAACGTCAACAAACCGGCAACACTCGAAAACGGAGTTACGATTCAGGTACCGCCCTTCGTCAATGAGGGTGATCGGATTCGTGTGGATCCTTCAGAGGGACGCTACATGGAACGCGTGAAGTAACAATAGAGCCCCACCAAAGCCTCAACGCAAATCAAGCTTATGGTGCGGATGAGAGTTGTCCTTCGATGTACCTGGCTTACAGTCTTCTGCTAACGCTTGGCTTCCTCCTTTTGGTACCGCGTTTCGTTTTTCACGCTTTCAGCCATGGAAAGTACGTCGCAGGTTTTCGCGAACGCCTTGGCTCAGTACCTCCAAATCCGGACAACAAAAGGCCGGTAGTCTGGCTTCACTGCGTTTCCGTAGGGGAAACGCAGGCGGCGCGGCCGCTTGTGCGTCACCTGCAAAAACAATTTCCACAATACTCACTCGTAGTCTCCACCATCACCCTAACGGGACAACGACTGGCGCGAGACGTTTTTAAAAACGAAGCCGACAACATCTTTTATTTTCCGTTTGATTGGCGCTGGTCTGTCCGTCGCACACTGGCAAACGTTGATCCCGTTGTTGTGCTCATAATGGAGACCGAGCTTTGGCCTAATTTTCTGCGCGAGTGCCGCCGGCGGGGGATCCCTGTCGGCCTCATCAATGGCAGAATCTCACGACAATCCTTTCGCCGGTATCGTCTGATAAAGTTTTTCTTCAAACGAGTTGTCGCCGACCTGAACATCGCGGTCATGCAAAGTGAGGCTGATGAGCAACGGATCCATGCGCTTGGCTTTCCTGCTGGGAATCTCTTCACGTCAGGTAACTTAAAATTCGACGCGGGAGCAATGCCCGCTGCCACCTCGGCCACCGCTGATATTCGCAAAAGATTTAGTCTAAATGATAGTGTGCCGTTAATTCTGGCCGCGAGCACTCATGCCCCTGAAGAGAAAATCATTCTCGAAAGTTTTCGGCAGCTAAGAATAGGAGTTCAGAAACCCCGTCTGATGCTGGCGCCGCGGCATCCTGAACGTTTTCAGGAAGTTGCTTCGCTGTTACAGGGTTCCGGACTTACCTGGTCCCGACGCACAGCAACGCCGGAGCAGAGCGATTCTGTATGCGAGGTGATCCTCCTGGATACAATTGGGGAGTTGCCCGCAGTTTATCCCCTGGCCGCAATTGTCTTTGTGGGTGGTAGTGTCGCAAAAAAAGGCGGTCATAATGTGCTGGAGCCCGCCGCCGCTGCAGCATGCGTCGTAACCGGCGCGCATACTGATAACTTCGAGGCTATCGTCAATTTGCTCGATGAGAACAACGCTATCGTTCAGCTGCCGCCATTAGAAGATCGAGAGGCCGCTCAGAGACTGGCCGAAGTTCTGGGTGATCTGCTGATGAAACCGCAGCTAAGAAAAGAACTCGGTGAGCGAGCCAGGCAACTGGTTGTAGACAATCAGGGCGCCGCAAACAAAACTATTGATTTGCTTTCCCCGCTCTTTTCAGAGCACATCGCAGCTACCCCTCCCTCAAACGCACGCACGTCATGAGATCCATCGTACTGCCACCGCTGAGTGCGCTGTATGGCGCTGTCACCCGAGCACGGCTGACGCTCTACCGCAGAGGTACGTTTCGTACCACCACTCTCGATCGGCCAGTCATTAGTGTCGGTAACATTACTAGCGGAGGAACCGGTAAAACTCCCCTGGTCGAATGGGTCGCGAGAACGCTGGCCGCTGAAGGGAAAAAGGTTTGCATACTTACACGCGGCTATGGGCGCTCCCATCCAGACCGTCATGTCCTCGTATCTGACTGGCAAACTGTGTTTGCCTCGGCGAGTGAGGCTGGTGACGAAGCTTATCTTCTGGCAAAAAATCTTGAAGGAGTTGCTGCTGTTATCAGCGACGCAAATCGTGCGGCTGCCGGCAAGGACGCTATTAAGCATCTCAACCCAGACTGCTTTGTCCTTGACGATGGTTTTCAACACCTACGTCTCGCCCGTGATTTGAATATTGTAACTATTGACGCTACAAACCCGTGGGGTGGAGGCAGTCTCTTGCCGTACGGCCGGCTCCGCGAGCCTCGTAGCAGTCTAAGTCGTGCAGATTGCCTCGTGATCACGAGAGCCGATCAAGCGGAAGGCATTCAATCTCTTCGCTCAGAACTCGCGCAACTAACCGTTGGCTGTCCACAGTTTCTCTCGCGGATGCGGACGGTGCGAATTGCTCCGCTCACTGATCCTTCAGAAAGCCCGGACCTTCCGCAACGGAGCGCCGCTTTCTGTGCTGTCGGTAACCCGCAATCGTTCTTCTCCCAACTCCGCGACGAGGGACAAGAGTTGTCTTTCACAAAGGCTTTTCCAGACCATTACAGCTACACGCAAAAAGATCTCGACCGTCTGGTTAATGCGGCGAAAAAAGCCGGAGTTGAGGCTTTGATCACCACAGCAAAGGATGCGGTAAAACTTCAGTCACTCACTATTGCAATGCCGTGCTACATCCTGGAAATTTCGATCGACGTTGAAAACAGCGAAGAGCTGCGCAAACTAATTCGCCGTACTGCTGGACAATCAAGCGGAGAGTCTTAGTCGCAGCCGGCTATTGTGGAGGCCCTGTCGGCGCGGCAGCGGGAGTTACAGGTGAAGGATTTGTCGCAGGTGGTTTTGTCCCCGATGGTGAGGGTGGCGGCGCATCTTCAGGGAGAACCATGCTCGAAGGGCTCGGTACAGGTGGCGCCTTCCGATTACTGTTGGCGTTTTCATTCACATTAGCGCTCGGGGGCGGCGGCTCGTTAATGTCTACCAGCGGCGTGGGCGAAACCTGCACGTTGGCATTCTGATT
>Ga0137359_10001660_pt1 | contig 17718 bp, 15 predicted proteins | sample Mad1_40_16metaG_FD_108281 | JGI IMG/M metagenome (GOLD analysis project Ga0137359, IMG submission 108281) | Vadose zone soil microbial communities from Angelo Coast Range Reserve, California, USA - Mad1_40_16 metaG | ecosystem: Environmental > Terrestrial > Soil > Vadose zone | place: USA... | reverse complement strand
TCGACGACCGGCGGGTCGCGAATCCCACGCCTTGCGGAATTCGCCAGAGTAAAGACCAACTCTTCCAGTCTCATAACGCCGAAAGCCGGCTGGAGCATCCGGCTTTCGCAAAGCAAAGTAGTTTGGTGGACGAGACCGGGATCGAACCGGCGACCTCCTCATTGCGAACGATGTAAATTAAAACCTAAGACGTGGTATTGCAATCACTTAGGTTTCGCAGAGGGGCCTTAATTGGGCTACTCGGCTACCAGGTAAATCCGGTTACGATCCTTGCATCTTCTGGCGCATATTTGGTGCGCTTTGGCATCGATGACGCCGGCCCGCTCCTGAAGCCCGAGATCGCGACAGGCGATACATTTCTGGCACAGAAAGGCTTAGTATTCCCGTAGTCGTGTTGGCAGGCGGGGCCTTATGAGAAGAGTTGGTTTTTTGCTGATTCTTGTGGGTTTGTGCGCAACGCCAGTTTTTAGTGGAACGAATCCGCCCGACATCGAGTTCAAAATAAGGTTTGTTGGGGATAAGTCCTTCTTTAATATCGGCGAACCGATCGAAATCGAAATTTCGTACTCTACGCAGAGCAAAAAACAATATCTCGGAGGTTGGACTTCACCCAGTCCAGGGCTCCAGGGCGTAACCCCAACTCTCACACCGACAGATGGAGTGCTCGATCTCCGTTCCGTGCGAGATTACATGGGTTTTGCAGGCTCTATTCTCTCCAGCACTGGCTTTCTCGGTTCTCAACCAGTTACTCAGCGATTAGATCTGGGAGATTGGTATCGATTTCAGAAACCGGGACACTATGTCGTGACGGTCCAGAGCGGTGAGGTCTCGCGGGCAAAGGCGACAGAGGAAGGCGGCGGACGACAAAGCTTCTCCCTGGAGTCCAATTCGCTGGAATTCAGCGTCGTGGCAGATCCCGCCTGGAGCGTGTCCGAAGTCGCGGAGATCGAGCGCGTGCTGAAGAACAAGGAGGACCCAGAGCGATATCGTGCGCTGCATCGCCTGATCCTGCTCGATACGCCCCCGTCGGTCCGGAAACTTGTTCAACTCTATTTGTCAAAAGCAGATGTCACTGACAATTCCGGGGGTGTCGTGTATCGCGGCTTGCGTGAGTCATCCCAGATAGACGTGATTATCCCTCTTCTCGAGGCGGCTTTGTCTGATCCGCTGGTCGAGCCGCGTGAGGGGATGACCGACCTTCTCGGGGGACTCCAGGCGCGGAAGGAACTGGGGGTTCTCCCGCCGAGGCCTCAAGATCCCGCCGGACAGTCAGAATGGAAGGATCGCTACGAGGCGCGCACCAAAGTTTTTCAAGAATACCTCGCTAAGGCGAACGCGCTTGTCCTCCAGAGCATCGAGCGGCGCACAGGACCAGAGCGCGCGGCGGCGATTTACCAAGTATGGTTCACCGCAGAGCGTCAAAACGCATCGAAGCCCGTTCGGCCTGAAATTTTGTCGCGGCTGCGCTCTGAGGTGTTGTCCACGGCCCTGGAGCTGGGACCCGGCGAGAGGGTGCAGGTGCTTTATTCGATGTGGCCCCGCGAGCCGCATGGGCTGCTCAAGCCCATTGTGTTAAGCCTGGCGGAGGGTCGACGCAAAGAAGACAGTTTTTCCTTAGAGGAAGGGTACAAATTCTGGTGTGAGGGGTGGCCGCAAGAGTGCAGCAGGGTCATTCTCTCTGATGCGATCCACCCAGGCACGCCAACAAGCAAGAATGCTGTTTTCCTTATGGCCGAGTCGGAGCACCCCGAGTTGGATGAGATTCTGAACACGCGACTTAAAGATCCTGGGATGATTCAAGATTCCTGGGAATCGCAGCGGGTTGCGGCAATAATTCTGCGCGCCGGCAGCAGAAAATTGCGTCCAGCCGTAGACGAGTTTCTCGACACGTACGTGGCTCAGCCGAGGTACGGTTGCGAAATAGAGGGCTACCTGATCGGCTACCTGTTTCGAACTGCGGTGGCTGACGCTACAAAGCGATTCATCGAGGAGACAGGCAGTGGGAATCATCCTTGTGCGAGTCAATTGTTGCGAACCCTGGACACGGCTCGATATTCCGATGAACTAATCCCCTTGGCCGTGATGGCTCTTGATTCAGGCGATCTTGGGTCGGCGGGAATGGCGGCTACCTTTCTCGGGCTTCGAGGACCGGCTACGGTAGAGCCGGCACTATGGCAGCGGCTCGAGACCCTTCGAGAAAAGTGGCGTGAGCGGGCGGCAGAGCTGCGCGGAGCGGACACGGGGATCTTCGATGGCGGGGTAGGGGAACAATCGGCGCAGCGTGAGCGGGCAAGATCGGTGCAGCTTGAACAGGCCCTTGTTTCCGCGCTCGTCAGAGACGCGAACTGGAAGCTTACCTCCGGAGAACAGGATCGGTTGCGCGAGGGCTGCCTGACCGAGAAATGCCGCGACATTGCGGATGGAAAAATGTCGATCGGGTTTTGAAACAACGTTGAACTCTTAGACTCCTGACATGCCAGACTCGTTTATAAGCATTCACCCTGCCCCTTGCAATAACTGTCCTACCTGCTATAGTACACCAGATGATTCCGTTTTACGTGGAGTTCAAGCCCGGCGCTCCCATCTACGAGCAAGTTGTCTACGCTGCCACCAAATCCATTATCTCTGGCCAACTCCGTCCCGGTGACGAATTCCCTTCCGTCCGCGCCCTCAGCAAACAACTCAAGATCAATCCCAACACCGCCCACAAAGTAGTCACCCGTCTCGCCGACGCTGGCCTCCTCGAAATTCGCCCTGGCTCTGTCGCCATTGTGGCCAAGCGCTCTTCTGCCACGAAAGCCGAAAGAACAAATCTCCTCGAACAGCAATTCGAGGAACTCGTCGTGGAAGGCAAGCGCCTCGGCATCGATCTTCAGGACATGCAGGAAGCCATCGCAAAACACTGGGCCCGCCTCACTTCGAAGAGGGAAGGGAAGCAAGACCCCAGCCAGGGAGGACGCCATCAATGACTGCGGTAATCCGAACGGACGCGCTCACCAAGAAATACCGTCGCTTGGCTGCTCTTGACCAAGTCAATCTCGAAGTCCAGGAAGGCGCCGTCTACGCTCTCGTTGGTCAGAACGGCGCCGGCAAAACCACTGCCATCAAAATCCTCATGAATCTCATCGCTGCCAGCAAAGGCACTGCCCAAGTCCTCGGCACCGATTCCCGCAAAATCGGCGGCAAGTCCTACACCCAGATCGGCTACGTCTCCGAAAATCAGGAAATCCCTGAATGGATGAAAGTCGGTGCTCTCCTCGACTACCTCCGCGATTTCTATCCCACCTGGGACCTCGCCCTTGAGCAATCCCTAGTCAAGCAATTTGATTTGCCTCTCGACCGCAAAATCAAAGCCCTCTCCCGCGGCATGAAAATGAAACTCGCTCTTGCCGGTGCCCTCGCCTTCCACCCCCGCCTCATTGTTCTCGACGAGCCCTTCGGCGGCCTCGATCCTCTCGTCCGCGATCAACTCATCGAAGGCCTTCTCGAACGTGCCGCCGAATCGACCGTCTTCCTCTCCTCTCACGACCTTGCTGAAATCGAAAGCTTTGCCAGCCACGTCGGCTATCTCGAATCCGGCAAACTCCTCTTCTCCGAAGACATGACCTCCTTGTCCACGCGCTTCCGTGAAATAGAACTAACCCGCGATTCCGATGGCCCTCTACCGTCACCGTTGCCTGCTAATTGGCTCCAGCCAAAAACGTCCGGCGCCATAGTTCGCTTCGTCGACTCCCGCTTCGACGAACAAAAAAGTCCCTTCGAAATCCAGCGCCTCTTCGGCACCGTAAAAGATGTCCAGTACCGCGCCCTCTCTCTTCGCGCCATCTTCCTCGCCATGGCCAGAAAATCAGAGGAGGTCTAGTCCATCGCCATGAACCAAATCCTCCACATCTTCAAAAAAGACGCACGCCGTCACTGGCCCGAAATCCTGATCTCCCTCGCCCTCCTGGCCCTCTTCACCCGCCACGAACTTCACCCTTGGCAGAATTCAAATGCTTTCTCCTCTCTTAGTCCATATTTTTTCATTCTCGCAGGTCGCTACATCACTCCGGCCACGATCCTTTTTTTGGCATTCCTCATTATCCGTGCGGTTCAAGGCGAATCATTGGTTGGTGACCGCCAGTGGTGGGTCACCAAGCCTTACGAGTGGTGGAATCTGCTGGCCGCCAAACTCCTTTTCATTTTCATCTTCATCTCTGTCCCGCTTTTTCACGTGCACCTCCTTCTCCTCCACCAGTTCGGCTTCCCCATACTTCCCAACCTTTCGACTCTCCTCCTGACGCAACTCGGCCTCTACTTTGTACTCTTTCTGCCTGCGTTGCTGTTGGCGAGCCTCACAAAAAACTTTGGCCAGCTCTTATTAACTGCTGCCTGCATTCTGTTAGTAGGGGCCGGAATCGCCTGGTTGGCCACCAAAGTCCCTTCCGGCGACATGGAGAGCCCGCCCGCAATCGTAGAGAGTTTCCAGGACTTCCTTCTCTGGGGATCTGTCGTTGCCGTGCCCGTCTGGCAGTTCGCAAGGCGGAGAAGATGGGTTTCCGCTGCTGCTCTCCTTGGGGTGCTGGCAGTCAATTCTTTGATCAGCGTGGTAGCCCCGAACGCAAAAACAATGGAGAGGGAGTATCCCTCGGTCGAAGCACAAACATCCCCAGCAAGAATTGCCATCCGGCGGCCCGCGGAAATGACCGGCCGGCGAAATGCAAACCCGTGGTCCGACGCCGTACCTGACGTTTATTTGCATGTTCCGATCACCGTTTCCGGCGTTGCTCCGGGGACTATGGTTATGGTGGACGTAATGAAGATCACAACGGACTCCCCGCAGGACTCACGATGGAGTCTCGGCTGGAAATACCAGCATGTCGAGCTCTGGCCCGAAGACCAGTTGAAATCGTTATCGTATGAAGTCGCGCGCAAAGAGTACGAAAAAGTGAAAACTAAGCCCCTGCACTTGCACATCGAATTGGCCCTGTCCGAGTATCAGGAGGGCGATGCGCGTATCCTTCCCGTTCCCGCAGGCAGATTTGTCGATGAAATGCTCGGGATTTGCCGCATAGATCCACTGCAATCCTCCTCGATACAGTGCATCAAACCGTTCCATGCTCCAGGGTTGATGGCCACCTTCGATCCCCAAGAATTCCCGTGCCCTGGTCATAGAGACTCCTACACCATTCAGGAAGATGCCGTTTCCCACGCCTGGGAATTTTCAAATCACTATAGCTTTCCGGACGCCAATTACACTCCCATCGCGGACTATTCAATCTGGTTCAGGCCGGTTTCTCTTCTCACTGATCTGGAAGCCAAACCGCAGCAAAGAAGCAAATCTTTGAGTCTTTGCCCCGGTTCCGAAATCAGACTCGCCCGCCCCGAACTCAAGCGCCAACTTCGCATCCAACTCGACCTGCCCAACGTCCGCCTCCAGGATCTCGTCGAATCCGACTGGCAATAATCTGCCGATGCCACATTTTCCATTCATTTTCCAACTGTGGGACCCGTCAAACCTATTAAGTACCGCCAGTTCAAAGCGTATACGGATTGCTACAAGCTTCGGACGTGGGTTGATCTATTGGACCTGACCTCAATGGCGAAAGGCTGTTGCCAGTTAGATTCAGGGGTCAGATTTGTACTGCAACCTTCGGGTTATGAGCCCGAAAGGCGCACGCTAAGTCTTGATGATTCAATTGCCCTTACGGTTCGTCGACCCCCGAAAACCAACCTTTATAGAAGAGTTTTGGACGCCAGTTGGACGTAACTTGTTGGGGTGAACCGTTGGGTAGGGAATCGATGACACGAGCTTGCCATGAGGATCAACTTTGTTGTCAGACGGTCGTGCAATTCTCTGAACACTTCTGGTGGTTCGCCCTTCGCATCAATGAGAGCATCGACGGCTTGCCAAGCTCTTGGTCACTGACTGGAATCGGTTGAGTGCAGATTGCGACGTCGAAGCTCATCGCCCCGTGCTCCAAATTCGTTGATCGCGGTTCGCATGATGCCATCATCTATAAGATCTTGTCATCGGTTCACGTCTCGGCAGACATCTTCGCCCTTGATGCTCAAATTCAGCACGATCTCCGTTATTGCTTCGGTTTGTTCAATCCGAACAGGTTGAGCGCAGAAATGTTCATACGAACTTGGATGAAGAACGTTGGTTTCTGCGTGGGCAGTGTAAGTGAATCCCACAAACGCTGGCAATGTGACCGAGCCATTGGCGTCCGTGTGCGTCACCAGTCCGTCTCCCGCTATCTTGTGCGCTATCCTAACCTCTCTCAGCCAGACTAAGACGTTCCCCGCAGGTCCGCCATCTGCCCACTGCACACGGATAGCTACATCCTTTCGAACTGCGAAAGTTGAAATCGACAAATCCGTCTTCATGGTCTGCCAATCCTGTACGGTGAGCACCGTGGCTGACGAGCGCTCGGTCGTGCCGGGGAAGTACGTCGGCGGGTACGGATACTTGGTGATTACAGGAACATTGGTGTTGATTCCCACGATGTAGGTGCCCGGAGGCACATCGAGTTGAAACCCCCCGTTCTCATCCGTCCGCTTCGTTACTTGACGCATGTACAGGGGCACCTCATCCGTGCGAGTGGCCGCCACTTCGATTCCTTTTACAGATTCGCCGCTCGGCGATCGAACTATCCCGCTGAAATATCCGGTTGGGAATCTGACGGGTGTTGCGCTGAAGAGTGCGGAATCATAGTTGCCAGCCAAATCCTTTCCAACTGCGTCAGATACGGACTGAAGCTCAAATTGGAAGGCATACGCATTCAAGTGCCCGAACCCGGTTCTTTCAGGTGCGACATCCACCCGACCTGCCATCGTGGCGGTGACTGCATATCGCTTACAGGCCATGCTGAGCGTGCCCCGTTCTAGGGGGTGCATTTCTGCGTTCAGGAGAGTGTCAAACTTCTCAAATTCGGCGTCTCGCCGGAGTTCCAGTTTTGCCTTCTTGGTTTTCGGTGTTTGCTCTGGCAAAGAAACCATTGCGGTCGGGCTACCTCCCGCGTATTGGAGCCATATCCTGTCACACTTGCCGGAAGGGTCTTCGATTGCGAAGATTTCAAATCCAGCGATAACCTCTGCGCGGACAGTGACGATGCGCCCAGCAAACCTCTTAGGCTGCGCTACTATCTCGCACACAGACGCAGATGGAGATGGCACCTGTGCTGCTGCGAGGCTTGCGATCAGTAAGCACAGCATCACAGTTCCGAGTGTTCTCATCATATTCTCTATAGACACCGCTGCGCTAAGTTCGGCTCCCGGATCCTTCTCTTTCCGTATTTCACCGCAGAACGTCATTGGTGTCCATGGGTAGTGACAAATGTCGCCTAAATCCCCTCTACCAGAGCCCGAAAGGCACACGCTAAGTCTTGATGATCCAATTGCCCTTACAGTTCGTCGACCCTCTGAAACCACCCCGAAACGCGGGGTTTTGGACGCTATGTGGAGGTAGATTTGGAGTGAGACCAGTGTGTTTTTCGCGATCAGCGGATCAGCAGTTGGAGATCAACCGATACTGAGCTTATGATCCTCGCATGAACGGCGTTCTTAGATTAGATTACTTCTATGGCGCCCAACCTCTCAGAGGCATCCTTAAGACTTCGTTCGGCGGTCACAGCTGCCTGCCGCGGACTTGTCGACCGAGAGGCACTCGTAGAATTGGTAGCGCTCAGCGCTGTAGCGCGTGAACATTTGCTGGTAATTGGACCTCCGGGGACAGCGAAAAGCGTCGCAGTACGACGAATTGCACAAGCAACTGGTGGGCGGTATTTTGAGTACCTACTGGGTAGATTTACAGAGCCGAATGAGATTTTTGGCCCCGTGGACCTTCGCAAATTGCGTGAGGGCACTGTTGAAACGGACGTTAGCGGCATGTTGCCCGAGGCTGAGATTGCTTTCCTGGATGAGATTTTCCAAGGCTCCTCTGCGATTCTCAACACTCTCTTGGGCATTCTGAATGAACGAGTGTTCCGCCGCGGGCATACTCAACTGACTTGCCCCCTCCGAATTTGTGTCGGAGCCTCAAATAATCTACCAACCGACGAGTCGTTGGCTGCTTTCGCGGACCGCTTCTTGGTGCGAGTGTTTGTGGAGGCAATCGATGATCCACAGCTTGAAACACTCTTGGATAGCGGCTGGCGACTCGATCATTCCAAGTTTTCAGAGTTAGCCTCAATGGATGACATCGATTCGCTTGCCGAAGGGGCCCAGACCGTCGATCTTGGCGCGGTGCGTCCACAATTGGCTCATCTTCTCCGAATATTGCGAAGCGCAGGAGTTGTCTTGTCCGACCGAAGGGTCGTTAAGGCACAGAGCTTGGTCGCCGCTGCTGCCGTTCTCGCCGGCCGTTCAAGGCCCAGCGATGCTGACCTGTGGCCTCTGATCTATGTTGTTCCCACCCAGGAGCAGCAAGAGATTGCGAGAGAGAGTCTTCGCGATCTGCTTCGCCACACTGAGAACGTTACCCTGCCCGCGGCGGCCGAAGAAGCCTCGGCGGGCCCGCTTGTCCGCGCGAGGCGACTAGTCTTGTCTGCAAACCAGCTCCTGACCGAACGTCCGGATGGGAACCCAGACGCCGCGCACGGCTGGCGACTCAAGCTGGAAGGCGTCGCACGAGAGATCGACGCCTCGTTCACTGCGGAATCCATGCCCACCGACCTGACAGAAGTGCGGGCTCGGATCGTGGATCATCTCAAGCCGCCCAGTGAGGTGCCCAATTGAAATCTAGCTTTTTCAAAATCAAATGGCACTTTCGCGAAGCGCCTCGTACGCCCACCGCTGTGGTGGCAGCGGGGAACGTAACCCGGGAGTTTGCAAAGAGAATCCTTGCGTCAGACGATCTAAGCATGGCCCTCTGGAAAGGGATCGCCACGTCTGACGCAATTGTTCTTCTTGGTGAAGCTGAATCACTGCCGTGGGTGGACGGAGTAAGCTATTTAGGTTCGGACGAGCGCGCGCCTCATCTCCTATTGCCCACAAATCGTGACCCTAACGTCCCATTGGATCTCCTTCAGCAAGCGTTGATTGAGCGCTGTCCCTTTCCGCCTCCACTTGCAATGATCGAATCTAGGAATACCGTCATTTCATTGTCAGAAGCGAGGGAGCTCTCTCGAGAAGTGCTAACGTCTTGGATTCTTGTGGCAGCATGATTTCTCTACCAGCATCGTTGGCTCCTTGGGCTAAACAACTCAGCCTCTTTCCTCACGAGTTGAGCATGTCAATCGGCCCCTTGATCCAGCGGATTGCAGCGGCGATTGATCCCCTCCATTTAGAAGACGTGCCGGGTGACGATGACCCGGATGGTTTTGATGGGCTTGTCAATCGAGGAAGCTACGAACGCTTAATAGCTTCAGATTGGTTACTTGCGGATGAAATTCCGGAGGAGTTCGAGCGCCGAGCAACGATGCGCGAGCATCTTTTCCTCAAGACTGCAAAGCGAGAGCGCGCCCACGGCATTGGTTCTGTTGTGTTGTTTGATGCAGGGCCGGACCAACTTGGGTCTCCTCGTTTGGCCCACCTTGCAACCCTGATCGTTCTTCTACGGCGCGCGGACCGTGCTCGTGCCAATTTCTCTTGGGGGATTCTGCAAGCCCCTGGGATGCCAATGCTGCATGGTTCAAGCGAATCGGAATTGATGGAGTTGCTCCGCGCCAGGACATCCGCCAACGCTTCTGATTCCCAGATCGACAAATGGCTTAAGCGTTCAATTGAGGTAAACAATCCGGAAGAAGTCTGGCTGGTTGGAGGTGCAAGGCTTCATAGAATGTCGCCACATCACTTGGTTTCACGGGTGCAGGTAGAGGATGTTTTTGAACCTGGGATGCGACAAGTATCTATTGAAATCCGCCGCGCAAAGGGCAGACCGAGGAAGATCTTGTTAGATCTTCCCGAGAACAGCGTGTGCGCACGACTACTTCGAGATCCGTATCAAATCGGCGTTAGCGTACCTCGAAAATTTCCGATGACGGCAGGTTTGTCCGGGCTCGTCTTCGGGCATGGCAGTAGGCGCTTGTTCTCGACCGGCGGCGATAACACGTTGGTGTCCTTCCCGGTGCCAAATTCGCCTTGGGACACACCTGGAAACGCCAAACAACACGCATTAGGAAACATCGGAAGAGTCGTGGCCGCCAATCGTCTCGGGCGTTCGACGATGATCGTGTCGTTAGAGGAAATCTCGCTGCGTGTCTCCTATGTCGGAAAGGAGAGTTACCCACCGGGGGGGCACTACTTTCTCCGCCTTGATCAATTCGCCTGGCCGAAGGGAAACGATAATGGGCTGCTTTTTCCCTGTGTCCGTCCACCAGTCCCAAAAGGCGAAAAATCGAGCCTCTTTGTTTTGGATATTTCGGGAAATCTGTTTCGTCTCGAACCGACACCGGAAGAAAACGTTGCCCTTCTGGAAGAGTCTGGCGTGCTGGCCATGACGAGCTTGGGAGGAATACCTGTATATCTCAGTTTCAACAAAACAAAGCGCACGGTTGAATATACGTCCGTGGGTCGGGACCTGTTTCGGGCCGTGGTCATGAGTGGCTGCGATTCAATTGAACGTGCTTTCTTTGGGTGTGGGGCACATACCCAGGCTCCGTTTTGTTTGCTCGCAATTCAGAAGAGTCCGACCGCTTGGCTGGTGGTCTCTGGCCAGAACAAAGCAAACGAAATCCGAACTGAACAGACCCAGGAGGTAGTTGGAGTTATCCAGGGACCGAGCTACGCGGAGGCCCTCATCACGCTAAGAGAAAACAGACACGTTGTCACCTTGAAAGGCTCCGATTGGGAACGGAAGTTGTTTGAGTCTCCTGACTCCATCGCTCATTTGACCGTCTCCCCGAGCAAGCCGTGGATTGCTTATTCGACGGCAAAAGGTGACGTTGCGGTCCATTCGCTTCCCCTGGCGCGTACTCTTTGCAGATTCGTGAATTGGGGACGAAATGAGTGATGTGAAGCCATGGTCAGTGATTCACCGCGGAACTGTCCCCGCCTCGGGTTTTTTCTTCGCGTTCAGTATTACGCCCGAAGACGAAGCTAAAAGTCGCATTCTTTCGATATGGGAGCCAAACGCTCGAGTATATCGATTCAAAAAAGGGCTCCTGTTGGTTCTGCCGAAATCAGTCCTCGCCTCTGTCAACGAGGCGATTGGCTTACCTCTGGTCCGTGGCCGAGGATATCTCACAGGTGCTCCGCTTACAGAAAAAGAAATACACGTCATTTTGCTCCCATTCGATACCATGGTCGTGGCTGACGGAGGAACGATATCAGCAGAGCAGTTGGACGACGCGATCAACGAGGCACCTCATAGCTGGATTGATACAGAGGGGCTGGAATTCATACCAGGCCGCTCTCTTGGGACGGACTCGTCTCGACCGATCGTCGTCAAGCAACCTGAATCGCCCAATATCCGTAAGACTCTCGGACGCATTCCGGACCCTGCTTTAGAACTAAGCATCCTTTTGGCTCGACTGAAAGGCGACAGTGTCGCAGACAAACAATCGAACTGGTGGTGGCTCCATGGAATCTCACTGCGAAGCGTCACCGGCACTATTCGAAGCTTGCTGACCGGAATCCGAAGCTTTTGGCCTGGAATTAGTCATGAATCCCAAAGCCTAACTGGATCAAAGCAGAGCGTTTTCGCCACGCGCCCACCGTCAAAGTTCTCTCGGTGGTTGAATTCGGTGATCAAAAGAATAACTATGGTGACACGACTCTCTCGAGCCCTCGGCTGGAGACAAGGGCGCTACTTAAGCCAAGTCATGGATATGTTCGAGCATGGCGACGTGGACGAAGCTCTTCGCCACGCTATTCCTCTCTCTTCCATCTCTGACTCTCCTATCTTGAAGGTGTCTTTTGGGCTGCCAGGAATCAGACAGAATCTCCGACTCAATCCATTCGGACGCAGGCCAGGCTCGACGATGATGCTCGGCCAATCGCTGTATTCGCATCTTCATCAACTGTATCGGTCTACCTTTAGACAGTTGGAAGCACAGGGAAGGATTGAAGAGGCGGGGTTTGTCCTGGCAGAACTACTGCGAGCGAACGAAGAGGCTGTTGCCTTCTTGGAACGCCACGGCAAATTGCGTGAAGCGGCCGAAATAGCGGAGGCCCGGGAACTGGCTCCCGAAATTGTCGTTCGGCAATGGTTCGTGGCCGGGGAGAAAGAACGGGCCATCCAAGTCGCGCGCAAGACCGGGGCATTTCACGGCGCCGTTCTACGACTAGAGAAGGCTCGGCATCCCGCGGCACCGGAGCTGCGGAAGCTTTGGGCAAAGTCGCTGGCCGATGCAGGCAATATGGCAGCCGCTGTTGACGTTCTTTGGCCTCTGGAATCGGAGAGACCCCATGCGCTCGAGTGGATGAAGCGTGCAGTTGAAATCGGGGGCCGCTCTGGAGCTCGATCACTGGCCCGACTCATAGGCTTGATGCGTGGTGAGTACAAAGAGTCACAGATGAAGGTGCTCGAACTGCTACAGGCCGAGTCTCTAGAAGGGGCCCCGGCCAGGATGGAATTTGCGGAGACCCTCCGTAAGGAGCCCAAATGCATGGAGACACAGACTCTAGCAAGGCTCGCGGCACGAGCTCTGTTGCGCGACGTTGGACAGGGCCTACAGTCGCTTGGGTCCGTTCCTCTGCGTCAGCTTATCGATTATTCCGGTGACGGAGCTCTTCGCGCAGATGTCCCACCGCAGCCTGCGAGTCGAAGGGTTGAACTCAACGACTTGAGTACACCTCGGCAATACTTCATAGCTGCCACGGACCGAGGCTCAACACAGATTGCAGAGGCGGTGCTCCTTCCAAATGGAACGTGTGCTCTCGCATTGGCTGAAGTAGGTCTCAGAGTAATCACGAGGGACGGCCGGACAGTAGCTCATTTTGACGAGCCGGCAGATCGGATAGTTGTCTCAGAAAATGGCAACAGGATCATCGCACTGGCTCGCCGAGGTGAAGTGTGGTCTCTGTCAAGGACTGATGTCCAATCCCGTCGTACCGCTCGGTGGTGTGATGCGGAAATCACCCGCTTCGCGACAAACTTCGATGGCGCCACGTGGTACATTGCCTGCGGTTATGACTTGTACGCCATTGATGCCACTTCCCAGAGGCTCGACGCCTTGTGGCGGATACCAGACCTGGGCAACTTCGCCGGTCCTCTTACGCTTACGTCAACCCAGTTGGAGTTCGTGACCTTCAAAGACAAGAACTTCTGGCTGTGGGAGTACCAGTTGCCCCAGATGCGCCTGAGGAACAAGACTCTCCTGCCTTTCTCAAGACCACTGGAAACGGTAAGAGAGGTTCGGCTGAGTATGTGCGCCGAGAGCGGTATTCTCGACTGCTCCACCGTGGTGACTCACCCAGAGGCTGATAAGAGTGGGACGGAAACTTCAATCTCTGCTAACCAAATCCTGTTCAGGAAAACCAACGGAAGTTGGGCCGAATTCCTTAATCTTGGAGCGGATGAACGCGTTTTGACGGACCCTATCATCGCGGCCAATTGGGCGGCCATCTGCCTCGGCTCGAAAAACTTAACACGCATTCTGGTCTACAGCTACGCGCGGGGTACGAGACCGGTTCTCAGAATCGACATCGCAATAGAGGGAAGATGCAATCCCCGCGTCAGGTTTGATTCTTCCCGTCTAACAATAGCCGATGATTTAGGGCACCTGCACGCATACGAACTCACCTATGGCGAACAAGTGCGGGCAATGAGTCTTTGAGTCTAGTTGCCAGTGTTCCCTAGAGCTTGTTCTTCCAAATCTAAGATTTCGTCCTCAGAAAAATCAAGCAGCATCCGGGCATGAGTCCGTGCGCCTTTCCAAATCGCAATCACGCTCAGAATTGCCCGTACTTCTTCATCACTTTCAGCATACTCGATCTCTTCGAGGCCTTTTTCCGCTAGATCTTGGATGGCGCGAAAATATTCGGCGCTGAACCAATCCGGGACTTCCGGGTTCCCACCCTTGCCCCGCGATAGCTCTATGGTCACGACAAGTGCGTAAGTATTCCAATCGGTTTCTGGGGCCGCGAGATATATCTGCACCAAATGGGGAACTGCGGCGTACGATGCCTCGCCGACATCTCCCTGATGGTGCAGTTCATTCCAGAGTTCTTCCCACACCTTCGAGATATCAGTATTCGACTGCAGCTTCGTAAGAAGAGGGCGAGGGTCAAATTGAGTTCGGAACCCACCAGTAAGTTGCAGCCAACTATCATCATCTAGCTTTGGCATTTGTCTTGATTCTCCAAGCAAAACGAAGACAGGACGTCCTTCCGTTTCGATTCCCAAAATGGACTCCGACTTTGCACTTAATCCTGTCTGTGGAATTTGCACGCGACCTGGGCGGAAAATTCGAAAGAATGACTGCTGGGATCATGGTCGCCATGCCGGCCAAGGGGAGCTAGTGGCCGCTACAGTTTTAAGGACCTTATAAAGTTCGTGCGGCTTATGGATTGAGTCCAGTAAAACGTAAATGCTCTGTCGTTACATGTTTGCTTTCCAGAGAAGCCAAGACTGCCGCCACATCCCTAATTCCACTCGCTCTTAAGGTCTGGTCAAGGTCTCCTGCCGTACGCAAGGTGAAGAATTGCTTTTTGGGAGCACTGAAAAGCAATACCTTTTTGTTGTAATCAAGGAGATTAATCACGTTTGTGAGAGTTCCCTTGCTGATTCCGTCCCAGAGCATGAATCCGCAACTAGCATCTTTCGCCATAGCCCGATCTTTGATTCCGTAATAGTGTCGATCTCGCTTGACGGCCGGACCGGCTGAATGCGAGCGGATAGGCCAATTGCCTACATTGTTGCGACAGACTTCCATGCAATAAACAAATACGTGTCCGTACCCGCGTTCGGCGAAGTAGCGTTGCACAGCCTTATCAGCGCCGTTTGCATCGCCGACTAACACGGTGAACTCTTTTCTCAGGATGTTGTCGAGGCGCTCTTTCACCTGTGCACTTAGCTTCGACAATGCACGTGAACCAGCCACAAAGACGGAATGCATGTTTCAGTTCCTCGTACGAGTGAGTGCAAGGGCATAAACTGACTTGACCAACCCTTGGCGTTTCAAAGCCCGAGCTGCGACGTTCATAGTTGCGCCGGATTGAAAAAGATCGTCCAGTAACAGTACGGATCTGCCTTCGAGACCTCGGTCACTGACGAAGGCAGCTTCCAAAGCGGCGACTCGCGCTGAAAAATCGCCCACGTCCTTCATTTGTGGCGTGGACTTTGATTTCGTAAGGGACGTTGCGTTAAAGGTGATTCCAAGAGCCTTGGCCAACTCGGTGCCAACCTCAATAACCGGTTGGAAAGTACGTTGCAACTTTGATGGTGGCATCGGAACGACCACATCAGGTTTGATATCGGAAGTCTTCATGAATCCTGTAATCGCTTCCACAATGGAAGGTATCGCGCCTTTGTCTCCTCTATATTTCAAGCGGTACACGAGTTCGCCCAAGGGTGATCGAACAGTGTCGAATTCAGAATGTCCGAATTCGTTGTACCCAATCATGGTACTTGAAATCGTATGTACATCGAGCACAAATCCTTGCTCCCAAGACCCTTTAATTTCTTTCGGGTGAATCTCAATCACGGTACCTCCAACCTGAAATGACGTGGCCCGAATGAGAATACAGGTGTCCATCAGGATATCCCAACGATACGCCGAACGAAGCAACGCTCCAATGCAACGGGAACGCGACGCTTACAATTGTGAGGCTGGTCTGTTCTTTGATATAACGCCAGATTTCGACGAGATCGAGCGCAGCTTGCGGCGCAAAAACTAAGCGCACGATCATTTAGGTTTGGCTTTTCAGATTCGCCAGGTGAGCATCCAATTGATCTTCCGGGATTCCTTCGCTCATTCAAATCCTATGCGCGAATCGGGATATTCGAAACAAAAACGCGCTCGTCAGCGTTCGGGACTCCGGTGGCCTTGAGAGCTTCGACGAAAGCTCCGTAGATCGGCCACGGGTATGGGGTCGGGCCGACGATCAGTCGGTCAAAGACTTGCGGGAAATCCAAATCGGCGATCAGCGGTGAAGGTGAGCCGTCGAGCGGAACTCTGTAGATGATCTGCGGAACACCTGCGACAACCTCGGTTGAAGACTCCATCATGGGAGAAGACCAACGTTTCGGCGTGTAGATCGCGCACCATTCGCGTTCCTCGTGAAAGCCTTCGTGCTTGAGACAGACGATGCCGGAAGCAAACATCTGAAAGACTAGCTGGACGAGGACTTCCCGTTTCAGCGTGCGGACATAATCGCGATTCGCCTGAACGTTTGCGACGACTTGGTCGATGACGTCGTGAGCGCCGGATTCCGACAAGTAAGCGACCGGGCTGAAGTTGAGAGCGAGAGACACGGCGGCAATCGAGACGTACGGGAAACGGAGCACGATGCCGACGCGCGTCCCAGTTCCGCCAAAGGCTCGCCACATCGAGAGTCGCCCATGCACGTCCTCGGAGTCTTGGTGCTCGGAAACGCAGGCGATGTAGGTATTCAGCCGCAAGTCTTGCCACCAGTTGTTGAAGGCAGTGAACGCATCATTCGCGGCTCCCGGTGCACAGGAATCGAATGCATCGACGAAGGCCTTGCGTTTGGCGGCGTCCAGGAAGTACCCATTGAAGATATCGAAACCGTGCTGCACTTCGCGATAGTCGGACATGCAGTTGGTGTTGCGTAACCAGAATCGTTTCGTGCGGATGATGCAGAGAGCGGCCTCGGCGGTCGTGTAGTGAACGAATCGCCCATGAGTCTGGTCTGGTGTGCGTTGGTAAAACGCCTGTATTTGTTTCAGGGCATACGGCATCGTGATGCTCATGATGCGCACGCCTTGATCGTGAATATTGCGGACTTCTTCGGGAGTAGGGATCTGGATCGGGTTGGGCGGCTGGGTGTCCACGGTGACCTCGCTGGGATAACTTTAGCAGTGAGGCGGGATCAATTTCGCGTTGTTTCGTAAGTGTCCGAACTTGGTGACACAGATGGCGACCAAGATCGCGAAAGTTCGCACAAAGCGATACTCGGAAGAAGTCTTAACGGAACACGCTATTGTGGAAAGCCAAATATTCGTGCGAGGGCAAGCTGTCAGTCTCGCGCGGCAGGCGTATGGCTCTTCCGTGCAGATGATAGTAGTCTCGCCCGTTCTCAAACTCCTCTCGAATGCGACTACTGACGACCACTTTCAGTTGATCCGCGTCAACAGTCACGTAGCCCTGATCGAACAACGTGTGCAGGTCACTTCGTAAAAGCAGACCATTCTCGAGTTCATGGGGACCACCCGAGCCGTAAGGCTTGATGTGCGCAGCCTCTAGCACCGGCAGTGTACGCTCGCCCGTGATCGCGCATCTACGCTCATAGGCGTCGGTCACAATCACTCTGAATGTGCCTTGGCCGAGTCGCGGTCGAACGACCATGGGTTCGCCGTAGCGGATACTCTGGACCGCTGCGATAGTCGCTGGGCCGGGGTCAAGGTTCGCAGTAGCCCGTGTCGCCAATCTTTCGGTGACCGTTCCCCACAGGGCCTTGCCGGTGGTCCCGTCTTCGCTGTCGTATCCTTTACCCTGGACAATATTAAGGCTGAAATCCGAGGGAACCGGAATCCATTCTCCTTCTCCAAAAAAGAATGGTTCGGCCAAGAGTATGCAACCGATTGCAGGATTCTCCGTCGGCTCGATTGGAACGCGTCTGTATTTCGCGATCCTGTCACGCATTTCCGAGAGAGTTCGAACTCCGTTGCCT
>Ga0137359_10001656_pt1 | contig 17728 bp, 18 predicted proteins | sample Mad1_40_16metaG_FD_108281 | JGI IMG/M metagenome (GOLD analysis project Ga0137359, IMG submission 108281) | Vadose zone soil microbial communities from Angelo Coast Range Reserve, California, USA - Mad1_40_16 metaG | ecosystem: Environmental > Terrestrial > Soil > Vadose zone | place: USA... | reverse complement strand
TGGCTCACCGCCGACGTGCATTACTGCGCGGCGCACCGTTACGATCCCGGCAAGGCACAGTTCCAGGACTTCGAGCCGTTCTGGGAGTTCGTCACCGGCCCCATTCATGCCGGCGCGTTCGGGCCGAACGACCTCGACAACACGTTCGGTCCGCAGATCGTGTTCCAGAAGGCGCCCCCCAAGGAGCCGGCGCAGACCGGCGCGGCCGACTATGACCTGCAGTTCTTCGGGCATGTGGCGATCGACGGCGAGACCCAAGTCATGACCGTAACCCTCAAGGATTGGAACGATCGCGCGCTGTGGTCGACCAAGCTCGAGCCGAAGCTGGGATGAACGGCCGACCGACGGGCTCCACCCCCCGCCGTTTCGGGTTCCGAGGCCGCCCGCCGCCTATTCACGCCGGCACGCGCAAGTCCGGTTAATCTCTCTTTCAGCATGCGGCTCTAGGCTGCCGGGGACGCGTCACTCAACTCTGGATGCCGGCTCTGGCCATGACCACACTTGATACAGGCGTTCGCGCTTCCCCTCCCGCGCCCGCGGCGCTGTGGGTCGCGCCCTGGCTCTATGCGATTGCCTTGTTCGCCTCGGCACTGCTCCTGTTCGCGCTGCAGCCGATGTTCGCCAAAATGGTGTTGCCGCGACTGGGCGGCGCGCCGTCGGTGTGGTCGGTCGCGATGGTGTTCTTCCAGGGCGCGCTGTTGCTGGGCTACGGCTATGCGCACCTGCTCAGCCGCATCTTGCCCGCCGGACGCGCGGCCCTGACGCATCTGATCGTTCTGGCCGGCGCGGCGTTGACGCTGCCGATCGGCATTGCGGCCGGGTTCGACGTTCCGCCGGCTTCCGGGATCGCATTCTGGCTGGTCGGCCTGTTCGCGGCATCGATCGGCCTTCCGTTCGTCGCCCTGTCGGCGAGCGCGCCACTGCTGCAGCACTGGTTCGCGGCCAGCGGTCATCGGCAGGCCGGCAACCCTTATGTGCTGTACGCCGCGTCCAATCTCGGCTCGTTCGCGGCGCTGCTGGCTTATCCGTTCGTCGTCGAGCCGCTGCTGCCGCTGCGCGAGCAGGCGCGCCTATGGTCGATCGGATTCGCGGCGCTTGCGCTGCTCATCGCGGTGGCCGGACTGCTGGTGGCGCGGCGGGTCACGGCCGATGGCGGCGCCGCGACCAGCGCCGACGCGCGGCCATCGCTCGTCGACCGGCTGCGCTGGGCGGCGCTCGCGTCGGTGCCCTCGGGGCTCGTGATCGCGGTGACGTCGTTCGTGACGACGGACATCGCCTCGGCGCCGTTCCTTTGGGTGTTCCCGCTCGCGATGTATCTCGCCACCTTCGTCGCTGTCTTTCGCGACCGACCGTGGTTCGATCATGCGACCATGGTCGCACTGGCGCCGATCGTCGTTGCACCGGTGGCGGTCACGCTGCTTGGAATCATCAAGACGCACTGGCTGGCGGCGATCGGCTTCAACCTGCTGGCGTTTGCGGTCCTCACCCTCGTCTGCCACGGCGAACTGTACCGGCGCCGGCCGGCGCCCGCGCATCTCACGGAGTTCTATCTTTGGATTTCAGCCGGCGGCGCGATCGGCGGAGCCTTCGCGGGCCTGGTCGCACCCCATGTGTTCAGCAACATCTTCGAATATCCGATCCTGATCGCGGCCGCCTTGCTGGCGCTGCCGGGGATGTTTGCCGGCGGTCGGTCCGCGTTCCTGCGCCAGGCCGGGCCGGTGCTGGCGGCGGCCGCGGGGGTCGCGGTCGCCCGAATGGTGGTCGGCAGCGCGCTGCCGGACTTTGCGGACGTTGCCTGCAAGATCGTCACCGTGCTGCTGGTTGGATTCATATTCCTGCGGCGCAAACAGCCGGCCGTGGTTTTCGCCCTGGTGGTTTTCGCCTTCGTGTTCACCGCCGCATGGACGCCCGGCCTCAATCGCATCGAGATGACCCGCAGCTTCTTCGGCGTCCATCAGGTGATCGACACGGCCGACGGCGCCTATCGCGTGCTGATGCACGGCACGACGATCCACGGCGCCGCGCGCCTGCGCGCCGAGAGCGGCGGAGAGCTGGTCGGCCGGCCCGAGCCGTTGACCTATTACTATTTTGGCGGGCCGATATCCGAAGCGATCGAGGCAACACGCGCCGCGCATGGCGAACTCGGGAACGTCGCGGTCGTCGGGCTGGGAGCCGGCACTATTGCGTGCCATCGCCAGGACCCGGAAAACTGGACGTTCTATGAGATCGATCCGGAGGTGATCGAGATCGCCCGCAATCCGCGCATGTTCAAATTCCTGTCCGAATGTGCGCCGTCTGCCTCCATCGTTCTCGGCGACGCACGGTTGACGCTGGCGGCGTCCGCCGCGCGCTACGACCTGATCATCCTGGACGCGTTTTCGTCCGATGCGATTCCGGTCCATCTGCTCACCCGCGAGGCGATCGCCATCTACCTGTCGCGTCTCGCGCCGCGCGGCGTGCTCGTGATCCACGGCACGAACCGTCACCTCGATCTCGTGCCGGTCGTGGCGGCGGCGGCCGAGGGGGCAGGCCTCGCGACATTCCTCAAGGAAGAGGGAAAGGGCGAGCCGCTGAGCGCGGGCTTCCAGGCAGGCTCGACCGTCATGGCGCTGGCACGCGATCCGGCCAATCTCGGCGACCTGCCGGCGCGGGCCGGTTGGCGGCGGGTCGAACCAGTCGGCACGGTCGCCGCATGGACCGACGATTATTCGAATGTTCTGGGTGCGATGATACGCCGGAAGTTCGGATTCTGAACCGGGCTGCGGGGTCGTCTGCGAGTTCCTTGCGATTCCGACCCCGAACCGCTTACCCTGCCCGCAGGCGGGGAGCATGAGCAGCGTTCTTATCCACGGCACGTTCGACGTGCTGGCCTGGCTCGCGGCCGGGCTCGCGGCCTGGTGGCTCGGGCGGGTCGAGAAGGTCACCTTTCCGGCCGTCACCACCGATCTGCCCTATCTCGCCGCCGTGCTGCTCGGCGCCGGCATGGGCGCCTACATTTTCGGCACCGCCAATCTGTGGCTCTCGGGCGTGCCGGGAATCGCCCGCTCGATCGAAGGCGCGGTCGTGGGCGGCATCGCGGCGGTCGAGCTCTACAAGCGCAGCATCGGCATCCGCATGCGCACCGGCGCGCGTTTCGCGCTGCCGCTGGCGGTCGGAGTCGCGATCGGCCGCCTCGGCTGCTACCTCGCGGGCCTCGACGACTTCACCTACGGGACGCCGACCACGCTTCCCTGGGGCCATGACTTCGGCGACGGCGTCGCGCGTCATCCGGTGCAGCTCTATGAAAGCGCCGCCATGGCGGGTTTTGCGGTGTTCTACGTGGCGGCCGTGCGCCTGCGCGATCCGTTCGTCATCGACAACGGCTTCTATCTCGCGGTCGGCTGTTACGGCGCGCAACGATTTCTATGGGAGTTCATCAAGCCCTACGGAACGGTGGCCGGGCCGTTCACCCTGTTCCATATTCTGTCGGCGGCCGTCGTCGTCTACGCTTGCGCCATGATCGCGTCCGCGCCCAAGGGAAACCCCTCGCATGACCGCGCCGTTGCGTAGATCGCGTCCCTACGTGTTCTGGGGCCAGACCACCTCGTTGTGCGAGACCTGTCTCGCTCTGGTGCCGACCAAGATCCAAATCCGCGACAACGAGGTCTGGTACGAGAAGCGCTGCCGGCAGCACGGCGTGCAGTCGACGCTGGTGTCGACCGACGCCGCTTATTGGCGGCGCTGCAAGGACTACATCAAGCCCGGCGACAAGCCGCTGGCGTTCCAGAACCGCACCGAGTTCGGCTGTCCGTATGATTGCGGGCTGTGTCCCGACCACGAGCAGCACTCGTGCCTGGCGCTCGTCGAGATCAACGACCACTGCAATCTCACCTGTCCGGTCTGCTTCGCTGACTCCTCGCCCGCCCGCACAAAACACCTGCCGCTCGCGACCGTCGAGAAGATGTTCGACGCCCTGGTGGCGAGCGAAGGCGAGCCCGACCTGGTGCAGATCTCGGGCGGCGAGCCGACGCTCCACCCGGAATTCTTCGCCATTCTGGCTGCCGCGCGGGCGCGACCGATCCGCCACGTGATGATCAACACCAACGGCCTGCGGATCGCGCGCGAGCCGGATTTCGTCGCGCGCCTCGCCGAGCACAAGCGCGGGCTCGAGGTCTACCTGCAGTTCGATTCTCTCAATCGCGACGCGCTGATGAACCTGCGCGGCGCCGACCTGCGCCGCGTGCGCCAGGACGCCTTGGAAAATCTGGAACGGCACGGCATCTCCACCACCCTGGTGGTGACGGTGAAACGCGGGGTGAACGACCGGGAGATCGGCGCGATCGTGCGTCATGCGCTCGAATGGCGCTGCGTGCGCGGCGTCACCTTCCAGCCGGTGCAGGATGCCGGCCGCAACGAGCGCTTCGACAAGCGCACCGACCGCATCGTGCTGTCCGACATCCGGCGGCGGATCGTCGAGGATTCGGGCGTGTTCGGCGAGGACGACGTCATCCCGTTGCCGTGCAATCCGGAGACGATCTCGATCGCCTATGGGCTGCGCAACGGCAAGTCCGTGTTGCCGATCCTCTCCGCGGTGCCGCGCGAGGAATTGCTCGCGCTGGTGCCCAACGCCATCAGCTTCGAGAAGTATCCGGCCTTGCGCGAGAAGTTCATCGGCCTGTTCTCGCTGTCCTCCGGCCCGTGCAACGCGTCCGAGCGGCTCGCGGAGTTCCTGTGCTGCCTGCCGAAATTCGAGGCGCCGGCCGGGCTCGGTTACGAAAACGTCTTCCGCGTCGTGATCGTGCAGTTCATGGACCGCTTCAATTTCTGCCTCGGCGGCGTGAAGCGCTCCTGCATCCATTTCGTCACCCCGAACGGACAGATCATCCCGTTCGACACTTATAATCTGTTCTACCGCGACGGCCGGATCGACGGCATCCGGGCCCGCATGAAAGCGGAGGCGACGGCATGACGCCGAAAGCCAAAAAGGTCACGGCGCTGCTGCTGCTCGCGCTGCTGGCGCTGCCCACCGGCATGTGCTCGTTGTACTTCACGCCGGTCGGCCTCGGCTCGCTGTTCAGCCATGACTCGCTCGAGCATGCGATCGGCATCTTTGCGCTGATGTGCTCCGGCGTGGGCTGGGCGGTGTGCGCCGTCGCGATCTGGGGCGCGGTCCGGCTGAACCGTCTGGCGAAGCTGGAAAGCCCGCCCGCCGACATATCGCCGCGATGAGCGCTTCCGACCCCTGCCCCACCGACGGTCGCCACCATGAGCGAGCCCCTGAACGACCCGATCGAGCCCCCGCCGCGCGAACCCGCGGGATGCATGCCGGTGCTCGTGGGGATCGCCGGCGCCATCATGCTGCTGCCGGGGCTCTGCGCCTTGATCCTGGTGGGCTTAGATCCGCACGAAATGACGGTGGACGCCACGTGGGCCCTGTGGATGCTGATTATGCTGGCGATCGGCGCCGCCGGCATCGCGCTGATCTGGTGGGCGTTTCGGCGGCGCCGGCCCGGCGGCGGCAAAGTATCGTGAAGGATTTCCGGCTGCCCAGCTCCTCCCGGGCCACCTTGCCGTCGCCCCATCGCGCGACGGCTGTCAGACCGAAAGGTAATGGAAACACCGACGATGGGTGATTCGCCTCCGCCCGCTTCGCCCGCCCGCCCCGGCGCAATCACTGTGCTGCTGCTCGTTGCGGGGCTCATCCTGCTTCTGCCCGGGCTGTGCGCGGTGGTTTCCGCCGTCGCCTTCTCCTTCACTCTGCAGGAACTGTCCAATAGTCCCCTGCTCGTTTTGTTGTGGATCGCCTGTTTCACGGCAACGGCTGGCGGTATCGCCCTGATCCGGCATGCACTGGGGCGCTGGCGGGCGTGAAAGGGTTGCGGTCGAGCCGCCGTGCGGGTGCGATTTCCGCCCGATCCACGGGCCGGATCATATTTCGGCTCATTTGGTTGTTAATCAGTTATGCGCGAATCAGGCGTATCAGACCCGCAGACACGTAACTTTGCCTTGCGGTTACGGCGTTTGTACCTATATTGCACTGCAATATGAGGCTGCTATCGCGGCCCTGACCGGAACCCCATTCATGTCACTCCGTAATGTGGCGATCATCGCCCACGTCGACCATGGCAAGACCACATTGGTCGACCGTCTGCTGCAGCAATCGGGCGCCTTCCGCGAGAACCAGCGGGTGGCCGAGCGGGCGATGGATTCCAACGACCTGGAGCGCGAGCGCGGCATCACGATCCTCGCCAAGGCGGCCTCGATCCAGTGGAAGGACACCCGCATCAACATCGTCGACACGCCGGGCCATGCCGATTTCGGCGGCGAGGTCGAGCGCATCCTCAACATGGTGGACGGCGCGCTGGTGCTGGTCGACGCCGCCGAGGGCCCGCTGCCGCAGACCAAATTCGTCGTCTCCAAGGCCCTGAAGGTCGGGCTCAAGCCGATCGTCATCATCAACAAGGTCGACCGCCACGACGCCCGCCCGTCCGAGGTCGCCAGCGAGGTGTTCGATCTGTTCGCGGCGCTCGACGCCACCGAGGAGCAGCTCGATTTCCCGGTGCTCTACGGCTCGGCCAAGGAAGGCTGGATGGCGGAGAGCCCCGAGGGTCCCAAGGACCAGGGCATGACGCCGCTGTTCAACCTGGTGCTGCGCCATGTGGCCCAGCCGACGGTGGAGGACGGCCCGTTCCGCATGCTCGGCACCATCCTCGAAGCCAATCCCTATCTGGGCCGCCTCGTCACCGGGCGCGTCACCTCGGGCTCGATCAAGCCGAACCAGCCCGCCAAGGTGCTCGACCACAAGGGCAACCTGATCGAGACGGGCCGGGTATCCAAGGTGCTCGCCTTCCGCGGGCTCGAGCGCGTGCCGATCGAGGAGGCCTTCGCGGGCGACATCGTGGCGGTCGCCGGCCTGCCGGAGGCGACGGTATCGCACACCATCTGCGCGCCCGAGGTGGCGGTGCCGCTGGCGGCCCAGCCGATCGACCCGCCCACGCTCGCGATGACGTTCCGCGTCAACGATTCGCCGCTGGCCGGAACCGAGGGCGACAAGGTGACGGGCCGCATGATTCGCGACCGGCTGTTTCGCGAAGGCGAAGGCAATGTGGCGCTGCGGGTGAGCGAGACCAGCGAGCGCGACTCGGTCGAGGTCGCCGGCCGCGGCGAGCTGCAGCTCGGCATCCTGATCGAGACCATGCGGCGCGAGGGCTTCGAGCTCTCGGTGTCGCGGCCGAAGGTCCTGCTCAAGCACGACGACACCGGCGAGTTGCTGGAGCCGATCGAGGAGGTCGTGATCGACGTCGACGAAGGATTCTCCGGCATCGTGGTGCAGAAGATGTCCGAGCGCAAAGCCGAGATGATCGACATGCGCCCGTCGGGCGGCGGCCGCATCCGTCTCGTGTTCTACGCGCCGACGCGCGGGCTGATCGGCTACCAGGGCGAGCTTCTGACCGACAGCCGCGGCACCGCCATCATGAACCGGCTGTTTCACGAATACGCGCCCTACAAGGGCGTGCTGCAGGGCCGCCGCAACGGCGTCCTGATCTCGACCGACGTCGGCGAGGCGGTCGCCTACGCGATGTGGAACCTGGAAGACCGCGGCCCGATGATGATCGAGCCCGGCTGGAAGGTCTATCGCGGCATGATCGTGGGCGAGCACACGCGCGACAACGATCTCGAGGTGAACGTGCTCAAGGGCAAGAAGCTCACCAACATCCGTACCACCTCGAAGGACGAGGCGGTGCGCCTCACGCCGCCGATCCGCATGACGCTCGAGAAGGCGCTCGCCTATATCGAGGACGACGAGCTGGTCGAGGTGACGCCGAAATCGATCCGCCTGCGCAAGAAGATCCTCGATCCGAACGATCGCAAGCGCGACGAGCGCCGCCAGGTCGCCGAGAAGGTGTGATCCTGGACGTCATGGCATCGGCGTTGCATCAGCGCAGCGTGGCCAGGAACCGTTCCAGCACCGGCCCCCATACGGGTTCGGCGTTATCGCTCTCCACCATCAGGTGGCCCTCCGCACCGAACGGCGGCAGCAGCCGATAATCGGCCTTGCCGCCCGCGGAGCGGAACGCATCCGCCATCGCGCGCGAAAGCCGGGGCGGAAAATAGCTGTCGTTCTCGGTGTAAATCCACAATGTGGGAATGCGTGACGTGCGCCCGAACGCCTCGGCGGCCGCGATCAGGCGGTCGGGCGCGCAGTTGTTGCCGGGCCGATCGAACGACCGCCCGCCCAGGCCGCCGGCGAAATTGATCGCCGCCGCTACGCCGCCGGGCGCATGGCTGGCGAAGGCCAGCGCGGCCCAGCCGCCGGCCGACTGTCCGCTCACGATGGTTCCGTTGCGGCGCACGAAGGGTTGCGCCCGCATATAGGCGACGGCGGCCGCGATGCTTTCGGCCGCGCCGGCGCCGGCACCCGCGAAATCCGCATCGTCGCAGCCGCGCTGATCCTCCCGATAGGCGCCGCCGGTCTCGCCATGGCCGGGCCGCTGCGGCACCACGACCGCATAGCCATGGCGGACGAACCACCGCGACAGCGCAGCGAATTCCGGCGTCGGCAACGCGAGACGCCGCGCCGCGTTCTGGGTCGAGCCATGATTCATCACCATGAGCGGAAATGCGCCGGCGCCCGGCGGCCGGAAAACCGTCGCCCGCATCAGCACGCCGGGTTGCCCCGACGGCAGCAGCCAGAGCTGGTTCCGTAACGCGCCTTGCTCGGCGGATTGCGGCCCGGCGAGCGGCTCGGCGCGTGGCGCGGCGAGCACACCTGAAAATAAAATGACCAGCGCGCACGCCGCGGCAGCGGATTTTACGGCCGGAAAAACCGTCAAAGGGCCTGCGATTTTCACAAATTCCTCAAGCCCGACAATGGATTCTCTAACTCCGCGGCCAATAATCCACACCATCGGGCAACGATCAACGTGCCTCTTGAAGCCGGACTCGCTCATTGCTCTATTCGAATCATGAGCACAGTCCTCATCGAGATTCGCCGCGCCCGTCCGGCCGACGCCAAGTCGGTCGCCGCCACGCATGACGACGCGTGGCGGAACGCCTATCAGGGCGTCATCCCGGGGGCCGAGCTCGAGCGGCTCATCGCCCGCCGCGGCGAGGCGTGGTGGAACGGGGCGATTCGCAAAGGCAGCCGAATCTCGCTCCTGGCGTTCGGCGACACCATCGCGGGCTATGCGAATTACGGGCGCAACCGCGCCCGCAGCCTCTATTACGACGGCGAGATCTACGAGCTCTATCTGCGCCCCGAGTTCCAGGGCCTCGGCTTCGGCCGCCGCCTGTTCACGGCCGCGCGGCGCGATCTCGCCCACAGCGGCATGAAGAGCGTGGTGGTGTGGGCGCTCTCCGACAACGAGCCGGCGGTGGACTTCTACCGGGCGCTGGGCGGCCGCGCGGTGGCGCGTTCGTCGGAGAAATTCGGCGACAAGGTGCTCGAAAAGGTCGCCTACGCCTGGAATTGAGTCCTCGCGCGCGGCCTGATCGGGCCGCGTCCGAATCGGCGTGGCCTAATCGCGGCCCCCGCCATAAGGTTCGCTGAAGCCCGGCCCTTTGTCGCCGAGCATGATCGGCTTGTCCTTGCCGCACCGGAAGGCGCGGGCATGCCGATCCGCGATCGCGCGGGCGAGCGTGTTGGCGTCGGGATTCTGACGGCCGTCGACATAACCGACATGGCAGACGCCGCCCGGCCCGAGCCGCGTCACCACCAGCACCTCGCCGCGATGGACGCCGCGTTCCACCTTGGGGTCGTCGGCCACCACGGCGGTCGTCCATCGCATGATGGTCGCGAACGGCCGGCCCTTGCGGCCCGGGCCGCGAACCATCCGCCATTCGATGCTGCGGCCCTCCCCGTTCGGCGCGCCGAGCGTCTGCGTGGCGGCCGGCTCGCGCCTCGCATGGGGGCCGTAGCTGACATAGACGCGCTGGTCTCCCGCCGTCATCACGACAGCGACGCCCGCATAACCGGCGCAGCGCCATTCGCCGTAATCTTCGGGCTCGCGTCCCTGCTTGTGCCGGCATTGGTCGACGTTGAAGCGCGTCGCGGCGTGGTCGATGGTCTCGCCGACCGCGGGCGAGCCGGGCAGCATGGCAAGCGCGAACGCGCCGGCGGCCAGAGGAGCGGATTTCAACATGGTGAGCCCTGACGTTGGGGGCGCTGCCGCCCCGCCGGGTTCATCTCACAGCGCCGGCGCCGGCAACCCGCGGGCGGCGCAGGCCGCCAGCACCGTATTGACCAGCAGGCAGGCAATCGTCATCGGGCCGACGCCGCCCGGCACCGGCGTGATGGCGCCCGCGACCTCGCGCGCCGGCGCGAAGGCGACGTCACCGACGATCCGGCCCTTCTGGTCCGCCGTCGCGACCCGGTTGATGCCGACGTCGATGACGGTCGCGCCCGGCTTGATCCAGTCGCCCTTGACGAATTCGGGACGCCCGATCGCGGCGAACAGCACATCCTTGCTGCGGCAAAGCGCGGGCAGGTCGCGCGTCTTCGAATGCGCGACCGTCACCGTCGCACTCTCGCCGATCAGCAACTGGGCGAGCGGCCGGCCGACGACGTTCGAGCGCCCCACCACCACCGCATCGAGCCCGGCGAGCGAAGGCCGCACGGTCTTGGCCAGCATCACGCAGGCGCGCGGCGTGCACGGAACCAGCGCCGACAGACCGATGGCCAGCCGACCGGCATTGAGCGGATGAAAGCCGTCGACGTCCTTGGCGGGATCGACCGCCTCGATGACCTTGCGGGCGTCGATCTGCGCCGGCAACGGAAGCTGCACCAGAATGCCGTGGACGGCCGGATCGGCGTTGAGACGCCCGACCAGGGCCAACAGCTCGGCCTCGCCGGTGGTGCCCGGCAGGCGATGGTCGAACGAGCGCATGCCGGCCTCGACCACAAGGTTGGCCTTGCTGCGCACATAGACCTCGCTCGCCGGATCGCTCCCGACCAGGACGACCGCGATCCCCGGCACCAGCCCATGGTGTTGCGCCAGACGGCGAACCTCGGCCGCGACGCGGGCGCGCAGAGCGGCCGCGATCGCCTTGCCGTCGATGAGCTGCGCCGTCATGGCGAAGTCCCCTTGCGGTCACGCGGCGTCATGATTTTTCGGCCGTGATTTTCTCGAGCGTCGCCGCCAGCGCCGCACCGTTGCCGTCGATCTTCACCCGCTTGATCCGCGCCGTGGCGCCCCCCACCAGCGTGACCTGACGCGCCGAGACGTCCAGCGCCTGGCCCAGCAGCTTCACCAGCGCGGCATTCGCCTCGCCGTCGCTGGCCGCGGCCCGTACCCGCGCCTTCACGACCGGCCGGCCGTCGCCCAGCCGCTCGATGCCGTCGATCGCGTCACGTCCGCCTTTCGGGGTCAGCCGCACCGTGACGACCACCGCGTAGCGCGAGACGGTCCATGCCTGACCGCCGGCCACGCTCACTAACCGAAAGCTCGGGCGAGGTTCGGCAAGATCACTTCCTGGATGAAGATGATGATCAGAATCACCACGATCGGCGAGATGTCGATCCCGCCCAGATTGGGAAGCATGTTGCGGATCGGCCGTAATACCGGCTCGGTGACCCGATAGAGGAATTCGCCGATCATATGGACGAATTGATTCGATGGATTCACCACATTGAAGACGATCAGCCAGCTCATGACGGCGGAAGCAATGAGAATGTAAATATAGAGCGTGAGCAGGTAGGAAATGAAGCGCAGGAGTTCGAGCATGGTCGATTCCGTCCACAATGATGACGGGAACATGTAGCGGGTCGCCCTGCCCCAAACAAGCGACCCTGGCGGCCCGCTGTCGCCCTGACCCCGGCGGGGTCATGCCGGCGCTGGCGCGCGCCGATCCTTGACAGCGCCACACCCCGGCCCTAAATGGCAGCCTTCCCAAGGGCCACGGCACGCGAGTGCCGCTCGGCCGGCAGGGGCCGTAGCTCAGCTGGGAGAGCGCCTCGTTCGCAATGAGGAGGTCAGCGGTTCGATCCCGCTCGGCTCCACCAGCCTTCGCCCCCTTCGGGGGCTACGGCTGGCAGGCCAGCTTCCGCAAACACATCATCGCAAGGGAAAACGAGGGCGAAGGCTGCCCGTCGTAGCCCGCAGGGCGAAGATGGGCTGGTGAAGCGCACGCAAAAATCTCTTCGCGAGCTACGGCTGGCAGGCCAGCCTACGCAAGCACATCATCGCAAGGGAAAAGACGCGCGCGTACCGTCGCGACGACGCGGGACTACGGCGCTGCCGCCACCGATGCGCCGACCGTCCCGCCCTCGACCCAGCGCTCCAGGAAGGTCGCCAGCCAGGTGCGGATAGCGGGGTCATAGACCGGCCGCTCGGCGAAATGCGCGGCGCGCTGCTTGGCGCCGGGCAGCTCCATGCGGGCATGGCCGCGCGTGGTCCAGCGACACATCATGGCGTGCGTCACCTCGGCGTGAAACTGGATCCCATAGGCGGCCGGGCCGTAGCGCAGCGCCTGCACCCGGAAGATATCGCCCTCCGCCAGGAGCTCGGCGCCGTGCGGCAGCTCGAAGCCTTCGCGGTGCCATTGATAGACATAGTCCGGCCAGATCTCGCAGACCGCGCGGGCGCTTTCGGTCACCCGGATCGGGTAGTAGCCGACCTCGGCCTTGCCCTCCGGATGAACGGCGACGCGCGCCCCGAGGTGCTTCGCCAGCATCTGGGCGCCGAGGCAGATGCCGAGAAAAGGCTTCTTCTCCTTGAGCGGCACCGCGATCCAGTCGATCTCGCGGCGCACGAAGTCGTCCGCATCATTGGCGCTCTGGGGACCGCCGAAGATGACCGCGCCGGCGTGCTCCGCGAGGGTATCGGGCAGCGGATCGCCGAAACGCGGCCGGCGGATGTCGAGCGCAAGACCGCGCGCCGCCAGGTAATGTCCGACCCTTCCGGCCGTCGACAGCTCCTGGTGCAGCACCAGCAGCACCGGGCGGTCGATGGCCGGAACGACAGCATCGGAATGCATGGGAGCGTGCATGATCGTCAAAACCCTACCTGCCGGTGGGGCGTTTGCAAGACCGCCCGCGGCGGACCATCCATGATCCCTGCGCGGGCCTCGCGTCGCGGCAAGTGACGTTGCGGGGATCGCTCACGACGGCTCGTCGGCGCCGGCGCGCGCGGCCGCGACGCGCTCGCGCAGCGTGATACGGTCGCGCGGCGAGACGGCAAGCAGGTCCGCGACCCGCCACATCACGTTGGCCTCGAATTCGCTCACGGCGCCGTCCACAAAGACCATCTCCCACATCATCTCGATGACGTTCAGCCGGCCGGCCTCGTCGAGCGTGCGCATGAGCAGGCTGGTGAAGTGATAGAAATCGACCGCCTCCCGGTCGTCGGCGGCCGCCGCCTCGATGAGCTCGTCGGCCGCGGCGGCGTCGAGCGCAAAATTGGTCTCGAGGATGGCATGCAGCTTGCGCCGCTTGGCGTCGGTGAGGTCGCCATCGAGCGCGGCGATGTGCACCAGGAGAGCCGTCGCGGCGCGGCGGTAGTCGTCCGGCCCGAACTGCTCCTGCGGTTTATCTCCGCCCGTGAGCTCGGCGAAGAATTGTTTGAGGTCGGCAAGCATGGTGGCGCGTCCCAAAAAATCCCTCTGCCGTGGCACCGGCAGAGCCCGGCACCCATCGCGATGGGGCCGGCCTGCCCAGAGCTCTAACGCACGGCCTTGCGGGTCCGGACGCTCTCCTCCAGCAGCGCGAGGTTATTGGCAATATAGGGATTGGCGGGGTCTTTTGCCTGGGCTTCCGCCAGAATCTCGCGCGCATGCCTGAAATCCCCGCGCAGCATGTAGGAATAGCCCTGGTTGTTGAGGATTTCGGGGGTGCGGCCCGAAAGGCCGATCAGCCGGCCATAGGCCCGGTCGGCGAGGTCGAACCGGTGCAGCCGGTCGTACGACGCGGCGAGGCCAAGCCAGGCTTCCGCCTCGCGCGGCCCGCTTTCGACCGCACGGCGGAAATATCGCTCCGCCAGCCCGTAATTTCCCTGCCGGAAATTCATCCGGCCGAGGCTCAGATCGTCGTTGGGGTTGCTGGGCGTGAATGGCGGCACCGGCTCGACCGCGGGCCCGCTGTCGCCGACCGCCGGATGGGCGCCGACCGACCCGGTCGCCTCCTCGGCATTATTCGCCACCTTTTCGGCTTTCAGGTTGAAAATGTCGGGGAGCCTGGTCGACGTGGTCTCGCAGCCGGTCAGCCATACGAGGCCCGCCACCGCAAACGCAACGCTACGCTTGACGCCAACGCTCATCCGCTGCGCCCCCGGCGCCGATACTCAAGGGCGGTCCGAGGCACCTGCGCGCGAGCGAGAAAAAGGTGCTTCGGGGAACCCCGAAAATCGACCCTAGGGGAGGTTGGTTAAGAAACTCTCGCCGCCCGTCCCAAGGCCGTGGCGATCAAAAGGCGCCCATTTTGACGCGCACGACTACCGGTAACATGATCACGACGAACAGCACCGGAAACACACAGACCATCAACGGGAGGGTGAGCTTGGAGGGCAGCGCATAGGCCTTTTCCTCGGCGGTCGACAGGCGCTTGTGGCGCATGTCCTCGCTGTAGACCCGCAACGCGTCCGTGATGCTGGACCCGAGCTCGTCCGACTGCTGGATGAGGGTGGCGAATGAGCGGGCTTCGGCGAGGCCGAGCCGGTCGCCGTAATGCTCGAGCGCCTCGCTGATCGTGCGGCCGGCGCGGATCTCGAGATTGGCCATGTGGATGTTGGCGCTCAGATTGGGATAGGAATCGGCGAGTTCGCGCCCGACGCGCTCGAAGGCCGACGCGAGGCCGAGGCCGGCATCGGCGCAGACCACCAGCAGGTCCATCATGTCGGGGAAGCCCGCGCGGTATTCCTGGCGCCGCGTCGCCACGATCCGGTCGAGCGCGAGGCTCGGCCCCAGATAGCCCAGCAGGCCGGCGACGCCGACGAAGGGCCACAGCAGACCTTGATGCGTCGTGAGGACCGGCACCATGATGAAGGCGACCCCCGCCATCGTGACCGCCAGGATGCCGCGCGCGAGAAAGAAGAAGCCGACCGCGCGCGGGTCGAAAATGCCCGCCTGAACGAGGCGCTGGCGCAGCATCTTCATGGTCTTGTCGTCGAAGGCCGAATAATGCTTGGTGGTGCGATCGATCAGGCGCTGCGCCGCCCGAAGGCTGGTATGGCGCAGCGAGCGGCCGTCGCCGGACGACATCAGCATGTCGCTGGTGATTCCGGAAGCGCGGCGCTTCACCGACCCATGCGCGCGCACGGTCCTCATCAGGAAGAAGGAGACCGTGGCGGTCGGAATGAAGACGAGCGCCAGCAGCACCACATTGACGTGGCCCCCGTAGTCCGCAGCTAGGTCGAGCAATGTCTGCATGGCTCAGATCTTGAAGTTCACCATCTTGTACATGATGAGATTGCCAATCATCATCCAGCCGATCCCCATGCCCAGGACGGTCCTGGTCATGTCGAAGTGCCACACGCTGCCGTAGAAGTCGGGCGCCGCGATCTGCACCACGATGAACATCAGGATCGGCAGCGACGACAGGATCATCGCCGAGGCGCGGCCTTCGGACGCGAGCGCCTTGACCTTGCGCCGCATCTTGAAACGCTGGCGGATCACGCCGGACAGGTTCTGCAGGATCTCGCCCAGATTGCCGCCCGTCGACCCCTGGATCGCGACCGCGGTGACGAACAGCGGCAGATCGTCCTGGCCGACCCGGGAATAGAGATTGCGCATGGCGGTCTCGAGATCGGCCCCATAGGTGATCTCGTCCGCCACGAGCCCGAACTCGCTGCCGATCGGATCCGGCATTTCGCGCGCCACCATGTTCACCGCGATCGGAACCGGATGCCCGGCGCGCAGGCTTCGCACGATGATGTCGATCGCGTCCGGGAACTGGGCGGCGAATTTCTTCTGTCGGCGGCCGCGCAGCATCCGGAGCGTGAAATAGGGCAGCACCAGCCCGCTGAAGAGCATTCCGAGCAGCGCTTCCACGCTGCTGCCGCGCATCACGATGAGCCCGATGAATGTCGCGCCCGCCGCGATCACGGCCAGCAGGCCGATGCGCGTAAGGCCCATCCTGACCCCGGATTGGACGACCAGGCGATTGAACGAGGCCGCCGGCAGGCGGAAGTCGCCGCTCATGGTGAGCCCGCGCTCCTTGCGCAGCTGCACCAGGATGGCCTGCCGATCGACCGTGTCGCTCAGCAGCGCCAGACGGCGATTGACACCGTTGCGGTAGGACGCCGCCGAGAAGAACAGCAGGTAGACGCCCTCGCCGAACAGGATGGCGGAGACCGCCGCGAAAGCGTAGACCGCATATGTCGGATCGAGATCGAACGGCATGGCGATTACAGCGTCTGGCTCGGGTCGAAATAGCTGCCCGGTATCTTGATGCCCTTGGCGACGAGATCGGTGAGGAAGCGCGGCCGGATGCCGGTCGCCGTGAAGTGGCCCTCGACGGTGCCGTCCTCCAGCGTCGCGGTGCGCACGAATTTGTAGATTTCCTGCATCTGGATCATGTCGCCTTCGAGACCCGTGATCTCGGCGATGCTCATCACGCGCCGCTTGCCGTCGGAGAGACGCGAGAGTTGCACGATCACCTTGATGGCGGCCGCGATCTGGCCACGGATGCTGGAGATGGTCATCGGCAGGCCGGCCATGCCGATCATCTGCTCGAGGCGGGAAAGCGCGTCGCGGGGCGTGTTGGCGTGAATCGTCGCCATCGAGCCCTCATGGCCGGTATTCATCGCCTGCAGCATGTCGAAGGCTTCCTCGCCGCGACACTCGCCGAGGATCACGCGGTCGGGCCGCATGCGCAGCGCGTTCTTGACCAGGTCGCGCTGGCGGATTTCGCCCTTGCCCTCGACACTGGGCGGCCGCGTCTCCATGCGCCCAACATGCGGCTGCTGCAGCTGAAGCTCGGCCGCGTCTTCGATGGTGACGAGGCGTTCCTTGTCGGAGATGAAGGCCGACAGCGCGTTGAGCATCGTCGTCTTGCCCGAGCCGGTGCCGCCCGAGATGATGGTCGTCACCCGCGCCTTGACGGCGGCGCCGAGCAGCTCGGCCATCTGCGGACGCAGCGCGCCGATCTCGACGAGCTTGTTGAGGTTGAACGGCCGTTTGGAGAATTTGCGGATCGAGAGCAGCGGGCCGTCGACCGCGACCGGGCGGACCGCGACGTTGACGCGCGAGCCGTCGAGCAGGCGCGCGTCGCACAGCGGATGCGATTCATCGACGCGGCGGCCGACCGCCGAGACGATCTTGTTCACGATGCGCAGGAGATGCGCCTCGTCCTTGAAGCGCACTGCGGTGGGTTCGAGTATGCCGCCGCGCTCGACATAGACGCATTCGTGGCCGTTGATGAGAATGTCGCTGACGCTGGGGTCCTTGAGCAGCGGCTCGATCGGGCCGAGGCCCGTCATTTCGTCGAGGATCTCGGTGACGAATCCGGCCAGCTCCTCGGCGTTCAGCGCGAGGCGCTCCACCAGGATGTATTGCGAGACGAGCTGCTGGACGTGCTTGCGGATTTCATCCTCGGGCAGCTTTTCCAGCGCCGAAAGATTGATCTCCTCGATCAGCTTGCGGTGCAGCCGCACCTTGGCGTCGAGCAGCTTGTCGGTCAGCAGGGGATTGGCCGTTTCCGGTGCGGGCGGCGGAGCGTTTGCGGCCGCGGCGGCCGTCGCGAGGAGGGTGGGGGCGTCCGGCTTGGGGTCCGGCTTGGCGCCCGCCGGCGCGGCAGCGCCGGGCGGCGCCATCGGTG
>Ga0137359_10001653_pt1 | contig 17735 bp, 10 predicted proteins | sample Mad1_40_16metaG_FD_108281 | JGI IMG/M metagenome (GOLD analysis project Ga0137359, IMG submission 108281) | Vadose zone soil microbial communities from Angelo Coast Range Reserve, California, USA - Mad1_40_16 metaG | ecosystem: Environmental > Terrestrial > Soil > Vadose zone | place: USA... | reverse complement strand
GATGGATACCGGCAGCCCGCCGCCGCTTGAGGTGAGCGCCGACGGCCATGCCGGCTGCCTTGCTTTCGAGTTCTCAAGCCGGCTGCAGCGCATCATCGTGAACTGTGGAATGCCGGCCGCCGGACGGGAGAGTTGGCGACAAGTTGCGCGCGCGACGGCGGCACACTCCACCGTCACGTTCAACGACTCCTCATCGTGTCATTTTCTCGATTCCCCCTCGATCCGACGCGTGTTCGGCGTTCCCATCCTCGATGGTCCCCGCCACGTGTCACTGTCGCGAGATTATGAGGGCCGGGGCATGGTGCTGCGTGCGACCCATGACGGATATGCGGAACGTTTCGGAATCATTCATGAGCGCTTCGTGGCGCTTGCAGCGGATGGCAACAGGCTCGATGGCGAAGATGTTTTCCTGCCGGTCACCGGAACTACTCTGCCGCCGGACGCAGAGGACCAATTTGCGGTTCGGTTCCATCTTCATCCCGGGACTCGCGCCACCCGCCTGACAAATGGTCATGGCGCGGTGCTGCTGCTGGCGAACCGGGATGTTTGGAACCTCGACGCTCACGACCACGTCGTAACAGTTGAGGAAAGCGTCTATCTGGCGGGCCAGGACGGTCCGCGTCGCACCACGCAGATCGTGATTTACGGCCAGGCGCGCACCACCCAGCGTGTGCACTGGACTTTGAGCCACGTGCGCCAAATTTCTGCGTAGCTAGCCCCTTCGGCATCCGGTGGACCGACAATGGTTGAACATCTGCGCCCGATCTCCCGCGCCCTCATTTCAGTATCCGACAAGACCGGATTGATCGCGTTCGCCCGGCGGCTGGAGGGCTTCGGCATCGAGCTCATCTCCACCGGGGGAACCGCGCGGGCGCTCGCGGACGCCGGCCTCAAGGTCCGCGACGTATCGGACCTGACAGGCTTCCCGGAAATGATGGACGGCCGGGTCAAGACCCTGCATCCTAAAATCCATGGCGGATTGCTGGCAGTTCGCGACAACACCGAACATGCCCGGACCATGCAGGATCATTCCATCCTGGGAATCGACCTGCTCGTCGTCAATCTATACCCATTTGAGGCGACCGTGGCTCGCGGCGCGAGCTTCGACGATTGCATCGAGAACATCGATATCGGCGGTCCCGCGATGATCCGGTCCGCTGCCAAGAATCACGCTGACGTTGCCGTCATTGTGGAGCCCGAAGACTACGCCGTGCTGATCGCCGAGTTGTCCGTCCATCGGGGAATGACGTCCCATGCGTTGCGCCGCCGGCTCGCCGCCAAGGCTTTTGCCAGAACCGCCACCTATGATGCCGCCATCTCCAATTGGTTTGCGGGCGAACTCAACGACGCTGCGCCGGATTTCCGTGCTTTCGGCGGTCGCCTTGTCGACGCGCTGCGATACGGCGAAAACCCGCATCAATCGGCAGCATTCTATCGCACGCCGGATGTCCGGGCGGGCGTCGTCGCCAGCCGGCAGGTTGAGGGCAAGCGGCTCTCCTACAACAACATCAACGATACGGACGCGGCCTACGAATGCGTGGCGGAATTCGACCCCATCCGTACTGCCGCCTGCGCCATCATCAAGCACGCCAACCCATGCGGGGTCGCGGAAGGCACAAGCCTGCTTGACGCTTACCTCAAGGCCCTCGCGTGCGACCCGGTCTCGGCCTATGGCGGCATTGTGGCGTTAAACCGTCCGCTCGACGCCGACGCGGCGCACGCCATCACGGAGATCTTCACGGAAGTCATCATCGCGCCCGACGCAAGTCTCGAGGCGATTGCGATCATCGGCGCAAAGAAGAACCTGCGGCTCTTGATCGCGGGCGGGCTTCCGGACCCTCGCGCCACGGGCCTGGCGATCAAATCGGTGGCGGGCGGGCTCCTGGTGCAATCGCGCGACAATGCGGTGGTCGACGAGATGCAGCTCACGACCGTCACCAGGCGGGCGCCGACGGCGGGTGAATTGTCCGACCTGCGGTTCGCGTTCCGGGTCGCCAAGCACGTGAAATCGAATACCATCGTGTACGCCAAGGATGGCGCCACGGTCGGGATCGGGGCCGGCCAGATGAGCCGGGTCGATGCGGCTCGTATTGCGGCACGCAAGGCCGCCGATGCCGCGGCGGAGGCAGGTCTGGCGGCGCCCCTTACGCAAGGCGCGGTGGCGGCCTCCGACGCGTTCTTCCCGTTTGCGGATGGGCTCATGGTGGCGATCGAGGCTGGTGCGACCGCCGTGATCCAGCCCGGCGGCTCGGTGCGCGATGGTGAAGTGATCAAAGCAGCGGACGATCACGGGATCGCCATGGTATTCACCGGCACCCGGCATTTCCGGCATTAAGCTAAACTGCCGCGCTCGCGAGCGGCGGCTTGCCTCTGATCATGTCCGCGGCTTTTTCCGCCATCATCAGAACCGCGGCGTTGAGGTGAGCCGAGACGAGGTCCGGCATGGCGGACGCATCGACGACGCGCAGGCGCTCAATGCCCCGCACCCGCATCTGCGGGTCAAGTGCGGCGTCCGGGCCAAGCCCCATCGGGCACGTCGCCGCCGGATGGTGCGCGGTGATCGCGGTGTTGCGGATGTAGACGTCGATTTCGCCGTCGGTCTCGCAGGACGGGCCGGGCGCGGTCTCGGCGCCGCGAAACCGGTCGAGCGGCTGCTGATAGGCGACGTGGCGGGCGAGCCGGAAGCCCTCACGCAATCTCGGCAGATCGTTCGGAGCGGAAAAGAAATTGTAGACGATCCGCATCGGATCGCGCGCATCCTTCGAGCGGAGCAGGATTTCGCCGCGGCTGTCCGGATGCAGCAAGGCGGGCCGGATCGCGAAGCCGTCCGGCCGCGGCGGGCGGATCAGCGGGAACCATAGATGCACGTCGGTTGCCGCGCCACGAAACATGAACTCGATGTCCGGCACCGCGATGTCCGGGCGCGTTTTGATGAATGCATGCAGCCCGCCCGGCACCACAGTGCCTGGGCCGGTCCCGAACAGCCAAGCTTGCATCATGGCGGCCGCCATGCGGTCAAACCTCATCTGCCGATGGAACGGACCAGGCTCGGAACGGGCGAACGAGAGAAATACCGCAAGGTGGTCCTGAAGATTGCGGCCGACCGGCAGATCGATTGTCGGCTCGATTCCGACCTCGCGCAGATGCGCGGCTGGTCCGATGCCGGACAACATCAAAATCTGCGGCGTGCTGAAGGCGCCGCCCGAAACGATCACCTCCCGCGCCGCGCCGGCCCGAAGCACGCGGCCGCCCTTGACGTACGAGACGCCGGTCGCGGTCGTGCCGCGCAGGATCACCCGCGTCACCACCGCTCGGGTCTCGACCGTCAGATTGGGCCGCCGCATCGCGGGCTTGAGAAACGCGGTCGCGGCAGAGGAGCGGCGGCCGTTTTGGATGGTGTACTGGCTGCGGCCGAAACCCTCTGGCGACGCCGCGTTGTAATCCGGCGTATTCGGGATGGCGGCGGCCTTGGCCGCCTCGATCCAGGCCGGATAAAGCGGGTCGGTTGTCCTGGCGAACTCGGTTCCGAGCGGGCCGGTGCCGCCGCGCCAGGCGTCTGCGCCGCCCGCGAAGGTTTCGCAGCGCTTAAAATACGGCAACACGTCCGCATAGGTCCAGCCGGTCGCACCCTTCTGCGCCCAGCGATCGAAATCGCCCGGGTGGCCGCGCGTATAGGCCATCACGTTGATCGAGGATGACCCGCCCAGCACTTTGCCGCGGCTCGCCTCGATGGACCGGCCGTTGAGGCCGAGCTCCGGCTCGGTCACGAAACCCCAATCGAACATGTGCCGTTCGTGGAGCTTACCCATGCCGAGCGGAATGTGAATGTAGGGATGCCAGTCGCGTCCGCCAGCTTCGAGCAGGAGGACCTGCGCGCCCTCATCCTCGGTAAGCCGGCTAGCGAGCACGCAGCCCGCGGAGCCGGCGCCGACGATGATGTAGTCGTAGGTCTTCGCCATCACGGAGAATGACCAGCCTCTGTGTTGTCATCGCCCGGCTTGACCGGGCGATCCAGTAACCACCGGCCGGGGATACTGGATTGCCCGGTCAAGCCGGGCAATGACACCGGGAGGGTCAACTCAATACGGCCGCACCGTCCCCTTCACGGTCGTGCGCCACATCAGTCGGCGCTGGTCGGACGGAAAATCGTCCCGCGCATGGGCCGAGCAGCGATTGTCCCAAACCAGGAGATCGCCGACGCGCCAGACGTGGCGATAGACGAATTCCTCCCGTTCGGAATGGTCGAACACCGCATTGAGGAGTTCGTCGCTCTCGGCCTGCGGCATGTCGATGACCTTCATGGTCATGAGGCGATCGACATAGACCGCCTTGCGGCCCGTCTCGTCGTGGGTGCGAAACACCGGATGCACCGCCTCGCCGAAGGCCTCGACGGCATTGCTGGTGTCGCCTCGAATCGTGGCGCCGTAGTTGTAATGATTGAGAGCTTTGCGGTCCTCAAGGCGCTGCCGGACCGTCGGATCGAGGGTGTCGTAGGCCGCGTAACCACTGGCGAACAGCGTATCGCCGCCATGGCTCGGGATCTCCGCCGAATATAACAGCGTGCCGTTGTGCGGCAGCTCGCCGTGGATCATGTCGTGATGGAAGTGCATCTCTCCGTCCGGCAGCGCCCCGATCGTTTCGCCGTTCTCTCTGATGTTTGATATCAACATGATGTTGGGCAGGAGCTTCGCGTACCCTTTGGGGAAATATTTCTGCGGCCGTGACAGCGGCCCGATCTCGCCGAAATATCCCGTCGCCCTGATGAGGTCTTCCTGCAAAAACCGCTGGCCGCGAAACACCAGGACCAGGTGATCGAGCCAAGCCTTGTGGATGTCCCGGATGGTTGCGGCGTCAAGTGTGTCGCGCAGGTCGATACCGCAGATTTCGGCACCGATGTGCTTCGTCAACGGAACGACCTTGAGATTGGTCCTCGTCCCGGCGTCCATCGCCTCCTCCCTGGCACCGATGCTGTCATTGCCCTCCCCGGATCAGGTCCGGGGAGGGCAATGACACCTGTTGCGTCAATCTACTCGAAAAACGCACCAACGTCTTGGGGAACTCACGCCCAACTCAACTCCGTGCCAGATCGCCGAGCATGCTGGCCACGACCGTAAGCTTTGATAACGACAAGCCCGACGCAACCATTTCATGGACTGCCTCGCGCACGCGATCGGCGCCGCTGCCTTTGCGCCCAACGAAGGCCGCGACAGCCTCGGCGCCGCTGCCGCCCGCTGCCGTCATCTCGGCCACCAGCCGACGCAAGGCATCGCCCATTGCGTCAAACCCGCGATCAAAGGCCAGGCGGTCAAAATAATCCTCCAGCTTGATATCGCGGGCCGCAGCCACGATGCGATCGATCTGAAAGTGGGCTTCGGCCGCAAAGTAAATCGCGGCGACCTGCCCGACCGGGTACCCGGTGCGGTCGGCGATCAGCACGATGTCAGCCGCAGACCCCAATGCCGGCAAATTCGCAACATTGCGGGCAACGGTCTCAGGAACCCCCTCCGATGTCATCTTGAGCACGGCGGCGTCACGGATGCGCTGGGCCTCCGGCGACAGATACTGGTCGAGTCCTCCTGAGACCGTCGCGATCTTCGCTCGATAGTGATCCACGATGGCGGCGAGACCCTGGCGCACATCCACATTGCGCAAAAACCAGACGATGCGGTCGAGCAGCAGATTTTGCACGGCGGTGAACAGGCCAAGCTGAACGGCGCCGGAAACCTTGTTGTCGAGCGCCTCGATCGAGGTATTGAGAGCCGTGAGCCGGAAGCTGTCCCGCACCGCGGCGAACGCCGCCGCTATGCGATCGACCGAGGCTCCGGTCTGGTCAGCGATTCTCACCACGAGCGGCGGGCCGCCGCGGTTGATCATGGAATTGGCGAGCTGGGTTGAAATGATGTCCCGGCGCAGGCGATGATGTTCGAATGCATCTGGAAAGTGAGTCCAAATCGATTGCGGGAAATAGCGGCTTAGCTCGCGGGCGAGATAGGGATCGTCGGGCACGTCCGAGCGAAGCAGGTCTTCGTGCAAGGCAAGCTTGGCATAAGCCAGCAGCACCGCAAGCTCGGGCCGGGTGAGCGGTTGGGCCCGGCGCCTTCGCTCGACAATGTCCAAGTCAGTCGGCAGGAACTCGACAGCGCGATCAAGCAGCTGCCGCTTCTCCAGCATCTGCATCAGCCGTTGCTGGAAACCGAGGTCTTCAAGACCGCGGCGTTCGACGAGGGACAACGCCAGCGTCTGCTGGTAGTTGTTGCGCAGAACCAGAGCCGCGACCTCGTCAGTCATGCCGGCCAGGACGATATCACGATCCTTGCGCGTCAGACGTCCGTCGCGGAGCGGAACGCTCAAGGCAATCTTGATATTGACCTCGACGTCGGAAGTGTTGACGCCCGCTGAATTGTCGATTGCATCGTTGTTGAGGCGGATACCCCGCAATGCCGCCTCGATGCGGGCGCGCTGGGTCACTCCGAGATTGGCGCCCTCGCCGATGACCTTGCACCGCAGCTCGGCCGCGACAGCGCGGATCGCGTCATTGGCGCGGTCGCCGACAGAGTCGTCGGATTCAGCCGATGCGCGCACGTAGGTGCCGATGCCGCCGAACCACAACAGATCGACCGGCGCCTTGAGGACGGCGTTCATGACTTCCTGCGGCGTCGCCTTTGCGGCGGTGACCCCGAGCGCGGTGCGGGCCTCGATCGAAAGATCGATTTCCTTTGCGGTCCGTGAGAAGACCCCGCCGCCAGGCGAGATGATGCTGCGATCGAAATCACGCCAGCTCGAACGCGGCAGATCGAACAACCGCCTGCGTTCCTCGAAGCTGCGTTCGGGATCAGGAGTGGGATCGATGAAAATGTCGCGGTGGTCGAAGGCCGCGACAAGCCGGATGGTGCGTTCGCGCAACATGCCGTTGCCGAACACGTCGCCGGACATGTCGCCGACGCCGACCACCGAGAACGGCGTCCGGGAGAGGTCGATGTCCATCTCGCGGAAATGGCGTTTGACGGATTCCCACGCGCCGCGGGCCGTGATGCCCATTTTCCTGTGATCGTAGCCCGCCGAGCCGCCCGACGCGAAAGCATCGTCAAGCCAGAAGCCGTGTTCCCGCGCGATGTCATTGGCGATGTCCGAAAAGGTCGCGGTGCCCTTGTCGGCCGCAACCACCAGATAGGGATCGTCGGCGTCGTGGCGGACAACCCTCTCCGGCGGCAGAACGGCCTTGAGATCCAGGTTGTCTGTGAGGTCGAGCAGGGTCGACATGAAGATCTGGTAGGCCGCGATTGCTTCGGCTTGGATCGCATCGCGGTTGCCGGCGGGCAGGTGCTTCGGCACGAAGCCTCCTTTCGCACCGACCGGCACGATCACGGCGTTTTTGACCTGCTGCGCCTTAACAAGGCCCAGCACCTCGGTGCGGAAGTCTTGCGGCCGGTCCGACCACCTGATGCCCCCGCGCGCCACCAAACCAAACCGCAGATGCACGGCCTCCAATCGCGGCGAGCAGATGAAAATCTCGCACCACGGGCGCGGAAGCGGCATCCCGTTGACCTTGCGGCTGTCAAGCTTGATCGCAACCGCGCGCCCGGCCACGCTGTCTTTTTCCGCAGGCAGCGCGGGATGGCGTGACGGAAACTGATAGAAGTTGGTGCGGACAGCGGATTGCACGACGTTGACGAAGTGACGGATGATGCGATCTTCATCGAGGCTGTCGACCTTCTGCAGCCGGGCCTCGATTTCGCCCATGATGATCGCTTGGCGTTCATCGCGCTGACGCGGCGATATTCCCAACTCGGGATCGAAACGCGCTTCGAACAGTGCGCCGATCCGTTCCGCGATGGCCGCATGTTTGACGTGAGTCGCCCACATGTAGTCCTGCGAATACGGCACGCGAAGCTGGCGCAGGTAGCGCGAAATGGTTTGCATCAGCGTGACCTTGGGCCAGTCGAAGCCGGCGGACAGAACAAGGGCGTTGTAGCCGTCGTTTTCGGCTTCGCCGCGCATCACCGCTGCGAAACAGGCATCGAGCCGGGGCTTGGCGCCACGGATGTCGACCGCAGGGCCCTCGCGTCGATCAAGCTGCATGGCATGAAGCCACACATGCGACCGGTCATCGTCGCTCAGCTCGATATCGTAAGTGCTTTCATCGACGACGATGAAGCCCATGTGCTCAAGCACCGGAACGCGCTCCGAAAGCGGAATCGGGCGGCCGTAGCTCCAGACCTTCAGGCTGGCGCACGCACGGTCGCTGCTCCTCCCGGGTTGAAAATCGACGCCCAGAGGGAAATCGAATGACAGCGCTTCAATCGCCGCGATATCGTCCACCGCAACGGCGGCGTCGAAAGCTTCGCGGTATACGGGCGAAAATGCGTCTCCATACTTGGCGAACAGAAGGCGCGCCTGGGCGGGGTCATGGGCCTTTCCGAGCGCCTCGAACAGTTCGTCGGGCCAGGTCTTCACGAGCCGTGTGACCGCTGCTTCGAGTTCCCGGCGCGGCGGGTGGCCGAGGTCGCTTCCCCGGCCATCCTCTCTTCGCGTGATCATGAAATGGACCCGCACCATCGGTCCTTCGGCGAAAAACGGTATGAATGAGACCAACTTTCCGCCAAACGCAGTCGCGAGTTGCTCCCCGATGGCCGCGCGAGCCGCCGAATCGTAACGGTCCCGCGGCACGTAGACGAGGACCGACGCAAAGCGCTCGAACGCATCCCATCGCGGCAGCACCCGCACGCGGGGTCGTTCGTTGAGCTGGAGAATCGTCAACGCAAATCGCAATAACGTATCCTCGTCGATCTGAAACAATTCGTCGCGCGGATAGCTCTCGAGCAGGTTGACGAGCGCCTTCCCAGAATGGCTCTTGAGGTCAAGCGCGGAGTGCGCCACGACGTTGGCGACCTTGCTGCGCAGATACGGGATGTTGCGGGTGGACGTCACGTACGCTGTCGACGTAAACAGGCCGACGATCTGAAGACCGCCGGTCAGCTTGCCGTCAGGGCCACGGCGTTTCACGACGACGTAGTCCATCGTGGTTCGGCGGTGCACGCGCGAGCGGGAATTGGTTTTCGTGATGATGAGCGTCTTGGGCTCCCGCAGCGCTGCGAGCGCGCGCGGCGTCAGCGCCGGCCTGCCGCCATCCGCCGCAAATACGTCGCCCTCGCGCCCGCGCAGGATGCCGAGCGCAGAGGCGAAAATCACCGCCGGAGCGCTGCCGTCTTCGGTGCAGACGAAATCGCGGGCACCAAGGAAAGTGAAGTTGTCGTCCATCAGCCAGCGCAGGAATGCGACGGACTCGCCGAGATCGTCGACCCGCAGTTCCGGCCGGCCGCTCGTCATTTCGGCTATGAGGGTGTTGACCCGCTCGAGCATGGCCTTCCAGTCGTCGACGGCGCGCCGCACGTCGGCGAGCACATGGTCGAGCGCTATGACGAGTGCGTTCCTGGCGTCCTCGCTGTGGATACGATCGATGTGGACCTGGATCAGGCTCTCCCGTCCCGGCGATGCGCCCGCGGTCGAGAAAGGCAGGAGCGCAACAAGGGCGCCGCTCGTGTCGCGTTCGACGATAAATCGGGGATGCAAGACGAGATGAGCGTCGAACCGTTGTTCCGTCAGTTCCGCCATGACGGAATCGACCAGAAACGGCATATCGTCGTTAAGGATTTCGACGATCGAAACGTCGTTGAGGCGCTGGCCTGAGGTGGAGTGCGGCGTGCCGACCCGGATCTTCGGAGTTTGCGGCTGCCGCTCGCCAAGGAACCGCCACGTTCCCTCCGCGATCTCTGCGATCTCGCGGGCCTGATAATGCACAAGGTCCTCCGGGACGGCTCCGGCAAAAACCTGCGTGATGAAGTCAGACGGCACGCTGGCGACGCGGCTGCGCAGAATTGCGTTGGCGTCCGTCAGGAGTTGACGAACGGCGTGTTCGTCCTCGAAGGCGTCAATCGACGGACCGGGGTCCTGCGCGCGACCTGCACGACGTCCCCGCGGATCGATCTTCATGTCAAAACCTCTCTCATTCGCGGCGCAGATTGCTCTGGAAATTGGTCCGGCGGAAGATCCGTTGCGGCGACGATGTGGCACATGTGCGTCTATTATTAATGTCGCAGCGGATGGTCTCGCGATCGGGCACCTGCTAGCCTCGTGGCAAATTTGAGTACTCGTGTAGGAGACCTGCATGGCCCAGAAGCCTGCAAAAAGGCCCCCTCCCTACCCTTCCCGGTGCGCCGGCGAGGGTAGCGAGGCGGCGCCGAGCAGCAGGAAAACCAAAGGGGCGGCCGGCGATGACAACACCGTCATAACCGCGTTGGAACTCCCCGGCGCCGAGTTGACGCCTGCTATGCAGGCCTATTTCGACAAATGCACTGAAAAACTCGGCTTTATCCCAAACGTGCTCAAGGCCTACGCATTTGACATGGCGAAGCTTGAGGCCTTCGTCGCCATGTACAACGACCTCATGTTGGCGCCATCGGGACTGAGCAAGCTTGAGCGCGAAATGATCGCAGTCGCGGTATCGTCGCACAACCGATGCTACTACTGCCTCGTCGCCCACGGGGCCGCGGTGCGCAGCCTCGCCGACGACCCCGTCCTTGGCGAGCTGATGGTGATGAACTACCGCGCCGCGCGACTTGATCGCCGGCAACGGGCGATGCTGGATTTCGCAGTCAAATTAACGGCCAAACCCTGGGAAATCGAGGAGGCCGACCGCAACGCGCTGCGCGAGGCGGGCTTTACCGACCGCGACATCTGGGACATTGCCGCAGTGGCGGGCTTTTTCAACATGTCGAACCGCATTGCCTCGGCCACGGACATGAGGCCGAATTCGGCTTACCATGGCCAAAAACGGGAATGAGAACGACGCATTGGACCGTTTGACGATAAGATGATCCTCCGGGTGTCATTGCCCGGCTTGACCGGGCAATCCAGTATCCCCGGTCGGTGGTTACTGGATCGCCCGGTCAAGCCGGGCGATGACAGCACGGAGCGAGGTCAACGTAGCCGGGACCGATCATTGCAATCGTATCGAGGGAAAACACACCTTGCAAAAACGTCGATCGGCGATTGTCGCCGCGATAGCGTTCTTGGGGCTGGCTTGGCCGGCCGCTCTGCCGGCCCAGCAGGCTCTTCAAGAGCGTCTTGTCGAACAGAGTTCCGGCATTCCGGCGGTCCAGGTGGCGACCGGCCGCCACGGAATGGTCGCGAGCCAGGACAGCGAGGCGACCCGGATCGGACTTAACGTCCTGGAGAGGGGCGGCAACGCCGTGGACGCTGCGGTGGCAATCGGCTTTGCGCTGGCGGTGACCGTCCCCAAGGCCGGAAATATCGGTGGCGGCGGCTTTATGCTGCTGCATATCGCAGACAGCAACGAGAATGCGGCGATCGATTACCGGGAGACTGCGCCGGCCGCTACTTCGGCTGACGTATTCCTCGGGCCGGACCAGCAAGCCGATCCGGCCAAGTCGCGAGACTCCGGACTGGGAGTGGGGGTGCCCGGCACCGTAGCCGGCCTCAGCCTCGCACGCGACCGTTTCGGCTCCGGAAAGCTTACCTTGGCGGAACTGGTCGCTCCGGCGGTACGCTTGGCCCGGGATGGCGTCGCGATCAGAGACGACCTCTTCGATTCGCTGCAGCGCGGACAGCAACGCCTGGCACGGTGGCCGACCGCGGCACGGATTTTTCTAAAATCAGACGGCGCCGCACCAGCCTTGGGCGACAAGCTCGTTCAGCCCGAACTCGCCGAAGTGTTGGAAGCGATCGGACGCGAGGGTCCGCGCGCCTTCTACGTCGGTCCGGTCGCCGACAAGATCGTCACTTCGGTCCGGCAGGCCGGCGGACTGATGACCCGCCGTGATCTCGAAGATTACACGCCGATCATTCGCGATCCGATCTATGGAACCTATCGGGGCTACGAGATCGTCTCGATGCCGCCGCCCTCTTCCGGCGGGGTTCACCTGGTTGAGATGCTGAACATTCTGGAGGGATACCCCTCGGGCGTGGTCGGTTCCGGTTCTCCAACCGCTCTTCACCTGCAGCTCGAGGCGATGAAGCTCGCCTATGCGGACCGCGCCCAATACCTCGGAGACAGCGATTCCGTCGATGTTCCGCTCAAACACCTGATCTCGAAAACCCACGCCGCCGAATTGCGCCAAAAGATAGATGTGCGACGTGCCACCCCGGCGCGCGAAATCAGACCCGACATCGCGGTTCCAGCCGGCGGGGGCAATACCACGCATTTTTCCGTCGTGGATGAGGCCGGCAACGTGGTTGCCAACACTTATACGCTGAATTTCAATTTCGGACTCGGCCTTGTCGCCGAAGGAACCGGAATCCTGCTCAACAACGAACTGGACGATTTCGCCGCCAAAGCGGGGGCGCCAAACGCTTTCGGCCTCGTCGGCGGGGCCGCGAACGCGCCCGGACCGGACAAGCGGCCGTTATCCTCGATGACCCCGACGATCGTCTTCAAGGACACCAAGCCGGTGCTGGTGACGGGGGCGCCGGGAGGAAGCCGTATCATAACGACGGTACTTCAGGTCATCATGAATACGATCGACGGCCACATGTCGATCGGGGATGCGATCTCAGCGCCGCGCGTGCATCATCAGTGGTCGCCGGACGAAGTCGTGGTCGAGCCCAATTTTCCGCCCGACAAGGTGCGTGCACTCACGGCGCTGGCGCACAAGGTGCGGTTTGGTCCGCTGTTTGGCTCGGCGCATTCGATCGCCATCGCGCCGCAGGTCATGACCGGCGCTGCCGACCTGCGGGCGCGAGGCGCTGCCGCGGCGGGTTACTGAAACGGGGTTCAGGGTACACGCGTCCGGATCGTGCCTGCGGCACCTTGTTCCTAACGCCTGTTTCCTGTTTCCTGCCTTCAAGACACCACGCGGCGCGATTCAATCAGGCGTCCCAATCGACGGCGCGCATCCCTATTGCTGCGGTTCAGCCGCAACGGGACGTTGATCACAATCCCGTCTTTATAACCGGGCACGAACAGCCGTGCGACGTGACGTGCACCGTCAGCAGGCCTCGATGGTTTTCCGAAAGATTTGCTCAGCCGACCAACCCCAACACGCGACATGCCAACCCCCACAATCAGACACGACGAACTACTCGTGGGGGCGCCGAGCACACTGGAGCGGGCGAAGGGATTCGAACCCTCGACCCCAACCTTGGCAAGGTTGTGCTCTACCCCTGAGCTACACCCGCATCCTGACCGGCAGTGGCCCCTGTCGGCCGCCCCTCCTATGCCAAAAGGGAAAGCGGAAAGCAACCGGTTCGCGCGGCAGTAGCGTCGCAGTTAGGTCGTCTTTGTTACTCACGGCCAACGGGCCGAGCGCTGATACGTTCCAGCTGACCGGCAGGCTTGGTGCGACGCAAGGAACGGTAAAACAGGAAGCCGGCCGGGATCTGCGGTGGCGGTTGGGTGACACCACCGTATGAACTCATCGCTGGCCTCAGGTCGGTATTGATTTTCTCCGCTTTGAAGGCCTGTTTGTCGGCATCCTGCACCGGCCCCGAAGTAAGCGGCAATCGCGGTTCACAAAAGTCGTCAGCGCCGAACTCCTTACCAGCAGCGGGAAGGAAACTCTCATCGAATGTTATTGTTGGGGAAGTCCTTCTAAAATTCGACTGAATTGTGGAAGAATATTTTTCTATTTGAGCCGGCATTTCAATGGCTATATAGAAAGTAATTCTGCCGGAGGGAATTTGGCGTGTGTCTCACTTGCTCGTCCGCCCACTGCTGGATCCGTTCGTGGTACGTGACATTTGAGCCGCCGCGGATGGCCGGGGGCGGGCGCGTTGTGCGTGGAACGGACGCCGCGCCGTCTGCGGTCGAGGCTTTCCTGCGGGAACGCGACACATGACATCACCGCTGCAGCAGAAGCTCAAGATTACCGGTCCCGTCGTCGTTACCGCCAACCGGCTGGGCGACGGCGCGGTCGTCTACCGGACCCGCGACGGCAACTGGTCCACCCGTCTCGATGAAGCCGCTGTGGCAAGCACGGCGCCGACCGCAACCGAGATCCTGGCTGCCGCCGTGGCGGACGACATCTCGGCGGTCGGGGCCTACGTGGCGCCGGTCCGCATCGGCGCCGATGGGCAGCCAGAACCTGGCAATTTGCGCGAAAGCATCCGCAACGCCGGCCCCACCGTCCGCTACGGAGGGCCGACCGTCGCACCGGCAATCACGATCGGGATTTGACATGTATCTCTACGACGAATTTGACCGGACCCTCGTGGCTGAACGCGTAACGGAGTTCCGCGACCAGGTCGGCCGACGCATATCGGGGGAGCTGACCGAGGAGGAATTCAAGCCGCTGCGGCTCATGAACGGCGTCTATCTGCAGCTTCATGCCTACATGCTGCGGATCGCGATCCCGTATGGTACGCTGTCGTCGCGGCAGCTGCGGATGCTGGCCCATGTGGGCCGGCGCTATGACCGCAACTACGGCCATTTCACCACGCGCCAAAACATCCAGTTCAACTGGATCAAGCTCGAAAGCCTTCCCGACGCCATGGCGGATCTGGCGAGCGCCGGCCTGCACGGCATGCAGACCAGCGGCAATTGCGTGCGCAACATTACGACCGACCAGTGGTCCGGCGTGGCTCCGGACGAGATCGAGGACCCGCGGATTTGGGCGGAGCTGTTGCGCCAACACACCACCATGCATCCGGAATTCACCTTCCTGCCGCGCAAGTTCAAGATCGCCGTCACGGCGGCCACACATGATCGCGCCGCCGTCAAGGTTCACGACATCGGATTGCACCTGCACCGCAACGGCGCCGGCGAAACCGGCTTCGAGGTGCTGGTCGGCGGCGGACTGGGGCGCACGCCCTTCATCGCCAAATCGATCCGGCCGTTCCTGCCCAAGCGCGATATATTGAGCTATGTCGAGGCGGTGCTGCGCGTCTACAACCAGTTTGCCCGCCGCGACAACCTCTACAAGTCGCGCATCAAAATCCTGGTCCACGATCTCGGCGCCGAAGCCTTCGCGCGCGAGGTCGAGGCCGAGTGGCAGCACATCAAGGACGGCCCGCTCGCGCTCGATCCGGCCGTGGTCGCCGAGATCGCGGCGCGCTTTCGCTATCCGGACTATGCGCACCTTGACGACAATCCGCCGGAGCTCTCACGATTTCGCCAGGCTGACCGCCGCTTCGATGCTTGGCTCGGCAATGCGGTCGCCAACCACAAAGTGCCGGGTTATGCCATCGTGACGCTCTCGCTCAAGCCCGAGGGCGGACCGCCCGGCGATGCCACGTCTGACCAGATGGATGCGATCGCCGATCTCGCGGATCGCTATTCGTTCGGCGAGATTCGAGTCGGCCACGAGCAGAACCTGGTGTTCCCCCATGTGGCGCAACGCGACCTTCCCGAGCTGTGGCGTGCGCTCGATGCCGTCGGGGTCGCGACCCCGAATGTCGGTCTCGTCTCCGACATCATCGCCTGCCCCGGGCTCGATTACTGCAGCCTCGCCAACGCCCGCGCCATTCCGGTGGCCCAGGAGCTGACCCGGCGGTTCCGCGATCTCGATCTCGCCCGCGACCTTGGCCGGTTGCACATCAACATTTCGGGCTGCATCAACGCCTGCGGCCACCATCACGTCGGCCATATCGGCATTCTGGGCGTCGAGAAAAACGGCGAGGAGTTCTACCAGATCACCCTTGGCGGCCGCGCCGACGAACGGGCCGAGCTTGGCGCGCTGCTGGGGCCGGCCGTCCCTTACGGGAAAGTCGCCGACGTGGTGGAGGAGGTCGTCGCCGCATACCTTGAGCTGCGGGAGCGGCCGAACGAGACCTTTGTGGAGACCGTCAAACGTCTCGGCGTCGAGCCCTTCAAGGAGCGGGTCTATGCCACTCATTAAGAACGGCCGCGTCATCGCCGACCGCTACGTCAACGTGCTCGACGAGAGAGCCCTGCCCGAGGGCGTGCCGGTCCTCGTCCCGGCCGCGCGTTTCCTCGCCGATGCTGCAGAGATTCTCCAGCGCGACGCGCCGGTCGGCGTCATCTGGCCAAACAACCGGAAAGTGGCGGAACTCGCGCCCTATCTCGAACGCCTTGCCGTTGTGGCCCTGGTTTTCCCTAGCTTCAAGGACGGCCGCGCCTACAGTCAGGCCCGGTTGTTGCGGGAGCGCTACGGTTATCACGGCGAGCTGCGCGCCACCGGCCAAATCCTTCGCGACCAGTTTCTGTTCCTGGTGCGCGCCGGCTTTGACGTGCTCGACGTCGCCAAAGCAAGCGATGTCGATGCATTCGCATCGGCGCTCAAGCGCTACACGGTCTTCTATCAGACCGCGCCCGAGGGCCGCACTGCGGCGGCGCGGCTGCGCCTCGCTGCGAACACCCCTCTTTCTCGCGTCGGCGAGATCGCGTAACGTTCCGTCTCCTCGCGGAATGGGGTTGGCGAGGATGCTGCACTGATACTGCCTCGTCGACGCGCATGCCTATGGCGGCGTCAACGAAATTGCTGTTGGCAGCTGATTGCGGCGCCCCGCCTCGCTCCTTTTGCCCGCGGATGGACGACGGGAGGACGCGATGTATTGCGGAAATTCGATCAAATCGGCCGCTGCCGTGATTACGCTGACGATGATGGTCTGCGGTGCCTGGGCCCATGACGAATCAAAATATCCTGACTTCTCGGGCCAGTGGCTCCGGGTCGGTGGCGCTCAATGGGACCCCAGCAAACCGGGAGGTCTCGCACAGCAGGCGCCACTGACGCCGGAGTATCAGGCCATTTACGAAGCGAGCCTGGCGGCTCAAGGTGCAGGCGGACACGGCAGCGACTTGAGATGGACCTGCAGAACGTCGGGCATGCCGCGGATCATGACCGCCGTCTATCCGATCGAAATCATCATTCAACCCACCACAACATACATCTTGTCGGAATATGTCATGCCGCGGCGAATCTACACCGACGGGCGCACGCGGCCGGAGATCGTCGAGCCAGCCTTTGCGGGGTATTCCGTCGGCAGGTGGATCGATGAGAATAGCGACGGCCGCTACGATGTGCTCGAAGTCGAGACGACCCACATGAAAGGCCCGCGCGATTTCGACGTCGACGGGCTTCCGCTCCACAAAGACAATCAGACCGTCATCAAAGAGCGGATTTTCCTCGACAAAGCCAACCCGGATTTACTGCATGATGAAATCACCACGACCGACCATGCGTTGTCGCGCCCGTGGACGGTGGTGAAGAGCTATCGGCGGGAGAAAAATCCGATTTGGAACGAGTATGACTGCAATGAAGCCAACAACCACGTCGCCATCGGCAAAGAGAATTATTTTCTGAGCGCCGATGGCTATCTGATGCCCGGACGCAAAGGCCAGCAGCCGCCGGATTTGCGGTACTTCAATCAAGCCAGGAAGTGACGCACACTTCATCCGCTATGGCCGGGGTTTCGGGCTTGTCCCCCGGGCCTCTTGAGTGGAGCGTTTCCCAAGTTCGAATCATATCGATGTCATCCCTCAAACCTCGTCCTGAGGAGCCCGCACCGAAGTCGGGCCTGCCCGACTTCGGCAATTTATAAAGTGTCGAAATCGGCAACAGCCGATTTCGATGCGGGCGTCTCGAAGGACGGCCGTAAGCGAGATCGTGCCCGCGGCCATCCTTCGAGACGGCCGCGCGAAGAGCGCGGCCTCCTCAGACTGTATGTCCCTTCCCTTGCGGAGGCGACTCACCCTCGATGCGGTTGCGAGGGTTACCCGGAATGGGCCGGGCAGAGCCTCAAGCAAGGAGGGTGAGTCATGG
>Ga0137359_10001650_pt1 | contig 17746 bp, 13 predicted proteins | sample Mad1_40_16metaG_FD_108281 | JGI IMG/M metagenome (GOLD analysis project Ga0137359, IMG submission 108281) | Vadose zone soil microbial communities from Angelo Coast Range Reserve, California, USA - Mad1_40_16 metaG | ecosystem: Environmental > Terrestrial > Soil > Vadose zone | place: USA... | reverse complement strand
GAATCATCCGGCTGTCCACGCCACCGGTTAGGGACAAAGCGGCTTGCTCATTTTCCCGAAAGTATCGTGGAAGGATTCGCTTCCAAGTCTCTTTCAACCTATCGTAGTACTCGAAACTGCTTAGCGTGGGTTGCTCCTCCCAAAGTCGCGGCTTGAAGTAGACATCTTTCCGGATTTGCTGCTCCCGAGAAAGTGTCCACACTGAACCTCCCGGCAGGAGCGACACGCCTGAAAAGAGCGTTCTATGTTGTAGAACGGAGCCGCAAGAAAAAAACTCACCGAGGCTCTTAAGATCAAGGGAACGCAGATGGGGTAGAACCCTAAGAAGCGACTTTGCCTCAGAGGAGAAGTAGAGCTCGCGCTCGTGTTGGTGATAACAGATTCGCCCTAGCCCGTACCGATCATTAAACAGGAAGGCCTTTTGCTCAGAGAGATCAATCAGCAAGCCGCTGAACCAGCCATTCATTCTTTCCAGAAACTTCAGCCCCAAATCTTCGTAAAGGTGGACAAGGTAACTCGCATTCTCCGAGTTGAATTTGTGGCCCTTGGTTCGGAGCTGATCAGCGACCGAACGATCTTGATAATCTTCGCCGGAGAAAATTAAACAGATGCTTTTCTCTTCGTTCCACACTGGCATGCAGTCCGAGAAAGAACCGGTATGAGATACCCATCCAACCGACAGGCCCAACCCTTCGTTGACGAATGTTCCGGATACATAGAATTTCTCGTGCAGCATGCACTTCACCATCGCATCGAGCTCACTGCGACTCGCCGGACTACCTAACGTACTTATTATGCCAGCAATACCGGGCATCGTAGTTAGTCACATTCCGCGTTGCTAAAGGTGGTGCGGCGCACTTTCGAAGGAGACGCGGCGGCGGTCTTGTGGAGGACGCTCCACGTGCATTCCCGAATTCGACTAGAGCCGGCGGGAGGATTTGAACGCTCCATCTGCTGATTACGGATCAGCCGCTCTAACATTGAGCTACACCAGCCTTGAAAACAGTAGGAAGAAAATCGGATTGCGGTCGCCACTTTTCGCCACGCTCTCCTATCGAACTGAGGTGACAGTATCCCGCAAGGTCTCCCTTAAAAAGTGTCGAGTTCGATAGAATTGGGCCCGTAGAGACTTCAACAAATTTAACACTGGAACAGGAATCAGACCCTTCGCTCCTTTGTGAACGCCCAACTTGATCGCTATCGTTCCTTTCGCGCTTAGCGGCAAAAAGTAACGAGGAAATCTAATCTCTTCGAATCCGTTGCGACGCTTAAACTCGGTCAACGGACTCTTTTTGTTTCGATCGTAAACATATTTTCCGTAGAGCAAGAATGAAATGCCCTTCTTCCCACAAAGCTCAACCGCTTTTGCCAGCAAGGCGTTTATGGGCCTTTTGTCTTGATGCTCATTCCTAGCGAGGATTTGCATCAGAGTAGCCATTCGGTCGACATAAATAATCTTGATGAAACCTATCAGTTCGTCGTTGAGGTAGGCCCCAAGAAATTCGCTCCGGTCTAGATAAGTCGCATTTTCCCGTCTTACCGTGTCGAAATCTTTTCCGAAATGCCAGAAACGTCTACCTTGGCGAATAGGAGTTTCATTGTAGATCCCTTGAATGCCTTTCACGAACTCGTCATTGAATTCTGCAATCTTCACGGTAACTCCGCGTTTCGCCGCGCGACGAACATTCTTTCTGGATTCTTGCGGCAACCTGTTTTCCCACCAATCGTTAAAGCTCGTGATCGGAACCACAGCGCAGTTATCCCACTCAAAATCATAATCGTATTTCGGTGTGATCTCCGGTAGTTTTTGCGCAAAGGTTAGGATATCCGCCCGCAACGGACTTTTCCTCATCCCTTCGATGAACGCGGCGGGATCATCGATGGTCTCCCCTTGGACTACCTCTTCATCCTTCACCGCCGCAATCCGAAAACAGTTGCCCGTGACCACAACTGTTCGGCCGCGGATGTCAGCTGAAGGCACGTAGAGCGTCTTACCGGCAATTCGAATCTCAGCCTGTTTCGCCTTCGTGCAGGAGCTCATAATGACTGGTAATGCTAAGCCGTCGCTTAGGAGCGCCCTCGCAAAGGCCTTGCCACACAGCGCGCGTATCGCGACAGCGTCTCTGATTTGGCAAGGTAGTTGTCGCGGAACTCGCACATGTATCGCCGCATGGCGACGCGAGCCTTCTCACCTACCGAATCTTCGGCGACCTGAACTGCAGGATTCTCTGCGGGCACAATACTCACGGAAACCGTTCGGTTAGTTGGAGGCTCGAGATTGAACTTCAAGAAACCATCTTCGAGAGAGAAGTCTACGCTACGGTCATCGAGTTCGACGCGGCTGATTTTATGGTTGTCTGCCGCTCTTCTAACCACGGTCACCTCTTCGCCTTGACCCTGACCGACCTGTACCGCTGCTCGGTTAGCGAAGATTCTGACTGTCTTCCGCCCGTCAGCTTCTCGTTTACTGAGAGCGCACCCCTTCACGATATTCTCGAGGCTATCCCACGACAGTTGGGGATGAAAGTTCGTGAAAGTGCGCACCAGTTCCTCCAGGTTGTCGATGCCGTCCTTAAAAAAATCGTGGTGGAGCACGACCAAACAAGGTTTACCCAAAAAAGAATCGATCGCGAAGTTCACAGCGCCGGCTCCTGGTTTTCTGCGGATAAACAACGGAACCTCGTCGTAACAGCGGACAGCCGGATCGAGGCAGTCCTGCACCGTAACACGCGCTTGGCGCCAGCAATCCGCCACTTCAGTGTTCACAGCCGCAAGGTACCCTCCTGTTCTGAGGGAGCTCATGGACTCGATAGAAAAAACGCCATGCGGAAATACCATCACCGGCTGATAGGGGAGACCGGTATGTCGCTGGTGCGCATCCATCCGGCTTCGGGCAGTGAGTAGCATCCCTGCCAACCTTTGCCGGTCTCGGCAGCCGAATTCCGCACGGGTATGATTGCAGCCATGCACACACACTCCTAGGCGCACGCGGCGACTGGAGACAAGACTGACCGCGCGCTGGTCGGAGCGCTGGTAATTCCACGGAATCATTGCAATGGTGCAGGCGCATCCCGTCCGATCCACTAGGGCCGCCAATTCCCGCAGGTCGAAATGCCCGTACCTGGGCCACAGCGGCGGGTCATCAATGATGATGTTCGCATAGTGTGCTTCGGGCGCCCAACATGAGCCCCGAAAAAGATGTCGAAGCGCTACCAGGATCGGAACGACTTTAGAGAAGCAGGCTCTAAAATCCACGTTAGTTGAGGTCGGCTCTCGAAGATCGAGAATCTCGGGGCTAGAGGCAACAAACGCCTGGCGGAACCCGTGGCGGACCCGGGTCAATAGGCTTGCTTGATCGATGCTGATGATAGTGTCCGCTACCCCGTCTCGCAATTCGAAGTCGATACCGCAACCCATAACGCTTTCGACGGGAACAAAGCTCAGGCCAGATAGGGCACCACATATGTCTGGATGTTTGTCGCTGACCCGGTATCGCAAATGTTCGGAACTGACTTTCGGCGTCCCAATCTTGGCACCGCTCAAAAATACTCCCAGCAGATGGAGCGAGGCGGGGCTTTGATCGAAGCTATGGAACAAGCTCCCAGCGAATGCCCTGCCTATCAGCTGGGTCGGAATCTGGCGTTTATCCGACTCTAACTTTAATTCCCTTAGACCTTCTCCGCATGCAATTAGGCAGGCTCTAATCTCGCTGCCAGCAAGGATTTCGAGCAAGTGTCTGCTGATCAAGGCCTCTGCAGTTAGAGCCTCCCATTCAATACCCAAGAGATTAAGAAAACAGGCCAACCTTGCCTCGGCCCTGGCTGTTGTTCTGACAACTAGCGCGCGTCGCAACATACTTCGGTGGGGGAATCGGAGATTCAGCAAGGCTCGGTCATCCTATGCTGAACGTTCGTCGCGGAAGCGTCTACCGCGAACCAAGGGGCTTTCGGGCAACGATCAGCGATCTCATTGCAAAACCGGAGAAGAGGGACTGGAGCACCGGCGAGAGCGTACTCAGGGTGACCAACATCGCAGAACCCGCCGAGTGGGGGACCCAACAGAAGTTCTTTTTAATTTCGATCTCAAACCCAGCGTCGCGGAAGACGGCGGCATACTCTTCCAGGCTCGGCAGATAGCGCTGATCTTCGGGCTTGGTCAATCGATCGCGCAGCCTGGTCCGAAAAAATGGAAAAGAGCGGTTCATGTCAATCATGACGGATCGGCCGCCGGGCTGGAGCAGGCAAAAGATGTCGTTAGCCGACTCGGCTTGCTTGCCCAGCCTGAAACAGAAGCGAAAGGTATTGACGCCCACGATCAGGTGGAAGGAGTTCTGCAAATCCGCGAGTGACTGACCGAGCGCTTTTGGAAGGTCGCGGTTCAGGTTTTCATTTGCAACCGCATGGAAAGACACCTTGCTGCTCCCAGTGCTCGGGAGACAGGAGGAAGCCTCCTTCTTTGCCGCTTCAATCATCTTCGGCGAGAAGTCTGTTCCACAGGCAAGATCGAGCTTGAGCCGGCGGTCTATGAGGTATTTGACAATCCAGATAAGGTTCATGCCGCCGCCGCAGCCGTACTCCAGCACGCGAAACGAGGGTGTATCCCCGCTCTGGGCGACGAGTTTGTCGATCTGCTCTCCATAAACGCGGCCGTAAACATGTTGGAGCAGATAGGCAATCCCCGAACCTGCGGTATCGCTCAAATATCTCTGCACCGCCTTATCAGTACTGTACTCTTCGAGATAGACATTCATAAAATTCACCGACCATTGTGGACTTAGAACGCCTCGCAGCGGCAGGTCTCAAAAAATCTTTGCAGCGCTCTTGAGTAAGTCGATTCCGTCGCCGATTCAGTTACTCGAATCACCTCTTTTCGGCTAATTGAAAGAAGCGAGCGGGGACTGATCGCGATCTGACCGAGTTCCACGCAGCCATTGCTCGACCATGGCAAGGCTGAACAGAATCTTGTGATTGTCGTGCCTTCCCGACCGATGGTCTGCCAGGAGCTTTCGCACTGATTTCGGTTTAAGCAGATCAAACATCAAAGAACTTTCATCCAGGAGCATTTCCGGAAGCTCACTTTGCAAGGAGGAGCGGAACCAACTGTCAACAACATTGGTCGCGAAACCGCGCTTCTTCCGTTTGAGGATACGCGGGTGCAGGAACCGGCCGGACACCCTCCGATGCAGCCACTTGCTCGTGCCGTTGCGGATTTTGAAGCCGGCCTCCAGTCGCTGCGCGTATTCCACCACCGTCCGATCCAGGTAGGGAACACGAACTTCGAGGCTGTGAGCCATTGACAGCTTGTCCGCAAACATGAGCAATTCGTCCGGAAGCGAAGATCGGATTTCAAGAAGCTGAAAGCCTCCTAATTCGTCGATGTGCTCCATCTGGGAAAGCAATGCGCACCAGGAGTCGACGGATTCATAGTTTCGACTGGTCGGGAGAAGATCATCTGGAAACAGGCCGTCAATGTACTCCGCTGGAGCCAGGGAAAAGACATGTTGATAACGTTGCAGCCGATCCTCAACGGAGAGCGAGTGAAGACCGCGTTTCAGCGTTTCGTTCCGAGGCAACCTATCGATGGCGAATCCGACTAAGCTGCGGATACCTGCTGGCAGGCTGCGCCACAAGTTCCCGTAATGCACACCCAGATGCCGCCTGTAGCCGCCAAACAGTTCGTCAGGTCCCTGACCGATCAGGGCCACCTTGATATCTTGCCGGGCGCGCTGGCAGACAAAATACATCGGAACCACGGAAGAAGCGGCAATTGGCTCTTCCAAACAGGCCACAATTTTGGGTAAGGACCTTTCAAATTCACCCCGATCGAGTTTCACCGGGATATGACGTGCGCCCAAAAGAGCGGCCGTCTCGGCTGCATCGGCCAGTTCATCATCCAAAAATGTTTCTCCGTAGCCCACAGTATAAGCTGGCCAATGCCTGCCATGCTGATTCATCAGTGCCAAGAGTAACCCTGAATCGAGCCCACCGCTTAAAAGTATTCCGACCGGAACGTCGCTGAGGAGATGCCGTTCGACGGCAGCCTCATACAATTGCAGCAGTTCTTCTTCAGCCTCTTCCTCCTCTTTTGGCCTTGAAAAAGGAATCGGCTGGTAGTCGTACCACCGCATTTCCCAGCATCTCCCTTTTTCCACAATTAGCATCGTGCCGGGCGCAAGTTTGCGGATACCTTTGAAAATGGTGAAGGGCGAAGGAGTATAGCGGAACCGCAGAAACAGACTGAGGGCTACGGGATCGACTTCCGGCTTGGCGCTTTCTGCTGCCAGAACCGCGCGGATTTCCGATCCAAAACTCAGTTGGCCGCCTGCAAGCCGATAATAGACCATCTTGATGCCCATGGCATCTCGGGCCACGACCAAACGCCGGTTCTGCACATCCCAAATGGCCAAACCAAACATGCCATTCAGGCGATTCAAAATTTCCGTGCCCCACTCCTTGTAGCCGTGCACAATGACCTCGGTATCCGAGCGCGTGCAAAACCGATGACCGCGGTTTTCCAGTTCGGTACGGAGTTCTTTAAAGTTGTAAATCTCTCCGTTAAAAACGACCCACACCTGGCCGTCCGCATCAGACATTGGCTGATGGCCCCCAGCAAGATCAATAATGGAAAGTCGCCGGAAACCTAGCCCTAGCGGACCGGACATGTAGTAACCCTCGTCATCCGGTCCTCGATGTACGATCGATCTAGCCATTCGCCTGATCGTCTCCGCGTACACCGGCTCGTGTTGGACAAAGTTAAATTGGCCGCAGATTCCGCACATTGCGCTAACTTCGAGTTCCGTGGCTACTTAAATACAATACCGACGCCTGACCTCGAGAAGGTAGTAAGCCAGGCTACGAAACATCTGCGATTGGCCCCAACGATGCATGGGAACGTTATCCCAGCCCAATAGCAGCCGGCGCGAACGAAACGAGCCGTCCGGCGTGATCCAGTCCTTCAAGATTCCTGCGACGACCGTTTCCAACTTCGTCTCCAACTGCGGGAATCGATCCCGAAGCATCAGGCATAAGTTGATGCACTCGGCGCAATCATAAAGTTCACATTTGTAAACGGTGAGGCGCGGTGCTCTGGAAAACGGACGGGGAAGCCCGTCCAGGTCAAAAAGGTTCTCCAGGTAATACTTAATACCTTTCGAAAGTGCCTTGAGGCACGCTTCATGTCCGGTTAGCGCGTGGATTTTGGTGAGAGCTTTCAGCACGAAGCAAGTGTGGAAGTGGTCGACGAAATCACGCACTCCGTCCACGGCGTAATACCACGAACCGTTCGCATTCTGATTTTCCAATACGAAATTCAGGTTCCGTTGAGCGATTGTCCAATACCGGTCGTTGGAGAAGAGGTTCGAAGCGCTCGTCAACAAAAAGGCGCGATAGGCGGCAGCGTTGATTACGCCCCCGTGGTCAAAAGGAGTATACGAGCTGCTGCTGGCAAATTCTGACGTCCGGAAATCCCTAATATCAGAAGCTCCGTGCCGGGCAATTGACTCAAGTATGCGCCTCCACTCGTCGCGAAAATCGAGTCGGTAAACCTGAAGGAACGCCTCATAGACATACGGTGTAGTTGTGATCAAAGGGGTCTGCCGTTTGATCGTGCCGTTTCGCGTGACCCAGTCGAACGGATAGCCCCAGCAATATTCCGTGAAATCTGTGCACCGCGTCTCTTCGAGTCGCTTCAGAAAGTGAATCGCGCGATGAAGGGCGGCGGGATTGCCGGTTACCTCGTAAAGAAAGGCGAATCCCATCGCATAATGAGCATCAGCGATCGGAAACCGAACTGGACGATAAAAGAATCGGCGAGCCGAAGGAATGAACGCTTCGAAAAAGACCATCGGCGCGACCCCCACAATCCCCGCCTTCGGGTGCCGATAATAGAGCGATTTGGCAAAGCCGCCCATTGGACCAGAGAAAAAAGTCTGATAGTCCAGCGAAGCCTCACCGAAGGCGTTGAGCCATTTAGTAAAATTCACAAGAACGGAAGAGACTTTGTCCGTCAGTGGATCGGATCTTGTTGCTAATCGCATCAATGGGTCTTCTGCTGGGCGTTCGCCAGGGAAAAGTTGTCCACCCTTTTTAATTTTAAGAGTGTGTGAAACACCGCTCTCAGCTTTTTCATCTGTTCTTGCCGGTGAAAACGCATCAGCTCGGGTGTTACCGGTCGTTCCATGTGTCGCAAGGCCGCCCAGCAATAACCAAAGAGCAGCGCCAGACCGCCCGTGAGAATCGGCCTCTTAGTCATTCGATAACTTACACGGAAGAATTCCCAGACCGGGGATCCGCCCAGGTAATAATCTTTTTCCCCATACGAGAAGAGTGCCGACAGAATGCCCTTTTCAGCGGTTCCCAACGTCCGGTGATGATGAAACCGCTTTTCGGAAAACGATTGCACTTTCCATCCTTTCATGCGCGCTGTCATTGCCGCGATCCAATCAATTCCTCCGGACCGGTTGGCGACATATCCACCGATCTCCTGAAAACACTGGTATCGGAAGAGCTGACACGGCCCAGCGACAAAATTCTCCCCCTCAAAGCTGTCTTTCCTCGAATCATACTCCTTTTCGGTAAAGGGCGTTCCAGCCAAACCGAGTTCCGGGTCTTCCGAAAATTTCTGCATCAGGAATGCCAGGTAATCAGGCTCGAATGAAACATCGGCATCCAGATTCCCTAGCACATCAAACTGAAGTGACTGAACCCGCTCTAATCCGGCGTTCACCGCGTGAGCTTTCGCCGCAAAGTTGCGGTCCAGACGGTTCGGACGCCGGAGCAGTTCGATCCAAGGGTGGCGCTCTGCGTAACTTTCGACGATTTCCGCCGTCCGATCTGTCGAACCATCGTCCACAATGACCCACCGGTCGGGAAGGCTGGCCTGGGCGAGGACCGACTGAATCGTGCCTTCAATGAACCCTTCTTCGTTTCTCGCAGATGTTATTAAAACATATTTCATCTTCCAGCAAACTCTGCTGGTTCGTGGTTCGGCATTCTGCTGCAGGGTAGATCTGGGCAAAGATCTCATCCATAATTCGAGCGGTTAAAAGGATCTCTCGGTACGGAATTGGCGGGGGAGTCGAAAGTCGGATGCTTTGGTAGAAACGGCTGATCAATTCAGTCATCCCAGAGTCCTGGTAAAGCTTCCTACCTACGAAATTCACAATGTTTCGCTGCGCATTTCGTAAGTGCTCTCGCGCGTTCTGCAAAGGAGGGATAAAAAAAGTAAGATAACTTTTGTAACTCCGATTCTCGTTTCGGATGAGGCTCCCACTGACTTGGTCCACGATAAGAGAATTGCGCGGGCCGCAGATACGAAATTGGTTCAGGCCTGGCTTGATCTGGGTCGAGAAACAGAAGAAGGCAGTACTGCCGCTCCTGTCTCCAATCAGGACTCGCAACTCATCCAGGATTTCTACTCCGTCAAGGCTCCGGAGCCGAGCGCTTTGACCCGCCCGAGCAAAAATATCGGTGAGATCGTCATCCAGGAACTCCACCAGTCTAGCGATTCCGTGGCTCACGACATTGTGAAGCAATTGTCCGGGCAGCTGGCGTACCCAGTAGGTGCGACTCCCGAGAAGCGCGTCAGCATATGTTTTATCCGCCAGATCATAGGAATAATGGCTTTCCAGGTGAACGGGCTTTCCGCCAAGAAATCCCTGCTCGACCAGGCGGCGCATTTCGAGCATCTCAAGCGTGAACTGATAATTATGGCCCGCTGTTATCTTCAAATCACTGGTTTCAGCGAATTGAATCAACGAATCAGCTTCCTCCGACGTGACCGTGAAAGGTTTTTCCAAATAGACGTGGCTTCCCCCCTCAAGACACTGCTTGGCGATAGAGAAATGACTCTGGGGCGGGCTCGTGATGTGAACCACGTCTGGAGAAGTCGATTTCAGCAATTCCGTCAAATCGGAAAAGCACTCGGAAATGCTAAAGCGCTCCGCGAGTTGTCTGGCCATCAACATTTCCCGATCACAGACCGCCACAATCCGGCAATCGGGGATACGGTGCATGGCCTGCACGTGTTGATCGGCGATTTTGCCGCAGCCGACTATGGCCACGCGAAGCATGGATTACGTCATCGTGGTTCGAATTGCGCCAGAAATGAAGTCATGGCCTTTCCCATAGCGACCCTTGGCCTCCAGCCCAAACCCTCTCGAAGTCTCTGGTTGGAAAACCGATTTCCCTTCCATTCGGCAGCGCAACGACGCCGGTTGAAGGCCGGGGGAAGCTGCCCCTTCGACCACTTTGAGTACTTTTCCCAGAACAGGCACAAGCCATACGCTAATGTGTACGGAACCCGAACGGCAAAAAAGCGGCCCACACGTTTTTTGTAGGCCCTCAGGAACTGCCTGCTGGTGAGAAGATCATCATCGACTACATTGAAGATTTCGCCCTCCACGCGGGGTTTTAGACCTGCTAAGACGATTGCCTCCGCGCAGTTATCGACAAAGGTTAATGGCAGGAGATTTGATCCACGCACCTGGATAAAAAAGCCGAACGTATTGATTCCGACCCGGCCGCTCAAATCCCGCTTGCCCGGCCCGAATACGGTTCCCGGCCGGAGGATAACGTAGGACAGATTAAATCTCTTGCCGTATTCCTTCACCAGTTCTTCTTGCTTGAGTTTTCCGAAACCGTAAGCGTCATATCGTTCCTGTGGCGCATCCTCTAACGAGCAGGTTTCATCGAGCAGTGCACCTCGTTTCAATTTCAAATTTGAATACACCGCAAAAGAGCTGACGTTCACGAATCGCTTCGGCTGCCCATACTGAAGAAATGCATCCATCAGGTTGCGGGTGGCAAGGGCCGAGTTCATGAATGCCCCGGCGAATGATTTGTCAAATCCGGCAGCCAGATGGTAAATGATCGAAACGCCATCGGCCGCTTTGCGACAGTCGTCGCGCGAAAGCAAATTACCCGAAACCAGCTCCACGCTATTGACCGCTGGGAATCGACTTAGCACCTCTTCCAAGCGATTTAGGTGGCTCGACGGCCGAACAAAACAACGGAGACCCACAAAACCATATTCGAGAAGCGTCTCGACTACTTTCGCACCCACAAAGCCGTTAGATCCGGTCACCAAGATGCGATCATTTGAAGAAACTATATACTTTTCTTTCATCAATCTCAGCCGCCTTCGAGAGACGGCAAATCGCGTTCCCAGGTTATTTTGAACAACGCGAAACTTGCGCAAGAAAAATTCGAGCTAAGCTCCGGCAATCATTGTCTCTTCGCATTCCTCACGAACAGAGTCGGAAAGCCGTCGTGAGCGAGAGTCTCGAACTATCGGATAATCGACAGCGATAAGGAAGAACATCGTCCAGAGGAAAGAAATATTTATGAAAACAGCTTCGGTATAGTTGTAAATTACAATCGCAAAAAGAAAACCTAGCCGAAGCCGGGCGAACTCGAGTCGTTTCAGAAGGTCTAGGCGGATCTTCCTGAAGGTTCCAATGATCTGTGCGGCCAGTAAGATAATCCCGATAAGTCCCAGGTTCAGGTACGTTTCAATGTATCCATTATGGGCCTGGAGAGGCCGCCATCCGAATTGTACCCAAAGCTCTTGCAGCCGGTCTCCCAACCAGAAGCTTTCAAAACCGACTCCGAAGATTGGATTGTCTTGGATTCTCAACACTTCTTGCCACAGGTCAGTTCTGTCTGTCAGCGTAAGGTTTCGACCAAGCAGCTGCACCACATTTCCATAAATCCCGAATACCGGTTCCGCTACCGCAAATGCAAGAATCCCGACCGCCGCATACGTCCCAATCAATCGCTTGTTCACGGACCGGAGGCCAACCAGCCCAATGGTGAACATTCCGACCAACAGGGCTGTCAAGGAAGTCGCACTGGACGCCTGCAAAAGGAGCCACCAGGTCATACCCAGGAAACTAACACTTAAAAGAAACTCAGTTCGCCTGGCATTGCTGTCACTTATTTTACGGGCCTGCAGAGCGTTCCAGAAGAAAAACAACCCAAAGACCATGCACGCGCAGCCCAGTCCATTCTTGTTCAGGGCAACGCCATTGTTATACCCTTCACCGGTCCATCCATCAAACCCTCGACCGAATTGAGGAAAGTATTTGATGAAGCAAATCGAAAGAGGAACCAGCACGTAGGCAATTCTCTTCAGCAGTCTTCGCACGGCTTCCTCAGGGTTGGGTTCCGTGATAACGATGAGCGCCATGGTAGGATGGCCGAGGATTTTGATCCACCGCTTAAAAGCGATGAACGGAAAGTCTGACCAGACGACGGAGACCAAACAATAGATAAGAAAGACGGTCAGCCAGCGATTATTCCGAGCAAATTCCGAGAGGTTGACGTGCCTTCGGCTAAGGACATAAAACCCCGCTACGATCAACGAAAAGAAAACGACAGCGTCGATCGGGCTTCCTTCGTCTGGTGCATCGATCCCAGACGTACCAAGACTGAGCCATTGGGAAACGGATCGCGACCCAGTGATTAGAAGCCAAATGAGCGGAATCCAGAGGGCGCCGCTCACATTGATTTTTTCTCGGGACTCTCGCCAAAACAAAAAGCAAATGAACCCGAGTGTCAGACAGAGTGCTAGGACTGGAGGCATCGGTATTAAGCCTTAACCAAAGCGGACCTAACCACAGAGAACCTATGCGTCATTTCATGAGGGCAGCGCCTGATAAGCGTTCGCGAGATTCCTTCCGACGTACCTCCATTGCAATTCCCGTTCCACTCGCGCCCGTCCGAAAGCACCCATACGCGCCCGGAGCGCCGGATCATCCATCAACTGGGCGATCGCAAGCGCGAACTGTCGCTCGTCATTGGGTTTCACGTAAATGGCAGCCTCCTGCGCGGAATAGCGCGTTTCTTTGAGGTCGAAAGACACGATAGGTTTTCCATAAGCCATGTACTCCATAATTTTGATCCACGTTGAAAGATCGTTCAGCGGGCTGGAAGGGTCGGGATCGACACAAATGTCCGCAGCAGACAAGTTGGCAAGCAGATCCGCATCTGGAATGAATCCGGTGAATTCCACATAATCTTGCAACTTCAACTCTCGGCTCATTTCCTTGAGGTTAGCGAGCGAGTCGCCGTGGCCAATGATCACACAGTGATAGTCGCTTCGCTTAAGATCATAGGCAAGATGCGAGAGCGCTCGCAGCAGATAATCCAACCCGTCCTGTGGATTCAAACATCCTATATAGCAAAGGATTGATTTTCCCATCCGCCGAAGGCGTTCGCTAGGCGCCACCATCGTCATCCGGTCCAAATTCGGACCGTTTCTAACGACAAAACATTTGCTCGCGCGCACCCCGCCGCGTTTTATCTGAACCTCTTTGTATGATTCATTGGTAGCAATGGTGACATCGGCAAGCTTTAGGCTAAACTTTTCTGCCCACGTTAATCCCCATAAAACAAAGCTGCGCCGCGCTGCATACCGTGACTGGTATAATTCCGGAGCCAGGTCGTGATGATCAAATATGAATTTCTTTCCCATCAGCTTGAACGGAAGGGCCACCAGAAAAAGTGTATCCGGCGGATTATGAGCATGGATGACGTCAATACCATGACGCGCCGCCACATAGCCGCTCATGACCAAACAGCAGAAGGTAAAATAGCCATACTCGCCTACATAACCCAGAAAAGCTTTGCATTTGACCCACCGTCGTTGAAGAGGCGTTTGCCGCTCCAGGGGAGCTTTCTCAAAAAACTCCACTTTGGGAAGACGATACACGCGAATCCCCCCAACAATCTCCGAGCTTTTCTCGCCATTTCGGCTCAGACAAATTACCGTGACCTCGTACCCATTTTCACGGAGCAATTCGCACTCATTCCTAACCCGTACGTCGCTCGGAAAATGGTTTTCAACCAACATCAAAACCTTACCAGCAGATTCCTTCATAAGAGGCTGACCGTTTCGATGGGCCAGAAAAAATACGCACCAAATCAATTACCTCAGATCCGTGATTGAGGTCCGAAACACTTTCCTCAAAACACTTGCCTTTCTTTGCGACGACGAGCACTTCGCTCTGGTCGACGACCTCGTCGATCCTGTCCTTCAGCAACGAAGAAATATGCGGAATACTTTGCGCAATATAACGCTTGTTCGCCCCGTGAATTCTCGCCAGGGACACCTCTTCATCGTAGACTGAGACCGAATAGCCTTTCCCGATAAGGTTTTCAATCAGACTGACTATCGGGCTTTCCCTGAGATCATCCGTGCCGGCCTTGAAACTAAGACCAAGAATGCCGATTTTATTTTTCCCCGTCTTTCTGACTTGGCTCACGGCCCGTTCTACTTGCAACCGATTGCTACTCAAGATCGAATTCAGCATTGGAATTTCAACATCCTTCAGTTTGCTCTCGTAAAGGAGCGCCCGCAGATCCTTCGGAAGGCAGGATCCCCCAAATGCGAAACCGGGCTTCAGATAGCACGGTGAAAGATTCAGCTTTCTGTCTTTGCAGAAAATCTCCATCACCTCATGGCTGTCTATCCCCAAAGCTTTGCAAAAATTACCTATCTCGTTAGCAAAAGTAATCTTGAGAGCGTGAAACGCATTGCATGCGTACTTCATCATTTCTGCGGTCCGAAGGGAGCACCTATTCACCGGAGCGTCGATCCGCTCATATAATCTTGCGACGAGATCTCCGGATTTCTGGTCAGTTGCCCCAATGACTATCAGAGGAGGATGGTAATAATCGTGAACCGCCGTCGTTTCTCTCATGAACTCCGGGTTTATACAGACTCCGAAATTCCGGCCGACCCTTTTACCCGAGCAAGCCTCCAACAATGGAATGATCTTTTCTTCCGCAGTGCCGGGAAGGATCGTGCTGAGAATGTTGGTGACGTGAAAATGCTCTGTTTTCGCTAGCAATATGCCGATCTGCTCTGCGACGCGGAGAATCTGCGAAAGATCGAAACTGCCATTCTCGTTGCTCGGGGTGCCAACAGAGACAAAAGAAACGTCCCCGATATCTTCAACACTCGTGAGGGCCCGGAGCGTCCCAGCGCCCACGGCTTTGGCGATGGCTTCTTCCAAGAGCGGCTCGACGATCGGGCTTTTCGAGTTGTTGATGGAATGGACTTTGTTCGCATCGAGGTCGACGCCAGTGACGTCATGTCCGTCCTGCGCCAAGCAGGCGGAGACGACGGAGCCGACATAACCCAGACCAAAAACAGTAATCTTCATGGATAGTTCACTGCTTCCCACAAACGATTAGAATTAAGCTTGCTTGGCAGTCGCATTTTCCTCATGCTTCGCCTCGAGTCGAAGGCACGGCGTCCGCTCAGAGCTCGGCCTCGAGCCACCTCGGGCCATAGGAGCGGCTCTTGTTGAAGACGACCGACACTTTGGCATTTGCATCGGCCAGCTGCGTATAAGCACGCTTCACGACTTCCCGATTGCTTCTTTCTGCCTCGACAACCAGCAGGATTTTGTCCACAAAGCCGGCCATAGCCAGCGTGGGACTGGTGTCGCTGAGGGACGGCATGTCAAAAATAACGTAGTCAAAATCGCTTCCCTTGAATTGCGAGATCAAGTCGTAAAACCGCTTGGGATCCAATGGCTCGTCCACGAGAAGCACCTTGTCGTTGCCTCCTTCCGAAAGAGTAGCGGCAAGACCTGCCGCGAGTGTCGAGGCTCCCGCCCCTTTCGAGAGACCAGTCACAGCCACAAGTTTCGGTTTATGAGTCATTCGGTTGATCTCGAAATAGAAAGCCAGCCGGTCGCGTATAGCTTTGCAAAATGGGCGGATGCAGTGATCGCTCTCCCAAGGGGCATGGCTCTGGCGCGCGCCCTCTGGAAGGCCGTTCACCGAATCGTGGTCTGTATTATGCAAAGGCAGGGGCAAATGGCCGTTACGACCGAAATGAGGAATCGAGAGCAAGAGGGGAATGCTTAACCGCGTCTCAAGTTCAAGCGGGCGTTTCACCGTCCGGTCCAAAATCAGTTCGCTCATAAAGGCTAGTGCGATTCCAACCGCCAGTCCTCCCCCGGCAAGGCCGAGCACGATTTTCTTCACGTCTCCGGGCGCCTGCACCGCTGGCGTCGGCGTTTGGACAACATTGATGTTCGGCATCCTGGATGGGTCTAGAGTCTCGTCGATGCGGGACTTCTCCAGGCTCGCCTCGAAGTACCTATAGTTCGTTTCTTGCAATTCCTTACTCCGCTCGAGCTCTCCAATCTGCGGTGCCAACTCCGAAAACATTTTCGCTCGATGCTGAATGTCGTTTAGCCGAGATCTGAGCGCCTCCGTTTTCGCCTCGAATTCCACGAGACGGGATTTCTCAGATAAAAGGTCGGGGCCGGAATTTTGCGAGCCGGCGGGTGAAACCAGGGCTGCAATGCCTGGAAATTTCTCGTCCAAGTCTCTCCGCTGCTTTTCCAGATCGTCAATTTGCGCCTGTCTGATTTTCACCATTCGGTTCTCCGGAGTGTACCTGGAAACCAACTCCGTCTGATTTTGGTGCAGGTACGCTACGCGATTGATCAATCTCTGATACTCTCGAACGACCTTGCTGCTGGGCTGATGCGTCCCATTGTCCGACTGGTCCTTATCTGCCGTGGCGGCCCATTTTTCGAGTGCCTTGACGCGAGCCTGTTGCTCCGCCACTTCCGCCTCTGCCGCCTCCAAGTCCTGCTTGTCTTTTGACAACTCCACATTGAGAGTCGCTGTGCCTTCCGCGAGGGAAGTAATTCCGAGTTCGCCCCTCAGCTGTTTCAACTGTTCCTCGGTTTGATTTAACTGTCCCCTAACCTGATCGATCTCTCCTTTCACGAACGCGAATGCCCCCATCGAGCGGTGGACTTCCAGGTGTTTATCAAAATACCGGGTTAGGAGTTCCTGAAGGACCCGCATGGCGAGCTTTGGATCTTTGTTCTTGTAGAGAACGGTAATGATGTTGCTTCCCTTAAGAGGGGCCACTTTCAAACCCTGAATAATGCTGGCTGCGTCAGTTTTCGTGCCTTTGCTTCCGGATCCTGGCAGCGGCCGCTCGACGCCAATTGCTTGAGCGACTTGCGTAGCCAGATCCCAGCTAGTCAGAATCTCCACCTCTGAATTGAGGAGATTCTCGTTTTGTGAGCCAGTCGTTTGGAGCTGAGAATCGAACTTGTCAATCGCGCTCCTCTCCATCACGTATCGCACAAGCAGCTTAGCCTGGGATTGGTAACTGTAGGAAAGAAAATAAACGGCCGCCGCAGCAACAATACCCGCTGCGGCGCATAAAAAAATCTTCCACTTGTGCCTGAACAGGATGAAGAGGACATCATTGAAATTCAGGCCTGAACGCTGCGCTTCGTATTCGGATTCTGACATAGGGGTGGAGTAACGGAGGAGCGGAGCTATGGAGTAGTGGAGTGTTGGTAGGAGGACGAAAGCCTGATACCGTCTCAGCGGGATCGGCTTGAGCCATCCGTGTCTTGCCAGTGGCAATTGTTAGTGATTGCTAGCTATTACTACTTGATCAACCTCGACTCGATAACTTGAGGCTCACAGATCCTGCCTTCGCCGGATCTGTCTCGCCCTACCATCGCTCCACTTCTCCGCTTTACCCCTTTGTGAATCGCTTCATTGCGGTTGGAATACGATGTCGACCCAGTAGTTGGCCGCGTTGAATGTGTCAGTCGGAAAACTGCTTGAGCTTCCGTAGGCGTAGACGCCGTTGCCGCCGCTCGTTGAGCTGGAAGGGGCCGTTAATGGCCCGCTGGTGTGCGCGGTGGCGAAGTAGTTTAGGTTGTCCGAATAGAAGCCGACGTTCGTGTGGTAGG
>Ga0137359_10001640_pt1 | contig 17770 bp, 13 predicted proteins | sample Mad1_40_16metaG_FD_108281 | JGI IMG/M metagenome (GOLD analysis project Ga0137359, IMG submission 108281) | Vadose zone soil microbial communities from Angelo Coast Range Reserve, California, USA - Mad1_40_16 metaG | ecosystem: Environmental > Terrestrial > Soil > Vadose zone | place: USA... | reverse complement strand
GACCTATTGTAATTCAACGGAACTTCGCGGCATGGATAGCACTTTACCGCACTTCAAGGACTCACGGGTACGCTTATTGGACTCTTAATGGACGCGCGGGGCGCGCTCTAAAGCGTCGCAACCTTTCCTCATCACAACTTGATCGCAAAACGCGCAGTGCTCCCAGGCTCGAATGTGTTGGCAGTCAGGAACTGCACCCAATTTGCGTACAACCTCATCAATCACAAAGCGATCCCTTCCGGATGTAGCTAGCGCGATCAGGGGCACTGGACTTCAATATTGCAAAAACGAAGCGCGATGCTATGCTTATCGACATCGCGCCCAACGAAGACTTCGCAATCGTGATAGTCGATATTGAAACTATTTTCAGTGCTTCGTAAGCAAACCGTCAGTTTGCATGCGAATCGCCAAGGCACTCATTCACACTAACAGTTGGCTTCACCGCACATTTGGGCCTTACCTGAAGATCGGAAGAACTCGGCTTGAAGCGAGGCTTGAGATTTGAATCGTTTATCGTCATCTCGTTTAGTGCTTCGCTTCTTTTCGAAGCTCGACCTGAAATTCAACAACTCTCTGATGCTGGATGCCAGCGACCGAGACTTCCTCATGACGATGGATCGCTTGGGCGTTGAGCTGTCGTTTCCAGACACGACTAATAAGAAAGTTGACGCGCGAATTTACAGGATGAGGAGGAATTGAGATTGCCCGCTGATGGTTCACCATCGCCTGGAAGAGCGATCCGCTTTTACCGGCACTTTTTGACAGCGCCGATCCTCCTCGGCCTAGTCTGTTTTGTTGTTTACAACGCGAACCTACGGCAGATTGGCTCCGGTGATACGTTGCCCGCCCGATATCTGCCGCTGATTCTCTGGCATGATCACACGCTGAACCTCGACGCTAATTCGCAGCTGGTTGCGCACGGCCACTCGATGATTGCAGACCGATATAAGACTGGCCCCACTGACGAAAAGGTCAATTACTTCGAGCCGTCAGCCTACTGGATAGCCCAGACTCGCACGCATCAGCTCGCTTCTTTGTATCCTGTTGTGACTCCGTTGCTGGTGGCGCCACTCTATCTGCCCGCCGTGGTCTGGCTTAACGCCCACGGTTGGAAGCAGCCGCAAATTGACAGAGTGGCGGAACTAATGGAGAAGCTCTCGGCGTCGTTTCTCGCTTCCGTCGCATCCGTCCTAATGTTTTTGCTGCTGCGTCGCGAAAACATCCGCTGGGCCCTGCCGCTTGCCTCGGTGTTCGCCTTCGGGACCAATACCTGGATGATCTCGAGCCAGGCCCTTTGGCAACACAGCGGTGGAGAATTCCTGATTGCTCTGGCATTGCTGCTCGTCGTCGGGAGTGCCTCACCGTTGCGCATTGCGGTACTCGGTACGGTGTGTGTTTTGATGGCGGCAAATCGCCCGCCGGACGCGCTGATTGCTGGTGCAATCGTGCTCTTCATTATTTGGAGTCGCAGGCGCATCGCTCTGTGGCTTCTCGTCGGCGGTGCTGTCCCGATTGCTGCGCTGCTCTATTACAACCTTCACTTTATAGGCGACATTGCCGGAGGATACGCTCTTGCAAAAGTCCCTATTAATGAGTTCTTCCATCTGAGCTTGTCAGGGCTGGCCGGCTTGCTAATAAGCCCAGCACGCGGCCTGCTTGTCTTCACTCCATTCCTCGTGTTCGTTCCAGTCGGGCTGATTCAACGCTTGCGCACATCAAATTCGAGAGGGCTTGCCGTAGCGCTTAGTCTCGCCGTCGCTGCCCAGTTCTTACTCTACTCACAAGCTGACTGGAGGGCCGGAGTCTCATGGGGCCCCCGTTGGTTAACTGACCTTTTGCCGATCATGATATGGCTGATCGCGCCCGCTCCGATGGTCATGCGCTTGCGGGCTCGTTGGCTGCTGATTCTGGCAATGGCGGCGGCGGTGGTAGTGCAAACGATAGGAGCATTTGCGTATACGAAGGCGAGTGACGAACGCATCTTCGCTGGCACCCGCGGGTCTATGCGCGGTGCATGGAATCCTCGTACTCTGCCATTCCTTCTGGAGTTGCGTCATCCCCGCCCGCACGGAGTTCTTCAGTGCGACGCGAGCGCCTCACTTGATCGTGTGGGTCCAACGCAGCTTGCCGGCAACGGTGACGTGCCTGACCTCAGAATTGGCGCGGCACTTGAAGGAGAGGCGCTCGCCTGCGAACGTCCCCCTGCGCTACTGATGGTGTTGATCGACGGGATCGTAATCGGCTCGACCAAGACTTTTGTGCCTCGAGGCGACAAGGAAGTGCTATCGACAATTTCGCCCTCGGGCTGGCGCGTATTTGCTGACACGCGTGGCGTTTCACCGGGTGAACGCCTGCTTCAGATCGCTGTTCTCATCGAGCCGGGCAGCGATATCCGTATTGTTTATGAAAAGCGCGTGTTCGTGATAGCCAATGACTCTGTGAATGAGACCGCCACCATGGAGCAGAAACCAGCGGCGGGGAATAAGTTGAATGCGATGGCCGATTACACGGCGTTGTTGTTGCGGGAGCGGCAAGGCGAGTCCGGCTTTTGGCTCACCTCATATACCCAGGAACTTCGTTATGAAGCTCCGCAACAGGAAATGAACACGTACCTGACTGCCATGCTCGTGGATTTGCTCTCGCCGATCGCTCCCCAGCGAAACCTCGAAGATGTAGTCGACCATGGACGACGGCATCTCGCGGCCCAGATCGAAAGCGACGGCTTAGTGCGCTATCACGGCTTGCCGGATGGTCCCACCATTGGCACGCTAGGATGTGTCATTACTCCCGATGCTGACGACACTGCTTTAGCCTGGAGAATCGCAGTTCCTGGCGCTGGCGACCCGAGAGAACAACTCATGCTGCAACTGCTAACTCGTTATCGTGATGCGAGAGGTTTATTCCGCACATGGCTCGCACCACAAAAGGAATACCAGTGTATAGATCCGGGAACTGATCCGAATCCGTCAGACATCGTTATTCAGATGCACGTCTATTTAATGCTGCGCGAATTTGACAAGCCTGCCGCGCGGAACCTTTGCACTGCGCTCCAGCGCTCGTATGGGGACGGAGGGATCTGGGTTTACTACGCCAAAGCGCCCCTCGTCCCTTACCTTCGCAGCGCCGAATTGCAGCAGCTTGGTTGCGTGATTCCGCTGCCGGCGAAGCAACTGGGGGTTCCCGCTCCGGGGCAGAAGATCTGGAGCGAGGCAGTGCGCCTACTCGTGCAGTCGATGGCATCGCCTCAGGACGCGAACGTTCGACTCGCCATTCGCAATCTGCTGGCGCGTCTTGGCAGCGACGACTTTGCCTTGCTTCGTCGCTCGCCGCCAATGCTCTATCACAACGATCTGAGCGCTACCGTAAAACGATATTACTGGTCAGAGGATTTTGGTTACGCTCTATGGCTCCGACTTTACGAAGCGGCTGGGGTCGAAACCGGAAAGCGTAACGAATCATCGCAATGACTTCTCAATCGTCTATTCCCTATTACGCGCGAGTCGTGCGCCACTTTGGGTCTACTCGCGCGCTGGAGATCCTCGCGCTGCAAGCGTCTCCGATTCTGGGTATTCTGCTCGGTGGCTGCATCCCTGGAAGGGACGGCATAATTCACCCAGCACTATTACTCCTTGGCAGCCTCGCGTTGACAGCGCACGTCTTTGTCTTGAATGACTGGGCGGGTCACGTCAGCGACTCTCGTGATCCGCGGCGAGTAACACTCGTGTTTGATCGTCAGGGCATCAACCGTCGTCACGTCGCGCAGGTCGAGGTGGTTCTTCTCATCCTCGCGAATGTCGCCTTCGCTGTCATTGGCCGTCGAGCTGTACTGTTCGGCGCCGGAATCGCAACCCTCAGCTTGCTTTACTCGTGTTCGCCGAGTTTCGGCAAGAGCACCCCAATCGCGGCGTCGATCAATCACCTGCTCGGAGGCACGCTGCACTTCTTGCTCGGTTACTCCTTATGTCATGCCGTTGACGCAAGGGGTGTCTTGATTAGCCTCTTCTTTGGGTTTGTGTTTGCTGCTGGACATCTCAACCAGGAGGTACGCGACTACGAAGGGGATCTGCTCAACGAGATTCGCACCAGCGCAGTAGTGTTCGGCTGTCGGCGCACGTTTCTCGCGAGCCTATTCTTCTTTACTGTCGCTTATGCGATCCTCTTCACCTTAGCCGCGGAGAGCATCCTTCCAAGACTGTTGCTCTGGAGCGTTGGCGTATGGCTAGTGCAGGTCTTATGGTCTCTCCAAGCGCTGCGGCGCGGGCTGGGATTCGAGACCGCGTTATGGATGCAACGACGGTATCGATTGCTATTCGCGTTCATCGCGATCGCAATGCTGGCCCGATGAGCAGACCGACCTTCATTCCGCTAAGACGCTGACCCAATCCCGTTTCGGGGTCATCACTCTCGAACATCGTTATGGATGAAGCAAAGCCGATTGTTATCTTGATTTCCCACTTCCTCACTTAACGCTGAAACAGGTCAAAAATCGATTGGAGAAAGCGGTCCTTGAAACGTCCGTAGCGAGACAGCCAACGCCAGGCGCGCGAGTTGTGGATCGCTTCCAGTTGGGCCGCATCCGTCAGCTGGGCTGCTGCAGTCAATCGCGAATCGGCGCGAGCTAATTCTTCCAGTTCTCCAGACGAGAAGGGAGCGGCCGCCCGTTTCGCAGCGGGGAGACTGCGGTAGTAAGTACGCAGGTAATTGGGCACGCGCTCTCCAGTATTGAAGTAATCGAAAGTGTACGGCCATGAGATCGTCTGCGCATGGCCATTCGCGAGCAAGAGCTTCTTGTACTTCGCAAACAAGTTTCTCAAGTCGCTGTCTTTCGCTAAGTGAAAGCGTGCCCGCCGGTAAGGAATGTGACTCGAGAGGGAGGAACTTCTAGGGTCATAGCCGCTAAAGTGAAAGAAATACAGCGGGCCTTTGTTACAACCCCAGCTCCCGTTCGTTTGATTCAGGCGACGGCTATGCACGTTCCAATAGCCAACGTTGTAGCCGGTGTCTTTTTCGATCAGCACCCGCCCAAAGAAGAACGGCACAAAATCAATAAATTTTTGATCGACGAAGTAACCGTTAGGCACGTCTACCACGCAATGCTCATACAGTTTCGACTTCCACCAACTCAAGAACGCGCGTGCGTTTGCGCTGAAGTTGATGCCGATGAAGCCCAGGTTGAACTGTCCGGCGCGGAGAATGTGACTGTCATCCGGCATCAGACCGTCGTCGGGATAGTCTGTATCCAGATGGGGAGTGAGAATGATGTCGTGGTTGTCCAGGTTTTCGTAAAGCTGATCAAGCGATCCGGTTATTAACACGTCAGGGTCAAGATAGATCACCGACTCGCACCTTCTGTCGCAAATCAGGTGCTCAAGGAAGCTGGCCTTGGCGGCGGTGCACAACTCCTTAAGACTGTATTTGAAACAAAACTCCGGAAGCTTGGGAATTTTCAACTCGCCGAGCCCTACTGTCTCGAAACACTCGTCAGCCGGATTGATGTAACCTTCAAAATCATCGACGATCAGCACGTACACTTTGCCATCGCTATATTGGGAGAGGAACGACTGGGCCAGCGTTCTAGCAAACGCAACGTAATTCTTGGCGATGATGGTGCAGAGAATGCGATCACTCATTTAGCTATTCGCAACTTCCAACAGATTTTTCTCGAGCCGATCGACACTTTTCTCAACCGCCCAATTCTGAGTAACGTTAGCGACTCCAGTTTCCCCTATTTTTCTCGCCAACGATGGATCGTCCAACAGTTGCTCGACAGCTGTCGCAATGCTTGCTGGTTCAGGATCAACCAGCAAGCCATTCCTGCCATGATCCACTGTTTCACGTAAGCCGCCTTCGGCCACAGCAACGACCGGCAGCCCGCAGGCATTCGCCTCAAGCACCGCAAAACCGAATGGTTCGAGACGCGGTGTGCAAAGTAGCAGCGCCGCCCGGTTCAATATATTTACGAGTTCAGAATCCGAAATCGCGCTTTGGATGCGAAGCTCAACGCCGGATGAGCGCGCCAATTCAGTGATTGTGTCGCGGTAACTCTCGCTCCCTGAATTGGCGATCCAAACAAGCGGCGGTCGTGGCTCCGGAAGCAACGCGACGGCGCTGATGGCGAGGTCAATGTGCTTGATTGGATCAATTGAGCCGACGCCAACAATGAAGCTCTCACGCTCCAGGTTGAGATTGCGAAAGAGCTTTGTGTCCACTCCCAGATAACAAACACGAGCTGCTACGCCATAAGCTCGCAGCACGCTTTCGCGACTGAAATAGGAGTTAACCAGGACACGGTCGCAGGCCTGTACGTTGAGCCATTCCTGCTTTGCTTGCAGGCGCAGAGTCTGCAAATTGGGATAATTCGCCCGTATTCTCCGCGGGTTGAATAAAGTCGAACCCCACTCCTCTTCAGCGCCGGAAACCCACGGCAAAACTGGTGCTGCTTCATATAGGAACCGGCAGGGCTCCTGAAGATACAACACCTTTCGCATGTCCAGATGTCGCAGGATAAAAGGCACGTAGTAGCCAACTGAACTATTCGCAAATAGCAGATCGAATTGCCCCGCCGCAATTTCCTGCGCGCAAAGCCTGCATGCCTCGTCGAACGCTTGCATGCGCGCGATCGCTTCGCTGTACCAGGGAGCCAGCCAACTCGTGAATCCTGCGCGTGGTCTTCTGAACTCCGTCGGGACAACTCGTTCAGGAGCAAATTCTGACAGCGGCAGAAATGATTGGTCGGCAGAATCCAGGCACCAACACGAAACCTGATGTCCGCGCTCAACCAAACCACGAACGTGGTAATAGAGAGCGCGCTTTCCCCCACCGCTGGGCAAGTTATGCCAAACTGCAATTCTCATCGATTAGACTCGTTAGCAAGTTCGGTCAATGTACACGCTGGAGAGTTGCCCTTCAAGACGCTGTGAGCCCGCAAGAAGTCTGCTTGACGCATGCTGAGTGAGCCCTCTAGACTGAGTTGCCCACACTAGATGGAACAGTAATGAAGTTTTGCCTTCAGGCCCAATCACGTCAGTTCTTGATTTCGCACTCGTCCCGTTTGCCTGAGTCTGCTTATGACCATTAGCGAAAACGCCAGTTTAGGTGTGTCTCGACAACCGAAGTCGCGCGGCGAGTTTTCTGAACGCGCTTACCACCAGGTTTCGCTACCGTTGCATCCGTTGCTTAAGATCCGTGCCAGAAAAAAATGGATGCCGCTCGAGCTGCGCGACATTTGGGCCCATCGCGAACTACTTTACTTCATGGTTTGGCGCGATCTGAAAGTGCGATATAAGCAAACTCTATTTGGAGTGTCCTGGGTTGTCTTGCAACCAATCCTCATGACGCTGGTCTTCGCTGTATTTCTGGGAAAGATTGCGCGCGTGCCATCGGGCAATGTGCCTTACGTACTCTTCCTTTATTCGGGACTGCTGCCGTGGACGTTCTTCTCGAATGCCGTATCGACCAGCAGCCACAGTCTCATTGCAAGCGCGCAGATGATTACAAAAGTTTACTTCCCGCGCTCTCTCGTGCCCATGGCGACTGTACTGGTCAGGCTCTCAGACTTTCTGGTTGCTTCGCTGATCCTCTTCGTTTTAATGATCTACTACGGCCGCCCTCTTACGAGTGCCGTTTTGCTCGTCCCATTTCTTATTCTGCATTTGACCTTGCTGGCGTTGAGCCTCGGCCTGCTGTTCTCCGCGTTGAACGTGAAATACCGCGACGTCGGCACGGTTCTTCCGGTGTTGCTGCAACTCTGGCTATTCGCATCGCCGGTGATTTATCCGACGACTTTCGTGCTGGCAAACTGGAAATGGCTTTACCAACTGAATCCTTTGACTGGCGTCATCGATGGGTTTCGCGCCGCTTTGCTGAACGCAGAGTTCGAGTGGCGCAGTTTGCTCGTCTCATTTGGTATCACGCTGGCGTTACTCGTTTTTTCGAGCTTCGTTTTCAAGCATATAGAAGATGAGTTTGCCGACGTCGTGTAGCTTACAGATGAAGTCAATTGTCACAGTCAGAAACTTAAGTAAGACCTACCGTATTGGTCAGCTGCGAAATGGCAACCCGTCTCTGCGCGACGCTTTCGTGAGCGCAATCGGCTCTCCTTTATCTTTTCTGCGAGGGCAGCGCCATGGCGACGGCACCACGCTCAATGCACTTCAGGATGTTTCCTTTGAGGTGGAACCCGGTGAGGTTGTCGGCATTATTGGTCGTAATGGCGCCGGCAAATCCACATTGCTCAAGATACTGGGGCGAATTGTTAAGCCGACCTCAGGAGAAGTCGACATCTATGGACGAGTCGGCAGCCTGTTGCAGATTGGCACCGGCTTTCATCCCGATCTCACCGGCCGTGAAAACATTTTTCTCAACGGCGCCATTCTTGGGATGAAGGCAACTGAAATCAAACGCAATTTTGACGAAATCGTGGCCTTCAGCGAAGTGGCTCGCTTTCTCGACACGGCTGTCAAATACTATTCTTCGGGAATGTATTTGCGTCTCGCGTTCGCAATTGCCGCGCATCTCCAGCCGGAAGTTTTGCTACTTGATGAAGTGTTGGCGGTTGGTGATAAATCATTTCAAGAGAAGTGCCTCGCCAAAATCAAGTCGGTGAGTCGCGATGGGCGCACAGTTTTCTTTGTCAGTCACAGCATGGAGGCTATCGCGGAGATGTGTGGGCGCGTCTTTCTCATTCGGTCGGGCCAACTCTATGAAGGATCCGATCCGCAAAGCACGATTGCAGAATACCTCGAAGACGTCGCCGAGGCCGAAGCACGTCACACAAGTCTTTTAGCGAACGCGAGCAAATCAGTCGCGCCGGCGTCAGCCTGATTCAGTGTTATCGGCATGCCCTCCGTAAGCATCATTATTCCCACTTGCAATCGGCCGCAATTTTTGCCGCGCGCTGTTGAGAGCGCGCGGGCAGCGGGCACCGACGTTGAAATTATCGTCGTTGATGATGCGTCTCAGGATGAAACCGCAGCGGTTTGCGCTTCGCTTCCCGGCATCAATTACATTCGTCTGGATCGCAATCAGGGCGTTGCCGGTGCGCGTAACTTGGGCATCCTGGCTAGCACGGCGGAGTTTGTGGCTTTTTTGGACGACGACGATTTGCGCTTACCCGGTTCTCTTGATTTACAGGTAACCAAACTTGCCGCCGCTCCCCAGATCGGATTCGTTTGCGGCGCGATGCTTATTGCCGATCAGAACTACCGTCTGACGGGCGAAGTTTCGTCGCCACCAGAGGTGGGGGAAGATGCTTTTTGGCAACTTCTCGAGCTTGATTTTCCGGTCATGCCATTGAGCGTGGTCATTCGCAAGCAATGCTTTCTGAGTGCCGGCTTGCTAAATCCTCGCATTTCGGGAATCGACGATTGGGACATTCTGGTTCGCATCGCTGAGTTGTTTCCGGTCATGACAATGGCAGAACCCGTGGGGATCTATCGTCAACCAGCGCCGCGCTCCGAACAAGGATCATCAGTTCAATCTGGCCAACTTGCACGTGCGGCAAGACATCAGTTGCAACTCTTCGCGCTGCCGCGAGTAAAAACTCTTTCCAGGTCACCGCGCCGGGCCATTCGCCGGCGAACGATCAATAGGGTTGCTGACACTTTACTCTGGAATGCGTGGAGAAGTTTGCCCCAAAGAGAGTTTGGCTTCGCGGCCGCCAACATCATGACGGCCCTGCGCCTTGGTCCTTTCCGGGCGCTGCGTCCTGCTGTTTTTCGCAGGTTGGGAAAAACACTTAAAGATCGTTTGACTATGAGGAATTCAGATCCGAGTAGTTTGAAGTCGCCAATCGCTTAGCTCAGGACTATTGCTTAACAACTGATTCGATGTCGCTAACAAGCATCATTATCACAACGCATAACCGTCCACAGTTACTGCGCCGCGCTGTAGAAAGTGCTTTCGCTGCTGGAACCAACGTCGAAGTGGTCGTCGTCGATGATGCTTCAACTGATGAGACTGCCGCACTCTGTAGAGAATTGACCGGGATCAAATACGTTCGCGTCGATCGCAACCAGCGTGTGGCGGGAGCGCGCAACCTGGGCCTGCTGGTCTGCTCTGGAGACTACGTTACATTTCTTGACGACGATGATGTGCGTTTGCCGGGCTCCCTCGAAGGTCAGATCAAGTTGCTTGAAGCAAACTCGGAAGCTGGATTGATTTACGGACGGGCGATCCTGGTTGATCAAACCGGCAAGTCAACGAATCAAAGCTACCCGCGTTTCTGCCCTCAAGGCGATGTGCTTTGGGAGTTGCTGGGCCACAATTTCATTCCTTGTGGTACAGCAGTGTTTCGACGTTCATGTCTTGACCGCATTGGCCTGCTCGATCAAAGTCTCGCGGGACTTGACGACTGGGATTTATGGATACGAATTGCTGAGCTTTATTCAATCCTTGCCTTGGAAGAACCCGTGCTGCGCTGGCGGCAGTCAACACCGGCGTCGCAGCAAGGAACCTCGGCTGCGGCCCTGATTGTTTCGCGGAGTGTTGAGCAATTCCAGGAAACCTGGCAAAACCTGCCCCGAGTCGCGAGCGGTTCGCGAACAATGAAACGCGGTGCGTGGCGCCGCTTTTCGACAAATATGTGCGCGCACCTTTCTTATCAATCCTTGCGCGCGCTGCGAGATCGCCAGCTAGTTCAGGCAACAAAAAATCTCTTCGCTTTGGTACGTCTGGTTCCTGCGGCAATGCTGCGCCAGTTATGAATAAGAAATGCGCATAGTCCTTTGTAAGGGTCAGGTGCTTGGTCCCATCAGCGGTGCAGATGAGACGCTCGTAACCTACGCTGTTCAACTGCAGAAAGCGGGACACTCAGTCTCGGTGTTGCTCATGTACCGCGCTGCCAAGAACGATCCATACGCACAACGACTGTTCGACACGGGGGTCCCGGTGTCGTGGATCGCGTCGAAGTTTGCACACCGGTCCCTGGGCACTGCACGCAAACTCGGACGCAAGCTCCTGGAGACATTTCCGTCTTCAAGGCAGATCATCAGAAATGGCGCACAACGTGTGGTGACTGGCATGGCCGGCCGCAACTACGAGCAGTGTCTGGATCATCTCAAGCAACAAAATGCCGACTTGATGCACATCATCACGCCCGATCCAAGCGCGATGGTCATGATTCGCGCTGGTTACGATGCTGGGGTGCCGGTCATTTATCAGGAGCTGGGATTGCCGTATCACCCACCTGATTTCGCGTCTTATTATCGAGAGTTCACCAGCGTGCTGCCGCTCTGCAGCGAGGTTGCGGCACTCTCGCCAAAACTCGTTGAGTACTGCCGCGAGACATTACCTATTTCAACCCGGATCTCGGTATTGCCGATCATGTCGGAAGAAATAACCAACGGCAACAGTGCGCCGCAGCAAACTAATGGACACGTTAAGTTCGGCTTCGCCGCGCGCCTGGAAGAACTGAAAGGCCCAAAGATCTTGATGGAGGCGTTTGCCGCCACTCGCGATCACGTGCCGGGCGTACGCCTGAAGCTTGCTGGTGAAGGTTCGGAAAGGAAAGAGATAGCTGCAATGGCGCGCTCACTGGGTTTCGCCGACCACTATGATTACAACGGTATTTACAATCGACCCGAGGAGAGAACGTCGTTCATGCACGACCTCGACGTTTTTGTCATGCCATCGTTTACCGAAGGCACCCCCAATAGCATTGTCGAAGCGATGGCGAACGGGAAACCAATTATTGCGTCGGCTGTCGGCGGGATTCCCGACATGATCGATCACAATTCCGGCATTCTGGTACCGCCGGGCGATCCTCGAGCCCTGGCAAAAGCAATGATCGTGCTCACTAAAGATCCTGAACTACGCCGGCAGATGGGCGAAGCGGCGCTTGGGCGTTATCGAATGCTGTTTTCACCTGGTGCCGTCATGCCCTTGATGCTGGAAACATATGCGCGCGTTGCGGGGGGAGCGCGGCCGCGTGAGCCTGTTGAGGTGAGCTTGAGTTCTCATCCGTGGAGCAGTTTTCACTAACCGCAGACTCCGAACTGACGGCGTAGCCTTGACGAGCGGCGAAATGGCGATGACTTGTAAGCAATTGAAAGTATTGGCGTCCCGTACGGGAGTCGAACCCGTGTCGCCGCCGTGAAAGAGAAGCGACCTATTGTAATTCAACGGAACTTAGCGGCATGGATAGCACTCTACAGCACTTAACGGACTCACGGGAACGCTTATTGGACCTTTAATGGACCCCAAATGGACCCCTAAAGATCTTGACACAATCGGGATCCAAATCTATGCTCCTTGCCCAAAACATGTCCCCGTCACTCAACCGTCCGTTTGAAAATCGAGTTGTGCGGCCTCGTGTAAGGAAGGTGCCATGCTGCGAACAATTTCGAAATCTATTCTTCTCGCATTCCTGTTGGTCCTGGGCGCAACCCAAACAAGAGCTGAGCCACTAGTTGTCGTTACGACTACCAACGTGCTTCATACTTTCGACAGTGCCACTCCTGGAACAATTACAACTTCAGTAGGTGTTACGGGCTTGCAAGCCGGTGAAACAATCCTTGGCATCGACCGACGTCCTGCCAACGGCCTAATCTATGGGCTTGGTAGCACGAGCCGCTTATACATCATCAATCCCATTACTGGTGTTGCGACACAAGTAGGAAGTGCGGGAGCTTTTACACTAAGCGGTACGGCGTTCGGCGTTGACTTCAATTCGGTGGTGGACCGGCTTCGCGTCGTCAGTAACACTGGCCAGAATCTACGTCTCAATCCAAACGACGGCACGCTCGCCGGAACAGATACCGCGCTTGGGTATGCAGCGGGGGATCCTAACGCTGGCGCAACGCCAAGAGCGGTGGGCGCGGCGTACACCAATAATTTTGCCGGCGCGACTCAGACCACACTTTATATAGTCGACTCCAATTTGGACATTCTCGCAACGCAGGGAAGTCCCAACGGCTCACCCGTGTCTCCAAACACAGGGCAACTCTTTACTGTAGGGGCTTTGGGTTTTAACACCTCAGACTTAGTAGGGTTCGATATTTCCGGGTTGTCGGGCACAGCTTATGCGGCGTTCACAGCGCCCGGCGGAACTGCTTCTCAACTCTTCACTGTCAATTTAACGAACGGAGCAGCGACCCTCATCGGAACCATTGGCGGGGGTCTTCCGATTACCAGTCTTACTGCTAATATTGGCCTTAATGCTGTTCCCGAACCAGCGACTATTCTGCTCCTTGGCATCGGGGTGACAGGACTCGGTTTGAAACTACGCAACCGACGCCGGGTTCACCAGGACTGAGCGACGAGACTGGCAACGTAAAGCAACATTTTCGCGAAACTGGAAAGACAACAAAGAAAGCCGTGGCAGTCGCCACGGCTTTCTGATCATAGCGGAGTCAATTTTCGCGAACGACAAAGGCTTTAGGCTTTTCCTAATTGCAAACCTTTCGCCCAAGCGGGAGCCGAGCATTCATACAGCGCGCGTGCGGTGTGACGCTACCGGTAGGCCGATGCCGGAGGATCGCCGCAGTACTCCTTTTGCGTTGTGCCAAGAAGCTTGTGCTGAGCGTTGAACGAATAGCGGCGAACGGAGTTGCGCTTGCCGCCGCTCGGGCAATTTTGCCGCTCGTTGCTTGGAGGGCCGACATCGAGGAACCAGACTGGAGCGGCAGCGAGCTTCTTTGCATCGCTGGTGTATTTGCCGCCGGGTAACGCATACGACGTGACACCCCCGTGCGTCTCGTCGATGACGAGTCGCAGCTTGTCGGCCTTGAGGTTGGCGCGGTACGGCGCGTGCCGTTCAACGACATCGCCCGTGATCTTTTTCAGCCCGGCGTCGCACCACTTCTCCTTGATCTCCTGTACGGTTCCCTTCCACGGTATCCCGCTATGCTCGCCCTCCGGAACGCGCGTCGATGGGGAGACGCCGCTCGCGATCATCTTGTCATACGACTGGATACAGAACTTGAACATGTTAGGCACTGGATCTGGTTGTTGGGTGTCGATTGCCCAACTCCTGAAAGACTGGTAGTCCTCATTGTCCTCGAGTGACTGCGCGTGTGTCCCTGACACGAACGTAAACGAAACGACCACCAGCGCGAAGCAAACCGAAACAATTCTCATTTTATTCTCCCATGGTTCGCATGCATTCGTTCCCTCAAACACCAAAGTCAAAAAGGTTCCAGTAAAAATTTAGAGGCATCAGATCTCTCTACTATCCGGCAATCTTTGGGTTTGTCTCTAGCTTAATTACTCAACCACTTAAGGTCGTGAGCCGAGCAGGACTCAAACCTGCGTCCCACTGGTTAAAAGCCAGCGTCGTTAGTTTACTCGAAGCTGTCGGTTTTCTTGCGTGTTAATTTTGTTTGCAAGAATTTAGCCTGAATTGTCTTGCACGTTCTTGCCTTAATCATGCCCACTAATGCTATACAGTTCGCACTGTGAATGTGTTAGTGAATGTGTGAGAACCACGTCCAGCAGTTGGTGGCGATTGATTTCCTGGTTGTGCCGACAGTCAGCTTTCGCTTGTTGTTTGTCTTCGTAGTATTGGGCCACCATCGACGTCACGCCATCCACTTCAATGTGACGGCGCATCCCACTGCGGAATGGACGGGCCGGGACATTGCGGAAGCGTTTCCGTGGGATAGCGCGCCGTGTTATCTGTTACATGATCGAGATAGCATTTACGGAGCAGCATTTCGTCAGCGAGTTGGGGAAATGGGAATCCGCGAAGTGCTGACAGCGCCGAGAAGCCCTTGGCAGAACCCTTATGCTGAGCGTTTCATCGGCTCGCTGCGACGAGAGTGCTTGGACCACATAGTTGTATTCAATGAAGCTTCCTTGCGGCATATTCTGAAAGCATACGTCGAGTACTACGAACACTCACGGACACATCTGGCATTGGAGAAAGACGCGCCAAAATCGAGAGCAATTCAACCTCGAGAGACTGGTATTGTGGTCGAGTTACCACAAGTGGGCGGGCTGCATCATCGCTATGAGCGAAGGGCCGCCTGAGGCACTCATCCTCCAAGACCACTATCCCGAATACAACTGAAGCGCGTGAAGGTTTGGGCGTCACCACCGTCACAATTGTTTCGAGGCGTTTGAGGCTTCAAGTACGGAAGGCTGCGGCGAAAGTCAAGAGGAACGCCTAGGTGCTTTGATTGGTTGGCGCTCACATTCTCTAAGTTACGGGCCGTCCCAGTCCAGTGCGTAGACCTCCTGGCTCCCAATGTCACGTAGCACCAAGAGTGAGTCATCATGTGAAAGACCACTCCAGCATCTCTCAGGACCAATTGTTCGCCGGAATTGTTTGAGGCTTCCTATCTCTTCCAGCTTACGGTCGCTAATCCGTATCCGACAGGCGGCTGTGTCGCTTCCCCATTTCTCAAAGTATATATACTTCCCGTCCCGCGACCAGTTAGCAAAATGTAAAATGCCTTGTGCCAGTTCCTCCCATTTGCCGGTCGTAAAATCGAACAGCAGCAGCTTCTGAAAATCGAACCGGTGAGCAATGATATATCGACCGTCGGGCGACCATCGGGCACCTAAGCAACCCTGCGAATCTGGCACTGTTGATATCTGGTTTGCCGTTAGATCTAGTATGTGGAGCGTGCTCAGGCCTACATCTTTAGCGTCTCCATATATTATACGTTTGCCATCCGGCGACCAGTCAGGGAAGATTTCGCTGTCGTCTCCAAAGACCAGTTGTTGAGGATTGCTCCCCGTAGAGGACACTGTATAGATCTTCCAGGGTTTTCCAGGCGTTCTGCTCATGAACACAATCCGCTTTCCATCCGGGGACCAAGAAGGCCAGTCGACTTCCATCGGCGCGAAAGTGAGCTGTTGTTGTTGGCTGCCGTCTATCCTGCTGCGCCACAATGCGGCTTCCGGGTATGTAGTATATGCAACCCATTCTCCGGCCCTGGAGAAATTCAAACTCACAATCGACCTCCCTGAAAGATAAGGCACCCACTCCTGAGACTTCGCTTCATAACGCATGATCTCGCCGCGCACCAGGTCGCCTATAGCATAGATCTTTTTTCCGTCCTTACTCGGAACAGGTGAGCGGAAATGGACCGGCCCGGTGGTTAACTGCACTGGCTCACGATTTACCTTACCTAAAAACTTTCCCTCTTCGCCTACAGCCCATAGATCCGTCATGCCGTCATGCCTGGCCTCGAAGAGGAAATATTTACCGTCCGGAGTCCATCTGCCACAACATTCAGCCGCCGGATCGTTCCAGCCCCGGAGCAAGGGGTGAAGATTACTTCCATCGGCCGCGACTTCCCAGATCGAGTATGCAGAGGTTATTGGATCCTCCATACTAAAACGCAACCGACGCCCATCAGGTGACCAAGCAGCACTACCGGGGCTTTTACCAGGTGTGGTTACGAGCTTGCGCACTTCGGTCCCATCGCTTTTCCCCAAATACAAATCCGATTCCACGAAGTAGGCTATGAACTGCCCGTCGGGCGACGGATGTACGTCATGGGCGCGTATGTCGCGAAGAGGGCGAGGCGACCCACCCGTCACCGGCACAAGCCAATAGTGGAAGGGATATGGGCCATCGTTGCTTGCGACGAAAAGCTCAGACCCGCTCGCTGATATATCATCGAGGCCGGGGTTCGGGAAAGGCACAGTAAGCGGAACTGTCTCTCCACCGGTGGTTGAGACTTGGACGAGAGTGGACTTGTTATCGACAAGTTCTGAGATGTAGAGCCGCGAGCCGTCGGTAACCAAGCCTATCTTCTGCTGACCGTCGTTTGTAATCTGCTTGTACCTCAAGATTTTGGGTGGCAGCGAGGGTCGACTCAACGACACTGCAAGAAGTGCGGCCAGGATTAAACCCATACTGACCCAGATCAGGCGATTGCGTGATCGCGGCCGTAGGTTCAACTGGCCGACAGTCGCGTCAACTGCTTCGTTTACAGCAGACGCCGAAAGTGAGTGAGAACGCGCGGTGGGAATTGCCGCGCTCGTTTCTCCCCGATCTTCGGTAGTAACGGATAAGCTAGAGGACTCGTCGGTAATTCGCTCTCTGCTTCCCCATGGCAACTCTCTTACGTTAGCCACAAAGCGATAACCAAGTCTCGGAACGGTCTCGATATATCGATGATCATCGGTTCCTTCACCCAGGGCCTTTCTGATCGTGGAGACATGCTGCGTAATATTGGCCTCTTCGACGAAGGCATCGGGCCAGACGTTCCGCATCAACTCATCTTTTTCCACCAAGTGCCCACTGTGTCGGACAAGCACTGTAAGGATCTCAAATGCCTTCGGAGTCAGTAATACCGGCTCACAATCGCGCAACAGGACTCGTTCGGCGGTATCCAGGAGAAATGGTCCGAACTCATACAGCCCTCCTCCACTTGCTTTGAACTTGATCGATTTCATTGGTCTTTAAGACACCTTTTAGAATCCCTTTTGAAAATTTTTAGCGATCCTTGAGGACTTAGTAGACGGCTTCAGGATATGGTCCGCGGCGAGATGACTCGAACTCACTTATGGGAACTCCAGGCTCTCTGTTATTCCAGCGGATTATAGTGCTGGGTCATAACGGAGGGCAACGAATTAACAGTTAAACAGGGCAGGAAACTTTCTTCCTTCTCTGAAACAAAGAGGAACGGACATTTTCGAAGACGACGTTTGGGTCGTTCCATAGATCGTTAGACCGCGCGAAATATGGATCGCAGCAATAGGTCGAACGGAGCTGCCCTTGCCATCGCGGCGGAAATAGAGTTTCACGCCAACGCCCGAAAGGAGAATCGATATGAAACGCGAATTACTCAAAGGAGCACCTGCACTGCTCGCCATG
>Ga0137359_10001637_pt1 | contig 17780 bp, 14 predicted proteins | sample Mad1_40_16metaG_FD_108281 | JGI IMG/M metagenome (GOLD analysis project Ga0137359, IMG submission 108281) | Vadose zone soil microbial communities from Angelo Coast Range Reserve, California, USA - Mad1_40_16 metaG | ecosystem: Environmental > Terrestrial > Soil > Vadose zone | place: USA... | reverse complement strand
TGCGCCGCAACAGACGTGGGGAGTTGCGCTCTATCGCGTCATTCTGCGCAAAAGCGAATACGATTACTGGCCGTACATCACGCAGCGCGTGGAAGGAATCACGCAACAATTCGAACCGGTCGGTGGCCTGGATCACGTATCGCCCGGCCGCAATGTGCAATTCATTCCTTACGGCCTGCTGGCCGGCGATCACTTCTTGAATCAGCCCACGCTGACCTCCGCCGGCCCGCCACCCGCTTATCAGGATGCATTCGAACACCGCGCAGGTCTCGACGCGAAATTCGTGGCAAAAGACTCGCTCACTTTCGACGTCACACTCAATCCGGATTTCAGCCAGGTGGAAAGCGACGACCCGCAGGTGACTATCAATCAACGCTTCGCGGTTCTATTTCCCGAAAAGCGGCCATTTTTTATCGAAAACGCGGGCTTTTTCCAAACACCCGTGGATTTATTTTTCTCGCGGCAAATCGCGGACCCGCAGTTCGGCGCGCGCATGACGGGAAAAGCGGGAGACTGGACGCTGGGAGCATTGGTGATAGACGATCGGCAGCCGGGGCAAGGACAGACGGTGGGCAGCGAGTATGATACCCGCTCACTCGACGGCGTCGTGCGCATTGCACGCCAATTCGGAACGCAATCCTATATCGGGGCTTTCGCCTCCACGCGCGATTTTGCGGATACCAGCAACCGCATCGTGTCTCTAGACGCGCGCCTTAAACTCTCTCCGCACTGGGTCACCGATTTTCAGGCCACGCACAGTTGGACACGCCAGGACATAAATCTGCCGCAGCTCTGTCAGCAGTTCGAGCCGCCAGTTCAAACTGGCGCTTCGCCCGCAAACGCCTCCTCGCAGCAGGGCAACAGCCTGTACGCGGATGTTTCCTACACCAGCCGCAAGTTTCGTCTCCTCAGCGAATACAGTGATTTCACACCCGGCTTTTGTGCGGAGCTTGGTTTCGTTCCGCGTGTGGATATTCGCCAGAGTTATTCGCTGGCCAGCTATCTCTGGCGGCCCAATTTTCATCCCATCGTGGATTACGGCCCCATCGCCAGCGAGATCATCGATTGGGATCATAACGATGTGCTGCAGGACTGGACCGCCGCGTTGGGCGCACAGTTGGATCTGACGCGCAATTCCACATTTACGGTCAGCCGCGGCGAAGGCTACGAATTATTCGAGAACATTCCATTCCGCAAGCACAGCACCTCAATTTACGGCACTTCCGCTCTGTATAAATGGCTGGCGCTAACCGCTCGCTTCACCAGCGGCACAGGTGAAAATTATTTTCCCGGCGGCGCACTTGATCCCTTTCTCGGAAATGTCAAACGCGTGAACCTGGGATTAACAGTGCGGCCTTCTGCGCGATTCCGCATCGACGAAACTGGAATCTACTATCGCCTGGGGACGCGCGAGGGCTCGACTCCGGCAGGTTTCAGGCCGGGACAAGCGATTTTCAATAATTATTTGCTGCGCACGAAAATAAACTACCAGTTCACCAAGGAATTATCCTTGCGGGTGATCGTTGACTACGACGCAACGCTCGCCAACACCGAACTCCTCAATCTGCAGACCAATCTCGGGAGCTACGCCGGTGGGCCGATTCCTCCCACCAAGCAATTCCCGACCGACGTTTTGCTCACGTATCTGCTGCACCCTGGCACCGCGATCTATCTCGGCTACAACAGCGGCCTCAACAACCTGGCGCTCGATCAAACGATTCCGGCGCCATCGGTTTTCTATCAGGGCAGTCCAACCAACCGCAATAATCAGTTGTTCTTCGTAAAAGTCAGCTATCTGTTTCGCTTCTGAAGTTTTATTTGCAGCCACTCTGCGCGCAACTCTTGTGCCCAATGCGCGGCATCGCATAAACTTCCTTTTCCTTCGTTCCACTCGCGAATCCTGCAAGGGGTGATATGTCGCATCGCATCGCAGCGAAGATTACAGGCGTGGCCGGCTTCCTGCCGCCGAGAGTGATGACCAACGCGGACCTGGAAAAAATTGTGGATACCAATGACGAATGGATCCGCACACGCACCGGCATCCGGCAACGCCACGTCGTGGACAAGGGCATGGCTTCGTCTCATATGGCCACCGAAGCCGCCAAGGAGTTGCTGGCACAGACCAACACCGACCCAGCTGACATCGACATGATTATCGTCGCCAGCGTCACGCCGGACATGCTTTTCCCTGCCACCGCTTGCCTGGTGCAGGACCGCATCGGCGCAAAAAAGGCCTGGGGATTTGATTTATCCGCCGCGTGTTCCGGATTCGCGTACGCATTGACGGTGGGCGCGCAATTCGTCGGCTCCGGCGCGCACAAGAAGGTTCTGGCCATCGGCAGCGATACTATGACTTCGATTCTGAATTATGAGGATCGCGCGACGTGCGTGTTGTTTGGCGACGGTGCTGGCGCCGTTCTGCTTGAGCCCGCGGCTGATGGCGAAGGCATTCTTGATTTCGAACACGATGTGGATGGCTCAGGCGGCCAGTATTTGTACATGCCCGGCGGCGGATCGCTAAATCCGCCCACGCACGAAACCGTCGACAAGAAAATGCATTACGTTCACCAGGAAGGCTCAGCCGTTTTCAAATACGCTGTGCGCCGCATGGCGGAGCTCGCTGCGCACATGGTGGAACGCAACGGCCTGCAGAGCGAGGACATCGCGCTGGTGGTACCTCATCAGGCCAATCTGCGCATCATCCGCGCTATGCAGGAGCGCCTCGGCCTGCCCGACGAGAGAGTAATGGTCAATATCGATCGTTACGGAAACACCACCGGCGGGACGATTCCGCTTGGACTGCGGGATGCGGTCGATCAGCAAAAATTGAAAAAGGGCGATTTGGTCCTGCTGATGGCAGTCGGCGCTGGATACACCACCGGGAGTGTGCTGCTGCGATGGGCTTACTGAGATGAGATGACATCCAGAAAACAGATGATAACTAGCAGGAGCGCATGGACGCCGCAAGCTCCAGGTTAGCCTGCAGACGGCGGTCAATCTGCACCGCCGCGTAATGCGCGCAGAGAACGCGCTCGCTTTCAGCCCATTCGGCGAGTCCGGCAACCCGGCCCGACGCCAACTTGCCAATCGCGTGGACCAATTTGAAGTATAGAGGCACCAGACCAAGGCCTGACGACTTGGCGCAGATGTCCGGGGTCAACTGGTGGAGTTGCGCAAGCGAGCGGTAATGTTCGCCGCATAGCGTTCCAGCATCGACATTTGCGGCAGCCAGCACTTGTTCGGAAACCGGCTGCGCGGCAATTCCAACGACGACGGCACGCCAATAAAACGCTCCAAATTGGGCGAGTGCCACGATCGAAATTGCAAGTATGAGTGCCGAGAACATCGTTTGCCTCTGGAAGCATTTTGCCGGCGCCCGCTGTAATGCGCTATAGCTCCGGGGTACTATCGGACTGGTCCTTTGCGGCGTAACCGATTGAGAACAAACGCGCCTGGCGAAGCTGGGCGGGAGGCGAAATGCAAACAAGGTTTGGCGGGTTCGTCGGACTAGCAGTGTTCTTAGCGATGGGACTTGCTACCGTTTGGGACGGCAGCAGTGTCGGCCGGTCGAAAGACACGCTAAACCTAATGGATACAGTTATTTCCAATGATTCTACGGACCAGTCCATCCGTGCGGTTCTGGCGTCCCAACAGGCTGCCTGGAACCGTGGGGATATTCCCGCATTCCTCGAAGGCTATTGGAATTCGCCTGAGCTTACGCTTGCGGGCAGCGACGGAATCGTTCGTGGCTACGACGGAGTTCTTGCTCGATACCGGGAAAGCTACCCTGACAAGAAGACAATGGGGAAATTGGACTTCTCGGGCTTGGAGATCCGGCCATTGGGTCCGCAAGTGGCGCTGGTTCTCGGTCACTGGCACCTAAAGCGCCAGGCTGACGAGCTGGGTGGGGTCTTTAGTCTGGTATTTCAACAATTTCCGGACGGATGGCGCATCGTCCATGACCATACAAGTGCACAAAAGCAGACGCGCTGACTGGCGTACAAGTAGACGGCGTAACCCACTAGTGCGGATGGGTTTAAGTCATTTTGCATGGGTAGTTTGTGGCAGGAAGTCGGAAAAGAGTTACTCACGGCAAGTAGCAGATAGTTCTGTAACTTATTGAAAATAAATTATTTAAATGTGTTCCGATTTGGCAATTGACCTGCACCGTACACGCCTGCACGAGAGTACAGGTCTCAGTTGCTCCAGTTCCACTCCGCAGGCTGGCCCAACGAGAAGAACTAGAGGAAAGCCATGCGTAAGTTCATTGCGATTGCGGGGTTAATGCTTTTCGCCGCCCTTTTGTTGGTTCAGCCGTCCAAAGCAGACAACTTCGACACGTATACTCTAGTTTCGAGGGGCACAACCATCACCTTTACGCTTCCGGCGACGGTCACGCCATCGAGCGTGGAATGGAACGGAATCATTGATCTTACGAATGTTTCAGCGACCTACGATGGCGCTGCCTATACTTTCGCTACCGTGCAGCTTGGCGCCGCGGGGTATATGGGCGCGACCAATTACGCGGCTACCGGGAGCCTGACCAAGTCTGTTGAGTTGATCGCTCCGGGACTCTTCACCTGGAACTCCGACGGAACTGTGAGCCTGCATACCGGTGTTTTCAATATGGGCGTATTCACGCTGACCGTAGTCGATCCTCCCGGTGCCGTGGGAACTCCGGAACCAGCTTCGCTGATCCTGTTGAGTTTCGGTGGGCTCGCACTCGGTGCGCTTCGCCGTCGCAAAGCTAGCTGAATTTCAGAAAGCGAAGAATCCAGAAGGGCGCTCTCGCAGGTGAGAGCGCCCTTTTTTGTTTAAAACCCGCTGCGCGGTGTCGGCGCTCGTGCTAGCTTGAACTGCGAGCACAGAGGCCGGGCATGACAGCAATTTTGTGGACTTCTTTTTACCGGGCGTGGGTGGCGTCGGAGGTGGTGATTGCGGTAGCGACGCGGACCGGGAAAAGCGGCGGGAAAGTAAGCGACCGCGGGTCGCAGCTGATTTTGTGGATGGTGATCGTAGTTTCGGTGACGGCGTGCGAGTGGATGCGACGAATCATGCCGGCGAATATGTTTGGCGGGGCAGCGTGGCTGAAAACGGTGAGCGTGGTGGTGCTGGTCGCGGCGCTGGCGATTCGATGGACAGCGGTGTTTACCTTGGGAAAATCATTCAGTGCAAACGTGGCGATTCGCGAGTCGCAGAAGATGATGCGTAGCGGACTGTATGGGATGGTGCGGCATCCTTCTTACTTGGGTTTGCTGATGGTGTTTGTGGCGATCGGAATTCATTCGCGGAACTGGATCAGTTTTGTTGTGGCGATTGTGCCGACGACGGCGGCGCTAATTTATCGGATTCAGGTGGAGGAAATGGCGTTGCGCGAGGCATTTGGAGAGGAATACGTACAGTACAGCAGGGTGACAAAGAGGCTGGTTCCGGGAGTGTATTGAGGAATCGCCCAAGCGAGCATTAGAGAATGTCGAGGATTTCTTCGTAGCGCTTGAACGGAGGAATTAGATAAGCGCCAGCGAGTTCGGTGCGCGACCAGGCGAGCATCTCGCGGGCTACTTCGAATCCGCGATCGCGCGCTGCGGTTCCAGCGGCTTCAAGAGATTCGAGAAGCGATTCGGGAATAACAATTCCCGGTACTTCGTTATTGAGGCGCAGCGCCTGCTTGTAACTGTTGAGCGGCCAGATTCCGATCAACACGGGAATGGGAGATTTGCCGCCGAGTTTTTTGACGAACGCCAGCCAGTGTTCTGGATCGAAGAGCGGCTGGGTCATGGCAAAGTGCGCGCCGGCTTCGATTTTGGCGTGGAAGCGCGCGATTTCTTCGTCGAGATCGTCCGCGACGGGATTGACGGCGACGCCAATCGTAAAATTGGTTGCGCCACCGAGCGTTTTGCCGGACCAGTCCGTGCCTTGATTGAGGCGATGCAGAACTTTTACCAGGCCGACGGAATCGACTTCGTAGACTCCGCTGGTTTCGGGATAGTCGCCAACAGAGGGCGGATCGCCGGTGATGGCGAGAACGTTGCGCACCCCGCCGACAGTCCACGCGCCAAGCAACGCGGCTTGCAGACCGATAATATTTTGGTCACGCGTGGTGAGATGCGGAATGGTTTCGACGCCGCGCGCTTCGAGAGCGCCGGCGACGATGAGCGCGTCCATGCCGACGCGGGCCATGGCGCCGGAATTGATGTCAATGGCGCCGACTCTGCCTGACGCCATGATTTTATCGACCTGCTCGTACACACGATCGAGCGCAATGCCCTTGGGCGGATCGATTTCCACGCTGACCTGAAATTTTCCGGCTTGGATATTTTTCCAGAGCTTGCTTTCGGGAGCGCGATCGATGCGTGGTGCGGGCTTGGCAACGGCTTCGACCGTTGCCGTAGAAGCAAGGGCCTTTGACGGGCGCAGCGATTTGACAGTGTCAGCCATGGCGCGAATATGTGCGGGCGTAGTGCCGCAGCAGCCACCGAGGATGTGTACGCCAGCGGCGGCAGCCTCGCGCGCGAAAAGAGCGAAATATTCCGGCGAAGATTTTGGATAGACGATGCGGTCACCTTCGCGCTTGGGGAAACCGGCGTTAGGCATGCCACTTACGCGGAGATCATCAACCGAGGCCAGTTCCCTGAGAATCGGCAGTAGTGGTTGGGGCCCAATAGTGCAATTTGCTCCGATGACCTGGACGTTCTTATTTTTGAGTTGCGCTGCGGCGCCTGCGGGGCAGAGATCGCCGTAAGCCGTACCTTCTTCGGAATAAGTGAGCTGCGCGACGATGGGCAGCAGCGAGAAAGTGCGAATAGCGTCAATGGCGAGAAGAATTTCCTCGATGTATGTAAACGTCTCGAGAATGAAAAGATCGACGCCGCGTTCTTCGAGCGCCTGTGCCTGTTCAAGAAAATAAGAAACGATTTCCTGCGGCTCCGGATGGCGGGCTTGCACGCCGAGTCCAAGCGGTCCCATTGAGCCGGCAATCAAAACTTCGCGGGTGGCGGCTTCGCGGGCTTCGCGGGCGATTTTGACGCCGCGGGAATTGAGCCGCTGGACTTCATCGCCGAGCCCGAGGTGCGCGAGCTTGAAGCGATTCGCTCCGAACGTGTTGGTTTCGATAATTTGCGCGCCCGCTTCGATATAAGCCTGGTGGACGCGGAAGACGGCCTCCGGCTCGGTCGAGTTGAGTTCGTCAAAGCAGCGCTGCGCGCCGACGGCTTCGTGCAGCATTGAGCCCATCGCGCCATCGGCGATGAGAATCGAGTCCTTGATCCGTTCGTTGAAATCGAGAATCTTCATTGCGCTTCGGACCGGGAAAACTGTTTGGATTTTTGCGTTTTGACGCGCGCTGATGCTGGTTCTAAACTAGCAGGAATAGAAGTCCATTTCACACCTGAGCAAGAATTACGGCTCGCTTCGATCGCTACACGAGAGGGGATCGATCCGCAGGAGCTGGTGAAGGACGCCACCTTGAAATTATTGCAGGACGACGCACAATTTCGCGCGGCCGTTCCTAAAGGCGTTGAGCAAGCCGAACGTGGCGAATTCATTGAGGATGGGGAGATGGATGCGCGGGTCAAGCGAATGCTCCAACCGTGATGCGCATTCGCTGGACGCGGGCCGCCGCCGCGGATCTCGAAGAGACTCATGATTTCCTGGTTGAAAATTATCCTCATCTCGTACCTTCGACTGTCGCCAAGTTATACGACAGCATCCGCTCCTTAAAAGATTCTCCGCATCGCGGGAACTCGTCTTGGCTCCCTTGCCGTATATCGCCGCGTATCGCGTCAAAGATCAAACGATCGAAGTGTTGCACATCCATCACACGTCGCGGCAGCATCCCTGACATTTGTGCCGGAAATATCGAGCCGAACGGGTTTCACGTTCAGCGCTTTTGTTCCATGAGGCTTGCGACGGTGCTCATCAAATCATACTTGGTGAGAATTTCGAAACGCGTCTCGTCCATTTCGACGAACACCGCGGGATTTTCGTGGCTGAGAATGTAGGTCACGCGTTCGACGGGCGCGGACCTGGAAACTTTTGGCAATGGTTTGCTCATGACTTCGCGGATGACCAGTTTGCGCAAATCTTTCCCTTGCAACGCCAAAGTCAGAATTTGGTCTTCGTAAACCGTGCCGATCAATGCGGTTTCCTCGAATACGGGAATTTGCGAAATGTCCTGTTCCTGCATGGTTTTCAGCGCGTGAAAAACAGTTTGGTACGGACGGACAATCACCAGATCACGGACCTTGCCGGATTTGTGCTTGGCGTTCACGACTTCGCCTGCGGTAATGGCGACCGCGGAATCCACGTAGCCGCGCTCACGCATCCATTCTTCGTTGTACACCTTGCTGAGATAGCGCATGCCAGTATCGGGCATGAAGGCGACGATGTACGCTTTTTCGTCGAGATTTTTTGCGACGCGCAAAGCCGCGGAAAGGCATCCACCGCCACTGCCTCCGGTGAAGATGCCTTCCTGTTTGACGAGACGCCGCGCCGCAACGAAACATTCTTCGTCGTTTACTTGGATCATGTCGTCAACAATCTTCATGTCCATGGTGGTGGGAAAAAAATCCTCGCCGATGCCTTCGACCACGTACGTACGGCTTTTTACGACCTGGCCGGTTTTGTGGAAGTCGTAGTAGAGCGAACCCTCCGGATCGACTCCGATAATCTGAATCGCAGAATTTTTTTCTTTCAGATATTTACCCGCGCCGCTGATCGTGCCTCCCGTTCCCATGCCGCACACGAAGTGCGTGATCTTTCCTTCACTGTCTTCCCAGATTTCCGGGCCGGTGGTTGCGTAATGTGCCGCAGGATTCATGGGATTGTCGTACTGATTGGGATAGAAGGAATTGGGAATATCGCGGGCAAGTTTTTTGGCGACCGAATAGTAGCTTCGCGGATCGGCAGGTTCGACGGCGGTGGGGCAAACGATGACTTCAGCGCCGAGAGCCTTGAGCAGGTCCACTTTTTCCTTTGACTGTTTGTCGGTGATAGTGAAAACCATTTTGTAGCCGCGGACCGCCGCGACCAGAGCGAGTCCCATGCCAGTGTTGCCGGAAGTCCCTTCGATGATGGTGCCGCCGGGCTTGAGCAGGCCGCGCTTTTCCGCGTCGTCGATCATAGTGACGCCGATGCGATCTTTCACCGATCCGCCGGGATTGGTGTAGTCGGCCTTAACATACATTTGCGGTTTCAGCCCATGATTGATGCGATTGAGTCGCACCAGAGGCGTGTGGCCGATGGCTTCCAGAATATTATTGCAGCGCATGTATCGTGTATTCCCGGCTTTCGTCGGAACTTTCCAGGTCAGCGTTTGTAAGACAACTTTTTCACCTAAGGGCCTGTAAGTACAGGCCCTGAAACCCGGGCGCAAGTAGCAGCGCCACGCCGTGTCATACTCAGTTTAGCATGCGATCTGAGAATGGCCGCAGGGAGCGGTGCCAAAGGAGAACAAGGGAGCCAGGCGATGGAGCGGAAAAATATTTCGAGCGGAACGCCGTGGGAGCCGATTGTGGGCTATTCGCGGGCGGTGCGGGTTGGGAACGCGGTGAGCGTGTCGGGAACGACGGCAACCGGTGCGGATGGAAAAATAGTCGGAGTGGGCGACGCGCACGCGCAGGCGGTGCAGACGATTCGAAACATCGAAGCCGCGCTCGCGAAAGCGGGGGCAACGCTGGCCAACGTGGTGCGAACGCGGATTTTTGTGACCAACATTGCAGAGTGGGAAAAAGTCGCGAGAGCGCATGGAGAATTCTTTGCGACGATTCGACCGGCGACAAGTATGGTCCAGGTAAGCGCTCTCATTTCACCGGAAATGCTGGTGGAGATTGAGGCGGATGCGATTGTAGAAAGCGAGGATTAGGGACTAGGGTTCGGCACTTCCTGCGAACGCGCACAACCAGGATTGCTTGTGCTACCGACTACCAGTGGGCACGAATGCGGTACTTCAGCACGGACGTGCCCTTGGACGCGACCGGCACATTGAACTGCGCCGCCCAGGCTGCTGTTTTTGTGTACTTGTAACTGGAATTGATCATTTCCCAGTCGCCACCGATGGGCTCGTTCACTTCAACGGTGATAGCCGAGTCCTTATGATTGCGCAGCGTAATTTCAAATTCCATTTCCCAGGTGTGCGTATCTATGCGCTTGTAGTCGGTCTGTTTGCGCTCGCTGACAACGTCGAACGCATTGCCGATGTGAATGTTGAGCATCTCGTCTTTCGGCGTGTGGTCAATGCGGTCTTCGCCGACGAAAAGAATATTGCCTTTCGAGTCTTTCTGGTAGACACGGACATTTCCAGCAGGCATGGGCATTCCAAGACCGGACTTTTCTTCGTTCTTGAATTTGTAGAACACCATCACGTTGTCTTTGATCGGCGAACCGGGATTCTGCTGATTGTGATAGTAAAAATTTTGCCCGTTGACGACGAAATGTTTTGCGACCGGGATGTCGCTGCCCTGCAGCAGGCTGATCTGCTTGGTTTCCTTGTCTTCGACGGAGGTCTTGCGCCCCAGCGTGTACAGGTGATACTCGCTGAAATTTTCCTGCGCGAATTGATCCGCGCGTGTCGCCTTGGCCATGACCATGTCGCGTGCCATCGCTCCCGCGACAGCCGGCTGAATCCGGTTTAGATCGCCGGCAACCAGTTGCAGCCGCGCATTGCGAAATGCGGTTCCGCTGTTGTTGACCAGCGTGACCCAGCCGTCGAGGTCGGCGGCTTTATCATCGCGGCCCACCGTGAGAACGTAATCTGAGTTCCAGGAGAGATTTCCGGCCAGATACGAAGCTTCAATCTGCTGTTTGCGCGAACCGGAATTTTCCAGTGACATCAATAGCGTGGGACGATCGAACAGATTCGCGGGCACTTCCGGGAAGCGATACGTCTCGCCGTACATTCCGGTAACGATGTCGTTGCCGATTTTCCACACCGGGCCGTTGTTGTCCGCGAGCAGAGTGGCTTTAATGTCTTCGCGCTTGGTGCTTCCGTTTTCCATGTACGATCGCGTGAGTGTGACTTCCTTCCCCACGTACTTGTGCAGAAGTTTTGCCGGCTCCAGCAAATCGTATTCATAATTTTGTTCGATCACGCTGAGCTTGTCCGGTTCGTTCAGCGAACGGAAATGCACAGTGGCAGGATTGACGGTGGCGGCGATGTCCATCAGTTTCAGGCGGAACAGGCCGTTGGGAACAGTGAGATTGCGCACATCGCGAACCAGCGCGATGTTGGAGTTGTAGACTGTGACAGAAAGATCCGTCTGGTCATTGAGTGTTGTAGCCGTGCCCTGGCCGCTCTCGCGTACCGCTTCTTTTTCCTGAGTGTTCGCGGTCAGTCTTCCACGCGGCGTTGCATATAGGACTGCGCTTCCCGCCAATAAAATTGTTGCGGCAGCCAAACTCCATATCGGTCGTGTCATTACATATTTCGAACCACGCACCATGTTTCGCTCCTTGGGAACAAATTTGCTATCTGGAGTTAGAACGGGGACGCGCGTTTTTCTTGCACGCAAGTTTCGGCTCACTCTGCCGTCTTCTTTTCCCAGGTTTTTCCGCCGTTTGAGGTTTGGTAAGTCGCCTGGCGCGGCACATCCCAGATCGTGGCGTGCTTTCCATCGCTGGCCATCACACCACCCAAGTCTCCCGCGATCGGCGCGATGATAAGTTGCCAGTGTTTGCCGCCGTCGGTTGTGCGCAGCAGCGTGCCCGCAGCGCCGGCAATCCAGCAAATGTTCTTAGCTGGCGCTGAACCGCTGGTAAGCGTCGCAGTCACTGGCACTTCTTGCAATTTCCACGTCTTGCCGCCATCGCTCGAGTGCGCAATCGCTCCATGTTCGCCAAATCTCCAGATGCTTTTTGCGTTCGACGCGACAACCATACGTGGCGGCAGCATCGCTGGATCGATCACATTCCTCGACATCTCTGGCAGGTTGGCCTCTTTTTTATTTAGCGCCGAAATTTCGACGGTTTCGTTTGCAACTTCCGGAGCTGCCGCTGTCACGGTCACTTGTTGTGATGCCGATGCTGGAGGCACGGGCGGAGGTGGAACGGGCGAAGATGGCGAAGCCGCCGGGGCACCGGTTGCGGCACCACTAGCTTGCAGCTGGATCTGGCTTGGTTGCGCCTCTGCTCCATTCTGCAGAGAGCCCCCCGCCACGCCGGATTTGGCGGCATCAAAACTCTTCGTTTTGGCCGGATTCGTTCCTTGTTCGACCGTCGAACGCCCGCCGGATTGCGGCGTGTTGGCGTTTGCGGCGCTCTTCGGAGCGGGTACCGGCGGCTCAGCCAATTTTTTTTCTGCCTTCGAATCCTTAGGCAGCTCGGCTTTGCCGCGCAATCTTTCCAGTTCGTCAAGCAAACCACGCGGAGCAGGATTAGCTGCCTGCTGCCTTGATGTTCTCGCCGCAAGGTCGTCATCCTTTTGTTTTGGCTGGTTCGGCGTCGCTGGCGGCGGAGTTTGCGGCGCTTTTTGCGGCGCGCCGGGAACCGCATAGGAATCTCGCAAGTTCGAATTATCTTCGCGATTCTCCGCGATTTGTGTGGCTGGTTCAGCGTGTTTCGCTGGCGAACGAAAATCGCGCAGGCTGGCGTAAAGCAGCAGCCCGGCAGCAATGGCGCCCGCAGGAGCGGCCCAGCGCAGAAGCCACTTTTTCTTAGTTGGAAAATGTGCGACTCTGGATTCCGTTTCTTTTGGCGCGCGGCTGGTTGCGCTCGATACAGAAGCTTCTCCGTAAACTTCGCCATTTTTTGGCCGCAATAACGCTCCGCCGGCGGCCAATTCATGTTCCTGATTTCGCAATTCGCTAACGCTGTGCGTAGCTGCAAGCTGCTCCAGTACTTCCTGGCAACGCGCGCAAGACACAAAATGTTTCTTCGCTGCCGACGTCTCTTCCACGGAAAGAGCGCCTTCGTGATAAGCCGCTAGCGTTTCAGCGTCTGGGCATGCGGAATCGCTGCCATCAGCACCACCGCGCAAGTGCCGCGCCAGCGCCTTTTCGAACAGCCGATCGCGATCTTCAGTAGGCATACACCACTCTCACCCTAGAACGTCGCGAACCAAACTTCTTGCGAAAAAGATTGCTCGCCATCATGGCTCCAGAATCCGATCCGGGCCGGAACTCTTTTTTGTCTTGCGCGATTCGAACAGCTTATCCAGATCGATCGCTGCGTCCTCGGCGGCGTATTGGATGCACAGTGCAATCTGTGCTTCGTTCATCCCGGGCATTCCGGGCGCTGCGGTTCCGGCACCTTGCGTAGCGGGCCCGCCATTCGCCGCAGCTTTTCCGGCGCGCAGCAGACCTTCGACGGTCCCGCGCAGCTCGCGGCGAACCCGCTCCAGGTTTCGTGAAACGCTGGATTCGTGTTCGCCAACTTCACGGCCAATTTCCGCGAGCGTACGATCCTCGACGTAGTACAGACGCAAACGTTCGCGGTCCCGCGCATCGAGCAACGCTAAAGCCAAGGTCAGCGCCTCGCGAAATTTCTGCAAATATGTTTCGCGGTGCGGATCGGACGGAATTTCCACTGTGCTGAGTTCGGGCACGCGACGCGTTTCTCCGTCTTCGGCCCCCTCGTCCAGCGAATCGAATTTCTTTTCCACGCGGATGGTGTCAACGTGGCGCTGCGCGAGCACCGCACGCAGCCAGGTCTTCAGCGAACTCCGTCCGTGAAAATAGCGGAAAAGGGAGCGGCCGCCTGCTTTGCCACCCGACAAACCGTAAAGATCGGCGAACAGCGAATCGGCAAGGTCGGTCGCCGCGAGATCTGACGCCGGCCGGCGCAATATCGCTGCAGCCGCTGTCCGCAGATAGCTTCGATATTCGGCGATGAACTCATTCCAGGCATTTTCCGATCCGTCGGCGCAGGCGCAAGCCAGCACCAAATCCTTCATGTGCAGGGCTGTAAAATATTCCTGGATTTTTTCCACCGCAGGCGAGGAATCGCCAAATCGTTTCGCTGCACTGCGGGTCAGCGCGGCCCGAAATGATTGGAACGAAAGATGCCAGCGGTCCGCAAGCGACTCGGCAAAGAGCTGCCGTGTCAATGCACCGCAAGCCTCTGGAAGTCGCCACTCGCGCCGTTCGCCATCTATGGGATGTTGAGCCGCTGAATCCATTGAATTTATTACGCAGCGAGAGCCGCCACCGGCACATTGGGTACCAAGAAAAACATAAACTTGCGAAAACTTTTGCGGCAACCCACAGGCACCGCCTAGGTATAAGCCTGCATCCTAGAGCATAGCCCTACAGGTGCACGTTTCATACGGTACAGTAAATCACGGGTTCCCAGACCCGCACTTTGCGGTATCCTAGATTAAGCCCCCAGCCCGCAACTGCCAGCGCCTCGCCGGGTTATCGAAAGGGGTGTTTTACCGAGCGCTCGCAAATAGCATTAGCGACTTCGCGTCTTTGGTACGAAAGTCCTATTCGAGCAAATCCAGCCTCATTAGTACGCTAGTACTGTGAAAGCGAACGTCCGGTGTCTTCATAAGGGAAACGCCTGATTTTCTTGGCGGACTCTTAACTGTAGCGGACCAAAAACTATCACTGAGGCGGCAACCGGATGACAACAATGATTTTTGAACCACCACTGAGCAAGACCCGGATGGGCGTTGGCCTCGACTCCTCTCGCCGGCCTGTTTCCGAGCCCCAAGCTTGGAAGAAAAATATCGGTACCAAGCCAATCCCGGCACGTCTGGCGCTACTGCCGGACGGCGAATCACGCATGAAGCGCGTTGGCGTCAGCGCGATTCTCCAAATTGCGTTTGTCGGTTTTATTTTCATTATCCCACTGGTTTTTCCGCAGCAGATTTCGACGGCACTCAAATATTCGTACACCGAAATTGCGCAGCCGATCACCGAGATCCCGGTCGCGCCTCCTCCCAAACCTCCAAAAATTGTGAAGACGGAGACACCGCCTCCTGCGCCACCTCCCGAGGTGAAACTGAACCCTCAGCAGGTGCATGTTTTTATGACGCCCAAAGTAATTCAACCGAAGCCGAAGTCAGTTGATGCGAGAGCGCCCGAACTGAATCCTGTTTTTGAAACGGCCAAGGTTGATACCGTTCAACCAAACCAACCCAAGCGGCCTAAGGATGAAGTGAAAGTCGGCACGATGAGCAGCGGCAACGCGACACCTGCGACGGTCAAAGCTCCTGTTGAAAAAGTACAAACGGGTGGATTCGGCGATCCCAATGGACTGCCCGGAAAAGGTAACCCAAACGCGCACCTGATTGTCAATGCGTCGGGCTTGAATACGCTTCCTAATGGACCGGGCTACGGCAACGGCACGGGAGGCGATAAAGGAATTCGCGGCACGGTAGCCAGTACCGGATTTGGAAATGGCACGGCGAATCCTCCGCCAAGCGGCGGGAAACGCGGAACTGTGCAGTCCGGGGGTTTCGGCGATGAGTCGGTTGCCGTTGCGGAAGCTCCCAAGAAAAAAGCCGCGAACAACGGCCCGGCGGACACCGCTGTTACGATCTTGGACAAGCCCCGCCCCGAATACACCGCAGACGGGCGTAGCCTGAGGCTGGAAGGCGACGTTGTGCTGGATGTGGTATTTCTCGCCAATGGGCACGTACAAGTGAACCGTGTGGCCAGTGGCCTAGGCCATGGACTCGACGAGTCCGCGACCAGGGCCGCGCAGCAAATCAAATTTAAGCCGGCCTTGCGCGAGGGCCAGCCTGTGGACTACCCGGCTCGCGTTCGTATTGAGTTCCGTCTGGCATACTGAGGGGAGAAGCAAGATGCGCAAGTTTGTGTTGGGTTTGCTATTTTTTGCCGTAGGCGGCGCCGCAGTGCTGGCCCAAACGGCTTCGGCGGGCGAACCGCCGAAGAAGATGATCCTCGTTCCGGCGGATCAGCCTCGCACCATGGAAGAGGTTGTGAAGCGCGTTGTCGACAACGAGAATCACATGTACGGCCGGATGAAGGAATATTCCCCGCTGGTCGAAACATACATCCAGAATCTAAAGCCCGATAAGGAACTTGGCGCGACGCCGGCTGGGGACAGGTATTTCCTGGGCAAGGCCGATTTCTCCAAGACCGTGAGTCTGGTTTCCCTTACCGACACCAGCAGCAAGGGCAAAAAGATCTTCAGCGGAATCGGGAACTTCTTCTCGTTCGCTATGCAATACCTGCCAGACGGCTTCTTGCAGATGATCTTCATTGACACCAGCGGCTTCGATACGCAGCACTATAAATTTGATTACGTGCGCCGCGAATTTTTGGGTGACGTGCGCTGCTTGGTTTTCGATGTGACCCCGCTGCCCAAAACCGGTAAGGGCCGCTTCCTGGGCCGCATCTGGGTGGAAGATCAGGATTTCAACGTCGTTCGGTTTAACGGAGGATACGGCGGTGCCGGCCATTCCAGCTGGTACTTCCACTTCGACAGCTGGCGCACCAACTTGCAGCCCGGTATGTGGCTGCCGACTTTCGTTTACAGCGAAGAAAATAACCTGCACTACGCGCTGACGAAAAAACTGGAATTTAAGGCGCAGACCCGACTGTGGGGATATAACCTCGGCCATGCCGCGCAGGAACAAGAATTGAGCAAGGTCTTGGTAGAGAGCCCGGTAACCGACGAAACGACCACCGCCAACGACCTTTCACCCGTCCAGGCACAGCGTACCTGGGACCACCAGGCCGAAGACAACGTGGCGGACCGTCTGCAACGCCTCGGCTTGATTGCCCCTAAAGGCGAAGTAGACAAGATACTGGAAACCGTGGTGAACAACCTCGAAGTCACCAACAATCTTGATATTCAGCCAGAGGTTCGCTGCCGGGTGATGACCACTACTACACTCGAGTCATTTACACTCGGGCACACCATCGTGCTGAGCCGCGGCATCATTGACGTACTGCCGGACGAAGCCAGCCTGGCCACCGTGCTGGCGCACGAGCTAAGCCACGTGGTGCTGGGCCATCGTATGGACTCGCAATATGCGTTCTTCGATCAACTTCTGGTGGAGGAAAAGGATTCCTTCCGCCATTTTGGATTTGCCCGAACTCCCGATGAAGAGGCTGCGGCAAATGCCAAGGCCGTGCAACTTCTGGCAAATTCGCCGTACAAGAATCAGTTAGGCAATGCGAGCCTTTTCCTGCAGGCACTGCAGTCTCGCCAGAAGGAAATTCCGAACCTGATCAGCGCGCACCTGGGCAATCGCGTTCCGGAGCTTCCGAATCTTCAGTCCACGGCTCCTACTTCCACGGCTGCTGCGCCCGCGGATCCAACGAAGCCGGCCGCTCAGAAAATCGCGGCGCTTCCGATTGGCGGTCGCGTGAAGATGGATCCATGGAGTGACAAGCTCGAAATGATCAAGAGCAAACCCATCGGCACGATCGCGGAACGCGAAAAAATGCCGTTCGAAGTGACGCCTTTCATGCCCTACCTGACCAGGTACGGAACCGATACAGGGAAGCCCATCGCGGCCAGCGCCACGCAGCCCTCGGATGCCAACAAACCCGGCGATTCTCAGCCTGTAAAGCCCTGAACAGCCGGTAGCTAAAATATTTTCGGCACGGAAGGCAATCGCTTTCCGCGCCGATGTATTTTTGATTCGATGTGAAGTCGAATTCAGTTCGCCTTTTTTTGTACCGGCGAGTTTTTCGCGCCGTTACTCGGCACAACTAAGGCGGGCGCCACTAATTCTTCGACGATAGATTCCTGATCAGGCGATAACTTATTTCGACGCCATCATAAAAATCCTTCGCTCCTATTCGTTCATCTTTCCCGTGCGCCCGGTTATCGTCCAACTCAAAAAACATGCAGGCAATTCCATAGGT
>Ga0137359_10001635_pt1 | contig 17798 bp, 23 predicted proteins | sample Mad1_40_16metaG_FD_108281 | JGI IMG/M metagenome (GOLD analysis project Ga0137359, IMG submission 108281) | Vadose zone soil microbial communities from Angelo Coast Range Reserve, California, USA - Mad1_40_16 metaG | ecosystem: Environmental > Terrestrial > Soil > Vadose zone | place: USA... | reverse complement strand
GTGTGTCAGCGTAAATGTATCTTGAGCAAATGTGACTGCAAATGAAAATGTGACTGCAAATGACTGTGCTCCGACTTAGCCGGACTGAAAATGACTAATGCAAGATTTCTGACAGTCGGTTGAATTGACTTTCGGTTGACTTTCCAACCGGACTGGCGATGACTAACTCGGACTTCTCTTTTCTACAGAGTGTGACATGTGACAGATCGTTGTTGAGACTTGTGCGCGCTGTGAGACTCTTGCCCCCTGACATGAATGCTTTACCCTACTGCAACTCCGATAGCCCTTCTGACACAGATCAGTCAGACGCGGAGAAGCAACAAGAGAGAGTGAACGCTTCTGCGAGAACTTCGAGTGGAATTCCGTCCGCCGATGAAGACTCCGATGAAGAATCCGAGTCCATGCCCTTACCCCTCGAAGTCGACCATCCTAAGCCACACCTTCCCTATGTCCTTGAGGTCATCGTCGGAGATCAAGACGTGTTCCACGCCTACAAAAAGGAAGCGAGTAGGGATGAGAAGCACAACTGGAAGAAATTCTTGGCTCATGGTCCTCTCACATTTTATCGTCGGTTCCCTATGGACATGGGCGAATGTATGTTTGTCCCTATACCCCCATCCGGGTCGTTCCTAGCCGAATGCAGAAGTGTTCAGTAATGAGCCAAAGCCCTCCGAGTCAGCTTCCCCCGGCTTTCATACCCCAGGCCAGCTTGATCTCAGACAACCGAGATGTCTCGACTCCAGCCACCACTCGTATGTTTTCCTCGCACCGCTTACACTCCCGTCCAGTCCGCCTCTGCGCGACGGAGTCGTTGTCAAAATCGCAAGGGCGTCCTTCGAGGACCGCCAGATGCTCGAGAATGAGGCAGAGATCTACGCCTCCTTCCCGGACGCGCTGCAGGAGTGCAACCCTTCGTCTCCGCCGATCGTGCCTAGATTCTATGGCCATTATTGGCCTTCCTTTGGATCAGCATACCGTTACAATGTCGGCGAAGACAAGAAAAAAGTGCAGAGAGACGCTCAAAAATTCCTTTCGTACCTCAGCCCAATCATGCTGGTGGAATTCTGTGGCCGGCCAATCAAGTCCGAAAACTTATCTTCTAGTGACTGGTGCGAGGACTTTTCACCCAAGGGGTGGCGCTGACGTCTCGAAACGTTGCTGTGATCAGGGACACGATCACTGGCATGTATAAGCGACTACACGATGCCAGATTCGTTCAGAATTCAGTTTACCCGCGAAACATCCTTGTGCAGCCCGGCCCCCTGACGCACCCACGCGCGGAACGGTCCCTCGAGAATCCGTCATTCAGACTTATCGACTTTGGGCGGGGAGAGTTCTTCAAGAATGGCGAGTCCAAGTCCGCTAAGGAAGCCTTGAAGGACGAGCGGAAACGCGTCCGTCGTCTAAAAGACTGCCAGTAGCACCTCTCAGTTTCCGCGAGCGTACATCGGGAGGGAGGCTGCTTTTGACCACCGTAGTTGCCATTAGACCTCATAGCTTCATAGATAATTAGAGTGTTCTATTCTTCCGAGGTTTCGCGGATAAGACAACCAGGTATGCCATGTTTTTCCTCGTTCGGAGAGTGTAAATTAATAGTCACTTAAGTTCGTTTTCCAGAAATTGAATTCGTTGTCTTGCATCATTGTGAACTAAGTAAAAAGCTAAGTAAGCGGTTCCGAGGGTCCAACCCGGCAGCTAGATTATTCAGTTCGTATTGGGGCCTAAAGTAATTGCAAGCAACTTTCCGTGAGAGCTTCAACTCGGGAATGAGTTAGCGACGCCGGATGCGGTAGTGGTTGAGGACATTCGGGCTGTAGAGTGAGCACTGCTAGTGGCTAGCGCTGGCAAGCGCCTGCACTGCTGAGGTGCGTTTACAAAGCTCGCTGGCGCTATCAAACCGCACTGGGAAAATTGACCGGGTGTGTTCCAGCTGAGAAATTCAAGGCCGGAAATAGAACGAGAAGGACAAAGAGGCCATAGTAAAGAGACTTTCAGATCTAGGTTCGGAAGTAAAAACACTTGAAAAGACTTCAAAGGAGATAGCAGTGCTGAGCAAAAGTGCGTGGCCCTTTGAAGCTCGCCCTATCATGACTCGACCCTGGCCAATCGCTTGGCTGAACCTGTGAAAGGCTGTCAGGCCAGTTAGGTATTGCGCAAATACTGGGAACGATAATGCATCAGCAAAAAACCAAAAAAAAAATTACGGTATGATTGTGGCGGCGATGGGCAGGATTATTTATTTAAATTATAACAAGTTATGAAGACAAAAATACCGAGGTCTCCCCGCCCCGCGGTAAACTAGCATAGCTGCTATCTGGCGTTCTAGTTCGTAACTCCCAACACTCTGTTAGTGCCTTGTTTTTATTTCTCGTTTCCATTTTCAACGCATGTCGGCCCATGGTCCGACTCGGACTTAGAACCGCTTCCCACTTGAACTTGACTTGTGCTCATTTTTTCGTTCTTGGGACAAGAGCAACACGCCGTGCTTTGTCCGTTCCTCGAATCTCAGGCTCATAAGCCCCATTACGATCTAAACGATCTAGCTGTTGGGTTTGTCCTCGGAACCGCTTACTTAGCTTTCAATCTGTCCACATCTATCGTCATGGCATCTTTCATGGTAGATGACGAAATACAGTAGATTCGAGGTCTGGCAACGAACTTAAGTCAGTGTCTATTGGTTCGACTCGAGATTTTCGCTATCGTATATTCTTGCTAGTGCCTTTGAAGAATCCGGTAGTTTATTGCCACTGAATGTGGATAAATATGCCGGGAAACTCAGATGTGCTAGTAGTAGCTTGAATACTCAAATTTTATTTGGGGGACTTGTTGCCTCTCGTCCTTCAAGTCGTCGTCGGCAGACACGGATTCGTCCTCAATGTAGCACTTTCCACGCCCAAAGTCGATAAGTCTGTATGACGGATTCTCGAGCGACCGCTCTGCGCGTGGGTGCGTCAGTGGGCCGGGCTGCACAAGGATGTTTCGCTGGAAGAGGGACTTCTGAACAAATCTGGCATCGTGTAGTCGCTCATACATGCCACCAATCGTGTCCCTGTTCACAACAAGTTTCGAGATGTCAGCATTGGCTTGTAACTTCCTTTTGGGGGGCAGTTGAGGGGGAAATCGTCGCACCAGTCGCTAGTAGATAAGTTTTTTTTGGACCTGATTGGTTCGCCACAGAATTCCAGCAGCAAGATCGGGCTGAGGCATCGGAGAAACCTTCGAGCGTCTTTCCGCACTGCCGTCCCGGCTTCTTCGTCCTCATTATCGACCTTGTAATGGTCTATTGACTCCAAGGAAGGGACATAATAGCCATAGAATTTAGGCACTATCGGCGGAGACGAAGGGTTGCACTCTTGTAACATGCCAGGGAACTCGTCGTAGATCCCTGCTTCATTCACGAGCATTTCACGGTCCTTTGAGAGCTCCTTCGCCGTTTTTACAACAACTCCGCCATGCAGAGGTGCCGGCGCCGCACTGGACGGGAGTGTAAGCGGAGCGAGGAAAACATATGAGTGGTTGCTGCAGTCGAGAAATTTCGGTTTTCTGAGATCGAGTTGGCCTACTGCACGGAAGCCCATCATGGTAGCCGTTGCCTTTGGCCCATCAATGATCACTTCTGCATTTGGCTAGGGACGACTGGATGGAGGCAGAGGGATGAACATACCTTCGCAATTAGGCGTGGTAGTGATGGGCCTTCTTGGGTACTCTCGCACAAATTTGACAGGACAATGAGCCAAGAATTTTTGAAAGTTATGCTGCTCAGCGTCACTTGCTTTACCAGACCGACAGGCCGCGCGGATCACCCATTGATCTCCGATGAAGACGTCAAGAGCCTCAGGAAGGTATGGCTCAAGAATGTCGACTTCGAGGGGCAAGAGCATGGGTTCTCCATCGGAGGACGGAATCACTACCCCATTCGGATTCCCCGCAGGAGCTTTCCCTGTCTCTGGTTGCTTCTCCGCGCACGACTGATCTGTGTCGGAAGGAGGGCCATCAGATGGTAGAGCACTCATGTCCATGTCTCAGGAGGAGGGCGAAGGGCGAAAGTCAGGAGTGCTGAAAGTCAGGAGGAAGCAGAAAGAAAGCAGAGAACCTTGCCTCCTTTTTGGTCGATAGGGGTGGGAAATACCCCCACAGTGGCCCTCAGAGGCGCCGTTCTACTAGCCTAAGTTAGGCCCAGACGTATAGGATATCTTCATGAGGGCGAACTTGAACTTGCTTGCCACCCCGAGCAAAAAAAGTATGTATGGCGGGGTCACGTGTTGAACGCGTCGTTGGCGACTGGTGGACGTAGGCTCTATCAGCGTTGGTCAAGTAAATTCTGGTTCGAACCAAGAGTCGTATTTCCGTCATAGGTCATAGAACAGAACCAGAGCAAGTACAGAACGCATGTCGGTCCGAGTGCCAGTGCCTACTACTGCAAGAGTAAAAAAAAGCCCAGCAGACTCCGAGTCGGACGCACTGGTAATTCTGGAGTGCAAGGACACCCAGTGTCACACGGACTTGAACACGACCTGTCGGCCCGTGTCGGGTGTCGACGTGCGACACGGCTGCGTCTGGCTGCGTTCGTCGAACAAGCGAAATTTCAAATTTTTTCATGGACTGGACTGTGGGCACGGCAAACTTGTATAGCACCTGGCGTCCTAGGAACTGCCAGTGCCTTATGCGGGGCCATGGTCCGACTCGGACTTGGATCCCACCCGACATTTTTTCGTTCTTTGGAAAAGAGCAACACCTGCTTTTTTCGTTCCTATATCATAGGCCCTAATATGATCTCTTCCGACCTTTAGATGATCCAATGACCTAGTTGCTGGGTTGACCCTCGGAATAGCTTTTACTCTGTCCATAGTATCTATCATATTTCCATGTACTAGATGACAACGAACTTACCGTAAGTGTCTATTGGTCCCACTTGGGATTTTCGTTGCCGCCAGTGCCTTTGAAGAATCAGATAGTTTATACTCTGATGGGGAAAAACATGATGTTTTGATGGAAATGGTTGTCTTATCCTCGAAGCCTTGGAAGGATGCAATGCTCTATGTATCTATGTATCTACTAAGAGGTCTCGTGGCAACGATGGTCAAAAGCCTTTTTCTGTGCTACCAAGGGTACGCTCGCAGAAGCTCAAGGTACGTAACCGTACGACTGGTATCTTATATGACGGACGCATTTCCGCTCATACTCCAAGTCTTCCTTTGCAGTCTTGGACTCGTCCTCATTGTAGCGCTTTGCGCGCCCAAAGTCGATAAGTCTGTATGACGGATTCTCGAGGGACCGCTCCGCGCGTGGGTGCGTCAGGGGGCCGGGCTGCACAAGGATGTTTCGCGGGTAGGCGGAATTCTGAAGGAATCTGGCATCGTGTAGTCGCTTATACATGCCATTGATTGTGTTCCTGTTCACAGCAGTGTTTCGAAACGTCAGCAATGGCTTGTAACTTAATTTTGCCACCTTTTGGGTAGCGGTTGAAGGGAAATGATAAATCCTCGCACCAGCCACTAGTAGATAACGATTTGGGTCTGATTGGTTCGCCACAGAACTCCAGCAACAACATGGGGCTAAGGCAAAGGAGGAACCTTAGAGCGTCTCTCAGCACTGTGAGTGCAGTTTCGTCGTCCACAGCATGGGCCCTGTAGCGGGCTAACGATTCCAGAGAAAGAAGATAATAACCATAGAATTTAGGCACGATCGACGGAGACGAAGGGTCACACCCCTGTAGCGCGCCTGGGAAGGAGTCGTAGGTCTCTGCCTCGTTCCTAAGCATGTCGCGGTCCTCCTTGCAGAACGCCTTCGCTACTTTGACAACAACTCCGCCGCGCAAAGTCGGCGTCGCTACATTGGGCGGGAGTGTAAGGGGAGCGAGGAAGACGTGTGAGTGATTGCTGGAGTCGAGAAATTGCGGTTGTCTGAGATCAAGCCGGCCTACGGTATGACAGCCCAGGGTCGCTGAGGCATTTGGCTCATCGCTGGCAACTTCGGCATTTGGCTAGGGACGACCGGACGGAGGTGTAGGGGCGAACATACCTTCCAAATCAGGCGTGGTCATTCTTGGGTCTTTTCGCACAAATTTGAGAGGACCACAAGCCAAGATTTTCTGCCAGTTGTGCCGCTCAGCCTCATTTGCTTGCTCATAAGGAAGAGCTCCGCAGAACGTGTCTCGATCTCCGAGTCCTACAAAGACTTCAAGAATATCCGGAAGGTGTGCCTTGGGAATGTCGACTTCGAGGGGTATGGGCATGGGTTCTTCCTCGGTGGACAAAATCCCATTCGAATTTCTCGCAGACTCTGGTTGCTTCTCCACGCATGACTGACCTGTGTCAGAAGGAGGGCAATCGGGGTTGCAGTAGGGCAAGGCACTCGTGTCCATCTCAGGAGAGGTAGAGTCGAGGACGAGAGTGTGCGGGAACTATCCATTACGTCACCCAGCGACACGCTTATATATAGTTAATTTTCTCCCGGTAAGCTGGCGCGCCTTACATTTTAAGCAACGCTGGGCCATGCCCGTCCGGCCATGATGCATGATGCTCGATGCTTAGATGTGCTAGGAGGCGAGGCCGCGCCGATCAAGCGTGAGTGGATGTGAGTGCCAACGAACTCCGAATCAAGTGTCTATTAGTTTATACTCTGAAAAACATGGGTTTTGAATGAAATCCATTGCAGCTTGTCTGATCCCCGAAACTTTGGAAGAAATGCTCTATTTATCAATGAAGTCCCATGGTAACGGTGGTGGTCAAAAGCTTTTTTCTGTGCTACCAATGGTATGCCCGCGGAAACCCAGACGTGCTAGTCGTCGTATTTTAGACGACGGACTTGTTTCTTCTCGTCCTTCAGGTCATCTTTGACGGACTTGGACCAGTCCTGCTTAAAGTACTTTCCGCGCCCAAAGTCGATAAGTCTGTATGACGGATTCTCAAGCGACCGCTCCGCGGGTGGGTGCGTCAGTGGGCCGGGCTGCACAAGAATGTTTCGCGGGTAGGCAGAATTCTGAACGAATTTGGCATCGTGTAGTCGCTCATACATGCCAGTGATCGCGTTCCTGTTCATAGCAACGTGAGCACTGGCTTGTAACTTAGATTTGCTACCTCTTGGTGGCGGTCGAGGGACAGTGATGGGTAGAAAATCCTCGCACCAGTCAATAGTAGATAACCTTTCGGGCCTGATTGGTTTGCCACAGAATTCCAGTAGCAAAATTGGGCCGAGGTATTGGAGGAAGTTGAAGGCGTCACGCCTCAATTTATGTATAGCTTCTAGGCCCTCATCATCAACGTAACGATATGTTGGTCCCCAGGAAGGAACATAATAGCCATAGAATTTAGGCACGATCGGCGGGGACGAAGGGTTGCACTCCTGTAGCGTGGCCCGGAACTTGTCGTAGATCTCTGCCTCATTCTTGAGCATATCGCGGTCCTCCCGAGTCTTCTTCGCTATTTTGACAACAACTCCGCCGCGCAAAGGTGCCGCGGTCTCTCTGGGCGGGAGTGTAAACGGAGCGAGGAAAACGTCCGAGTGGCTGCCGGAGCCGAGAAATTTCGATTGTCTGAGATCGAGCTGGCCTGGGCCGAGGAGGGGCGATTCCTCGATGAATATGTCTGCATTTGGATAGATACGACTGAGTGGAGGTAAAGCGATGAAAATACCTTCGTAATTGTAATCAGGGTACTTGCGCATATATAGGAGAGGGCGATGAGCCAAGAATTTTTGCCAGTTGTGCCTCTCAGCCTCACTCGCTTTCTCATAGTCGTCGAGAAAGACACAGCGGAAGTCCTCTGGAGCTTTTATGAATATCTCGAGAAGATGTGGAAGGCGTGCGTTAGGAATATCGACTTCGAAAGGTGAAGGCATGGGGTCTTCATCGGAGGACGGAATTTCATTTGAATTTCTCGCAGGAGCGTTCATGGCTGATCTGTGTCGGAAGAAAGGAAATCGGAGTTGCAGTAGGACGGCAGAACACTCGTGTCCATTCAGCCGGGCAAAGGTAGATGGTCAATTACGTCAACGTCACCCAGTGACAGACGAGAGTAGAGATGAGATAATAAAGAGATGCATTGCTGGTTGTCTTAGTATCCCCGAAACCTTGGAAGAATACAATCCTCTATTTATCTATGAAGTCCCATGGCAACGATGCGGGTCAAAAGCCTTTTTCTGTGCTATCAATGGTATGCTCGCGGAAACTCAGACGTGTTAGTCGTGGTATTTTAGACGACGGACTCGTTTCTTCTCGTCCTTCAGGTCATCTTTGGCGGACTTGGACCAGTCCTTCTCATAGTACTCTCCGCGCCCAAAGTCGATAAGTCTGTATGACGGATTCTCGAGCGACCGCTCCGCGGGTGGGTGCGTCAGTGGGCCGGGCTGCACAAGAATGTTTCGCGGGTAGACAGAGTTCTGAAGGAATCTGGCATCGTGTAGTCGCTTATACATGCCAGTGATCGCGTTCCTGTTCATAGCAACGTTTGAAGACATCAGCACTGGCTTGTAACTTAATTTTGCTACCTCTTGGGTGGCGGTCAAGGGACAATAATGGGTAAAAAATCCTCGCACCAGTCAATAGTAGATAACCTTTCGGGCCTGATTGGTTCGCCACAGAATTCCAGTAGCAAGATTGGGCCGAGGTAGTGGACGAAGTAGAAAGCGTCATGCCTCACTTTCTGTGTATTTTCTCCGTCCTCATCATCAAAGTAATGACATGTTGATCCCCAGGAGGAAGGAGCATAAAAGCCATAGAATTTAGGCACGATCGGCGGAGACGAAGCCTGTAGCGTGGCCCGGAACTTGTCGTAGATCTCTGCCTCATTCTTGAGCATATCGCGGTCCCCCCGAGTCGCCTTCCCTATTTTTACAACAACTCCGCCGCGCAAAGGTGCCGCGGTCGGTCTGAACGGAGCGAGGAAAACGTCCGAGTGGCTGCCGGAGCCGAGAAATTTCGGTTGTCTGAGATCGAGCTGGCCTGGGCCGGTGGGCGGTTTCTCGTCGAATACGTCTGCATTTGGATAGAGACGACTGACTGGAGGTATAGGGACGAACATACCTTCGTGATCATATTCAGGGTACACTTGCCGGTATACGAGAGGACTATGAGCCAAGAATTTTTGCCAGTTGTGCCTCTCAGCCTCACTCGCTTTCTCATAGTAGTCGAGAAAGACACAGCGGAAGTCTTCTGGAGCTCGTATGAATATCTCAAGAATATGTGGAAGGCGTGCGTTAGGAATATCGACTTCGAAAGATAAGGGCATGGGGTCTTCATCGGAGGGCGGAATTACATTTGAATTTCTCGCAGGAGCGTTCACTGTCTCTGGTTGCTTCTCCACGCATGACTGATCTGTGTCGGAAGAAAGGCAATCGGAGTTGCAGTAGGGCAGAGCACTCGTGTCCATGTCAGGAGGGCGAAAGTAGAGACTTGAGAGTGTGGGTCTATGCGGTCATCCAGTGCCAGTACCGTGACCATGTCAGGCTGCCTGGTCGAACTTGATGTCCTCAAGAACTACTACCGCATCCGCCGTTGCTTTCTCCCTGCTCCACCAGCAAATTAGTATAGCACCCGGTGTAGTAACTTTTGTACGCGCTTGCCTTTTGTATGTGCTTGCCTTTTGTACGCGCTTCAAGTTATTATAAGCTTGCTGCCTGCTGCCTTTCACGTGACTTGTATGTGCTGCTGCGCGCACCCGTGTACATGTCCATGTCTAAAGGGCGTGGCCTGAACCTTGCTTGAACTCGAACATCCTCCAGATTCCTCCTACTACGACCTCTGAATACCCCTCTCGTCCAGCGCCATAGTTTTCAATGCCTCGTGCTTTCGGTGTCGGGCAGAGGAACGATGCAGGTAATGCCCCAACCCAACACTATTCACTTCGTTGTTATAATGTGTTTCTACGAACAGCTACTCCTCCGGGTCCTTCTTTTGCCGGAAAGGATCAAGCACAGCTAGAAGAGATCGACGGCTCGGAAGCGTTATTTACCATGTATATGGAAAGGGCTGAAAAAGAGGACAAAGAGATGGCAGACCGCTGGAAGGCAGATGCTGATAGTATTCTCGTCTTTGTGAGTTCTCTTTCAAAGTGCACACCACAATGCTCTCATAGGACGGTCGCAGAGTGGCCTGTTCTCTGCAACAGTTGCTACGGCTATTGGATTTGTCTTCCCGGACCTCAAGCCAAGTCCCCAAGACACAACGAATTTCTACCTTGCCGGCATTTACCACTCGGGTACTAATGGATCACAGGTCACTACCCCGCTACCTGACCCGCCCGCTTTCTCTCCGCCGCCGTCTGCTGTCTGGATCAACTCGCTCTGGTTCTCAAGCTTGATTATCAGTCTCGCTTGCGCCCTTTTCGCCATTATGTTGCAGCAGTGGGCACGCTTGTACCTCACGACTTTCCACCAACGGTACACTCTGGTCAAAGAAGCAAGAATACGCGAGTTTCTCGCTGAAGGCGTCAGCAAATTCCACCTTGCCTTCATTGCAGAGGCACTGCGGGGTCTCCATCATACCTCCTTTTTCCTCTTCCTCGCAGGACTTGCTGTGCTGCTATACGATACCCACATCACCGTTTTTGCCGTGGCAGCTGTTTGTGTTGGGCTAGTGATCATGGCGTATGCGTATTGCACATGTGTGCCCGTCCTTTCGAGTAACGGCCCATATTCCACACCTCTTTCGCCGCTGATCTGGTACCTCACCCTATCATCATTCGCGATTCCCAGATTTCTAGCTTGGTTCACTTACTCAGGTATTGACCTTACGTCCTGGAGGCGCTTGGAGGCCATTTATCGCATACGCCGCAGTCAGGGAATGAGGAAAACAGTAGAAGAATCCGCACAAAAGTTCTCAGGAGAACTCGACGGTCGCGCATTGTTGTGGACATTCAAATCTCTGAGCGAAGACCAAGAACTGGAACGGTTCATCGCGGGCATCCCCAGCTTCAGCAGCTCAAAAGCAATCCAAGACCCCCAGAGGTGCCTAGTCAAGTTAGGCGAAGCGGGATTGTCGGAGGCTGTGATTTCCTTGATGCATCGCACCTTGACGTCCAACCTTGTCTCAGAATCGACCAAACGACAAAGGATCCTCGCTTGCACCAAGGCTATCGACGCGGCGCCAGTTCTGGTATCCTCGCAGACCTTGAGCCGGGTTTTCACGGAGTGGGATCAATTGTTGGGATCTGTCGATTTTGGGCGCTCGATTTTCCGTTCCCTTGGCAACGACCCACACACCGACTTGTGTATTCGGTGCATCGTTTCCGTCGTCTTAGCACGCTCTCAAGAGGAGAGCGGATGGTCAAACCTCGTCATCGTGCACCTGGGCATATCGGACGACGTCCTGTTCAAATATAACTTAGGAAGCCGCAATAACGTGCTCCTTGCCAACCTCGTCTTGGTCACTCGGCTGGTCTTTCGATTCCACTCCGAGAACTCTCGGCATGCTTTGTTCAACGTGTCGTCCAGGACTCTGGACGAATTGACGTCCAATGTCAATGTGCAGCGTGCGTCGTTGGAGCTGCAGCAAGACTTCTGCGCTCTGTGGAACGAACTTGTCCACGCGGCACAAGATGGTACAGATGCCAATGTCCGATCAATCGCCACGGAGATCTTGAGGCGTATTCGAAAGGTCTACGTCGCCTTTCACGAAAACCCGGACCCTGCTAACCCAACGGGATTCTACGCGTCTACCGATGTCCGTGATCCTGATCTATATCGTGGTTCCTCATATCCTTTGTGCAGCGTCCAAAGCCACCACCGCCGTTCCGAGACCTAGTTCTTACTTCTGAGATATGCCACAATGACCCAACGCACTGACCCTGCAATGTTTCCCCCTTCCCGTTTGGTCCCACCGTCTTCCACTCTTTCTCACAAGTACCCTCTCCTATCAGTCTGTCCACTCCGCAGTTCTGTTACCCTTTTCAACAACTCTATCTTCCTCCACCACCATCGCGCCATCACTGGCATTCACGTCCCCCCAGATGGGATCTGATCTTATTACATTGTATTGCACTTCCTTTTAGCTTTCATTCCTTCCGTAGCTACGAGTAGAGTATTAGAATCTGTGTACACAGATAAGTCTGTCGTTGCTATGATATGACATTAGGCTGCTACGCCAGCGCCACCGGCACCTGCACTCGCTGCATATGCTCGCAAACCAGTTTGGTGCCAGCTGGTACATGTCAGCGATCCTAGCGTCTTCGTGGAAATGACAGGCAAGACGTCGCGCGCAGAGGCATTTCCTTGCACTTGTTGCCAGTGGTAAGCGATAGCAGTCACGGGCAGTGATCACAACTGCCACGTCCGGCGTCGCTAACTTAGTCCCGAGGTAAAATACTGGCGAAGTGAGTGCGTAAACTAGTATAGATCCTATCCGACGTCATAGTAACTGCCAACACCATGCTAGCGCCTCACTTTCTTACGCATGCTGGGCCGTGGCCCGCCTTGGACTTGGAGCTGCTTCCCACCTGACTCAGGCTTGTGCACATTTCTTCGTTCAAGAGCGACATGTGCTACGTTTGTTCCTCGAATCTCATAGGCCCTATTATGATCTCTTCAGATCTTTAAATGATCTGAACGATCTAGCTACTCTGGATTAGCCCTCGGACGGCGCATACTTAGCTTTTACACTGTTCACAACATCTTCACAGGTAGATGATGCAAGACAACGTAGGGTCGAGGTCTGGCAACGAACATAAGGGTTCGACTTGGGACGTTCGTTGTTGTATCTTCTCGCCAGTGCCTTTTAAAGATCTGATAGATTAGTTACCTTGTTTACAAGGTCACTCAGTCTGGTAATTAGTCAGCTCTTCCACAGAATACTCTAGATAAAAAGACAAAACAGAAGTGGAAGGAAAAAGGATCGAACATGGAGGAAGGACAACGCATAGAACTGCGAGATAAAACAGTAAGTAGACGTGAGCGACATAGTTCATTCATGAGAACACCGTTGCTCACCCCTTCATACGCGTTCACAGACTATAAATGATCGATCATTGATATTGCGACACCTCCTTCGGTATAGATGAGGAACCACGTCTAGGACCAAGGAAAGATGACGACGACACATAGGACCGCTAGACGAAAGTACGGGGAACCATTTGCGAGTGGAAGAGGAGAGAAAAGACGAAAGCAAAGTAGAAGAGATGAGACCGAGGATAGGAGGATAGGTTACGACACGTAGGACTGCAACATGAAACAACGGCAGAAAGCAAGGAAAGATGACGACCACGCATGACCACTACATGAAACCTGCAAATGACATAATTGTTTCCCAACTAATTACCAGACTGAGTGACCTTGTAAACAAGGTAACCTATGAAGTCTCATGGCATCGACTGTGGTCAAACAAAAGCCTTCCTCTGTGCTACCAACGGTATGCTTGCTCCAACGTGGCAACATGTGAGAAACTCAAAGGCGCTAGAAGTAGTCGCGTCTTAGATAACGGACGAGTTCCGACTCGAGCTTCAAGTCTGCGTTGGCGGACTTGGGCTCGTCCTTGCTGAAGCACTTTCCGCGCCCAAAGTCGATAAGTCTGAATGACGGATTGTCGAGAGACCGCTCCGCGCGTGGGTGCGTCAGTGGGCCAGGTTGGACAAGGACGTTTCGCGCATAGACGGATTTCTGAACGAATCCGGCATCGTGTAGTCGCTCATACATGCCAGTGATTGTGTCCCTGTTCATAGCAGCGTTTCGAGACGTCAGCGATGGCAAGTAACTTAAATTTGCTACCTTTTGGGCGGTTGAAGGAAAGGATGGGGTGAAAAATCCTCGCACCAGTTACTAGTAGATAAGCTTTCGGACCCGATTGGTTCGCCACAGTATTCCAGCAGCAACATTGGGGTGAGGCATAGGAAGAACTTTAGAGTGTCATTCACCAACGTTCTTCTAATTTCTTCGTCCTCATCTTTGTAGAGGTCAATTGATTCCAGGGAAAGAGAATAACAGCCATAGAATTTAGGCACGATCGGTGGAGCCGAAGGGTCGCACCCCTGTAGCGCACCCGGGAATGAGTCGTAGACCTCTGCCTCATTCTTGAGCATGTCGCAGTCCTCCTTGCGGGACCGTGACGCCTTCACCATTTTGACAACAACTCCACTGCGCAGAGCTGGCGTCGCGGCACTGGACGGGAGTGTAAGGGGAGCGAGAAAAACATATGAGTGGTTGCCGCGGTCGAGGAATTTCGGTTCTCTGAGATCGAGCTGGCCTACGGTATTGCAACCCAGAGTTGTTGAGGCCTCGACTAACCCTGCATATGGCTAGGGACGGCAGGATGGAGGTATAGGGACGAACATACCTTCGCATTCAGATCTGATGGTGATGTGCCCTCTTGGCTTCGTTCGCACAAATTTGAGAGGACCATGAGCCAAGAGTTTCTGCCAGTTGTGCCGCTGAGCCTCAGTTACACGCTCGTAGGGAAGGGCTCCGCAGAACACGTCTCTTTCTCCTATGAAGACCTCAATAACATCAGGAAGGTGTGCCTTAGGAATGTCGACTTGGAGGGGTAAGGGCATGGGTTCTTCGTCGGAGGACAGAATCCCATTCGAATTTGTCGCACAAGCGTCCACTGATTCTGTGTCTGAAGCTGAAGGGGGGCAGTATGGCAGAGCACTCCAGTCGTCCATGAGCCTGAGAGGGGTGGGAAACTATCCAGTGAGGACACGACCTGTCACATTTGTCACACCGTGTCAGTGTCACACTGGTGGCGGTCGTCGTCTTCAGGGCCCGGGTTCATCAAAACATGCCTCTCATTCGTATCGAATTATGCGATTTCAAGTCATATAGGCAAGTAACATCCAAGACTTACCCTTGTTCTTAATAAATCTCTGAACCTACACCTACTCAACAGGGGGCACCAGGTCATAGGTCCATTCAAGAATTTCACGTCCATCATTGGGCCCAATGGCGCTGGCAAGTCCAATCTCATGGATGCCATCTCGTTTGTCCTCGGCGTGAAGAGTGCGCAGCTCCGGAGTAGCCAGCTTCGGGATCTCGTGTATCGTGGACGCCGTCTTGCACGCGATAATGTCGACGGAACCTCGCAGCCTGATCAGGAGGACGAGGATGAGGACGAAGGCGAGGGTGAGGGCACGGCAAAGAAGGCGTGGGTCCTTGCGGTGTTCGAGGACGAAAAGTCGAAAGAATGGCTCTTTCAGCGGACGTACGTGATATCCTCTCCTATCCCCACATTCGTACGACGAACCCACTAGGGTTTCGAGGACTGGGGCTTCGGAATACAAGCTGAACAAAAGAACCGTCACGTACACTACGTACAACGAAGCGCTTGTGAAGCACAGCATCCTCGTCAAAGCGAAGAACTTCCTTGTCTTTCAAGGAGATGTCGAGGCTGTTGCATCCCAATCGGCCAAAGAACTCACACGCCTCGTCGAGCAGATCAGCGGTTCGCTCGAGCTGGCTGTGGAATACGAAAGGGCCAAAGAGGAACAGGAGCGCGCAACCGAGAATGCCACGCATAACTTTACGAAGCGGCGTGCCATCGCGGGCGAGATCAAACAATACAAAGAACAGAAAGGCGAGGCGGAGCGATTCGAGGCTTTATGTCAGGAGCGCGTGAGTCCGCAACAGCTCACTTCCTTCAGCGATGGGTTAGCTAACTATATGCGTAGGATGGTCTGATTCTCCACCGGTTGCTCTTCAAACTGTTCCGAATAGAGGAGAATCTCGAAAAGAATGCAGAGGAAATCACAACGCTTGCAGAGTCGCTCGCTGAGCTGCGCGAAGAGAAAGAGACGCGGGACGGTGCGCTGGACGATGCGCGCGCTGACCAGGCCAAAGCCCGAAGTGCGGTAGCGAAATCTGAGAAAAAGATCAAAAAGGCTGAGAAGGCGTTGGAGGACAAGGTGAGTTCCCTGCTGTTTCACTTTCGGTTTCCTCACACGTGGGATGCGTAGAAACCGGAACTCGTGGCCATCGAGGCGTCCATCGCACATTCGACAAGAAAACAGAATAATGCGCAGAAACTTCGAGAACAGGTGTCTAAAGATGTGGATAAGCAAGCGACGAAAGTTCGGAACTACCAAGCCGACCTAGAGACTGTCCAGAAGGCTGCCAATGAGGCGCATGGCAAGTAGCATTTTGTGTGTATTCTCTCGCCTTCTTTTAACCGGCTTTTGGGGTGCAGAAGCGCAACGACTGGCGTCACAAGACAGTCTATCCTTGGGCGAAGAGAGCCTAGAGGAGTATCGCCGACTGTTCGTGACGTGTTTATCACACTCGTCTGGCTCGATTAATTGGGCTTTGATTTTGTAGGAAAGCACAAGCGAGCGTCCTGGCGGTTGAAGAACGTCAAGCGCTCGAGAAGCTCACTCGGGACGACAAGACGGCATCCCGCACTTTTTCGCAGTTGAGAGACCGACAAGAAGAATTCGAGCAGAAGCGAGCGACTCTGCGCGAGGACAACGACACGTATGAGGCGAAGCGGGCCAATGTACGCGTTGTGCATTCCATAGGATAAGCCCGTTGATGATCGCCGTTTGCAGCTAGAAGAGACTGTCAAGGAAAACAGCGAACAGCTCAGCAGGGTCAAGCAACAGCTCGACGAACGGCAGTCTGAGCGGAACCGTATCAGGTATGCCATCTTCACCTAGATTTACTGTGGTCTAGTACCGACATGCAATTTACAGTCGGCTTGAGGCCGAGCTCAATAGCCGACTCTTAGAAGTCCACCAAAAGCTCATGCAGGCCGGTTTTGACCAGAAAGAATCCGAGCGCGAGGCAAAGCTGAAAGAGACGCTGGCGAATTTGCAGCGCATATTCCCTGGTGCGTGTTGCGTCCCATGCGGTCGTCATCTGGCCGTACTAAGCGTTTGTCAGGCGTGCGTGGTCGGGTGGTCGACTTGTGCAAGCCTACGCAGCGCAAGTATGAGGCTGCCATATCTGTCATCCTCGGACGGAACATCGACGCCATCGTCGTAGACGAGGAGCGTACCGCCATCGATTGCATCGAAGTACTTCTCCCCCTTCCTTAGCATGGACATACTCATATGCTCCGCCATATAGTATATGCGCAATCAACGCGCGGGTCAAGCGACCTTCATACCGCTTGACACGATTCAAGTGAAACCCATCAACGACAAATACCGTTCCTTCGCAAAAGGCGCACGCCTAGGAGTCGACGTCATACAGTACGAGCCTGCGATGGAGCGCGCGATACATCATGCGTGCGGTAATGCGCTTGTGTGCGACACGATGGAGGTTGCGCGGTATGTGTGCTATGAGAAGGGCCAGGAGATCAAAGGTGCGTGCATGGAGCACAGCCCCCAGTTTGCCCTCACTGATGGTATCGGCGGCGGCGGCGGCGGCGTAGCGGTGACGCTGGAGGGCACGGTCATTCACAAGAGTGGCTTGATCACTGGCGGACGCAGCTCGCATGATAACGGGAAGAAGTGGGAAGAAAAAGATATCCAGGGTACGTGCGCGCTGTATCCACCTTGATGGGCTTGCTGAGACTTCATGCAGGCCTATCGCGTTCGAGGGATAATATCCAAAACCAGCTAAGCGAACTTGCCAAGCAGAAGCCGCGGAATCAAGAGGACGATAATTTGATTTCTGAGATGACGAGGTTAGAGTCGGTACTTCAAGTTGCTCGTGATGACCTAGTGCGACATCACAATTTTTTTTTTAACCCTTGCGCTTATATTTCGATTCGCGCAGAGCGCATGCAACCGTAAACTTCAGGGCATCAAAGACGAACTCAAACACATCGATAGAAGCCTGAAGCAAATATCACCTGAATACAAAAAGGCACGCTATTACTTTTGCGACCGCTATGTGTGCACATAATCTTGGATCTTATTTTTTGTAGGCACGAAACG
>Ga0137359_10001634_pt1 | contig 17799 bp, 18 predicted proteins | sample Mad1_40_16metaG_FD_108281 | JGI IMG/M metagenome (GOLD analysis project Ga0137359, IMG submission 108281) | Vadose zone soil microbial communities from Angelo Coast Range Reserve, California, USA - Mad1_40_16 metaG | ecosystem: Environmental > Terrestrial > Soil > Vadose zone | place: USA... | reverse complement strand
GACTTCTGCTTTGACAGATGCTTCCGGATGACCTGCACAGCGGCGCGATTGCCGAGATGAACGTTGGCAGTCTCCCAGCCCATGGAGAAAAGCAGGCGGCATTCGTCCCGATTCTTGGGCAACGAAGTCAACTCGATGCGTGAGCAGTGGGGGGACAAGCGGCGTACGATCCAGTGTCCCCGCAGCTGCACAAATGGGTCCGGACATCGAACCGCGCCGTCCAAGATAGCTTGGTACAGGATCTCTGTGGGCCCCGACAGATCGTAAGCCCAGTAAACCGAAGAAGGGACCAGCAGCTTCGCTTCCCGCGCGATCTTTCCTCCGCAGAATTCAGCCAGTGCAACCAAGCGCACGTGACCAAGACTGCCCAATCCGGCGACACGCCGGGCCAGCCGGTAGGTCAGTCCAGGGTGAGGCAGCAAGTGCTCCAGAGCGGCGAGCACGGCGGGAGACACTTCGCCTCGCAACGACGGAAGACCATCCATTTTCTTCCAGAAGGCGTCCGGATCGCGCAACTCGTTTACCGCAATCACGCGCAACCACTTGTTGCCTTCTTCGAGAACGAATGGATGCCCATGTGCGGCGAGCGACTTGGTGTATCCGTCAAGGATCTCAGCACACGCGTCCTTCCCTTTCAGGGCCAGGTGCCCTGCTTCGATCCCGAGCAGGGCGCTCACGGCCAGGCGCACCAGATCATTGGTGTAAGCCAGGCTGCAGGCTTCGTCAAAATCGTTCACGCCCCAGATCAGCCTGCCTTCGACGTCCCGCCAGGTCCCGAAGTTTTCCACGTGAAGATCGCCGACGGCCAGGATTTTGGGGGCCTTGGCGAGCTCGGGGCAAACGTCGGGCCATATCTGGGCCCAACGGTAGAACGTGGCGCGCAGGAAGGGAAACACGCCTTCGGCCATGCGTTGGTGTTTCAGGCGCAGATCCGCCTTCACGGGGGTGGTATGCGATGCGAGCCAGTCTTCGAAGCTGGCGGTTGCCTTGACGACATTCATGGCGCGGGCAAGAACGATAGTTCGCGCCCACGATGAATGTCAATGTAGAGAGTTCGGTCTCACTGCATGAACTCTGGCGTTCGCTGCAAGCATATGCGGCTTGACAGACTTCAAATGGATTGGGTCGCTAACTCATGCGCATTCTGGTCGCATGACGCACATTGAGAAGACCTTACTCACACTGTTCTTGGCGTGCTCGCCCATGTTCGCACAGGAGAACCCGCACGAGCGACTGCGCGCTGCCCTGGTTTTTGAAAAGCACGGTCAATTCGACAAAGCCATCATCATCACAAAGGAGGTCATCGCTTCCAGTCAATTGAGCGGAGTCGAGAGTGGCAGGGCTTGCATCATACTCGGTCTGGCGTATGAGACGGAGGGAAGGTTTCCCGAAGCTCAGCATGCCTTCGACCAGGCTCTCCGGATACTCGAGAACGACGCCGTGCACGTAAGTGATTACGCGTCGGCCCTCAGCAACTACGCTGGACTCTACATCGACGTGGGAGGACTCAAGGAGGCGGCAGTGATGTGGCACAAGGCACTTGACCTGCAGGTGCAAACCGGCGATCAGGCCGCGGCCATGCGGACGCTCACGAACCTGGCGGGACTTTCGATTGCTCAAAAGCGACTGCATGAAGCTGGAGACTGGCTCAAGAAAGCGTCAGCCGAGATGAAGCTGATTCAAGATTTGGCCGACGACGATCTGGCGGTTTTCTTTGAAACTCAAGGCTGGCTAGCGCTCGCCCAGGGGCATTTTTCGGCGGCGGTGGCCGCCTATCGGCGCGCCTTGGAACTCAGCAGGCGTAACCGTGGCGAGCGGCACTGGCTCACCGGATATGAGCAGTTGCTCCTGGGAAAGGCCCTTGCTCGATTCGGCGACCTTAGCCAGGCATTGCCAGACATGCGGCAGGGGCTGGCGATTCTCGGTTGCGCGCTGGGTCGAACGAATCCGAAGTATTTCGCCGCAGAAATCGCTTATGCACAAGTCCTGGATCAAGCCGGATCTCACGCTGCGGCAGGACAGTTGAGGGCGAATGCAGAGCAAGCCAGCAAAGATTTCTATGGCAGTCAGTGCGTGGGATGTACGATAAACGTGGCAGCTGTTCGATAGGAGCGTATTTGACCGACGCTTCTCAAATTCCGCCCGCAGATGTGATCGGCACGGCGCCTCGAAGAAAGTCCCGGGCTGAATTGACCCCGCGGACCGGGCTTATTTCCCTGGCGGTCGGCAGCACGCTTGCTGCCGCGACAGCGATCGAGTGCCATTCGCTTGCGCCTGAGACAAATTCGCTTGTGTCCTGGGCGCTGTCCCTCGGGTACGGCGCCATTCTTTGGGTATGGTGGGCGCTGGTGGTCGAACTTCTATGCCGAGCCGGGAAGCGCTGGCCAGCGACTCTAAGGATCTCGGCGGCCAGCAGCGCTGTGCATCTCACGATTGCTTCCGGCGTCGCAATGATCCATCTTGGCATCCTGCACCTGGTGGTCTATTGGGTCAGCCGAGCAGGTCCTGAGCCCGAACGAGCGGCGTACTTTGGTTTGGACTTCTTCAAGCTTGGCCGCTTCGGCATCGAGTTTCTCATCTACACCCTCATCTGGTTTGCCTGCGCTGCACTCAACACGCAATTGGTCGCCCAGCGGGATGCGATGCGATCTCTCGAGTTGGAACGCCAGTTGTCAAGCGTGCAACTGCGCGCTTTACAATCTCAACTCGAGCCGCATTTCCTCTTTAATACGTTGAATGCGGTCACCACCTTGATGGAAGTGGACCGCCCAGAAGAAGCACTCGCTACTCTGGGACACCTCAATACCATCCTCAAGACGGTGTTGAACAGAAATGTGCCCCGCAAGGTCCCTCTTACGCAGGAACTTGAGATTGTGGAGAGCTATCTCGCCATCGAGCGAGTGCGCCTCGCCGACCGCCTTCAGGTCGACATCAATCTCGATCCTAACGCGCTCGACGGATTGGTTCCTTGCTTTCTGCTGCAGCCCATCATAGAAAATGCGATTCGCCATGGAATCTCCCGGTGCGAAAACAAAGGCTACATCGAAACCTCCGTCCGGCGAATTGGAGAGCGCATGCAACTCTACGTGCGTGACAACGGACCGGGATTGAATGGACGCTCCAAGCCCGGCTTTGGAGTGGGGCTGACCAATACGAGGGAGAGGCTGTTCCACTTCTACCAGGACAATTGCGAGTTTCGTGCTTTCGAACCGGACTCGGGCGGATTCGAAGTTTCCATCAGCATCCCTTATGAGACAACCGCCTCATGACCTTGAGGACAGTCATTGCCGACGACGAGCCTTTGGCGCAACAGCGTTTAAAGCTTCTCCTCGCAACGGACCAGGAAATCCAAATCGTTGTGGAATGTCGGAATGGCAACCAAGTCGTCGCCCAGCTAAAGGCGAACCCTGTGGACCTGCTCTTCCTCGACATCCAGATGCCCGGAAGGGACGGCTTCGGGGTCATTGAAGACATCGGTTTACCCAACATGCCGATGACGGTTTTCGTGACCGCCCACAACGAATATGCCGTGGAGGCATTTGAGGTACATGCTCTGGACTACCTCGTAAAGCCGATTGAGCGAGGCCGGCTCAAGGAGGCACTTGCTCAGGTGAAGGAACGAATTCGGCTTAAGGAGGCGTTTGCGGCGCGTCAGGAAATTTCTTCTGCTTTGCAAGCCCTGCGCACGGCTGCCGGGCAAGATCCATATCCACAACGGTTTTTGACGAAGAACGGAAACACGAGTCTGGTAGTCGCAGTCCGCGATATCGAGTGGATTGAGGCGGCCGATTATTATGTGTGCCTGCATGTGGGGGCCAAGAAGCACCTGCTGCGTGAGAGTATTCGGGCCCTCGAATCCAAGTTAAACCCGAATAAGTTTGTCCGCCTGCATCGATCGGCAATCGTGAACATCGATCACGTATGCGAGATTCACCGGGACGGGCGAACTGAGGGCTGGGTCCTTTTGTCCACCGGAGTGCGAGTTCGCCTGAGCAACGCGGGTTGGCGAAAGCTCATTGCTATGAATCGTGGTTCGTAGATTTTGCGGTGCCTGGCTTGTCGCTGCGCACTACGACGCCGGCGCACCGTGGTCCGCTCTGCCGCCAAGCCTCACCACGAAACAGTCGCAAACGCCCGAGTGGCAGGGGCGATTCACTCCGGCCGTTGTTGCGGAATAGAGTCGGGTAGTGACTCGTTCGGCAAGCACCCTACGATGGCATGGTCGAGAAGGGCTGGTTTAACAATCTCGAAGGCGCAATGATGAAGTCACCCTCGATGACAAATGTCTTTCGCCAGCTACCTGCCTGATTTCAACCGCCTTGAGCGATGAATTCTGATTGAGTCTTGGAGCCGGCCTGCTTATCAGTTCTGGGGAATCGCCAGCACATCGTCGGCGCGAAGGACAAGAATATCCAACCGCTTTCGAACATTCGCAGCTCTGCGCCCATCAGCTTCAGGTGTTTCGATTGCATCAGCACCTTCGCGATTCGACCGTGACCATTGAGGATCTACTCCCATTCCTGATTTAGGCATGCGCGTTCCAAAGCGCAATTTCCGACAAGCCCCCCGGGGGGCACCCAACTGCACTCTGGACTGAACAGCGCTGCACCTTAGGGCCGTAGTGGCGTCTGTGACTTCGGAGAGAGGAGGTTCTCTCCGTTCTCACCGAATTTTGATTCATCCCCACGAGACCGGCTCTACATCATGCTGACCCGAATATAGCGCCGCCGTCGTGAGACCCGTTCCGTAAGCTTCTCTGCGGCTTTGGGTACTTAGTGACCGGCGCTGGCTGCCATCGCGTAATTGTTCTCCGACGAATTGATACTACGTACGGCTTGAAAATACAGAACAAATGAGCGCTGCACCAGGAACATGACCGGCAGGATTGCCAGCGGGATGTACCAACTGAAAGCCTGAGTCGCCAGCTTGGCCAGTCCCGCACTTCCCGCAGACAGTACGAAATAAGGAAACGTAAGTTGCGCGATCTGTTTCCAGGTTCGCACCAGGTGAGTGTTTTCCGTCAGCGCAATGATGGCCGCCACCGGAATCGTGTTGACGAACAAGTAGGCCAACGCTCCGAAGCAAAGGCCCAAGGCTGGGTTCGGCATCGCCCGCATAGCCAGCCATGCTGCCTGGGCTGCCATCAAAGTGACGCTGAGATTAAACGCAACCTTGAACGGCTTTGGCTGCCGCTTGCTCTCGGGCCATAGGCACTGCACTAAGGTCGACGCGGCGGTAATCAGGAGCGCCTCCGCAAGGCTGAATTCGCTCAGAGCCAGGAGGATGAATGGAAGGTTCACTGCCATCGATCCGGTGATTCGCGGCAGCGAAACTCGAAGACGAGCCGCGAACAGAGTAACCAGCAGGGTGCCGATGAATCGCGCGTAGGCTGGGTGCCGCCACATCGCTGGGACTTGGACAAGAATGCCGACGCCGAGGAAAACCACGGCACCCACCAGGACTTGGGCTTTGGCTGATAGGTTTTGCATGTTAGTTTTCCCCGTCCTGACCGTCACTGAAGGCCGAAGTCGTAGTCGAGTTACCCCAGATCACGCTGTTGCCCCAGACCACGCTAAACCCGGAATCAAGCGCGTTGCCCCAAACCACCGAGTTTCCCCAAATCACCGAATTAGACTGCAACACCGAGTTACCCCAGATAACGGAATTGCCCCAAATCACCGAGTTTCCCCAAATGACAGAGTTGCCCCATATCACGGAATTGGTATTGACCATCGAAGCGGTGCCCGTCCCGGAGTCGTAGACCGCAGTCGGGGAGAGAGCCACTCCGCTGGCGACCTCCGTGTTTGCCAGTGCTGCCGCGACATCAAGATAGCCCGCCCCATAAGTGAAGATGTCGTACTGGTTGTTGTAGAGATTGTTGTAAACATCGTAGGAGTCGCTATACACCGAAAACGACTTCCATGCCGTTTTCATCAAACGGGCCTTCACCGTGTCCGGCGTCAGAGTGGGGTCCTTCTGCAGCATCAACGCAACCGCACCACTCACGACTGGAGTCGCCATACTGGTCCCACTCATGCGGAAATACTTGGTGGCGCAGGTACCGTAACAGCTTCCTGTGGGAGCAACCTCAAGATTTGGGTGCTGTACATCGAGCGTTACACCCTTGACGAGCAACGACGAAATGCGGTTGCCCGGAGCCACGATATCCGGTTTGACGATATGATCAATCAGCGTCGGTCCCTTGGAACTGTAGCTGGCGATCGCATCATCTGCTCGGGTATCGGTTCGCAAAGTCCTGGTTGCCCCCACCGTGATGACTGCGGGATCGTTCCCCGGAGCACCGATGGTGGCGAAACCTTTGGTCCCGTGCGAATTGTCTCTTCCGCTATTTCCCGCCGCCACGACCACCACGATGCCAGCCTGCCAGGCTTGCTCCACCGCCTGGCAGAGAGGATCTAGCGTGTAACTCTCAAACGCTGGCCGCCCGAGCGACAGATTGATGACCCGGATGTTGTATTGACTCTTGAGTTGAATGGCCCGCTGAAGAGCCGCGATCACCTGGCTGTCGTTGCCCGATCCGTTTTGATCAAGCACGCGAAGGTTAACAATGTTGGCGTTCGGCGCCGTTCCCGTAAACTTCGTCGTGTAGCCGTTGCCTGCTCCGGAAGCCGAACCGTTGCCAGCGACAATCCCACTCACGTGTGTGCCATGCCCGTAAGCATCCACGGCGGAGGCATTGCCAGCTACGAAGCTCTCGCTGTAGACCACGCGGGACGCTCCGCCCTCACCGTGTAAGTCGGGGTGGTCGGCTACGCCGCTGTCAATCACCGCGATGCTGACCCCGGAGCCATCAAAACCGTAGGTCAGGGCCGCGATATCCGCCTCCACTGCCGGTATGAACTTCTCGGACGTACTGCTCAGATGCACTGGGCGATCTGGCGTGACATAGAGAACGTCGGGATCCTGTTCCAATGCGGCGATGGCGGAAGCGGGAAGTCTGAATGCAGCGGCCTTAATGCTGTGCAGTTTTGCCTTCACCCGGGCGCCTCGACCCGACATCTTCAGGTAGTGTTCGGTCCCGGGAGTGACCTTGAACTGGACGATTACGTCGATCAGAGCACTTTGGTTGCCACGATCGATGTCGTTGGCAATCCTCCCGGTGTCATGTCCTTGTCGGGCCTTTTGTGGCGGCGAGGCAAAGCATGCCGCCACCAGAACGGCAGACACCACCAGAAGCGAGACCGCGTTCTGGAACCCCCTCCGTGCCTGGCTAGAGAATTTCTTGGCTTTCATTGAGTGTTCACTCCCTATAAATCTTTGCGGCTTTATGGTCTAGTTGCACCAAACTGCCGACGCGAGCGACCTTCACGCGAACTGCCAGAAACGATCAGGGGAATGAGTCACGCTGAGCTACTGTGACGACTCTCTCGCGGTTTAACCAGCAGGCCGACTGCCAAATTGTCGAACGCCAGCTAACTGTATTGAAATCTGATGTTTAGCATAGAGGGGCATCATTTATGGGAGCGGACAGTCTGTCCTCGCGAGATTCGGGGAAAACAGGCAAGTGTTGTGAGACAAGCTTGGTTGCGCGGCTGCTAGGCTAGAGGACAATTTGTCCGCACCCACAAGGTGGTGGCCGGCGTACGGCTACTGGCAGCAGATTCGCCACGGGCGTTTGCAGGGAGCTTAGGACACCGCTCACTTCGGCGGGAAGTCCCTGAAGCCAGCTCCAGTCATGACACGGCCCTCAGCCTTCATGAACTGTCGGACATTATGCCTTCCAGGCTGCACATGACCGTGCCGAGAGATTTTCGGCGGAACAGCGGGATTCCGGAGATTCTGGTTCTTCACCGGGCACATCTCGACACCAGCGAAGTTCAGGAGATGCATGGGGTGCGTGTGAAGCGTGCGCGCTGCGAACGATGGTGGATCTACTGCGCAGCGGGCACCCAGACCGGAGCCAACGGATGCTAGCGGTCGACGAAGCCCTACGCCGTGGGCTCATCGGAAGCAGAGAAATCGATCGCATGCCGCACGATGAACTGCAACGCTCGCTTCGCGAGCTGGCCGGGCAACCCGCGTGATGGACGAGGCAAAATCCCACCAACAGCCGGCGCATTTTGTACCGCGCTCGAGACTCGCTTGCAGCCTCGCGTGAGCGAGAAAGGTACGGACCTGCAGCGCAACGGCGACCGAGAGTCCCTGCGACGCGTCTCTCTCACCTCCAAAGCAACACACAGACCGGCCGGGGTTCTCTCACAATGCATGAACACGATGAGTCTGGTGGACACGACCTACCTCAAAAGTCGTACGAAAACATCTGGTTCCTGCCCGATTGATTGAGGCCGGCTTTCATCTCACTGTTGAACATGAGGGCGAGTAGGAGGTTTCGTGGTGAAGACGTTCAGAGCACTTAGGAACATCGTTGGCACAGTGGGGTTGCTTTTCGCAGGTTATCTGTTTCTCGAATGCATTCCAGCATTGCGGCGCTATATCAGGATCATCACGATGTAGAGTCGATGATGGGCGGTGACCAGATAGCCGGATGTTTGTCACGTTGCCGTGAAGGAAGGTCTGTTGGACAAATGATAGAACGAAAGCATCACCATCGCCGAGATTATGCTCATCGCCGGCGACCGCTTTGCACTCGGCGCCGGGATCGGCCTTTTGCTGTCCAGCCGGGCACACGATTCCGCTCGCATCGGGCACGATCGGCAAGAGTGCGGAGGAGATCACGCGATCATAAGGCGGCATCTAAGCCTTGCGCATGGACCTTACCTACTCAAGGGGGGGTGGCCGAAGATCAATTTCGACCCCGCGTTGCGCTGCGCTGGCCCAATGTCATTCGAGGCAACACGCCTGGCGATCAGGAATTCTGGTTCGTCAATCAAAGATCACAATGGCAAAACAGCAACAGAGGGACTCCTATTCCAAGATGACACTCACCGCGCGTCGTCATCTTTTCCAGAGGCTTCGCGCTCCGCGTCTGCGAGCAGCGCCCACGCGGGTTCGGCATCACGCTTGTGCACCCATAGGATTATGTCCGCCGGCAGTCCAGGAAGAGGCATGGGACCTAGTTCGCATGGGATATTGCTGGAGCGAAGCAGGCCGCACGCGAGCTCGGCCTCATCCCAGCGCTCGAAACGATCCAATTCAATTCGATTACTGGGATCGACGTGGCGCAAGGCTGGATCCTCATCAGCACCCCCCCTTCGGACTCCGGCACGGCGTCGAGACCAGCGCCGCAACCTAAACAGCGTCTGGCATGCGAGCTGTTTGTGATTCCACAGGAGCGGCAGACCCTTCCCGGCTCTATCGTGCGTTCCCCTGTCATAGTCTGCCAGCTGCTGGTGAGGCTTCGGTGGCCGCGAAGGATCGACTCGCTGTACGGAGAGCTTGACCAAATCGGCAGAGAACGCGTCACACGCGAATTGAGAACAGCTTCCCGAACACACTGGGGTTCAGGGGCCGATCCCCGACAGCCGGAGTTTGCGTCCTGGAATTCGGAGTAGCGGGCGAACTTATTCGGAATCGCGGGCAGCGGTATGCGGTTCGAACCACGAGGCTCCCCCGAACGGACTGTGGCTGGCAAAATCCGGAAGGGGCGGCAAATAACCACCACTTTGAATCTCTGAAGTCTCTTCCATCCAAGGCGGATTGTACTGGACGCGCTGCCCCACCTCAGACCAGACCCGGGTACAACTTGGGTTAGCCTAGGGTTTGACCCTGAGACGGAGGCTGCTGGTTTCTTCGCGGAAACACCCGGAGATTTCGTGCAGAACCTCACTCGCATTTTGCAGCCTTTTCTCGATCTTCTTGCGCAGGGGCTTTTCCGCCCAAGCAGTGCCCACGCACACGACCATGACGAGTAACAACGCGACACGTTTCACCATTTCTTTCCACCCTCGCGGTCCGGCACTTCGTTCAGCGAGTGCCCACCACAGCCGATCCGACCGGCACGCAGCAATTCAGATTTCGATCATGATCCGATTTTCGCCTTCCGTGATGCCGGGAGCAGCCCGCGCCACTCGCTCGGCCTCTTTCTTCTCAGCCCAAGCCCGAACAGTTCCTTTCAGAATGGCCTTAGTACCCTGGATCTCGACACTGATCCTCTCGGCGTCCAGCCCAGCGTTTCGAACCAGGGCGTCCTCGATCTTCTTCTTAAGCTCGTCGGCCTTGACCCGAGGTTTCACGATGATGAGATTCGTGACTCCCTTCACGCCTGCGAGGCGTCGGACGACTTTCTCTGCTTCGTCGCGTTGGTATTGCCACTCCACCTCGCCCTTCAAGGTCACCCAGCCCTTGCTGACCGTGACCTGAACCTTCTCCGGCGGGACACCCGCGTCCCACTCGAGAGCATGCGTCGCAGCCGCAGCGATGTCCGGGTCGGTACGCTCCGTGGCCAACCGAACTTCGATTTCATTGGCCACGGCTTTTACTCCCGACACCCGGAGCGCAGCCTCTTCCGCGGACCATTTCTTCAGATAGGAGTCCACCCATCCGGTGAGTGTGACGACTCCATCTTTTACGATCACTCCAATCTCGTTGGGCTGAACCTGGGCGTCCCAGTTAAGTTCCGCAAACACATGATCTTCAATTTCTTCGTCGGTGCGAGTTACGGTTACGGTTGCCATGCTTGTTTCCTCCACACGGTTTTGGACCAGGTGCGGGCACGGTGGGCGCCTGGCTCGCTCCGCAAGGGCGGCGAATGGACACTCGTGCGTAAAGAGCCGTTTAACTGATCACATCGCACGCCCCAAGGTGCTTCGGTAGAGGATTACGATTCCGTCGTCCCCTCCAAGGGCCGTGCATCTCATACTTTCAGTCGATACTAGCCAGGCCGCCGGACCGTTGCAATTCGTCGTGAGAAGGTGCGCATTTACGCGCGGAGGAAAGGTGGGATATCACGTTCGAACTAGACCGGAACTTGAACTTCTTTGCTAAGCAGAAACTGCGGGCTCTTCACCCCGTTTCAGGCCGGATCCCGTCAGATCGCCGCCCTCCAAGACCCCAAACGCCGCTGCCGCATCGGCGGGCCTGGCATCTTTCATACCCACCAATCGCAAGAACCCCAATGCCAGCCGGTCGTTTTGCCCCGAAACCGGTGTGTCCCGCCTGACACGGCCGTCTTCTTCTAGACACAAAACAGCCCAAGCATCTCTTCGTAGCTCATTGATTAAATTGGTTATTAGGGCTGGCTCGCCACTTGCCATCAAGCTGGTGCACGACGATTCCAACGAGGTGGCCAATGGTACAGCCGAGCAGAAGCGAATGGGTCAAAGCGCTGGGGTGGCTACTTTCCCTCACGGCTTGGGCCGCACCCGGATTAGCGCAGGATCATTTGCCAGCGCGCCCGACCCAGTCACAGTCAAAACGGCAGGTGCTGGTGAGCATTCCCGACCGGAAAATGGTCGTGATCGAGAACGGGTTCGTGATCCGCACTTTTGCGGTTTCGGTGGGAGCAGCGGCTAGCCCGAGTCCGACCGGCAAGTTTGAGATCGTGAATCGGCTCGCCGCACCCACTTACTACCACGCTGGGGTGGTGATTCCGCCCGGCGGGCGCAATCCTCTTGGCCCACGCTGGGTGGGACTGAACAAGAAGGGCTACGGCATTCACGGAACGAATGTTCCGGGTTCGGTAGGCAGGGCCGCGTCCCATGGCTGTATTCGGCTGCGCAATCGCGACATCGTGGAATTCGCAAACCTGGTAAACGTCGGCGACAGCGTGGAAATCCGCGGAGAGCGCGACCAGGAGATCGCCAGGATGTTCGGGAGAGACCCAAGCGCTCCGTTCGCGATCGCGCAGATACACGAGCCTGTTTCAACTGTGAGCAGCGGTCAGTAGACGTCCATCAAAGCTCGTACCGGTCAACAAACGACTCTCGTGTTTCAGGAGAAAGAATATGCAACTGGCAATTACAGCAATCGCCGTCATCGCGGGGATGGTTTTCTCACTGGCCATCGCGCTTCTGGTGGAGGAGTTCATCTTCGGAGAAGTGTTTCGCCTTTTGTTTCTGCGGCAGGCACGGGTCAAGGCCGAACCGAAGCACTAGTTGAAGAGGAGAACGATCATGTTGTTCCTGAAATTTCTGCTGACCATCGGCGGCACCGGAATGATGTTGGTGGCTGCCGGGATCCTGACCCATGACCTTGCCATGGAAATCAGGTATCGCCGGGCTTTCGAATCGGATGCCGGACCTTTGCCTGCAATTCCCAGGGCTCGCTGGCGTACCGCGTTTGCATTCGCCTTGCTGGGCTGGGCGCCGCTGATGATCGCCCTGGGCCTCGCTGCGTGTGGGATTGCATAGTCGCAACCCGACTCTGGGGAGTACCGATACCCATGATTAGCCCGCACGGCAATGCAGTTTATAATTCGCCCATCGCGGAGATGCTCATTCCCTCGACACCGTGCTCAAGTCGCTCCTGTTCCCTGCTGATCGTGCTTGTCTTTTGCTGGACTTCCGCAAGTTATGCCACCGACTGGACAGCTCCTGCGCGAGAACTTGCCAGGAAAATCGCCGCCATCACCGGACCGGCGGCAGTCGCGATCAATCTTGTGAACCGTTCATCTCTGGCCAAGGAAGAGATTGACCAGATTGACCGTGACCTGCGGCTGCAGGTGGAAGCCGTGGGAGTTCACGCGGTGAAGCCCGACCAAGCGGCCATGGACCTGGAGATATCGTTCTCCGAGAACCTGCAGAACTACGTGTGGGTTGCCGAAATTCATCGGAGCACGGGGAGTTTTTCGGTGGTACTGGTTTCCACGCCGCGCAGCGACACCGCCAGGATTGCAGGCGAGTCCGCATCGATGACGATCCGCAAGACCCGGGTCTGGTCGCAAGCCGAGCGCATCCTCGATGTGGTGGTTCTCGAGGAGTCGGCGATCCCGCTCCGTCTTGCGGTCCTGAACCCGGAGAGCGTAACACTCTACAAGCTGGTCAATGGAAGCTGGCAGCAGGAGCAGTTGTTGCCGATCACACATTCGAAAACTTGGCCCAGAGATTTGCGTGGCCGCCTGATATTGCGCGAGGGGCATTTTCTGGATGTGTATTTGCCCGGCGTACTCTGTCAGACTTCGGTCAGTCCTTCCATGAATCTTGCGTGCCGTGATAGTGACGACCCATGGCCGCTTTCGACTCAACTTGGGCTCGGTGGATTTTTTACGCCCAGCCGGAATTTCTTCACCGGGGTAGTTGTGCCCGCCGTTGGAAAGCAAACATCAATCGCGAAATTCTATTCCGCAGCTCCTCTACTGGTGCACGGACAGACTTCGGTCCTCTGGCTATTCGCCATGACGGATGGCACCCTGCACCTGCTCGATGGAAGCGTCGATCAGACGCTGAAGGTGAACTGGGGCAGCGACCTTGCCGCCCTCAAAACGACTTGCGGGTCTGGCTGGCAAATTCTGGCGACCCGAGCCGGCAACAACGCAGGCGATGCGATCCGCGCATACGAAGTGCCAGATCGAGATCCAGTTTCCGTTAGCCCGGCAGTGGACTTCGCGGGAGCGGTAACAGCCCTGTGGAGCGACGATAAGGGAACGGCCGCGATCGCCGTGACGCACAATGAAGAGACAGAAACGTATGAAGCATTCCGGTTGGCAGTGGCTTGCGGTGGTCAGTAGCCTCCTGCTTCAAACATTGGCAGCCGCCGAGACCCGGCCACAATACGGCGGTACACTGCACGTGGCCACGCACATCGCTGCCTCGTCTCTGGATCCTTCCGATAACTCTCAGCCGGATTCGATCGTGCGCCGCAACCTGCTTCGGCTGATGTTTGACTCGCTGGTAACGGTTAACGATCGTGGCCGCCTGCAGCCCGCGCTCGCCACTTCCTGGCGAGCCGAACCGGGAAACCAGAGATGGCAGTTCTGGTTGAGGCGTGGAACGAGATTTCAAGACGGCTCGCCGCTGACACCTGAGGCGGTGGCTGCCTGCCTGCGCGCGGCCAATCCCGACTGGAAAGTGCTCGCGTCCACCGATTCGGTAATCGTCGAACGTGATAGTCCGGCTCCCGATTTACCTTTTGAACTCGCACGGGTCCGCAACGCCATTGCGAAACGCCTTCCCCGTGGAGCAGTTGTCGGAACCGGGCCGTTCCATGTCGCCGATTGGCAACCGGGTGTCAGGCTCACGCTTGCCGCGGAAGAAGGCTGCTGGTCGGGACGTCCATTCGTGGACGCGATCGAGATCGAAATGGGCAAGAACGCTCGCGATCAGCTGATCGCGCTGGAACTCGGCAAGGTCGAAATTGCTGAGATTGCGGCCGAGCAAGCGCACCGCGTCTCGGGAGAGTTCACCCGGGTCGTGAGTTCAGCGCCGGTCGAACTCTTGACGCTGGTCTTCTCCCGCGAGAGGCAATCGGCCGATGACGGGAAGCTTCGGGAGGCATTGGCTCTTAGCGTCGATCGCGCGTCGATTCGAACTGTCGTTTTGCAGGACACAGGAGAACCGGCGGGAGGCATTTTGCCCAACTGGATCTCCGGGTATGCATTCGTTTACCCCACGGAGCAGAACCTGGCACGCGCGCGCCAGGAGCGGAGCGAACTCCAGCGAGCTGCGCCCTGGGCTTTGGGTTACGATGCGGACGACGCGCTCGCGCGGGTGATCGCAGAGCGTGTCGCGTTGAATGCCCGCGATGCGGGTCTCATTCTGCAAACAACCACGTCTTCCACGGCTGACCTTAGAGTAGCTCGTATCGACCTGGCATCGGTCAATCCGGCCACTGCGCTTGCCGCAGTCCGAGCGCGTGCGAGCATACCCGCAGCCAAGACCGGAGGTACCTCGGTTGAGGACCTCTACCAGGCCGAGAGTAACATACTGCAGGCACAGCGCTTGATCCCGCTTTTTCAACTTCCCGTTTCTTATGCGCTGAATCCGGCCGTGCAGGGCTCGAGCATGAGTCCCGACGGAGACTGGCATCTTGCGGGTGTCTGGCTGGAGAAAAGCAAGCCGTGAGTTTTCGTCGCAAATTACTGGCGGTCTTCGCCCTGACCGTGTTTCTGTCAGTGGCGGCCGTGGCGTGGGTGGTCTCGCTGATTACCAGACGGGCTTTCGAGCAAGTCAATGAAGACCGGACTTCGGCCCTGGTCGCCCAATTTCAGAGCGAATTCAGCCGGCACGGACAGGATGTCGTCCATCGTGTGGAAGCAATCGCGGGAAGCGAAGCGACGACGCGCATGGCGCTCGCTCTCAGCCACGGGCCCGCCCTACAAGGTTACCTGAACGAGGCAGGGCCGATCGCGCAAAGCCATCAACTGGACTTCCTGGAGTTCGTCGACGCTCACGGCACGATCATCTCTTCTGCACAATCTCCCGCCAGGTTCGGATATCCGGAGACATCGCTCGCGAATTTGCCGACGCTCACCAGCAAGCCGGCATTCTTGAAACGCGAGGAACTTCCCGATGGCGCGGCGCTCGGTTTGTTCGCGGTACGCGCAACCACCGTCGGCGACACAACGGTCTATGCAGCAGGAGGACAGCGCCTGGACCGAAACTCCCTGGTTGCGCTCGAACTACCACCTGGCATGCGAGCGATGCTGTACCAGAACGCCGGCCCGGGTTTTTCCGCCCAGATGCTGGTCGACTCTTCCGGAAGCCTCAAAGAACCGGAGAAGCTGGCTCCCTTGATTGAGCGAGTTGAGAAGCAGGGCCACGAGGCCAACGCACTGATGCACTGGTCCTCCTCCCCCGCCGACGACGAGACCATCCACGCCATCCCGCTGAATGGTGCCGACGATAAAACGCTGGGGGTGCTTCTGATTGGAACCTCGCGTCGTCCGTACGTGGAGTTGAAGCGTCACATCCAATCCGCGGCGATGTTGGTGGGGGGAGCGGGAATCCTGCTCGCCATCCTGTTCAGCAGTTGGGCGGCGGCTCGCGTTACCAAACCCGTGGAGCAACTGGCGGCTGCGGCGCGGGAAGTCGCATCCGGAAATCTGAATACCGAGGTCGAGGTCACATCCAGCGATGAAGTCGGCGAGCTCGCCGAGGCCTTCAACCGCATGACTCGTGAACTGGTGGAGCAGAAGGACCGATTGGTCCAGACCGAGCGCGTCGCGGCCTGGCGTGAACTGGCGCGCCGACTGGCGCACGAGCTGAAGAATCCGCTCTTCCCGCTGCAGCTCACGGTCGAGAATCTGATTCGAGCCCGGCAGCTAAGTCCGGAGATCTTCGAGGAAATCTTTCGCGAGAGCTCCGCCACACTACTGGCAGAGATCAACAATCTAAAGGAGGTTATCTCACGGTTCAGCGAATTCTCCAAGATGCCGCTGCCCCGACTGCAGAGTGTGCAGGTGAACGAAGTGGTCGAACGCGTGGCCCGTCTGCATCAGGCGCAACTCGAAGCGCGGGACGAAGCGTCCATTACCCTACGGCTCGACTTGGCCGATGACGTGGAACCGATCGGGGCCGACCCGGAACTGCTCCATCGAGCCCTTTCGAACCTCGTCCTGAATGCCATGGACGCCATGCCGCAGGGTGGAACTCTCGCCCTGCGCACGCGCCAGGAGGTGGAGCGCGTCTCCGTCGCGGTCTCGGACACCGGGGTTGGACTCACGCCGGAGGAGTGTGAGCGATTATTCACGCCCTACTACACCAGCAAGCAGCACGGCACCGGGCTGGGCTTGGCAATCGTGCAGTCGGTGGTTAGCGATCACGGCGGGACGGTCAGCGTGCAGAGCAAGCCGGGACAAGGAACAACATTCCGGATTGAATTACCCCGGAATCTGGACAAACTAACGGCCAGCGCAGAAAACGGTTCCCACGCGCTGACTCGGGGCGAGTAAAAGGGGAAGCAAGTTGCCGCAAAAAGCACATCTTCTGATCGTGGATGACGAGGCCAATACCCTGGCATCCCTGTCGCGTGCCTTTCGTCTCGCCGGTCACGACGCGGTCGTCTGCGACAGTGCGGCCAAGGCGCTGGAACTGGCAAAGTCGCAGGGATTCGACTTGATTCTTTCGGATGTGGTGATGCCCGGCAAAGACGGCCTGTCCCTTCTGGAGGACCTGAAAGCACAGGGTGTGGTCGCACCCGTCGTCATGATGTCAGGCCAGGCCCATATCGAGATGGCGGTGCGAGCCACGCGACTCGGCGCCCTCGACTTCCTGGAGAAGCCCATCTCGACCGAAAAGCTCCTGCTGACCGTGGACAATGCCCTCCGCTTGCGACGATTGGAGAGCGAAAACCAGCAACTGCGCCAGCGACTGGGAAAACACGAGATCGTGTGGAAGGGCGAAGCGATGCGGCGGGTTATGGCGCAGGTTGATCGAGTGGCTGCCAGCGAGACGCGCGTGTGCATCCTGGGGGAGACCGGCACAGGCAAAGAACTGGTGGCGCGTACGCTGCACGAGCGCAGCGCAAGGGCCGCAGGCCCCTTTGTCACCTTGAACTGTGCCGCCGTACCCGCCGAGTTGATCGAATCCGAGTTGTTTGGCCATGAAAAAGGCTCGTTCACAGGCGCAGCGGGCCGGCACGCAGGCAAGTTCGAACAGGCCGAGCCCGGAACGATTTTTCTCGACGAAATCGGGGACATGCCGCTGCACATGCAGGCCAAGCTGTTGCGCGTGCTCGAGGAAAACGAAGTTGAGCGGATTGGGGGAGAGAAGCCGGTGCGGGTGGACGTGCGCGTGCTCGTGGCAACCCATCGGGATCTTGAGACGCAGGTGAAAGAGGGAAAGTTTCGGCAGGACTTGTTCCATCGCGTCTATGTGTTCCCACTCGCTCTGCCGCCCTTGCGCGAGCGGTGCGACGACATTCCATCCCTGGTCGAGCACTTCGCCGCCCAAGTCAGTGCACAGAACGGATGGAAGCCAGTTCCCTTCACTGCAGAGGCGATCG
>Ga0137359_10001632_pt1 | contig 17806 bp, 24 predicted proteins | sample Mad1_40_16metaG_FD_108281 | JGI IMG/M metagenome (GOLD analysis project Ga0137359, IMG submission 108281) | Vadose zone soil microbial communities from Angelo Coast Range Reserve, California, USA - Mad1_40_16 metaG | ecosystem: Environmental > Terrestrial > Soil > Vadose zone | place: USA... | reverse complement strand
TGCGCAGGGTGCGGGCTGGGTCGACCCCGCGACGATCTTCTGGGAACCCGAAAGGGTCAATGACGGCGTCTACGTTACGCGGGAGCGACTTTTGCGAGTTCTCGGCTGCAGCCATCGCTTGGCCCGCAGCACGACCGAGCGTTGCGCGGCGTAATTGATCGGTTCCTGATCCCGGCTGCCTTGGGGCATCTGATGGGAGGACGACCCACGAATCGTTACGTGGTGCCCCTGCGAAGATACCCATGAGATTGAGGGGAATGTTGCGGGCGGGCATTGGAGCTGCGATCGCGTCGCGCGTCATTTCCCGTGAGATAGAAGGGGCACTTGTGATGGCACGCCCCGCACCAGTGCCGGAAAATTCAACGTTCACGATTGTGGTGGAGGCTGACGTTGCCGGGCCAAGCTTAGGGATGGGACGGGAAGAGGACCGCACACCCTTGTCGGTAGCAAGTGGAGATAGCGCGCGCTTAGGTTCTCCAAAGGGCACGGCAGTAAATAGCTTCGTTAACGGCGCCATCCATCCACCACCAGAATTTAATGCAGAGGACGTCCCATTAACAGATTCGTCCTTAAGGTTCAATGTCATTTCGCGGACCTTGGGTACGATAGAAGGATCAAGGACAATGTCGTTCAGTGTTGTGCGCAAAACAGCGAGCTCCTTGAAAATGTCCTTGACGAGCTTCAGCACCGTTCGTAGGTCACGCCGCGTACAGATAGTGGTAAACTTCTCATCCTCTAAGGCAGATCGGAAAATGACACGTAAATTGGCCACCTCTGCGACGATCCCATCGACCGTCGAATGAGATAGGTAGCTTACGTCCGCGCAAAGAATGTTTTGTCGTTTAAGACGAGTCGTCAAAGTTCGCGCGTCCGCTTCAGCAATCCTGTTGAATAAATGTTGGACACGTCCTAGCAGAGCACCGAGAGTAGATGAGTTGTCAACAAGTGAAGATGATTCAGACTGTCCCTCGTTGGGAGACACAGAAGGAGACATTTGGTCACCGGGCGATAGACTACCAGCACCACCTCGGTGTTCGGTTTGGACGCCGCGATGGCGCTGCAAAAGGTATAAAGGCTTTTGCTTTATCGGTTTTCCTGGGGTATCATCGACATCAGACTCGTCTGAGGTACTTCCGGCGTCAAGTTGAATATTTATGCTGGGGTTTCGTCCATGAAGGAGCCGAGTGTGTCTTGCTTGACTTGGTCGAGGTGAGAGCACGTGCTGGCTGGTCTCTGGTGTTAACGGCGCCTAGCAGACAGCGGACCATGAGAGCGATCTCCAGGCACAATGTCAGGTTGTACTTACCAATAAAAAGCTGCGTCGAGACGGCGATTCAATACTAAACGAGCGCCTGCCCGTTGTCACTTTCTCGTGATCGGAGAAGTTGGCGGAGATTGGGGAAAGAGGACCTGGAGCCGTTCCGTAAGTTATTGATGATGATGGCGAAGGTGCCCTAGGAATATTGCGTGGTCGTGCCGAACTTAGAGAAGGTTGAGTCTGCCCTGTGGTCGGTTGGTCAGGAGATACGACGGCAATGTCGACGGTATTCTCGTACAACTGCCAGGAGAAGATGCTAAACGCTCTCCTGCCTCTTCTTGCAGTGCATCTAGAGCCTCTCTAGACTGCGATAGAAGTTCCTGGAGCTCGGCGTTGCTCTTCTCGAGGGTCTCTTTGTCGGCGACGAGTGATTCCAGCAGCTTCATAACCTCATCGTGTTGTTCCATGGAAGTCAAGTTGACCCGCTGTTCAGATGTTCGTTAGCCGTCCCCGTACAGCCACTAAAAAACCTACCGAGTGCTGTAATTCCGTTATCCATTGTCTGGCCTCGTGCAACATCTCCTCCGAGGTCTGACCACGCTTCGCGCGCTCTTCTTTCAGCTGTTCTTGGAGGTGGCGGACCTCTAGGCGTAGCTTGGCTTCTCGGGTTATGGTGGTAGGACCGATTGAAAGGACAAGACTCACCGCACTTATCACCGAGCGAAATCAATTTAGCTTCTGCGACTCGGAGCTTGTGCGCCGCGTTGTCCCTCTCCTGGTGAAAGTCGTCCCTCTCTTGCATCGCTTGGCGAAGACGTGCCTCCCAACCGACAGACCGAGCATGTTCGGTTGACAAATGACTGAACGAATTACGCATTTCCTGCAAATCGGCAGAGAGACCTTTGTTTGACGCTTCAGCGAGTTCATTGTTAAGAAGCGCCTGGGTGAAGCGCTGAATCAGGGAAAAGTATCAGTGCACTCAGTTCCCGGAATGGGTACGGGGAGGCGGAACCTTCTGCAACATAGCATTTTCCTTAGAGAGCTCTGCTATTCTGTCCTCCATTTGTTGACGAGAGGTTAGGTCGAGATCCGACGAGTCGCTGTCCGGATGTTCACGGATGTTTGCATTTTCCGTGGCCTAGGCGAGTAGAATTCGTGGCTGGGTAAGAAAGTAAGGGGAGGGATCGAACCTGTCTTCCCCGGACATATGAGTCATGCCTCCGTAGCAAGGCTTGCCCAACCTCTGTGCATGGTCGGGCATTGGCCACTGGCAGGTGTGAGCTAAGGCTGTGTGCAACGCACCAGCGCTGAGAACGAGGCGATTTTCCAACTTGGTCTTAACAGCCATCCATGCTTTGGTGTATTCGCTGTCGTTGGTGTTACAGCTGCAACCCTGGGCATGAGTTGGAGGTTCTGGAGTTGAAACTCTGGAGTAGTCGGTCAAGGAGCGGGTGAGGTCGTCAATAACGGAGGAGGCGTCCAAGAAGCTGGGCGAGGGAGAAATCGGGCCAGGCGTAGAAGCCTGTGACATTGACATGGGTGAGGTGAACGAGTCTGCTGACACGTTTTATTGAAGATTAAGCAAAGGTGTGAGTACTAACTACTGGTAACTGGTATCATAAAAAAAGCGAATGCAACACGGCCAGTAAAACAAACAATTAATAATTAATGTTCCATTCCGTTCCGTTCCGAACTTCATTCCGTTATTTGTCGAACCAGCTCCGCGATCCAACTCGTAACTTGTGCCGTGGCATTGGCCTTACTCACCGATATGAACTGAAATGCCGTGCTCAACCCCCCCATGCCCTGCTCTTCTAATGCCTCTTTTTGTGTTCGCCCTGCCATTCCGCTTTCCTCAACTGTGGCCAATGTTGACGCCGAGTTGCTCCATCCTGAAGATCGGTTCGGGTCCTGAACTACGATGTGGAAGACGTTCGATGCAGCGCTCAGAACAGTGGGGTTCGACGAGCCCGCGAAGGCTTCCTTTACCCGCTCTTGTAAGCTGTCATGACTGAATTTTTCATGTGAGCGCGTGAGCCCGCAAAGCCATCCAAGACGAAAGTACTGACCATATTGTGAGAACCTCAGGATAAGCCATCGAGACATCAGAAAGCAGTTTGAAGTAGATTTCGGTTTCAGTATTTTCACCCTGGAAGATTTCCAACATGACACCAATGAAGGAAATCACTAGTAGTGCCATGTTAACGTCCGTGATATTCAACAATTCCAGTGGGATGCTTGGTGCGTCCTCTTCATCAGATCGCTCTACGGGGTCTTCTCCGGCCAGATATGCGTCCAAGTTAGCATCCTGCAGTAATTGCCTGTATGTCTTTTGCGTTGTTGCTGCTGACAACAGCGCAAGGAAGTAACCAAGCGACTCCGATTCGACCCTGGGCACAGGTGGTACTTCTGTGTCACCACCAACGGATGATGCGGCACGCGAACTGACGCGCAACATAGTTCGGAGCGATTCCAGTGCAACGGGTTTGAAGACCTTGAGCTTGAGACCTTTGACGGTGATTGCGGCAAGAGAGAAGGAGAAATTCGATTCGAATGAGATTTTGATGCTCCGGTCGAGGCGATTGGCAATGTCTCGGAAGCCGTATCGATGCTCCAGTAGAGATTCGGACACCCCATTTTGTTGGAGCATCCCTTGGTTTGAGAGCTGTTCAATCGTTACGCATAGCAACTGAGATGCTTCCGTGTAGAAAGCCATGTGCCCGAACTGAAGTAGCGCGACTGCGAGCCAGAAGATAGGGCTTAGGTACCGCGAACCGGGTTGCAGAGCGGGCACCACATTACGAATGCATCGGAGCATGCTGACAACCGAGATCGTTGAGTCCGTCGTTCGCATAAGGGTGCTCCTGAAGGCAACAAGCATTTGGTAGAAGAAGTCATCGTCCACTTCTGCCATCGCTAGCTCTCCGAGTACAACGAACGCGCGAAACTGAATAGTTGGGGAGACTTGGAATGCCGTTGCTGTCACCAGGCTCATCCAGCGAGCCCGCCACACGTTGAGCAATCCTGAGGTCAGCATGACAATGTACTCCTTGACGAGGATTGCAACGAAGAATCACCTTTGGTTTGTGCCGCGGTCTCCATCACACGGATAAGGAAGCGCGTGAGACCTTCTTGACAGTCCAATACCTCATCATCCGTATTCGGGTTATAAGCCACGAGCTCATTGGTGCGACAAAGACCGAAGAGTTTTAGAGTCTCCGGGTTGCTACCTTCTTCATGCAGATGACGTATCTCGGGACCTGCTATCGCATCAGAGGAGCGGGACAGCCATAAGGACTGCAAAAGATCCATGACAAGGCCCCAGACAGTCGAGCGTACCACGACCTCCCCCGTTGCTGCTATGAGTGTGATGATGTGTATGAGCTCAGGAGTGTAAAATTGCGCGACGTTAGGATGCTTTGATTGTTGAGACGCGACTAGGGCCAAACGGGACAATGACGCAATTTCGTTCCAATGTGGGTTTTCCGCAAGTGTACCCGTTGGCTTCACTGAAGCCTTCCCGAGTGCCTATATAATCTCGTAAATACAAGCCAAAAAGGAGGAAACTGCGTCTTACCTTGCGCATTTTGGATAGTATCTGACCTCGAACGTTGATAGATGATAGTGGGGTCATGATCAAGGCAATGACTTCGCAAGCGTGTGAGCTGGCCCCGCCGTCAATAGCAGCGCGCATGAGCTCGTCCAAGGCGATGTTTACAACGACACTATCGAGCTTCGCAATTTCTGCCCAAATCGCCTTCTGCGACGTCATAAGAAGCTACACCCAATCATGTTAGAAGACACAACTTTGCATCTACTGAATCTCTCACCTGCGGGTCCGCAATAGTGAGTTCGATGAGAAGGCGTATGCAATCACGAAGTTTAGCCCCTGAGTGATCAAAGCTTGGGTTCGTTGGCTCTGCAAAGGCAGAGAGGTTTTTAAGCCATGGACTCATGTACGACAAACAGTGGAGCTTCAGAGTCAGGTCGGACTTAGACAGCGTGTTGCACACTTCCGATACAAAGTCAAGAGTAAGGTGAGGAACAAGGCCCGCAATTTGGTCACTCAGAGAGACGAGGAATGGAGACGATGGACCACCAATCCATAGACCTATGGCAAATCATTGATAACCAAGCAGACTAAGTGTCACGGACCCACCTTTAGTCGTTAGTATTGGACTAGCGTCCAGATCGAATGAGCCTACGACTGCAGACAGCAGTTCGTATGATGCTCCACTAAGTTCAGGATTCTCAGTGCCCATGTTGCGCATGGAAATGTGGAGCAGGGCAGCGCCAACGTTAGAAAGCCTTGAAAAACGCTCCGCTCCGGGAAGGTTGGTCGCCCTTAAGCGGCCCTTGGCCGCACGTATGGCCTGGCGACTGTGAGACGTGGGGATTTGTTTCTAAAGGTTCCACTTACCTTGACGATATGGTCACGAGCAGCAGACGAGAAGTATAGTGTATTTGATTGCCGCGACTTTCGAATGATAAATTCTGACGGGTCGTGGCCCGTCGACACGTTGTAGACATCACTAATTTCCGAAAAAGGAATGATTTCTACAGATTTACAGCCGAGTGACGGCGATATTTGCTGAAATTTGTCCTAGGGGGCTGTTTGTAAGAAAATGCATGTCGGACATATCTAGACGTACGGAAATAATGCGCAGATGACTCAAACCAACTTGAAGGCTGACGGGTATTCGTACGTGGGGCGAATGTCGCATTGTAACTTGCTCAAACAGTTCGCATTGCTCTCCTTCGAGACTCGCTATTTCGAGGATGTATTGTCAGAAAGAAAAATGGGGTCGCAAGGTTGGTGATGTGATGATGCTTACTTGCGTAAACGAGAGGAGCAGTGGCGCTTGCGGGGACAAACGTCAACAGTTCCTGGACCGATGAGCATGCCTTGACTTGACGAGAGAGATGCGAGCCTAAAGGCAGGGTCAGGCAGCCTAATGATCGCGAACTGAGTACGCACCCGCAGTAATGTTCCACAACCGGCGGAGATATTTAACCGCAGCTGCATTGGGGCTCAAAATGTATGCCGTCTCGAACTTCGTTCTAAAGTCCGACGGGATAATCTCGATGCAGTACTTCAGCCATTGCATTGGAACTTGTGAAGAGGAAGAGAACGATGTCCAGTCGAAAATGATTTCGAACGACCGTGCGTCGGCAACAGAAGGCGATGTTACAGTCTGAGTAAAGTGACGTTCAATGATCTCCTAGGATGTGACTATGAGAGGGTAGAGTGCGGCTTACCTTGAAGATGTGATACAGCAGTAACTCAATATCGAGCGTCTCGACGTCAAGCTTCGACACAAAGAAGACAAATCTCGCTTGTTCGTCCTGGAGGCATTCTAAGAGATGGGTTTGAACCAAAAGATAGTAACTACCTTCCCGGCACTGGCCTCCACTAATATATCTCGGACCGCCGTGACATCTGCACGATCATACCGAGCCACGAGGTCAAGATATTCCCGATGCTCTGTGCTCGACGAAACCGAAAGCCGTGGAACCTCAATGGGTTGGCCGAGGTCCACTAGGGCGCTGCAGAGTGCGTCCCATGCGCGCTTGCCATTAATAGCAGAGGCATCACCCTCTGTTGATGGCTTGAGGAAGCTAAGGAGTTCCTTCCCAACTTTGTCGGCATGCTTAGAGAAGAAACGATGTAAGACGATGGTGTCTGTGTCGTCGTAAGTGATGCTCTTCCATTCGTGGGAATCCTTCTCTTCTTCATTCGGAGACGGGTTGTATCTCTGCGTGTAACCATGAGATGAATACAAGCAAAAGCACGATCTGACGCATACGCTCAACTCGCTAAGAAACTTGAGCACCTCCATGATCTTCGATTCGAGGAAAGGATTTAGGATCGACATATGTACCTCCCTACCGAATAGAACGTTATTGGCCAGCGTTTGGATGATTTTGGCAATCATCATCAGTCCTTGTCGTAGTACCACCGGGTTGTCTTGCGGTACTTCGACGTCGATCTCTGAGGGAGAAACTATGACGGGAGAGATAAACCTTACATGGGGTCACCAAAAATCTGTGAGGAATGACTACGGTAACAAACCGAAGGAACACGAATGCGCCGAGGGCTGCAAATCGCGCATTTGGCCAGATTTTTTGACTAGAAGATGGATGAGATCTTCAGTGGGGAAGAAAAGAACAAAGGGAAAGGGTGACATACACAGCTTTGTAAATGTGAGCACAAAGCTCGTGGAACATCCTTACATGTCATCAGCGATCACCAATTGATTCGCAGGTAGGTGGATGAGACTCACGAGGGGAGAGCTGGCAAGGACGACGAGACGATGCTCAGAAAAGAGGACGCTACGACCTCGACGTTCTTCAAATTTTGGCGGAGCTCCTGCTCGTCGGCCACTTTGGTCGGGTCTAAGACATATCCACAACCCGGGGGAAGCGAGCCCATTGTCTTCATAAGCGGAATGATGAGGCTGCGAAGGTAATTGTAGCCGTGTATTCTTGCGAAATGGGACAGCAGCCGCGTGCATGTCGAATTGCCGCGGAATAATTCGGCTTCATTCTCTGCATCCCGTTGAATGCTAATGCTGTGGAAAACACAACAACTATCTGGTAGCATGCTCACCTGTTCGTGACACTTCCCTATCAATGAGCGTCTTCATCAAGCTCATAAGCGACTCTCGGGTGTCAAAAATGTTAAGTAAGACGGGAATGATGACGCCCACTTCCGACGGAGGGCAGACTTCACAAATGGCCAGAGCAAGAGTAATCTAGATCATTTCACGTTCAGGACGGGAACATAAATAAGATGAAGGTTAGGATATACATCTGGGCCTTTCACCAGCTATAATGAGATGTAAGACCAGGCGATAACCTTCAGCCTATCGCGAGACACGTACTTCACACAGCCGACTACGGCCAGAGAAACTAACAGGGGCTTCCTGGGCCTCAAACTTGGCGCCTTGACCCATCACCCTCGCAAAAACGTACGAAAATATGAGCCTTTGTCGTGGGTCAGGGTCATAAGCCATGGCGAGACTATGTTTGACGCCGCTCTCCGGATTCGCGCTGATTAGGCGGGAAAGGGCCTCCACAACGAGCTCGCGGATTTCTGCTTCGCGTTGCGACATCGGGCGCTGGGGAATACACACGCTGAGCGTCTTGGATGGGCATGTGTGAAGGACAGTATCTATACCTGCAAGGCCACGGACATATCAGAAATTTCATCGTCTGATAGCTGTTGGAACACCATATCAGCATACACGATTACATCATGAAAGTAAGTGAAGCTGACGAGGGGAAGCGCCCGTCCGAAAGACAATGTTCGTGTAATGAGATTACTGTACCGAATGAACACACGGTTCACCACGTGACTCGCTTCGTCACCTGCTTGGTTGTCTAGTGACTTGAGCTCCAACTTTTCCAAAAAGTGTCCCGCGGCACGTAAGCTAGCTATGTTCAACTCTGGAAGTATTCGTGCAGTGTCTGGATCTTCGGTCTGGAAATGAAAAAAAAATTTGACAGGAAATCCTTATTGTTTACGTATACGTACCAATGTGGGGTCCTGGATCCACCCAAGTAAAATGTCTAAGATCTTCTGCCGGTGAGAGCTTGTACTGTCCTTGCGCAGCATATCTGGACGAGAGAACACGCTGTCACACAATGCACAAAACTTAAGCCGAATGCGGTAGGCTGGGATGTTGTCAAAAGTGTTGATGAAGGTGGCAAGGGAGTACAGCGTCGGAGTCATGTCCACTGTAAGGACATCATCCTGCGCTTGCGCGTTCTCCACCATGAGCTTCAAGACAGCCACACTCTGAATTTGGCAATTAGTTCAGAGACGGTGACAAGGCAAGTCAGTGAAAAAGAATGTACTTGATCAAGAAAGCGCGCAAACTCGTCAGTCCACTGGAGTTCACCTTTGCTATGAATATCATCGATGATGCTAACTCCCATGGTAAACAAATTGGAAGGAGGTCACAAATCTAATGCTTACTCTTCGAAATGTTTGGTGAGCTTTGGGTACAACCGGATACTGAGCTCGGTCCCCAGTGCCTCCTTAGCAGTTTCGCGCGCGATGACCGAGTCAGATATCAGCCTCTCCATCAAGAAATTGATAAAACTATTGATCAACATCCTTGGGTCCTTGAGGACACGCATCGAGTCCGGCAACAGCTCCGCTGGTATCACCGAGTGCAAGGCAGAAGGGTCGTGGTGTTCGATGAGACACGCCGAACCGCACGCCGCTAGGAACAGGGTCAAGTTTTGCCATTGGTGTTGTTGTTCCTGTGCATATGCCGTCAACAAGTCTCTATGTAACAAAGTCAAACAGAAGCGCACCTCGAAGGTCATCGACTTGTCACCTACGGGCACAGTTGAGTCTTGGATGCTCTCGGCGGTCATCGGGTCGGATGGTGCGTTGATGACCAGCTCCGTTAGTGCGCACCACCGGAAGTAACATTCCTCCCAGATAGCGACATAGGTGGCGTGTGGAATAGCCAATGACCTAAACAAGCGCCGGACTCGCTTCTGCCACGCCACTCGGCCTACGCTCAAGCATTGAGATCCTGTCGCTTACTTGATATGAATAATACTCACCTGTGATGACCGTCTTTGGTGCACCAATCTTTTCATACACAGCGTGTCGGCTCACACGTTCTTCTTCTGTCAACGCAGGATTGACTGGTACGTCGGGCTGCCGTTCTGCTATTGCGATGAGCCTCAGCGTCTGTGCGGCAAGATTTGACACCCCCGTATCCGCGGACGTCAGCGAGACGGCACTGGCAAGCTCTAGCAGAGCGAACGCGGGAACGCGATCCTCCGAAAGTTGCATTAGGCGTGCGACGCTGTCAGGCTAACACAGATGAACGATGCAAGAGGTCGTCATTTAGTGATTAGTGGTGCAGATGATGGTCTCAACGGGTACGTACGGCTCCATCTCGTACATAGGTGTCTGCGAACTGTCGTCCAATCTCCGTCCACATACGCTGACGGTCAAGCTCGAGGCGGGCATTGAGCAGGGCGTTCGCCACCGTCCTCATCGCTGCCGGGGTCAGAGAAAGCTTCCATGGGACGGCAGTGGCATAAAGCGGATCACTAGAACGAAGTTGGTCGAGTTGTGCGCCGACCTGGCCTAGCGCAACTGCGATTGAGTACTGCACGCTGGTATCGGTTTGTTGTTCCCACACCGCAAGCGCCATCGGTAGCCACGCGTCCATCTCGGCCTGAGTTAGTCCTGTGAAGCTCCAGCCGAGATTTGCGCGCCAAAGCCCGAGAATCGCGATGAGCACAAGTTCACGATCGGAAACGGTCTCGGCAACGTAGCGTTTTGCTTTAGGACGGAGGGCTGCTCGTCTAAGTTTCCCGTTCTCGTCTACTTCGTTGCGACGAACACCACCATACTGTGTGTGTGTGTGTGTGTGTGTGTGTGTGTTTGTGGATTTTCAAAGTGGAAAACATAATAAAAAGGTCCTTACCTTGAATATGGTGCGAAATCTCCCCGCCAATGCATCGACTAGAGGGCTTATTGTAGGTTGCCATGATATTGCACGCGCCTGGAAACTCATTAATCGATAGCGGCTGCTTAGCGATAGATATCGCGCACCTCGACGCTCAGCGTGACTGAGGCCTTTATCGCGACGAGCTTCACCGCATCTGAGCGCTCAGCCTCTAAGCAGGTCTTAAAGAGAGGTAGCACGTCAACCAGAGGCGAAAATCGGTAAAGTGCGACAAGCGCATCCGCAAAGATTGTCACATCTATTTCGTCAGGGGACTCCCAGAATGGGCGTTGATTGTCCCAGTAGTAGAGGATACTCTGTAAGGAAATCAGCGAGTGTCAACGGGGAGAACATTGGCGGCTCACCTGGATCTCGTGGATATAATCAGATACATTTGCATGGATGGGTAAATCCTTGGCGGAAGCGTCGGGACGCGCCCGCGCAGCACCCCTACACAGGTCGAGAATGCAAACTACTGAAACATCTCGTAACTTGTTAGGTACCTGGGCGACTTTGCCTAGTTGATCAGTAAACTATAGGAAAGCCGGTCAGAAAGTTGGCATTAACCAAATTACGGGCGTGCCTTCTTCAAGTTACTTTTGGTTGAACCTCTTAGGTCTGTTCGCATCCGCTCTGACGAAATGACCGCGAGTGCAGCAAGAGTCGGCCAGAGAGCTCGCGCACTTGCAACCTCTGATGGATCCCACAACAGATCAAAAACTCGTTCCGGTGTGCCCTCCAGCCGGCGATGTGAACGAATAGACTCGTTATATTCGTCCGGAAACATTCCAACCCAGTTCCATATGGCTGTCCTCAGAGGTACAGCAACGGCAACCTTTACTTCCTGTTTCATATTGACCAAAAGTGACGATAGTTCTGAAGAAGTCAACAAGTGAGTATAGAATGCGTCATCTATCCGGCGGAACGTACCTTGCAAAATTTGAACGAGACGGGTGCGGTCCAGCGAACTATGCTTCATCAAGTTAAGGTCGACAATATCTGGGCTGTCATCTGAGGAATTAGCGAGGAAGCGAATCTTATTGCGGATGCGCTGTAATACAACGGGCCAATTTGATGCGGAAAGGTGATACACGATCCGTCCCGCAAACTTGAGGATTAATGCATTCAAAGAGAAATGCGATCTAGCCAGAACTTTTGGCGTCATTTCGAGTTTAGTATTGTGCTGTGCCATAGGTGTGACAGTTACTTGTGTCATTTGAGAGCCATTGAAGGAGGGCGATGAATGGTTCGACGGCCGTGACGAGGCTCCTTGAAACCCTGCTTCGGTTTCGAGGCCAAGATCCTCTGATATATATTGCGACGATGTCAGGGGCGCATCGACGTTATCTATGGTCTCAAAGTCGTGGAAGGTAGCCTCGAAAGATAAATTGGCTGAAGACATCAGACGCCCTTCCGGAGGGGCAGTCTGACGAAGAAAGACGACCATTAGACTGAGAATATACTTGGCACAGTGCTCGTCTAATGGTGGTGGCTCTGTTAAGACTATGGATGGGGAAAGAAGCTCTGAGGAAGGGTGTCGACTTTTTCTACTACTGCGGCTGGTGGCCGCGGGAGACGTGGGCAGAGTCGAACCGGATGAATTGGGCTGCGGGGCGATGCGTGCATCATCTGTATATCGGTTCCATCGAGAAGCCATAGCCACAGAAAGGACCTTGAGTACAAACAACTGGGACTGAAGGACATCGATCGTCCGAATGCTATTCGCATCTGTTTGCTGTCATAAGAACAAAAGAGATTAGACTGATAGATGGACAGAGGAGCTGAAAACAGACTTTGGCTAGTTTATCCAAAACCTCAGTCAAGGCAAGGCCTATGATATCAAGGGAATCTTTAGATAGCTCAACGAGGCATTGGACCGTCTCAACTACGGCGGAGTCGGTTTCTACTTGGGTTAAATCTACACCCGAATTAGAAGGTAGCTGAAGGCAATGAGTATATAAAAAGTAGGAAAATTAGGGCGGGGAGGACAGAACCTTGTTTCTTAGACGATTGACTAAAATATGGATAATCTTTTGCTGGTGTGAGGCGGCGGGGGACGTGTTGGAGTAAAAGGAAGGAGCTTGTGGTGTCATGTTTGTAAAACCTTGATGAGATTCTGTACTGCGATGTTGCCTAACTACACTGGAGGGCGTAGAAGAAGAGTGGTTTGTAGAGGCGGAAGGACGTCGAACTGGCACTGCAGGCATCGTAGAATAGAGGGAAAAAAGATGGAAGGAGACCAAGATAGACTAAAGGAAGGAAGGAAGGATATGAGGGAGACCGAGACGAGAGAAGATGCACGCAGCAACGCGGCGAGTGAACAAGTCGACGCTGGGGTCGATAATGAGAGTGCGAGCGCTCGACGGACTGCCGTTCTGCATCCTATTTACGGTAAATGCGCCGTGTTCTTGCCTCCGCCACCCCGAAGTCCCGCTTCGGCCCGCAACGACTGTAACACGTCACGTGCACTAGATTTAGGGACCTACATGGACCTACAAATTGCCGCCCGTGTCAGCGCTTTCTCTCTCTGTCACTGTTCTTCTGGATCTATGGGCTTGAGTGGTGGTAGTTTGCTGCCTATAAATCTCTCTCGGGTCATTTTCCTCCGCGTGGTAGACTACTGTTGCTCGCAAGACTCGTCATGCGGAGTTCTCTAACCTCACACTGGTTGACCCTGTCTCAGTCTCTAGGCCTGGCCTCAGTTACACTAATGACTTTATTTTCTGAGATCCTCGTGGGCTGGTCACGGCCAGATTAATTTGGCTGTTTCCGCCGTGTTAGACTAGTGTGCGATGCGGAACATACGATCCTCAACTCCGCCGCTTCCGGACTCCGCAAATAATGGCTGATCGAGTCCATAGCCCGCCCAAGCTCACTCTCCACCTCGGGCTCTTTTTCTCCTCTTGCATCGTCAAAAGTCGCAACCACCTCCCTCTTCTCGCGAGTTTTGTCTTCCAACTAGTTCACATTTTTTTTTGGGAACGTCCTTTCGTCTATCTATAACTCGACCATTTTTTTTCTGTCTTGCTATTGAAACGTTTCACTATTCGATCTGCTTTGTCGACTTTGCCATTGTTATATCGTTTTCGTAACTACTACCGCTCGTCTGCCTCATTTACCCTCCTTCCCCTTCCCATCTGGCAAGCTTACCTCTGGTTAATAATCTTGCGCTAATTTTCAGCATACAGCCTTTCATCTGTGTACCAATGTCTCTTCGTGATGTCTCAGAACCAGAGTTCCCCCCTGGTTTGGCGACGCGACCAAGCGAAGAACAGGACCAGATGAAAGCATATAATTACAACCGATTGTCACTCAATGGATTCCCAATGATCAATTATAGCCCCCAAAGGTCTTTGGCACACTCGCCGACACAGCCGTCATCTCCCCGATCTTTTGGAATGCAAGACCAAGAGTATGGTATCACCCATGCTGACGCCAATACCAATGCCTGGCCATTCCCCCTTCCTACAAATAGCCGCATACCCCCTCTGCCACTCCAACTTCACCAACCCAATCCTCTTTCCTCGTCCCATCTCTCCTCTTCCCCTCCCAACTCTGGGCCCGCCGGCTTCCACAACTTTAACGACGGCAGAAGTAGTCTCTACTTACAATCTACCCTTAACGATCGAGACCCGCACCCCTTTCGTGGCCCGCAGACGTCCTCAGTTAATCCCTCATCGCAGTCGCAGTTTGTCTACTCGTCCTCTGCTACCCCACCCACTTCCACATCCCCTTTGACACGCTCAACACTCTGGTGGGGCGAGCTCGAACCCTGGATGGACGAAGAATACGCCAAACAAGTTTGTAACCTGATGGGTTGGGATCCGGTCAGCATTAAGGTCCCCCATCCCCCGCCCGACTCCCTCGCTGGCCAGCAGGCCAACAACCCGGGTTATTGCTTCCTCACGTTTCCCACCCCCACGCACGCCGCCTCAGTGCTCTCTCAGGTCAATAGCAATGGGAGCGGGACTCCCCCCAACATGCCAAACTCGAAGAAACCGTTCCTTCTCAACTGGGCCTCCTCTACGCCTATCCCACCGTCGCTCTCCCCCTCGGGTTTTTCGACCCAATCACAGCAACACGCAAAAGAGTACAGCATATTTGTTGGTGACCTTGCCCCGGAAGCTTCCAACTCGGATCTCGTCGCAGTCTTTCGTAACCCGGTACTAGGCCTTCGCAACGATCGTGAACCAAAATTTATCCGCCCTTTCACAAGCTGCAAGAGTGCAAAGATTATGTTGGATCCTGTCACTGGCGTATCAAGAGGTTACGGCTTTGTTCGGTACGCCCCATTCTAGCAACAGTGCCCACTTTCCTTAACATACCACGTATAGATTCTCAGATGAGGCCGACCAACAGCGCGCTTTGATCGAGATGCATGGCCTCTACTGCCTTTCACGGCCGAGTGAGCATACCTTTCTTTATTTTCCCGATCAATGCACCTTATTGTTCGCCCAACTAGTGCGTATTTCTCCTGCAACCGCCAAGTATAAGGCCCCCCCGGCCGAGGATCTCCCGCAAATTCAAATGCCGTCCCCAGGCGTTGCCTCACATGTTGCTACGCTTGCTCTTCCATTGCCGGCTGTCACACCTACCAAGAGTGTCTCTTCCCCAATTGCTGGTTCTAGCGCCTCGGGAACGGGCTCCTCGAATTCTCTTAGTAGCTCTGGCGTGTCTTCTTCGGGTTCTTCTTCTTCAGTCTCTGCACCGTCTCTGAGTTCCGGCTCCAGCACTAGCGGTTCCAGCTCGACTTTAGCGAGCACAGACTCTAATGAGCGCCAGCAGAATGTACTCTCACAACTCCCATCGTACCATTCAGCGACTGCAACGAAACCAGTCACGGATGCGCCAACCTCGATTACGTCACCGTTTGCACGACAGGGTACGGACACAGAGCAGATGCGGTATTCGCTCATAGAGGAGTCATGGAAGCATCAGGCGCAAGCCCGCGCGATCCTGAGCAACCTTATAGGACCAAACGGTGAACAGCTGACCTCTACAGACCCGTACAATACGACCGTCTTCGTTGGTGGGCTGTCTCCTCTAATCTCCGAAGAGACCCTGAGGACATTCTTTGCTCCTTTCGGCGACATTCACTACGTGAGTTTTCTCTTTCCCTGAGCGACGCCTGCGTTCACAGACTTCGACCACAGGTCAAAGTACCCGTTGGGAAGCACTGCGGCTTCGTCCAATTTGTGCGTAAAGCCGATGCGGAACGTGCCATCGAGAAGATGCAAGGCTTTCCAATAGGAGGAAGTCGTATCCGCCTTAGTTGGGGCCGTAGCCAATGTGGGTATAAATGCTTTTCCTCCGCAGGGTCATCTCCTAACGATTTAATGTAGATAAAGCTGCACAAGCTGCAGCTCAAGCAGCTCAAGCAGCCGCATTGCAGGCGCACTTACAAAGCCAGATGGCCAATGCGCGTGGTACGCCAATAACTATGGAACAGACGGTACAGCTTCTACAACAAATGCAAATGGCTGGTTTTTTCAACCCTGCGACTGGCGGCGATCAACAGAACCAAGGTCAGTCTCAGGGTGGGACACCTCATAACGATGAATCCCTCCGGAATGTGGTCTTTTCGACGCGTGACGCCAACAGCGGCTTGCCATTCGGTGTGCAACTCTCTGGAGGATTTGGTGACCTACGTACACCTCGTCCCAGCATCGCCAGCTCCTTCTCGCCTTTCTCGCCCGATCCTGACCTCTTTTCAGGAGGAGAACCCCAATCACAGGCGGCGCCGAAGAAACCGGAGATTTTGCATCACCCACTTTCGTCAACGGGCTTTGCGCAGGGGTTCCCATCAGGACCTGTATTACCCCACGATGCAAGCAATACAATGGGCGCCAACGGGAAAGTTACAACGCCCAACTATTCTGCGTACTACGACAGGCCCGCTGCAGCAACGATTTCACGCCCACCGTCGGGGTCACTGAATACGTCCCTTCCCGAGCGGCATGAATTTTTCGAGATGCCGGAGCATGAGCACGACGCAATCACAGACCTCAATGGCACGCTGGCGAGCCTGGACCTCGATAGTTCCCATCACCACCAGTCGTCCACCCCTGCATCCACGCCCGCGGCGTGGAAGACTCCTGGAAGCAGCAGTCCATCGGCCTGAAGTACACCTCAACTCCAATGTCACCTGTCATTAGTCTCGGTCTCGGTCTCGATTTGTTTCGTCTCGCTGTGAAATTCCCCTTGCTTTGGAACGAATATATATTATCGCAAAGCTTCTCGATCACTTCATCCCTTATCTGATCGTTTCGATTTTTTTTTCCTTCGATCTGTTTCAGATGTACTGTGGGTCGTTTCCCTCTTCGACTCTTCTACACACGCCCACAGACTACCCCTCCTTTATGCTCTCTTATCCATAACCGTTGCAACTAACGGCCTAGTCTCTTCTTGTGTCACCATTGCTATCCCAGTCTAACTATCTTTGCTTCCTGTCGTCAATGTCATCCCTCCCGGTTTGGTGTCTATTACTGTTGTTACAATTAACTAGCTCAGTTCGACTTCATAAACTTTCAACCCCGTGTGCTATCTCTTCGTTAGAATAATGTCGAAATATGATAGTAATTGTTGCGAGTATCAAATCAAGATTAATGATTAATTAATTTATCGGCTTGACAAATGCCATTCTTTACAGTAAATTTGAATTCGCCCGTCTTGAGAGCACGTGATTGTGTCTCGCTCGGACTCGCTCGCATCACATGATCTCGTCTACGAGTGTTGGTTCCAATCACGACGGAAACATGAGCTGTTACAAAGCAAATCTTCTGTTGCCTCCCCAACCGCTTTCCACCTTCTCGCTGTTGAGTTAGGCGGCGAGTCGGAAGAAGAACTTATCTCTGAGTCAGAAGATGTCGTTCCTTCAGTCGAGTGTGTAGAACTACTGTCCCAACTGTCCTTCCAACAGCTCACTGCGTGGTTAGAGATGCACCGTCTAAGCCCTCTAAGGCCGCTAGAAAAGCAGCGAAGGCTGCCCGTCAAGAAAAGGAGCAGCAACAGCAGAGTCGCTCGCTCCCATGGTCAGGAGGTGACAAGTCCAAGCCTAGACTGGCGT
>Ga0137359_10001628_pt1 | contig 17816 bp, 13 predicted proteins | sample Mad1_40_16metaG_FD_108281 | JGI IMG/M metagenome (GOLD analysis project Ga0137359, IMG submission 108281) | Vadose zone soil microbial communities from Angelo Coast Range Reserve, California, USA - Mad1_40_16 metaG | ecosystem: Environmental > Terrestrial > Soil > Vadose zone | place: USA... | reverse complement strand
CGCTTTCCTCACTCGATTCTTCCGCTCGGACCGCGCCGGGAGCAACGTCATTCCGTCGCGCCTGATCTTCGATCTCCCCAATTCGCTGGAGCACCTTCGTTCGGCGTTGCTGCAATAGGAGAAGCTCTGCTACGTCTGTTACACCTTCTGGTGCTTTGTCTAATGCCACTGCCCCTGTCGTGCCCTTTCCGTCTTTACGAGCCTGACGCATCGCGCGTATTTTTTGGTCGATTTCGACCAGATCCTGCCGCAATGGGACAAGTTGTTTGGCGTACCACTTCGGGTCCTTGGCTCTTACGTAGTGATGGATGTGCGCATCAGTGCCCTCGTCCTTTTCAGAGGGCGGCTTCTGCTGTGAAGGGCTTAATGGGGGAAAGGAGCAGAGCAACAAGGCGGCAACGGTTACGCGGCTAGGAATTGCGTTGGCCATCTTCGGCTCCGGCGCTTGCACGTCCAAGAACAGTGTAAGCCCCTCGCCTGTGCCAAGAGAACTGTACGAAGGTACTGGACCAACTCCACGGTGGGGGATTCGACCTAGCCCGGAATCATCGTGAGCAAACGCCTATAGGTGCTATCGCGCCTGAGTGCATCGCGTGTCATTGTCCGGCGCGCCCTACGAACGTAGCCAACTCTTTTCCTTTGGAACTCGCGCATCAGTTCGACCCGTTCATGCGGCGTGGCGGCATCCCATATTTGTAGAAATTCCTTCGCCAGGCCGATTCGAAATAGAGTTCCCTATCGACAGCGCGCACAAAGAAGACGCAAAGAACAGATGGAAAACGCGCAGAGATCGGCGCGATTTGCAGACGACTTTTCGGCGCTATGAAGATTGCGTGATTGCGTTTTTGTTGCGGGGTCTGACGAAGACTGCAGCAGCCTGGTCATTCACTTTGTTGCGTTGTGCTGCCGTCGCGTTGCGCGCCATATCCCGAGCGAATTCCTACCAGCACCAATGTCAATTTCTGTCCGAACTGTGACATTTGCGTTGTGTAAGGGCCTTGGACCAGTACTCACCGGTTGGCAATTCAAGGGCGAAAATCGGTCAGTAACGTGACATCTTCCGCGATTTGCACCCGGTCTCGCGGGGAAAGTGATCTGCAAGCTAGTTCTACTCACTATCGTCAAAAAAGCGTGCCAAGCCTTCGCCGTGTTTATTCAAATGTTCACAGTCTGGAGTCCCTCATGACCATCTACAAGCAGCCCGGCTCTCCGTATTACTACTACGACTTCTACTTCGAAGGCCGACGATACCAGAAATCAACTCACCTCCGAAACAAGACGATTGCCCATCGAGTTGAGTGCGTGAGGAAGGCAGAACTGGCCCAAAGGCGTGCAGGAATTCTCCCCAAGAAACAGATTCCCTTGTTCCGAGATTTTGCAGAACGTTTTCTGCATACCATCAAAGTGGAACGCCGCGGCAACACGCATCGCAACTACTTGAGCTGCGTACGGAATTTGGAGCCAGCCTTTGGCAGCAAGTACCTTGATGAGATCACCCCCGAGATGATTCGCACCTTTAAGGAATTGCGCATCGAGCAGCAACTGAGCCCTGCCACAATCAACCGGGACTTGTCCTGCCTGCGGCAGATTCTTGGCATTGCTATAAAGGAGGAACTGATCCAGAGGAGTCCGTTCTTCGGCGGCCGTGTGGAGTTCTTGCATGAAACGGGAAGGGAACGAACGCTGTCTTTTGACGAAGAGCAAAAGTATTTGAAGGCAGCGGCTCCGGTTCTCCGAGATGTTGGAACGATCATGGTCGAGATGGGACTTCGGCCTGGCGAAATCTTTCACCTTCGCTGCGAGGATGGCTACGTGGAACTTGCTGCCGCGTACGTCCATGTGAGGGAAGGGAAGTCCGACCGAGCTGTTCGCGATGTTCCGATCACTTCGTGCGCGCTTCCCATTTTCAAGCGAAGGCTCTCAAACGCCAAAGGCGAGTATCTCTTTCCGCGCAGAGTAGGAAATGGTTACGACTGGAGCAGGCCGATGACGGAGCTCGAGCCGGCCCATCTCAGGGCATTACGGAAGAGCGAAATCCGGCCTCCGTTTCGGCTCTATGATCTTCGGCACACTTACGGCACTCGTGCGGTCGAGGCCGGCATCGATGTGTTCAGTGTGGCGAAGCTAATGGGTCATGCAGACTTGAGAACGACTGAGCGCTACGTACATTTGTCGAAGGCGCATTTGGAGGATGCGCAGAAGAAAATCGAACGCTACCGGGTGCGTCAACGTTCCCTGTAAATTTCCCTATAGCGCCGGGTTGTAGGGAAGGGAACTGCTTTGATTTGACGGAAAACCGCAATGCGGACGCAGCCACGAAGCGGGAACCCGCTGATGGGGGGAAACCCGTTTTTCCTCGTCGACGAGTTCTGACGGTGCCCGAAGCTCCGCGACGCTGGCAGTTGCTCCTTCCAACCGAGCCACATGCTTCGACCACAAACCCATGCAATGTAAGCACTCAATGTAGGCCCACAGTGTTTACGTTGTTTGTTTTCGTTTCGTGACGTATTAAGGCAAGTAATGGGCGAGTGGAAAGCACCGTTGAGTTTGCGGGTCCGGCGTGACTTACGAGCCGCCTTGGAGGAGGTCGCCGCCCGCGACAAAAGATCACTTGGCAATCTTGGAGAGGTGCTGCTCGAGTGGAGCTTTCAACAATTACAGCTCGCCGGGTCCACAGAGCGTTTACTCAAATCCACTATTCACCCAGGAGGTCGTCATCCGAACCCACGCTGAAAGTTCGGTCGAGTTTCTCATGAGATCGAAGAACAAAGCGAGAGAGCACGATGGACCAACCGATGCCCTCCTGCGTCTGGCAACAAACCCGCAAGATGCCTGTGCCCTGGTTGCCGTTTACGATGTGTCTGGCAATCACTTGAAAGCGTCAGCGGTTCGCTGGTTTGGCCGGGACGCTGAGCTTCGGAGCAGAGCCGTCCTTAGCATTTTGGTGGCAATCGGCCGACAAGCGGGGACCTACGATCCGCAATCCATGCATGCCGCAGAATGGGTCAGCCGGGTGGCTGACGCTGAGGCGAGAAGACTGCGCGAAGCACTGGATAGAGGCGGCAGCAGGGGCAGGCGTACAAAGAGGGCTGTGTGAGCCGTCGGGCATTGACAAGACCAGGTCGCCTTTCTTGGCCAACTCCTAGAGAAGGCAAGAATCCTGCTGGAGCGCTTCGAGAGATCGTGCTGGTCTGGAAACCGACCACAATTTCGCATCGTAACACCGCAACAGCGAATTCATCTGCTACGAAGTGGTGCGCTCGGCTCGGTCCATTCTATCGTGCCCGTTTGCTGTTGCCGCTCCCGCCACAGCGTGAACGTATCTCTCCTCTATCTGATCGAGCCGGGACTAAATCAGTGCTCCTGACATTGCCAAAGGGTATCGCTAGTGCGGCGCTTGGTGCCTTCAGACTTAAACTATTGAGCTTACACGAGTTGCCAAGTATCGCCAGATATATGCCATTGACAAAAGCGGTCTCAACGCGATATGCAGGCGTTCAGGCAGGCGGGTTGAGGTGTGGTGACTCGGCCGCCAATGCAAGCGGTTCGGTCCCCAGGGCTCTTGACAATCAGGGGAAAGAAGCCCGGTCTTGACTCCTTTCAGGGAAGGTCGGTCGAGAGATTATTGCCACGTCCGAAGTGGTCGGTTTCCAGACCACTCTTCATCTATTGTTGCTTCACGCGGAGCGAAGAAACGCTCGATTCAGAATGGGGCTGCTCATTCTTGGCCACGTTGGACTCTTGAGTCCACTCCCCCAAACTCCAAGCCAATAGTGCCGTGCTGTCCAAGGCATCCTTTTCTATTCTGCGTAGCTTTCCGCCGAATTCCTTGCTCCCAACCTCAGTCTGCGACTGGCACGCTAGGATTTGTTGCGCTCCGTTATCGCGGGATCATGAGGGCGAACCCACGTGGACGGGAGGCGGCATGAGTTCCTCCGCTGCCCGGTACTTTCCCGGAGTCTTTGCGAGACGAAACGGCAACGGCGCGCAAGAACAGGTTTCCGGCACCTCTTGTGGCGGGTCGGAGTCGTGCAGCGAAAAAGTGGGAGTTGCGGAAACCGATGGCAGCGATGAAGCCCTGGTCGTTCGGCTCCAGGAAAAAGACATATCCGCGCTTGGGGTTCTCTATCGGCGTTATGCGAGGGTAGTGTATTCGGTCTGCGCCCGGTTAATGAGAGATCCCGCCGAGGCCGAGGACCTCGTTCATGAAGTGTTTCTATCCTTATATAGAAGGTGTGGATCGTTTGATCCGACGAAGGGTACTGCCCGTTCTTGGCTGCTCCAGCTGACTTATCATAAGTGTTTTGATTGGCGCGACTATTTGAAAGCGCGGCATGGATTTCACCAGGGCAATCGGGAAAGGAAAAGCCCTGCCACCCCATCTGAGTTAATGGAAGAGCGGGATCCTATGGAGCAGACAATCTCCGTTGATGAGATCAGGGCTTTATTGGCGAGGCTTCCGAGAGAGCAGCAACTGACATTCCAGTTGCGCGTTGCAGGTTACACCTTCCAGCAAATCGCTGAGAAGTTGGGTTGCTCACCCGGAAACGCGAAGCACCACGCCTATCGAGGCATCCAACGTCTGAGACGGATTGTATTCGACGGAAACGAGCCGCGGCCGAATCAAGTGGCCCAGCGGGGAACTAAACTCCAAGCGAAGAGTACATTCCAATGAGTTCACAGCACCTGACCGATGACCTTTGTCTGGACTACCTGACCGGCGAATTGCCGGTTGATGAGAAGCGATCTTTCGAGGACCACGTCGACGAATGCTCCGAGTGCCGACGGAGCGTACAGGAATACCGAACAATTCTGAGAAGTGGGCTGTCGCTCGTACCGGACGAGGCTATCGATGACCTGACACTTGGTTCTCTGCCGTGGTCTATTGATGAGGGCGAGAAAAGGCTTTACGCGGCCGTCGAAACACAGGCTGGGACTACAGGTCCATTCGAGTACGCGAAGGACCGGATGACGCTCCTTCCACCAAAGAAACCGAAAGCACGTTTGGTGAACTTCCTCTTTCCATCAAATCTAGGCGTCCACTTGGCGGCCGCTGCCTCGTTGATTCTTGCCCTTGCTCTCGGAATCTCCATGTATAGAATTGGCTTAAAGCGAGGCCGGAACCAATCTCAGATAGTCAATCAGTCAAAGAGTTATGACGCATCGTGGCGAGCGCAACTTGAAAGCCTTGCCCATGAAAGAGATCGAGTGGAAGCAAGCTTGAGAGATCGAGAGATCGTTATCTCCGGATTAAGAGCCCAACTCAAGGAGCAGCAAAAACAGAATGAAGCACTAGAGACTACGTTGCAGTCAGCGGGCCAGGAGTCGCGAGAGAGGACGGAAAAGGCTTCTGCGGAGCGGAACACGCTCGCTAACAGAGTCGCAGATGAGCAGGCGCTGCTCGCGGCGACAGAAAAAAAGCTTGATGCGCTCGAGCAGGCAAAGACAAGTGATGCCCTCCGGGTGACCAGTCTCGAAAACCAAATTCACTTGATGTCGCAGTTGCTTAAAGACAAAGACGCAACCATCGACGAACAGCAACGTTTCTTGGCTTCTGACAGGGATATCCGCAACCTAATGGGTGCGCGGGATCTTTATATCGCAGAAGTGTACGACGTTGGGGGGAACGGGAAGAGACGGAAGCCATACGGTAGGGTGTTTTATACCAAGGGAAAGTCGTTGATTTTTTACGCTTACGATCTTGACCAACAACCCGGTGTAAAGGAGGCGAGTACCTTTCAGGCTTGGGGTTTACGCGGTCCAGATCGAAACGCAGCACTTAATTTGGGCGTGATGTATGTGGATAACTCCACCAATAAGCGCTGGGTGTTGCGATTTGATGATCCCGAGGCCCTTCAGAAGGTCAACGCGGTATTTGTGACTGTTGAGCCGAATGGCGGAAGTCCAGCACCGCGTGGAAAGCAAGTCTTGTTTGCGTATCTGGGTGAGGAACCCAATCACCCTTAGCCTGGTTTCTTTGACCTTCCTTTTTGCCGAACCCTCGAAGCAGCTATTTATTTCACATGACATTGGAGCGACCCTTTGGTTCCTTTGTTCGCGTAGCTCCGTATATTGAGTGAAGCCCCGCACCAAACAAAATCCAAAGAGAGGTAAGCGTGAAGCAGCACATTGGTGTGCTCGTTTTAGTTTTCTTGTGCCCGTTTGTTATCTGTCGAGCGCAGGCGCCAACTGCGGTCGTGAACGGGCAGGTGCGCGACGCTTCTGGCGCAGCGATCCCAAATGTGAGCGTCGAAGTCATTAACGATGCGACGAATCTCCGCTCCGCGACCGAGACGAATGATGAAGGGATTTACTCCGTGCCGAATCTTCCCCCTGGCACTTATCACATTCGCGTGTCAAAGCAAGGATTTAAGACAATCGTCCACCCCGACATTATTCTTAATGTTCAGGATGCCAAAGCAATCGCCTTCATCCTTCCCGTGGGCCCCATTTCTGACACGGTCACTGTGGAAGGCGGCACTCCGCTGATCAATACGGAATCTGCGGCGGTGAGCACGGTGATTGATCGCAATTTTGTGGAGAGCTTACCGCTCAATGGTCGCAGCTTCAACACACTTCTTCAACTGACTCCGGGGGTTGTCATTGCCCCAAATCCAAACCAGCAAACTGGCCTAGCGGCTGGTCAGTTTAGCGTTGCCGGGCAGAGAACCGATGCAAATAACTTTACGGTGGACGGTGTCTCTGCGAATTTCGGCATTGGTCCAGGCTTTGGCGTGGGCCAAACTGGAACTGGAGGAGCGCAGGCCTTCAGTGCTTTGGGCGGCACGAGCAGCTTGGTGTCTGTTGAGGCCTTGCAAGAGTTTCGAATAGAAACTTCGTCATTCGCGCCAGAATTTGGCAAGACACCGGGCGGCCAGGTGATTCTCACCACGCGCTCCGGGACGAACGCATTTCACGGTGGCCTCTATAACTATTTTCGGAACGACGTTTTGGACGCAAACGACTGGTTTGCGAATCAAACTGGGCAACCCCGCGCCGCCGAGCGTCACAACGATTTCGGCGGCTTCCTGGGCGGTCCCATTTGGAAGAACAAGACATTCTTCTTCTTTTCATATGAGGGGGCCCGATTGCGGCTTCCCCAAACTGGGAGAATCCTAGTTCCATCGTCGTCCGCACGGGCAAGTGCGCCGATGCCGTTGGCACCATTCTTGAATGCGTTTCCTCAGCCAAATGGGCCGGTGTCGCCAAGCGGCAACGCGGCTCAGTTTACCGGAACATTCTCAAACACTGCGAGCCTAAACAGCACGAGCATGCGCGTTGACCACAAGGTAAGCGACAAGATTGGTTTCTTTGGTCGATACAGCTATGCCCCTTCGGAAGTTGTTAATCGCGGAGGTGGAGGACAGTCAGGACAGTCCCTAAGCGAATTGGTGCACACGCCGGTTAATACGAAAACCCTGACTGTCGGCATGAACATGTTGCTATCCAACAGTCTGGCCAACATGCTGCGGTTCAACTACTCGAGTCAGAGTTCAGAGCTTTCTGCTGCGTTGGATTCCTTCGGAGGTGCTGTTCCAATTTCTCCGAGTGTGCTGTTAGGTTCATTATCCGTCGCCAATAATGCCAGTACTTTTCGAACCACTGATACGTCCCTTTACCTTATCGGGTCCTTGGGACGAAACGAAACCAAACAACTAAACTTTGCCGATGACCTGGCCATTGCAGTCGGTGTCCATCAACTGAAATTCGGAGGCGATTACAGAGGGATCTTCCTGGACAGAAATCCATTTCAGGACGACATTCAGTACTCATCGTCCAGTGTCGGGAAGTTTCTTTCCACAGGCCAACTGAATATTAGGACCACCGCCGCAGCTTCTAGTGCGTTTCTGGCTCAATCACTTTCGTTATATGGCCAGGACATCTGGAGGGTCACCCCGAGGCTCGCGTTAACTTACGGCCTTCGCTGGGAGTTAGCGCCGGCGCCTTCCGCACGGGGAAACACAACGTTGGCCTCGTGGATGAACGTTAATGATCCAGCAAATTTGGCCCTCGCACCTTCCGGTACACCCCTATGGAGCACAAGATACGGGAATTTGGCGCCTCGAGTCGGTATTGCTTATACCTTAACGGAGAAAGGCGATTTCGTACTGCGAGCTGGAGCAGGGATATTCTACGACCTCGGAGTTGGGGCAGCGGCCGATCTTGCAGTAAATTTCCCCAATGCTACGTCTAAAAGTTTTACTAATGTCTCTGTACCGGTTACCGACGTGTCCCCATTCCTGCCTGGATTGTCGCTCCAGCCCCCCTACTCAAACGTCTTGGCATTCTCTCCGGATCTCGCGCTTCCAAGGTCTTATCAATGGAATGTTGCCTTGGAAAAATCATTTGCGGGAAAACAAGTAGTTTCGGCAACATTTGTGGGACAGGCAGGAAGAGACCTATTAAGGCGAACTGCGCTCTTTAAGCCCAATGCCAGCTTCGCGAGTGAATTCTTGTTAACTGGAAATACCGCGCGCTCAAATTACGACGCACTGCAGGTACAGTATCGCCGTCCACTTTCGAACCGCGTGCAAGCACTCCTCAACTACACATGGTCACATTCTCTTGACAGTGCCTCCGACGATTCCGTAGCAGGTCTCTCGGGTACGATCATCTCCGCTGCAAGCGACTACGGTTCTTCCGGCTTCGATGTCCGGCACAGCTTCTCGGGTGCTATCACCTACGCGATCCCAGGCGTCCTCAGGTATCGAGCACTCTCTTTTGTGACCAAGGACTGGTCAATTGACACGGTGATCGTCGCTCGTACGGGCTTTCCTTTCAATGCGGAAGTCTTTGGGACTTCCCCGGATCCAGGCGGGGTCGTGACCACCCGTCCGGACATCGTAACGGGGCAGTCTTTCTGGACTCCAGACTCGACCGCTCCGGGGGGCAAGAGTCTAAATGTCAACGCGTTCTCCGTTCCCTCGACTGTCAGGCAGGGGACTGAACCACGAAACGACATCACGGGCTTCGGGTTGACGCAAGTAGATCTTTCGCTTGCTAGAAAATTTGCTATTACAGAGAGACTGAACCTGCAGTTCCGAGCGGATGCTTTCAATGTCCTGAATCATCCGAACTTTGCAAATACGGCTGGTTGTATACAGTTCGGTTTTGTACCAGCGTGTGTTCAATCTTCTTCAATGTTGAACCAAGGACTCGGAGGACTTAATCCGCTCTTTCAGGAAGGGGGCCCGCGGTCGTTGCAGCTTTCTTTAAAACTTACGTTTTAGCGTAGCCAGTCAAGCGTTCGCTGTGGCAGTACACAATCCAAAGGTGTCAATCTTATGAGCCCTCCGGCCCGTTGGTGTCGCTGCGTTCTTCTCACATTGATGGTGTTCCTTTCTGCCACTGGGCTGTCGTTTGCAGTTGGAGAACAGGATGTGGCAGGCAGGCGCCGGGTGTCCCTTCCAGACGTCATTGGTATGACGCGTCTCGCAGATCCCAGTTATTTTCTCGGAGCTTCGGTCAAGGGCCATGTCGCTCAATTCTCGCCCGACGGGAAGCGGTTTGTCATCGTCGTCAAGAAAGGAAATCTGGAAAAAAATACGAACGAGTATTCAGTCCTTCTCTTCCAGACCTCCGAAGCGTTCCTTTCGCCGAAACCCCAGCGTTTGGTAACAATGTCTTCCTCATCAAACAGAGATGGGATCTTGAATGTGAGATGGCTGCCTGATAGCGCTACCATCACATTCATCGGCGAGAGTCCGAATAAACTGCCTCAGGTCTACAGCTTCAATATCAAGACGAAGAAGCTCACGCAGCTCACAAGGCAAGCCACACCAGTTGTCGAATACGATCTAAGTAGTTTGACAATGAATCTGGTATTCAAGACGCGCGCGTCACGCGAGACCAGTAGAAATCCACGGCGCACGCCGAGAGGAGCAGTGGTCATAAACGGTCAGGAGTTGATAGACATACTGTCCAATCGAAAGTCAGGCTTTAGTGAAGCCGCAGAAGTCTTCTTCCAAGAGAAGGGAAAAAGGGCCAAGGACATCTCCGTTCCAGACGTAATCCTTCCGCATGGGCCACTTTCCATATCTCCCAACGGGCGCTACGTACTCTTTGACGTGAAGGTGAAGGACGTGGCACCTTCCTGGAAAGAATATCGTGACGAGTCAGACGAATTCTTTAATCAACTGATTGCGCAAGGGCCCAGGAACGGGCGACCAACACGAATATCGGAATACATGCTGTTCGATTCTGTGACAGGGAGATGCATGCCTTTGCTTGGCACTCCGGCAGGGCGTGGCAGCGGCTTTGCGTGGGCGCCAGACAGCCAATCCGTTGCGCTCTCCGGCGCATACCTTCCTTTGGGCATTTCGGATCCGGTCGAGCAGGAGGAGCGCAAGAAACGCACTTATGTAGTCGAAGTCCAGCTTACGAATAGGAAGATCGTGAAGATCTGCGACAACAAGGACATGGTCGTTGAGGCGTGGGATCCGACGACGAATAGAATTTCACTCCATTCAAAGGACACGACCAAGAACTTACAGTTGCTTTTTAAGAAGAACCTAACAGCATGGAAGCAGATCTTGGATAGGACAGCAGATGACAGCAAAGCAAAAGGTTCAATGGTAGTTACCCTAGAAGAGAGTTTGGATACCCCACCCCGAATATTTGTTTCCCGTAACACTGAGAGCAAATTACTTCTAGATTTAAATCCGCAGTTCAAAGAACTCAACTTCAGCAAGGTCGAGGTAGTGACTTGGAAAACCCGCGACGGGCATGAGCTCAAAGGTGGGCTGTACCTACCGCCAACTCTTGTCCAAAGTGAGAGATACCCATTGGTGATTCAGACACATGGGTTTTGGTCGGACAGGTTTTCAATGGATGGTAGCCCGGAATGGAGCAGTGCCTTTGCTGCCCGTCTCCTGGCTGGGCGCGGCTTTCTGGTCGTACAGACTTACGATTACACCGATAAGAATCAAGATCGACTCGAGCATTCAGAAACCCCTTTGGAAGGGCCCAATGCAGTCGCCGTGTACGAGGGGCTGATCGATGAGCTCGACCGTCGTGGAATGATCGACGTGAATCGCGTCGGTATCATCGGGTTCAGTAGAACTACCTACCACGTTGCGTATACCCTAACACATTCGACATACCGCTTTGCCGCGGCCGTACTCGCGGAAGGTATCGATGGAGGATATTTTCAATATATCGCATTTCCGGCGATGGCTCCTGACTCATTTCTCATAAACGGAGGGCCGCCCTTTGGCGAGAAGCTTTCACTTTGGCTCAAGAACTCTCCCGGCTTCAACTTGGATAAAGTCAAGACGCCTGTGCGGCTCGAAGCGTTTAGTCCTGACGCTGTATTGATGCAATGGGAATGGTTTTCAGGTTTATCCGCTCTTATGAGACCTGTGGATTTTGTTTATTTTCCTGATGCAGCTCACCTAGTGGTTAAACCCTGGGACCGGATGGCGGCGCAGCAGGGCCTAGCTGACTGGTTTAGTTTCTGGCTTAAAGGTGAAGAAGACCATGATCCCGCCAAATCATCACAGTACATACGCTGGCGAGAGATGCGCAATCAGGTTACACCACAGGTCACAGCAAATGATAGATAGCTAGAGCATATTTCTACAGTTTGCAACTGCGCGACCCAGCTCAAGGACAACCGGGATTGGTATTCACTTTGTAGATCTTATAGTAAGGAAGAACAGTGAACCATGATCTTTGCCATTGATAAACTGAAGAATGCCTAACGTGGCCGATCCCCGGCCACGTTAGGCACGTTAGGCAATGGATACGCTTATCTGGATACGAAAAGCGCTCCAGGGTTATTGGTTACTCGTCCAGATCATACGCCGGGTTGTCGGTATTGCTGGCGTCAGTCTGGTCGGCGGTCTTCTGGTGTGGCGGGGTCGAATTCTCGATAACCGCCAAAGCGTTGCCCAAAAGACGTATCTCCGGCTTGCTGTAGGTCATTGTTTTTTCCCCCTTTCTCAGAATGTTCCAACGCTTCGCTAGCAGAAGTGATGGAAATTGTCTTGGCTGCCCGAATTACGCGTTCACCTGTATCGATATCGCCCTGACCGACGGCGCTGATACAGCCTCGCAATCAATCAACCCTCGTGCCACCAAATCGCGGAGCCAGAATTCAAGGGAAATTGTTCTTATCATCCGAACGATATGAATCTCTTTGCCGCTCCTCGCGGCATGTAGTTTCTCAAGGAAGCGACGTTGGTTGATGTAGCCAAGAGCTGAACTGAGAGGCGAATCAAGAGCTGTTCGGAGTTCTTCCCAATTCTTTTCCAACGCGACAACAGCCGTGCGTTCACCAAATTGCTTTGTGCGGCGCGCTAGGATTTCTTGTGGCACAAGGCCGACCAAGGAACGGCGCATCAGCGACCTTCTTTCGCCAGGACGAAGCAACTGGCTCGCTGGAATGGAGACGAGGAAGTCGATCAAGGTCTGATCAAGATACGGGTACCGAACCTCCTCCAGCGCCAAGATTGGCGACTTGCACTTAGCCAATTTATTTCCCATCATCATGACACCGCAAATATAGGAGCGTCGGGTTGGCAACACGAGTCCAGAGGTCGCCTTGGGTCCCAACAAGCGGCTAGCAAGCTTAATACGTTTAGCGAAGTCCTTTTCAATCCAGGTTTCGACCGTCCCCTGCTTCGCGAAAAATTCACGCAGAGACGCCGGCAACAAACCCACCGAGGCTTGCCACAAGAGTTGGACCCAAGGCCATCGCTTTACCAGACTCCAAGCCATGAGCTGGTGGGCCAGGCTGACGAGCTTGAATTGCACAATGAGATCGGCCAACTGAGCGCTGGGATCAGGAATGCCTCCTAGGAACTCGTCGCCGCCTATTCCCGAAAGCACCACTCTGTATCCGCCGCCGCGCACGACAGCGGCACGTTCGGCCTCCAAATTGCGCCTAGCTCCAAAATAGCCCGGAAGGGGCCTAAAGTCGGGTTGCTCAAGCGAGGTCGGAGAGCTTCCTAACTTGCTAGCATCGATGTGTGCGCCAGCTCGCCCCCGCTTTTCCTCGATTTTCGGAAAGTAAATCCAATCATCCCCATGCGGCTCGGTCTTGTCGTAAACGGAAAGCGTGTCCAGCCGAGGCGTTTGCACACCAGTTTTCAACAAGATGTCGTCCGCCATGCAAACAATCGAGGATGAGTCGAGGCCTCCGCTGAGTTCCGCGAGAATCGGTGTGTCCGAGCGCAGTCTGCGCCCTACAGCCCGGCGAAATACAGCCCGAAAATGTTCTTCGTACTCGGCGTCTGTTTTGTATCTAATCCGGGACTTAGGGCTGTATGACCAGTAGCGATTAACGAAAAGGCTTGTGTTGTTACGAAGGCGAACGAATTGTCCCGGTGGAACTTCCCGAATCTCGCGATAAGGTGTCAGATGAGCGTCAGGATCATTCGCGAAGTAACCAGCCATGTAGTCATCATCGATATGGAATTTGTCACCCGTGAGCAGTACCAGCGGAGTGAGATCCGTCGACCACCAGATGCGCTCCCCCTTCAGGTAGTAAAAGATATGTCGAATAGCCATGTAATCTACCGCAAGAATGAGTTCACGCTGTTCGCGCGCCCATATAGTCACGGCCCAGTCGCCGACCAATCGACGGAAGCAATCAGTACCCCATTTCTCAAAGGCCGCCACGACGATCGCAACATCAGTTCCCTTATCATCAAGAGCAACCGAGAGCTCCCGCCTCAGTTCGTCGCGATTATCCAGTCGGCCGTCCCAAGTAAATACGTTGTCCCGAGCAGATCTGTAGGGTTGGTGCCCGAGCCGGGACTCGGGAGTGGTGTGAAAAGCCCGGTACACCATTCCCATCCCGCCGTCTGTATACGCATCGCCACCATCGGGTCCGAATTTTTCAATGGCTGAGCTTAGCTGTCGAAGCAAAACCTGGTCCACCGGTCTCCCGTCCAAGTTCCAAATGCCCGCTTGCGCACTCATTTTCGGCTCTCCCTAGCAGCGTTCCCACACACCGTAGGTGTGAACATTGGACCGTTCGTTCACAGCCCGCCCATTTACTTCCACCCATGAGTGCGCCTTGAACGGGAATTTCTGTGCTCCCAGGACCAGCTGTGCGGAGACACCTGTCTTCCTGAGTAGATACGTAAGTACAAAGGAACGTTGCAGACAGAGAGACTGCTTTGGATACCATACGCAGGCATAGTTGACCGCTGTGCAGACACGATCGATCGTGTCGTCACCGACCGGCCTGTTGGCGACCTTCCACCGTTTTACGGTCGAATGAAGAGCCTTGAAGGGGCGGAAGGTGGTCAGAATGTCGTAGACGAACAGGAGGAATAAAGCCTGGAAGAAGAACATCAAGAAGACCTCCTTGGCTCGACGTGAACTTCGAGTTCGTGGCAGATGAACGCGAGTCTATCCGTCAAAGCCTCAATCCTGGTCGAGAGGGGTTGAACCGGGACGTGACCCCAAGCCAATTTGTAGTCGAGCAAGATTGGATAGCCGGAACTGCTTGCGGCCTGTAGACGGGCCGCCATTTTTCGAGCGTGCATCGGATTGCAACGCGTATCCGCGTCGCCAGAAATTAACATTACTGAAGGATACTTGGCACCATCTTCTACCCGGTGATACGGCGAATACGCATGCAAATGTCGGAAATCGTCTTCACATTCGGCACAGCCATATTCCTGTATCCAAAATTTGGCCTGATCGAACTTGTGGTAGCGCACCATGTCCAGCAGTGGGCCTAAACAGACGACCGCACGGAATAGATCCGGTCTTTGGGTCAGAGCTGCTGCTACTAGCAGACCAGCATTTGAACCACCCCCTATAGCTATTTGCCCTGAAGCCGCGTGTCCTTGTCCCAGTAGCCATTCAGCAGCAGCTACGAAATCGTCAACTGCGTTTTGGCGGTTGTGGCGTTTACCTGCTAAGTGCCATTGCTCGCCGAATTCCGACCCACCACGGAGGTTAGCAACAGCGAATAAGAACCCATATTCAAGAAGGAAAGTGGCGTAGGCGGTGAACTGTGGGGTCACACTGGTGCCAAATCCGCCGTAGCCAGTCAGAAAAGTGGGAAGAGGTCCCGACCGTCGACGTCCTTTCTGGGCGACTAGAAACATCGGGACTCTAGTGCCATCCTTTGAAGCGTACTCAACCCGCTCCACTTCGATTGACTCAGAATCGAAAGGCACTTGGCTCTGAGTCCAGACCGTGTGTTGTGCGGTGCGGACGTCATATCGAAAAACTGTCCGTGGATCAGAAAACGAAGTGAAGCTGTAAAAGAAAATGTCGCTGTCCGATCGGGACGGCAAGATTTGTGGCGTGCCGTGAGTTGGGCATGGAAGAGTCCCGAGAGGTTTGCCCGAAAGCTCGAATGTCTCAATGCGCGCAGAGGCATTTTCCACAAGGCCAGCAAAGATCAGCCCGTCGACAACTGCGAAACTTTGAATGCGTGCCCTTGTCTCCGGAACAATCTCGCGCCAGGCATCGCGTTGAGGATGGTCTGGGTCGATAAAGACGATTCGGCCGTTAGGAGCCTCCCAGTCCGTCAACACTATCAGGCTCTTGCCCGCAAATTGAGGCCAAAAAGTTCCCTCCACGTGTTCAAGAATCTGCCGCGGTTGCTTTCCACCGGCCAAGCTATGGATATGAAAATCGACTGTCCGCGGATCCCCACAAGATGCAACTAAATAACCCAGGTGCGAACCATCCGCTGATGCAATCATTCCGAGATTCCGCTTCGGATTTTGATCGATGGAAAAAACTTCTGAATCTGCATCAGGTTCAGTCCCGAAAGCATGCCACTTCACAGCTCGGAAACTTGGCTGAGGCGTTCCGAGAGCCTCGTGTACGTAATAGAATCCGTTGCCGTCCGCCGAAAACGCGAAACCGCGGCAGAGACCAAGCGGCAGGCGGTCCGGCAAAGTCACTCTCCGATTTACATCGAAAAATTCAACAGCACAGTAGTCTTCCCCGCCATGTCTAACGCTGTAGGCCAACTTTCTTGAGTCCCTTGAAATGCTAAGGATGTTGACTGCGAGAGTGCCCACTTCGTGTCTTTCCGTAGGATCTATAAGCAGGATGTCTTTTCTTGTTTCTCCTTCACGCATCATGATGACCGGCCGTTCCTGCTTTGCGGCACGCTTCAAGAAAAAATAACGATTGCAGACCTTCCAGGGCTCGGAGACGACCTCGATGTCCAGAAGCTGCTCAACACGCTTCCTAATTCGTTCGCGGCCGGGGATACCATTCAGATAGGCGCGGGTGTATGCGGTCTGTTCTTCGAGCCACTTTCGCGTGCTCGGAGAATGTTGGTTTTCCAGCCAGCGATAGGGGTCTGTGACCGAAACCCCGTGCAGGAGCTCGGTCACAGGATCAACTGGAGTAGGTGGCGGAGGGTTCGTTATCAGGGGCATCGCTAAGCTCCGTACTCCTGTTGAAATCTCGGGGAATATCCGCACAGTTTTCGCGCTTTCTCCTTCAACCACGCGACCACGGTGTACCCTTCAGATCTCTTGTGGGCGGGCTACCGAGAACTACTCAGGGTGCTGGGCCTGCGGAGCGATGGTGGGATATGTTATCTGTCGAGTCAATTCAAAAGAGTACGCATTTCCGGCCAAATGTACGCAGATCCGGCCATCTCTTAGCGCGGACACCGAAGATTGTGCCTAAATGTTCTTGCTGAAGATGGAGGAGAACCCTTGCCCGCTGGCCTCGGCAGGCGAGTTATGGAGGAGGGCGTATAGACCACCATTGCCGATCAGTCGATCATGCGTACCCTGCTCCTCGACGGTGCCGCCGTTCAGCACGACGATACGGTCGACCCATTTGAGCGCGGAGATTCGGTGCGAGACAAAGACAATTGTTTTGTCTGCGAAGCGCTCGACTAGATTGGTGAAAACCTTCCGTTCGGAAGGGACATCCAGTGCTGACGTCGATTCATCGAGCAGCAGTACGGAAGGATTTTGAAGCACCAAACGTGCTAGGGCTAGGCGCTGCCGCTCGCCACCCGACAGAAAATTACCTTTTGGGCCAATTGGAGTATCCCATCCTTGCGGCAGGCGTCCGATTAGTTCTCCGAGATCCGCGGTTTCGAGCGCCTCAATGAGTTCTTTGTTCGTTGCGAAAGGCTTCCCAAGTAGAAGATTCTCTCTCAGCGTTCGGTCGAAGAGGACAGCATCCTGCATGAGATAGCAGACATTCGTCCGAAGACTCTCCAAACGCACGTCTCGAACGTCGATTCCATCGATGTACACGGCTCCTTGATTCACGTCGTACAGTCTTGCAATCAGTTTTGTGATCGTACTTTTGCCACTGCCGCTAGTGCCGACCAACGCAACCTTCTCGCCAGCCTCTAGCTTGAGTCCGAGTCCATCCACCACTGGGGTTCCTTGTCCGTAGGAGAAAGATACTCCCTGCAATTCGACGTACCCTCGAGAAGGGGAGGGGAGGTGCACCGCGCCCGGCGATTCCGACACAGTGGGCGTTTTTTCAATAACTTCTACAATTCTCCGAATGCTCGCACTCAGGCGGTTAAACCGAGAATAGATGTCCACGGCAGCATTCAGGGGATCAAACAATCGTGCCAGATAGCTGTAAAACGCAACCAACCCACCGACAGTCAAAGCTCCGACGAACACCTCGTAACCGCCGTAACCAAGAGTTGCTATGGTGCCGACTGCAATCACTGCCATGTAGCAGGTCCTGAACAATGTCTCGGTCAGGGTTCGCTGATTCAACGCCTTCATTCTTGCTGCGGCCCGCTCAAGGAACGCCTGGATTTGACTTCTCTCCCGATGCAAGAGCTGGATTTGGATGACGGACGCCAGGTGTTCCTGCAGGAAGCTGCTCTCTCTGCTGGATTGTTG
>Ga0137359_10001627_pt1 | contig 17816 bp, 13 predicted proteins | sample Mad1_40_16metaG_FD_108281 | JGI IMG/M metagenome (GOLD analysis project Ga0137359, IMG submission 108281) | Vadose zone soil microbial communities from Angelo Coast Range Reserve, California, USA - Mad1_40_16 metaG | ecosystem: Environmental > Terrestrial > Soil > Vadose zone | place: USA... | reverse complement strand
TTGTGAACAAAGGGCACGATTCCATCGACCTCAACCCACTTGGCGCTATCTGCCGGCAACGGGGAATTTGAGACCGCGATTCTGAATTCTCCACAGGCGGCCGCGTTTTCGTTAACAAACGTAAAGCGGTCGTGCGGTGCGCCCTTCGGCAGCGCGATAAGGAAAGTCGTTTCGCCTTCACGCAAAGAGCAACTGATCGTTTGATCATCGATAATTGAGGCGGGAGCCTGTCGATCAAGCGAGGTTGTGCTGGAAACTGGAGAGAGCCTGCCATCGGGAGTGATGCATTCGACCTGAGCACGGTTTTTTGTGCAGCCGCCCTGGTCATTCGTTGCGCTGGCATCAGCCAGGCAAGAGACGGGAGTCACGAATCGGAACAAAATGAGCGCGCTGAGGAAAGTGGCGGGTTTCGCAAATCCGATCCCTGATGGGCTGGCTTTCATAGGCCGCTTCAGGAGCTTAGATTGGGCCAAAAGGTCTAAATTTTAAAAGCCGGGTGTCGTGGAAATTGGGTAGAATTAGCGGTTCAGGATTTTTCAAGTAAAGTCAGTAAGAACGGCAATCGATTTCGCTTGCTTGAAAGGCCGTCTTTCTTGTAAAAAGGTTGAAACTAAAACCAACGATTAACTTCGACTGGAGCGTGTTCCCCACTGGGCGCGCGCCACCAGCGGAAAAATTTGTATCACCGATACTGGTACCACATCTGCTAACCTTAACCCTGATTGACCTGTCTATGAGCTGCCGTTCCATCTCTTGCTCCTGCGATCGTCTCACCCGGCGGATCGTGCTTGCGTTTTTGCTTCCGTTGCTCTGCGCGGGCTCAATCGCGTATTCCCAAGACGCGGTTCGTCCTTCACTCGCAGGCGAAGCGTCATCCGAAGCGCGACTGCAAGATGTATCTCGCATTCCCTACAATTTGATGGTCGGCCCGATCCGGTTCCGCCTGAGCGCAACTGTGGGCGCCGAATACAACGACAACATCAACCTCGCAGAAAACAACACTCAGGATGACTTTATCATTCGGCCGAACGTAACTGTGGACGCGATTTGGCCGATCACGCAGCTAAACACCCTGCGGCTCGACATCGGTCTTGGCTACGCTTTTTATATTGATCATTCAAACGCCGACACCAACGGCGTTCTCATCTCGCCGAAATCGCAGATCGCGTTCGATATTTTCGTTGGCGATTTTCGTATTAACCTCCATGACCGCATGTCGCTGCAGCAAGATCCAATACAGGAAGCGGCGCTGAACAATGTGGTTGATTACGGCCGGTTCGAGAACACAGCGGGCGTGTCCGTGCTCTGGGACTTGAACAAGATACTAGTGACGCTCGGTTACGATCATTACAATTACGTTTCCACGGTACACGATTTCGATTATTTGAATCGAAACGCCGAGATCATTTCCGGATCGGCTGTCTATCTGGCCACTCCAACGATCGGCGTGGGTGTCGAGGGCAACGCGGTTTTCACGCGGTACGATCAAAGCGTCCTCAACGATAACAAGGACTACAGCATTGGCGGTTTGGTCGAGGCTGAAATCACCAACAATGTAAAACTTCGATTAGCCGGCGGTTATCAGCGGATCGAATTCGACAACAACTTCGTGACCTTCGTTGTTCCCACCATTTTCGGCCCATTACCATTCATGTTTCGGGACCACAATGACTTGTCCGATTACTATGCCAACATTCTCATTGGCCACCGGATAAATGCGGTGATCAGCCAGTCATTGAGCGCTGGTCATGAGAACCAGCTTGGCATCAATTCAAACTACATCAGGTTGAATTACATCCGCCACACCGTCACCTGGAACATCATTCGCGGTACGCTAATTTCGACGGAGTTCTTTTACGAAGATGCAAATGAATCCGGTGGCCTTATCGACGAGCATTTCCATCGCCTCGGTGGCGCAATCACGCTTGGTTACCAATTGACGCCACACGTTACCTTAGGGCTGCGTTATCAAGGGACGACAAAAGATTCCGACGTAGCTTTGCGTGATTACAACCAGAACCGGGTTTCACTGGACGGCACTTACAGTTTCTAAAAGGGGATGAATTCAGGGTTGAGATGAGAGTTTGTGTTTATGCGCTGATCTTTGCCGCATTTGTCGCCCTGCCCAAGCCGGCTCGGGCGCAAGACAGTAGCGCCAACCCGGCGCCGCCCGTTTCGAAGCCGCCTTCGTCCGATCCGGCCACTACGAGCACGGTCATGCGGACGAATTCCATGACGGTGCTGGACGATAAGAAGAAGCTCGGTTCAAACGACTACGTCAGCTTTCGAGTGGTGGAAGATCGAGACAATGATTCGCAACGCTTGCGGGTAAACGACAACGGCGAGTTGGAAGTTCCCTACGTTGGCCTGGTTCCGGCACAAGGGAAGTCGTGCAAGGAACTTGCTTACACAATCAAGGGCTTGCTCGAAAAAGAATACTACTATCACGCCACGGTGATCCTGGCGGTCGATCGCGTGAGCGAGAAATCGCGCGGTCGAATTTATGTCTATGGTTCCGTCAAGACTCAGGGTCCGCAGGAAGTTCCGGCCGAGGAAAGCTACACCGTAAGTAAAGCAGTCATTCGCGCAGGTGGATTTGGCGATTTCGCCAACAAACGTAAAGTGAAACTCACCCGCAAAAATGGTGAAGAGTTCGTTGTCGATCTTAAGCGCGTCATTGAAGAAGGACACACCGACGAGGACCTTGTGTTGCAGCCCGACGATCAGATCTACGTCCCGCAGCGTTTGATCAACATGTAGGTATGCAAGTGCCCCTCGCTGAAAGAGCCTCTTCCGCTTCCTGGTCCGCCTCGTTTGTCACGCGGCTGCACCGCTACAAAGCGCTGCTGATGCGGCGGTGGTGGATTCCGGTCTTAACGGTCTGCCTCGGTCTTTTTGTCGAAGCGTTTCTCATCTACCAAATGCCGCCGTCATATCTCTCTGCGAGCAAAATGATGGTCGCGGGCAAGATGAACCTTCCGGCTGGCGCCATTTATAGTGAAGAGACCCAGAATTTTTACGGTACGCAGATCCAGCTCATGCAGAGCGCGGAAGTAAAACACGGCGCTGAGGCGCTCGTTCGCTCGACTCATCCGGAGGTGCAACCGGTGCCCGTGGAAATAATCGTCCTTCAAAAACCGCGCACATCGATTTTCGATCTTCAGGCAATCGGCAGTGCTGCGGATTACACGCAAGTGTATTTGAACGCCGTCATGCAGAAGTATCTCGATTTTAAAAAAGGCATGCGGGAAGGCCGCGGCCACGAGGTTACCACCGGCATCACCGAGCAGCTCATCCAGGTAGAGAAAGATTTGCGCAACGGTGAGGACGAAATGCTCGAGTTTCAGAAGCAAAACAACATTGGTTTCATTCAGGAGGAGGGGAACAGCGCCGCAGCTTACCTGGTGCGGTTGAATCAGCAGTACGCACAGCTGAAAACCGAGTACGATTTACTGAACCTGCTCGATCTCGATCAAAATCTCGATCGCGCGCAAAATAAATCCGAGGCCTCGCCCGCCGCCCAAACACCTGATAATCAGGGACTGCCGTTTTCTGACGTCGGCCCCGAAGCCGATTACTTAAAGGCGAAACAGGCGGTCCAGCTTTTAAAGGCCGAGCGCGAGACCCTGGGCAAGGATCTGCGGCCGAAGCATCCCAAAATCCTGAAACTCAACGATGAAATCTCGAAGCAGGAACAATTGATCACTCTTTTCCGCGCCGACACGGTCGAGAAACTGGAGACGCGCCGCAAATCCATCGGCAAGCAGATGGAAAACCTGCAGACCAACATCAAGGAATGGGAGGCCAAAGCGCTCGATCTGAGCCAGCGGCTGGCGCAATTCAATCGCGTAAAAGGGAAAGTTGATCGCCTCAAAACGCTGTACGATCGCCTAACGAATAATCTGAAAGAAATCGACATGTCTCAGGTTGTCGGCGGCGAAGACCAAGTCTCGATCATGGAAGCGGCCACGGCACCGATCTCGGTGCGGCCGGGGTTGATCAAGAGCCTCTTAATTGGATTAGGCTGCGGCGCACTTGCAGGCATTGCCATTCTTATTCTTCTCGATCGCATCGACGATCGCATGGCTTCTTTCAGCGAGTTTCAGCATCATTTCTCTGAGACTGTGCTCGGACAGATTCCAAAGGAAAAAGTTAAGGGTAAAGTCGATCTGCTCCAACCCGATGACGCCCGCCATGTTTTTGCCGAGTCTTACCGCAACGTTCGTTCGTCGCTCTTCTTTATGCCCTACGAAGGCCCGCGCCCGAAAACATTCCTGATTACGAGCGCTGTTCCGAGCGAAGGGAAATCGACCGTGTCGGCGAATCTCGCGATTACGATGGCTCTTTCCGGCGCGCGCACGTTGTTGATCGATGCCGATCTGCGACGCGGCGCATTGCGCGAAGCGTTCGGAATTTCCTCAAAGATCGGCTTTTCCGAGGTGTTAAAACAGGAAGTGAACTGGCAGGAAGTGGTTGTTCCCACGGCTTATCCCAGCTTGTTCGTGCTGCCGCGCGGCAAAACTTTGTCCCAGCCGAGCGAACATCTTCTTCGCGAGTCGACCGATGCGTTGCTGAAAGAAATCTACAGTCACTACGATTACATCATCATCGACAGTTCACCCATCCTGGCGGCCGACGATACCACCAGTCTCGCGCCAAAAATCGATGCCACATTGTTTGTCGTACGACTTTCTTATACGTCCGCGCGGCTAACGAGGAAGTCGCTGGAACTGCTTTATAGCCGGCAAGTTAATGTCCCGGGCGTCATCCTGAATTTTGTCGATACTTCGCTGCCCGAGTATTACTATTACCAATATTCGGAGTACTACACCGAGCCGGCGGCTGTGCCGGATGTCGAAGCCGCCCCGGCAACACGTCGCGAACAAGCGAAACTGACCCAGCCGTCCTAGACTGCGACCGGTTCGCCTCCGCTGCAGGTTCTCGCTCTCTCGAGCTGTCGAGAAAATTTTTTGGATCCACATCTACGGGTTGCTTTTTCGTAGAAATTGCTCTTGGCACTTCGGTAGCTCATTGCACTGTTGAGCAGCGAATCTCGCCATGAGTTTCTTCGGCCCAATCTCGACACCGGTTCTCGACGAGAGTTCTACGCCGATCTTGCGGCGCGCATTTTATCATGCGCGGATCGTCGGCAATTTCGCCTTGGTCCAGGCCGCCGTGCAGATCATCGGCTTTTTGAGCGGAATTCTTCTGGTCCGATGGCTGCCGCAGCAGGAGTACGCCTATTTCACGATCGCGAACACCATGCAGAGTACGATCAACTTGCTTGCCGACATCGGCATCAGTGTTGGGTTGATTTCGATCGGCGGCCGGGTCTGGCAAGATCCACATCGTTTTGGCGAGTTGATCAACACCGGCCTGGGCGTGCGGAGAAAACTCGGCGCCTTCGCAATCCTCATTATTACACCGGTCTTGTATTTCATGCTGATCAAGAACGGCGCGCCTTTTCTTTATGCGTTGACCCTTATCGCCGTGGTTCTCGCCGGACTTCTGATTCAATTCTCGCTCGGCGTGTTGGGAGTTGTGCCTCGGCTCCGCGCGGATGTTTCCCGTATTCAGGTTATCGATTTTAGCGGCGCCATTGTGCGGCTGATCCTGCTCGTTGGACTGGCTTACGTATTTCTTCTCAACGCCGGGCTCGCTGTCGCTGTGGCCAGCGCGACCTTGCTCCTTCAATATGCCATGCTTCGCCATTACGCCGTGCGCGTTGTCGATCTAAGCGCGGCCGAAAATCCTGAAGATCGCCGCACGATTATGGATCTCGTGCGAAAACTCGCTGCCAATACCGTCTTCTATTGTTTCCAGGGTCAGATCACCGTGTTTCTTATTAGCTTTTTCGCCCGCCAAGTGAGCTCAGTGGCGGAAGTGGGCGCGCTCGGGCGTCTGGCCATGATCTTTTCCGTGCTCACAAATTTGCTGACAAATGTTTTCGTGCCGGCGTTTGCGCGCTGTCAGGACAAGCGAAAATTGCGCTGGCTTTATCTGGGCATCGTCGGTGGCGTGACCGCTTTTAGTTTGTCGATCATCTTCGGCGCGTGGATTTTTCCCGACGCATTTTTGTTCGTTCTTGGAAACAAATATGCCCACTTACAAAGGGAGCTGCTTCTGATGGTTGGCGGTGCCGTCTTCGCCGCGCTCACCGGCACGTTCTGGGCGCTTAACGCATCTAAAGCATGGGTGGCCGGCGCTTGGCTCTACATTCCGCTGACGCTGGTAACGCAGATTGCGCTCATTCCTTATACAGATTTCTCGAGTGTCACTGGCGTTCTGACATTTAATCTACTTTCGGCAATTCCAAATCTTCTGCTTAACATTGCGATGAGTTTTCGCGGCTTTCGCAGTTTTGCTCCGACTGCGGCATGATAAACTTTGGTTATCATTTTGCCCGTCTCGAAGGCGAGATCGCGAGAAAACTTTATCGCGCAAGTCTCCCGATGATTGTCCGCCGTGCTCTACAGCCGCCCCGCGAACTTCCGCTCGATGTTTTTTCTTATTCCGGTGAACAATCCCTTCCGGAACAGGTCGCTTCCATTCGCTCGTTTTTGCAACACGCGGGCCAGCCGCAACGCTTCGCCGTTATTTCGGATGGAACCCACCGGCCGCGCAGCATTGAGTTACTTAAACAGATCGACCCGGTCGTGGAAGTGCGCGATTCACTCCCTCCGCGGCAAAGCGAATTCCCGGATAAAATTCGTTCCTATCTCACATCTCATGCGACCGGCAAACAGCTGGCCTTGATCATGTCGCTGCCGACCGACAGGCCGACCCTCTATGCTGACTCGGACGTTCTGTTTTTCCCGGGTGCTCACGATCTTTCCCGTCTGATTGAGGCGCGCTCCGCGCCGGCGCTTTATCTTGCCGATTGCCAGTTCGCCGGCGATGAAAGGCTCCTTCGAGATCCGGCTGAGAGAAATGATCCGGTAAATACCGGCTTTCTTCTCTTTTTTCAAAAACTCGATTGGTCACTGGGGCTCGAACGTTTTCTGACGTCGAACGGAGCGCCGAATTTTTTCACGAACCAAACGATTGCTCACCTGTGCATGCACGGGAACGGCGCGCTTCCCCTCGACCCGCAAAAGTACGTTTTACGACTGGACGATCAGTTTGTTTACCGCGACCGCTACGCGAACAGGTCCCTGGCGATGCGGCATTATGTCAATCCCGTCCGGCACAAGTTCTGGACGAATTTTGCGCGCACCATCCAGCTATAGTCGAATCATGGAGAAACCACTTCGCATTCTCGTAGTCGTTAATCTCCCGTGGGATCCACGGCTCGGTGCGGTGCGTGTCTGGACGGAACTATCCGAACAATGGAGAAAAGCAGGACAGATCGTTGAAAAATTCTGTCTAACCGATGCTTTTCCTAAACCGACGAATTCCCGCGGACTTTCTGCGTTGCGGCAGGTGTTGTTTCCCCACCGGGCCGCGCGTTATGTGCAGGCTAATGCCGATCGCTTTGATGTGATCGATTGTCTCATCGGAACACTTCCCTTTCCAAAGAAGAAGCTTCGCTTCCAGGGTTTGCTGGTGGGGCGCTCAGTCGGACTTTACCGGTCTTACGAGCATTTCATCCGGTCGACCAGGGAACGATGGCCGGATCAGCCGCGTGGAAAATTCCTTGGCCGTTTTTTCTACCGGTTCACAATCGGACATCTTCGAAAGAATTCCGACCGCGCGCTTTGTCACTGCGATTTAATCAATTTACCTAATGAAGAGGAATTGCAGTTCCTTCAAGCGACGCCGGCCCGAAACAAACTGGTCATTGTCCAGCCTTATGGACTAAACGAACGCAATCGCGCCGCACTTGCCCACGCGATGCTGCCTGCGGAGGAGCGGCTCAAACGAAAAGAGATTTGTTTCATTGGAATGTGGGGTTTGCGCAAGGGAGCGCGCGATTGGACCGAAATTATCCGTCACGTTCGAAGCGCGATCCCGGGTGCTCAATTCACTTTCCTCGGAACGATGACCGATGAGGAGACGGTGTTTAAAGATTTGCATCTCTCGCGTCGCGATGGCGTTCGCTTTGTGGCAACTTACAATCCGGAGGAGCTGCCTGCACTTTTGGCGCCTTGCGCAGTGGGCCTTTTCCCAAGCTACATCGAAGGATTCGGCATCGCTGTCTTAGAGCAACTCGCCTCTGGCATTCCCACCGTCGCCTACGACGTGCCTGGACCACGTCAAATTTTTGGAGCGAATCAGATCAAGCTTTTGACGCCGGCGGGAAACACAAAAGCCATGGCCGACCGGGCGGCGGAAATCTTGACCATGAGGGCAACGGATTACTCGGCGTTGTCCGCGCAATGCCGTTCAATTGCCGGGCAATTTCGCTGGGAGCAAATTGCGGGCGACACGCTGCAGCAATATCGCGCTGCGATCTCAAATTTATCACGAATTGTTTTTACTCAGCCGTTTGGAGTGGCTAGCCCCATCGGCGGCGCACGCATTTTGCGGTCGCTTCTGCAGGATTCACCCATTCCGCATCTTTGCGTCTGCACATCGCCCTGGCCGCCGACAGCAGAATATCGAGATGAGGTCCATATCCCGACGCGTCCGAGTTTTGGCCGGATCGAGCGCACGCGTTTCATGTCGCTTCCGCATGCGCTTGCGCCGCTTTTTCGCCGTCGTTTCGTCAAAAAACTCGAAGCCGCGTGCCTCCAGGCGCACGCTCGAGCTTTGCATGCGATTGCGCATGGCGGGCTGGACTTCTATCACGCCTATCGTCTTTCCAGGAAATTGCGCATCCCGTTCTTTCTGCAAGTGCACGACGACGTAGCCTACACCGGCGCCGGTCGCGCGCCGCAACGTGCCATTTCCACCTGCCTCGCGGAAACCTGGCGCGAGGCGGATGTTCGCTTTGTCATCTCGAACGAGTTGGGCCACGAATACAACCGGCGCTACGGAGCACGGGAATTTGTCGTGGTTACGGATGGACTTGATCGTGTCGCGCCAGCGCCGCGGCCGGCGCCGAGCCAGTTGCGGATTTATTTCATGGGACTTTTTCACCTGGAATACGAACGCAATCTCGAAGCGTTGATCGAGGCGCTGGAATTGCTTTCTTCCGAGCCAGGCCTGGCCCAAACATGTTCCATCACTTTGCGTTGTCACGATCTGAGGCCGGCGCTTCGAAAAAAAAGTCGCCTCGTCCGCGTGTTACCGTTCGGATCGGATGCCGAGCTGCAAAAGGACTTCGACACCGCGGACTTGCTTTATCTTCCGTTGCCGTTTGGAGAACAGCATCGCGCTCTTGGCGCCTACAGTCTTTCAACGAAAATGGTTACCTATCTCGGCACCGGCATTCCGATTCTTTACCACGGTCCAGTAGGCACGGCCGCGCATAATTTGCTTTCGAATCATCGAGCGGCCGCGCTTGTTACTTCACTGGACGCAAAAGAAATCGCTCGCTCGCTTTCGGAACTATTACAAGGCGAGAAGGGTCCGACGTTTGCGGCCAACGCCCTCGAGCTGGCCGCCGCCAGCTTTGTCCGCAACGAACAGCAGGAAAAATTCTGGGACAAAATAGTCAGCTGTCTCAATGAGGTCGGCGCGGCGCAACCGGCAACGGTTTAGTCTTTCCATGACAATTCTTCAGATTGTGCCGAGGTCGCCGGGATCGCCTGACGGCGTCGGTGATTACGCTCTTACCGTCGCGCGCAAACTGCTCGCGGCCTACGGCCATAAAACGATTTTTGCCGCTCATGAATCCTCTTTCACAACGGCCGTGGGCGACTTCGAAATCGTGCCGCTCGCTTCGCTGGCCACGAATGGCTTGCTCCGGCGAGAACACGATCATGTCATTTTGCATTTTGTGAACTACGGCTATCAAAAGCGCGGCGTGCCTTTCCGGCTATTGCCGATTTTGCGCGGTCTGCGCGCGCAGTGCCGCGGAGTTTGGCTCACTATCTTTCATGAGCTTTACGCTTCAAGACCGCCGTGGAAGAGCGCGTTTTGGTTACGCCCTTTCCAAATTCAGATTGCGAAGTCGATCTCGCGTATGTCCGATGCCTGCATCGTCAGCAGCGAAGCATCGCGCGGGCAACTCAAACAGCTGACTCCAAACGCAAAAATTTCAGTCCACCCAGTCATCTCAAATTTTGGCGAGCCTGCTCTTTCCGCCGGGCAAATCAGCAATCGCGATCCGCATCGTTGGGTCATTTGTGGCGGGACCGCTTTGGTCGAACGATCACTGCGGTCGTTTCGAGAAATTTCGAATCAAATTCCGGAGTCTTTCTCTCCCCGTGAACTTTTTGTTCTCGGCGGGAACGACAATCCGGCCACGCGCTCTCTTCTTGTCGATTTTGGACACATTCAGCCCGATTATCGTCCCCAAATTTCTGGGGCCGACGCATCGCAAATTCTTTCCACCGCTTCGTTTGCCTGGATCGATTATTTCCACCGGCCCGATGTGCCCACCGCCGTCGCTCTTAAATCCACCGCTTTCGCGGCCGCCTGCGCCCACGCTGTCGTTCCGGTCTTCCCACATCGTGGTTCCGCCATTTCTCTGCACGGCGATCGCCTGCCCGGTCCTTACTTCATCGACGGGCGACAATCGGAGTTACCGCAGGATCGAGCAGCGATTGCGTCCGAAATTTACGCCTGGTACCAGCGCCGCGCTTCTTCCGAACATCTCGTGCGCGGAATCGCCAGTGCGCTTGGCCTTGTCACAAGTGTAGACGTCTTACAATGACGGGAACTCAGCCTCAGAGAGTTGCGCGATTAATGGCCGATTTACTCATTCATCCGAATTATCTCGTTCCCTACTTTAAAACGAACATCACGACGGCAACTCCTTTGGCGTTGGAGTTGCCTTGGATTTCCTACGCGGCGATTGATTTCCTAAATGATTTTGCCAAGCCGGAGATGTCTGTTTTCGAATACGGTTCCGGTGGCTCCACGCTGTTCTTCGCTCGGCGCTGTGCTTCCGTTCTTAGTATTGAAGACAACGCTAGTTGGTTCGACAAAATGCAGCGACGCCTAGCAGAGGCAAAGCTCGATAATGTTGTCCTGCAGCACCGACTGTTTGATTTCAAGCTCGGTGCGGCGTTCGAGGCGTCGGCATACCTAAACTCGATTCCGGATCATAAGTTTGACATCATTCTTGTAGACAGCAGTGAAGAAGCCCTCCAAGTACGCCCGCGCTGCTTTTACCACGCAGAAAATTTTATCCGAGAAGGCGGCATTATCGTGGTAGATGATTCGTGGCGATATTTGGAGCTGCGTGGCAAGAACCGTGCAAAGAAGTGCAGAGTTTTTCAGAGCGTCGGCCCCTGCCGGCCAGGTGTTACTTCCACTGATATCTTCTTCTATTAGAATCTGTGCCGCGCGAAGTAGACGAGAAGCTGTGATCAGTCGCCGGGCTTTGTGTTGAATGAAAATTCTTTTTTCATCGTATGCCTTTCAACCCAGTGTCGGCGGCATCGAATCGGTTTCGAAAATTCTGGCGGAAAACTTTTCTGCAGAAGGACATGACGTCAATCTGATTACCGAGACGTCAGGTGAAGAGATTGCCGGTGCAAATTATCGTATCATCCGCAAACCGTCGGTTCCCAAACTCATGGCGCTCGTTCGCTGGTCTGATCTTCTTTTTCAAAACAACATCAGCTTGCGCAGCTTAATTCCGGCGTTGGTTCTGCGAAAACCCGCCGTGGTTATGCACCAGACTTGGATTCAAAACGTGCGCGGCGAAGTTGGTTGGAACGATCGGATCAAACAGGCATTGCTTCCCCACGTTACGAATATCGCCATAAGCCGGGCAGTTGCCGGCCGCCTCGGCACGCCCGCGGCAGTGGTTGGAAATCCGTACGACGATAACGTCTTCCATTTTCTTCCTGACGTCGTTCGCGATAAAACGATCGTATTTCTGGGACGACTCGTTTCCGACAAAGGCGTCGATCTGCTCTTGCAGGCCATGAAGCTTTTGCAAAGTGAGGGATTGATGCCTGATCTCACGATCGTTGGCGCCGGCCCGGAAGAGCAAGGCTTGCGGCAACTCGCTCATGACCTTGGGTTAGATCGACAAGTGACTTTCGCCGGCGAGAAATCTGGCGCGCCGCTGGCGGAACTTCTAAATCGCCATCGCATGCTGGTGGTCCCATCGCGCTGGGCCGAGCCGTTTGGAGTTGTCGCCTTGGAAGGAATCGCCTGCGGCTGCGTTGTGATTGGATCGGAAAACGGCGGACTGAAGGAAGCAATCGGACCTTGCGGTTTGGTTTTTCCAAATGGAAATGCGCAAGCTTTGGCCGAGCGCTTGAGATACTTGCTTGATCATCCCGAGATAGAAAGCAATCTGCGGCAGCCGGCGCCGCCACATCTCGCGCGGTTCAAACCGAAAGCCGTTGCCTCGGCCTGTCTCGAATTGATGCAGAAAGTTGTGGCATGATCCTGCTTTCGCACCCGACTGGAAACGAAAACGTCCGTCAAGCGGCGCGCGCATTTTCTGACGAAGGAATGCTAGCAGAATTTTGGACGACACTTAGCTGGAACCCAAACACGCCTTTGCGGCATATTTTGCCGCGCTCGTTACGCGAACTTCTTCAGCGCCGTTCTTTTCCTGATTCGGTCAGAACGCGGATGCACTCTGTTCCCTCTCGGGAAATGATGCGTCTGCTCGGCGGTGTGATCGGCTTTTCATCGCGGCATGAAACCGGAGCGCTCAGCATTGATGCCGTTTCGCGGGAGTTGGACCGGAAAGTCGCGGAGCGCCTGGGCAAGATCGAACCGCCTCAGGCGGCCAAATTAATTTATGCTTACGAGGACGCCGCTCTGGAAAGTTTTCGCGTCGCCGCCCAGCGCGGGATCGCGCGGATTTACGACTTGCCCATCGGCTATTGGCGCGTCGGCCAGCGAATTTTCGCCGACGAACGGGAGCGCGAGCCGGAATGGACGCCAACTTTGACCGGCACGCGCGACAGCGCGGAAAAGCTGGCGCGCAAAGATGAAGAGCTGCAACACGCGCAACGCGTCATCGTGGCGAGCACCTTTACTAAAGAGACGCTCGCCGAAGCGTCATGCCCGGCCAACATCGACATCGTTCCCTACGGTTCGCCGCCGCCGATTTCGCGCGAGATCAGAAAATCTTCCGGCCCGCTGAAAGTGCTCTTCGTCGGTTCCCTCGGGCAACGCAAAGGCTTGTCGTATCTGCTCCAGGCAATTGAAATGATGAAAGAGTCGGTCGACCTGACTTTGTTAGGCAGAAAGGCTGCATCCAATTGCCGTCCGCTCGAAACGGCCGTGCGAAAATATCGGTGGCTCCCATCGCTTCCTCACGCCGGAGTGTTGCGCGAAATGCAAAATCATGATGTGCTCGTTTTTCCTTCCCTCTTCGAAGGTTTCGGACTGGTGATCCTGGAAGCGATGGCGCAGGGCACGCCTGTCATTACCACTGCCCACACCTGCGGCCCGGATATTATTGAGGATGGCAGTGACGGTTTCATCGTTCCGATTCGCGCTGCCGAAGCGATTGCCGAGAAACTCGAGTTGCTCGTGCGCGACCGTGACCGGCTCGAAACGATGAAGCAGGCTGCGCAACGCAAAGCGGAGGCGTGTCGATGGGAAATTTATCGTCGTCGCCTCGTGGAAGTGGCACGAGAAGTGATGGCAAGCTAAGGTGCCGCCATCCATGAGAACAGCCATAGCACCGCGGCGGTCTCCAACGCCCGTAAACCCGCCGATGTTGGTTGATCGCAGCAAGACCATCCGCCATATCCGGGCTCTGATCTGGCTTTACCTGGTCCTGCTCATCTTCGAAGGCGCTTTGCGAAAATGGATCGTGCCGCAGCTTTCGAATCCGTTGCTCATCATCCGCGATCCAGTTGTCATCGCGATCTACATGCTCGCTCTGCCCGCACGCGTTTTTCCGCGCAACGCCTACGTCATTTTTCTCGGTGTCATCGCTGTTCTTTCCAGCATTGTAAGTGTCATTGTGCTGTCGTCCTACTTCCCGATGAAGCCCCTTTTGGAAGTGACGCTCTTTGGGTTTCGCTCCAACTTTCTTCATCTGCCGCTCATCTTTGTCATGGGAGCGGTCATGAACGAAGAAGACGTCAAAAAAATCGGGTGGTGGATTCTCGTCGGTATGATCCCGATGGGTCTCATTATGGTCGCGCAGTTTAAAGCGTCGCCGGATTCCTTTATCAATCGCACCGTTGGCCTGGGTGAGGCGCAACAGCTCACCGCCGGCGGTGGAAAAATCCGGCCGCCTGGAACGTTTTCCTTCATTTCCGGACCAGTTTTTTACATTGCCGTGGCCACTGCGTTTGCAATTTACGGCGCGCTTTCTCGATCGACTTACAAACTTTGGCTGCTGGTTGGGTCGGCATTTGCCTTGGTAATTGCCGTCGCAGTCTCGGGCAGTCGCGGTTGTGTGGCCTCGGCTCTTCTGGTGGTTGCCGCGGTCCTGGTGATCCTTGTGCTCAAACCGAAAGCGGTCAACCAATTTGGCTGGGTCCTGGTGATCGTGGTAATTGGCGCATTCATCATCACCCGGCTTCCGATTTTCAAAGAAGGCGTAGGCATTCTCTCCGAGCGGTTCACTTCCTCGGCCGAAGCCGGGGACACGACGATTGTTAGAGGAATGATCGATCGGACAATGGGCGGGCTCACCGAGGGCCTGAAGAACCTCGATAAGCCGCCGCTTTTTGGCTATGGACTCGGAATCGGTACTGCTGGCGGCGCGAAATTCCTTATCGGACACGGCGCCTTCTTGTTGTCGGAAAACGAATGGACGCGCATTTTGTTCGAAAGCGGGCCGATTCTCGGCTTAGCATTTCTTGTCTGGCGAACGGCTCTGACGCTCAAGCTTTTGGTTCTGTCAGTGTCGTTTCTCGTCAGGCGCAGTGCGATCCTTCCAATTCTTCTTTTCGCTTCCGGGTTTGTTGCATTGTTGAACGGCCAGCTTGGCCAGCCCACCAATCTCGGCTTCGCTGTGTTCCTAAGCGGACTTTGTCTGGCCGCGACTCAAATGAAAAAGCCGGATGCCGGTGTTGTTGCATTAACAAAAGCTCCCGAGCCAAAACGGATGCCGCGCAGGTCTGAGTACGCCAGCCGGCTTCACGGTCCGGCTGCCGACACCGACCAAACCAATGGTTTTGCTGATCGGTAATTACCCGCTCGATGGGCAGCAAAGCATGCAGCGATTCGGAACGATGATGCTGCAAGGCCTCACCGCTGCCGGCGTCGCTGCCGAACTTATCGCGCCTCGGCCTTTCTTTGGAAATTTTTCCAGCGCCGGCGGCTTCGTCGCGAAATGGCTTGGTTACATCGACAAGTTCGTTTTGTTTCCGCGCCGGTTGCGGAGCAAGCTCGCGCGGCGGCCATCCATCGTGCACATTTGCGATCATTCGAACGCGATGTATGACGGCCAGATTGGCCGCGTTCCTGTTGTTGTGACTTGTCACGATCTTCTGGCGGTTCGGGGCGCACTCGGCGAGGAAACGAACTGCCCTGCCTCGTTCACGGGAAAAATCTTACAACGCTGGATCTTGCGCGGGCTGCGCCGCGCCACGCTCATCGCCTGCGATTCACAGGCGACGTATGACGATGCCCTGCGGCTTGTCCGGCACGATCCAGAATTGCCGAAAATCGAAGTGGTGACGCTCGGCTTGAATTATCCGTATCTAAAACTGCGGGAAACAGAAACTTCGGCGCGCTTGGCAAAGGTCCCGCGGTTCAATCGCGAATTGCCTTTTATTCTTCACGTCGGCTCGAATTTGCGCCGAAAAAATCGGGATGGCGTGCTTAGAATCTTCGCGCGTTGCAAAGACAAATGGAACGGCCGCCTTGTTTTTGCCGGAGACCTTTTGGATCCGGAATTGATGTCGCTTGCCGAAACGCTTGGAGTTTCGGATCGCGTTACGCAATTAAAAGATCCAGCCAACGATCTGCTGGAGGCGCTTTATAACCGTGCAGTCGCCCTTATGTATCCTTCGCGCTTCGAAGGCTTCGGCTGGCCGGTCATCGAAGCTCAGGCTTGCGGTTGCCCGGTCATTTGCAGCAATTGTGGTCCACTTCCCGAGGCAGCGGGCGACGCCGGACTTTTCCACGATGTTGATGATGAAGAAGGCTTTGCGGCGGATCTATTGCGACTGACCGATCCAACGGAGCGCGCCAGGTGGAGCGAGAAAAGTTTGCGAAACGCTGAAAGATTTTCGACGGACAAAATGATCTCCCGCTACATCGACATCTACCGCAGTCTCGGAGCACAACTGTGAAAAAAGCGTTGATACTTCTAAGCTTTTTTCTCCCCTGGGGAGTACGGCGCTCTTTTCTTGAAAAACAATTCGGCTACAAGATTCATCCGCGGTGCCGGATTGGCTTCTCCTGCGTTTGTCCGACGCGATTAATCATGGAGGAAGGCAGTCGCATCGATCATCTCACCATTTGCAAGAACATCGATCTCCTGCATCTCAAAGCGCACGCATCGATTGGGCGGGGCAACTGGATCACTGGTTTTCCGCTCGGGCCTTCGCGGCACTTCGCCCAGGAGAAAGACCGGCGGCCGGAACTGATTGTCGGCGAACATTCTGCCATCACCCACCGACATTTGATCGATTGCACCAATTCGGTCACGATCGGCAAATTCACGACCTTCGCTGGATTCCAGTCGCAGATCCTCACCCATAGCATCGACATCGAGAAGAATTGCCAGAGCTCGTCGCCGGTACGAGTCGGCGATTACTGTTTCGTCGGAACGAACTGCGTTTTGCTTGGTGGGAGCGCACTCCCGGATTTTTGCGTGCTCGGCGCCAAATCGCTTCTCAACAAAAGTTTTGCGGAATCGTATCAGCTTTACGGCGGCGTACCGGCGCGGCCGATCGAGAAACTTTCTCCGGACAGCAAATATTTTCAGCGGACGGAAGGCTTCGTTGTCTAGCGCGTTGAAGATTTTGCAGATGGTGCACACGCTCGATCCGAGCGTTGGCGGCGTGGCGGCGGCAGTACTCACTCTCAGTCGGGGACTGGCCCGCCGCGGCCACAAGATCGACATCGTCGTCCTCGATGATCCATCCGCGCCCTGGCTCGCCGATGTTGGTCTAACCGTGCACGCACTCGGCCACGGCCTAACGAGTTACCGATACTCGGGCAAGTTGTTGCCATGGCTGCGGCAACATGGCGGCGATTATGACTGCGTCGTCGTTAACGGCCTCTGGCAATATTTGAGCTTTGCCGCATGGCGCCGTTTTTCCGGCTCGCCAATTCCCTATTATGTTTTTCCGCACGGAATGCTTGATCCGTGGTTTAAAGAAACTTTTCCGCTCAAACATCTAAAGAAATGGCTTTACTGGCCATGGGCGGATTACCGCGTTTTGCGGGACGCGAACGCGGTTATTTTCACTTCGGAGGAAGAGCGGCTGCAGGCGAGAAAATCTTTTTGGCTGTATCGATGCCGCGAAAAGGTTTCGCCGCTCGGCGTGGAGACACCGGCGACAGTCTCGTCGCAAGCCAGGGAAGAATTTCTCGCGCGTTACCCTGCGGTGCGAAACACGCGAATATTGCTTTTTCTCGGCCGGCTGCATCCAAAAAAAGGCTGTGACATTCTGATCGACGCCTTGTCTCGAGTTGTTGATCCGCAAAATCCCATTTCGCTTGTGCTCGCCGGCCCCGATCAAATTGGCTGGGAAGCGGAGCTGCGAACTCAAGTTGCGCGTTTGAATCTGGAGTCGCACGTCGTTTTTACCGGAATGTTGCAAGGCGCAATGAAACGGGGCGCGTTCGCCAGTGCGGACGCATTCATCCTTGCATCGCATCAGGAAAACTTTGGAATGTCGGTCGTGGAAGCCCTCGCCGCCGGTTTGCCGGTGTTG